>ERZ1032915.8-NODE-8-length-83145-cov-8.189505_pt1 | contig 83145 bp, 74 predicted proteins | sample MGYA00517090_ERZ1032915 | MGnify/ENA primary metagenome ERZ1032915 (study PRJEB33719, sample SAMN04261607) | wastewater metagenome | biome: rural village; feature: latrine urine exit; material: soil | place: El Salvador | collected 2013-01-14 ...
CCAAGTGGCAACTGGACAACCTGCAGATGAAAGCGCGCTTTCCCGGCGGCCGTTTCTCCTGGTGGAAATGGTAGGGCCTGATACCGCTTGTACAAAATCCCGCTGCTGCGGGATTTTGTTTTTATCCCGTTCAAACAGCGTTCGTGGCAAAGAGGGGCGTGTTGGTTTTTCCGAATCAGCCGCCTCCGGGAATGGCACAACAGCTTCCATGGTCCCGTGTCAGCTCAAGCGTCTCCCAATAGCTCCCTGGGCACCTGGTGCTTTAGGCATAGCTGGCACTGTCCGGTAGGCGGGTCGAAAAGGATCACGGCCTGTCCCTTGTCCAGTGCGCGGCGTACCCGTTCGATGCGGGTGGCGAAGGGGGTGTCGTCGCCGTGATCGGTTCCGTCACGGGTGACGAAATCCTCGATCAGCCCGGTCAGGGCTTCGGCGCTGAGCTGGTCGTGGGGAATCAGCATGCCGGATCTCCATGAAAACTTTGCTGCACTATAGCAAATCGACTTGCTGTCCATGCAAACGGGCCGTCGAAAGGCGAGACCTGCCGGTCATGGTGTGGGTGGCCGGTGCCGTGCAGCATCTTTCAGACCGACGACTTTGACAGCGTGGACGGCATGTCGCAAAGTAGCCGCCTTTTACTGCATGTTGCGGGGGAAACCATGAATGCTGTTGTAGTCGCCGTGGCGCTGATGCTGGTTCTCAGCCTGTGCCGTGTGCATGTGGTGGTGGCGCTGATCATCGGTGCCATGACGGGAGGCCTGGTGGGCGGGCTGGACATCAAGGCCACCCTGGAGGCCTTCAACAAGGGGCTGGGCGGTGGTGCCACCGTGGCACTGTCCTACGCCTTGCTGGGTGCCTTTGCCGTGGCCATCGGCAAATCCGGCGTGGCCAATGCGCTGGCCGAGAAAATTCTTGCTGCCATCGGCCAGCAGGGCGGGCAGGGCACCCAGGCCGTCAAATGGATGCTGATCCTGCTGTTGCTGGCCGCGGCGATCTCCTCGCAGAACATCCTGCCCATCCACATCGCCTTTGTGCCGCTGCTGGTTCCACCGCTGCTGTATGTGATGAGCAAGTTGCAGCTGGACCGCAGGCTGGTGGCCTGCGTGCTGACGTTCGGCCTGATCACCCCCTACATGTTCCTGCCGGTCGGCTTTGGTGGCATCTTCCTCAAGGAGATCCTGCTGGCCAACGTGGAGCGTGCCGGGGTGGATGTCACCGGCGTCAGCGTCATGAATGCCATGTTCATTCCCGCGCTGGGCATGCTGGCGGGTCTGGCCATCGCGGTTCTCTTCAGCTATCGCAAGAAGCGTGAATACGCCCTGCCGGAAGAGGGTGCGGAATCGCTGGTGGCTGGTTCCAACTACAATCCGCGCAGCCTGATTGCCGCCGCCGTTGCGGTGATGGTCGCCTTTGCCACCCAGCTGTGGCTGGGCTCGATGATCATTGGTGCGCTGCTGGGTTTTGTGGTGTTTTCCCTGTCCGGAGTGGTGCGCTGGAAAGAGGTGGATGACCTCTTTACCGAAGGCATGAAGATGATGGCCATGATCGGTTTCATCATGATTGCGGCGCACGGCTTTGCCGAAGTGATGAAGGAAACCGGCCAGATCGAGACCCTGGTGAACTCGTCCGTCCAGGTCATTGGTGACAGCAAGGCGCTGGGTGCCTTCCTGATGCTGCTGGTGGGTCTGCTGGTGACCATGGGCATCGGTTCCTCGTTCTCCACGGTACCCATCATCGCCGCCATTTTCGTGCCACTGGCGGTGCAGCTGGGCTTCGAGCCGCTGGCCATTGTCAGCCTGGTGGGAACCGCCGGTGCGCTGGGTGATGCCGGTTCTCCCGCTTCCGACTCCACGCTTGGTCCGACCGCCGGCCTCAACATGGATGGCCAGCACAACCATATCTGGGATACCGTGGTGCCGACCTTCATCCACTACAACATCCCGCTGCTGGCCTTCGGCTGGGTTGCCGCAATGGTGCTGTAAGAGTTCATAGTTAGCGAAAAAGGGGTCAGGTACACTTAACCAGGTTAAATGTACCTGACCCCTTTTTCCTTGGTACAAATCTGTAGATACTCTGTTCAAGCGCAAGCTTTTTGATGTTCCGGACTGAATAATTTTGCCGAATCAAAGGGAGTATCGTTTTTGATGCAAGCCCAAACCCCCATCAGGTATTTGCGCATCAGGGCGCATTGGGCCTGCATTTTCTTCTTTCCGCGAGCAACGAGTGCTTCCTTGAATGCCCGGGCATTTGGGTCATGAATTCCGGCCGCCAACGAAGGCATGAATAGCGAACTACGCAGGTTCGAATTTATTCGAACAAAACCAGCCATCACCGATGCACTATGCTCCTCTGTGCGAATGAATTCGCACCTACACTTCTTGTGCCTTACTGCTCTTTTTAAGCGCCCGCAGCACGACAAACTTGGGATGGGCGGCAACCTGCTCGACACCGGCAAACCAGCGCCGCAGCTTGACGTGATAGCCTAGGTGGCGGTTGCCGACCATCAACAGTTCGCCGCCCGGCTTTAGGGCACGATGGGCCTGACGGAACATGCGCAGGGCGAGGAAATCGTTCATCACCTGTTGCTGGTGGAAGGGCGGGTTGCACAGGACCAGATCCAGGCTGCCGGCAGGAACCTCATACAGGCCGTCACCGGCAAGGATCTCGACCGGGCGCTCGCCCAGATTCAGCTGCCAGCTCTCCCGTGCCGAGCGTACCGCGGCATGGCTTTCATCCACCAATACGAAGTGCGCTTGCGGGTTGAGGCGGGCAGCGGCCAGGGCCAGTACGCCATTGCCACAGCCCAGATCGGCAACCCGCTTGCTGTCCAGGTTTTCCGGCAGGTGTTGCAGCAGCAGGCGGCTGCCCACGTCCAGACCGTCACGGCTGAAAACGCCAGCATGGTTGATGAGCTGCAAGTCGTATTCGGCCAGTTCGTAGCGGCCGGCATCCGGTATGGGCAAGACCGGATGCTCGCTGACCTGTGCCTGCAGCAGACGGGCTTTCTTTACCGCCAGGCTGGCCTGCACCGGGCCGATGTATCGTTCCAGCAGGTCACCGGCGGCACGGGGCAGGTGCTTGATCATGGCGCCGGACACTACCAGGCTGTCCGCAGTCAGCAGGCCTTGCAGACCGGCCAGCTGGTCTTCCAGCAGGGCAAGGGTCTTGGGGATCTGGATCAGTACGGCAGCAAAATTGCCTTCCAGCTCGCAGGTCCGGCTGACCTGTTCGATGGCTCCGGCATCCACCCCATTGGCTTTGGCATTGCGCTCCATGCCCAGCATGGACAGGAACGAATCACTGCAGCTGCTGACCTTATAGCGACCGGCAAGGCTCAGCGCCAGTGCACCAAAACCGTCGTTGATGACCAGCACCCGGGCACCATCCGGCAGCTGTTGCTCGTGCAGACGTTGCAGCAGATATTCGTCCGCGGCATTGAAGGCCTGCAGCGGAGAGTTCTTTTGCTGCGGGTAACGGGCAAGTTCCAGACGGGCAAAGGGTGTTTCAAGAATGGCCATGCTATTTACCGGTTTAATCCTGGATGAAAAGGGAGTATTAATGGAATCAAGAATATCGCACTAAAGGAGTCAGGTATGAATCAGCCCGATGAGAAATATACACGGGAAACAATAACGGACATTCTACCCCTAACACCCAGCCTGTTCAGTTTTCGTTGCACCCGGCACGACGGCTTCCGCTTCACTGCAGGGCAGTTTGCCCGGCTGGGGGTGCGCACCGAACGCGGCAATCTGGTCTGGCGTGCGTATTCGATGGTATCCAGTCCCTATGACGAGTTTCTGGATTTCTTCTCGATCGTGGTGCCGGACGGTCAGTTCACCAGTGTGTTGAGCCGGCTTGAGGTAGGGGACGAGCTATTGATCGAAAAGCAGCCACAGGGCTTTCTGACCCTTGATCGCTTCGTTGATGGCAGCAACCTGTGGATGCTGGCAACCGGTACCGGGGTGGCTCCTTTCCTGTCCATCCTGCAGGATTTCGAGGTATGGGAGCGTTTTGAGCGTATCGTGCTGGTGTACAGCGTACGTACCGAAGCGGAGCTGGCCTATCGTGATCTGCTGGAGGAGCTGCTGACCCGTGAGTATGTGGCGCCCCATGCGTACAAGCTGGTATTTGTTCCGGTGGTTACCCGCGAGCAGGTGGATGGTTGTCTGGATGAGCGCATCACCGCCTTGCTGGAAAACGGCCGGCTGGAAGAGACGGCCGGTATCCGGATGACCCCGGAGCAGTCCCGGGTGCTGATTTGCGGCAACCCGCAAATGGTGGATGACACCCGCAAGCTGCTCAAGCAGCGGGACATGCAGCTGTCACTGACCCGCCGGCCCGGGCAGGTCGCGGTGGAGAATTACTGGTAATCCGCTGAAATGCAGTGCGCTTTTGTAGGGGTGACCCCGGTCGCGATCCGAAACTACAGGCAAGCGCACCTGTAGGTGCGAATTCATTCGCACGCAAGCCTTTGTTGCCCGGCTTTGCCGGGCTTTGTCCGAATGAATTCGGACCTACGGTTGGTCGATGCCTGGTTGGCATACAAGGAATTCCGCCTAGCGTGCGGGGTGGGATCGCGACCGTGGTCGCTCATGCAGTCGCACAGATTTGGCTCAGGGTTGTGCGGCCTGCTTTTGGATGTACTGATACACGGCATTGAGACCGTTGCTGCGCGAGCTGGAGATCCGGCTGGCCAGGCCCAGTTCGCTGAACCAGCCGGGCAGGTCAGCCGTTTGCAGTTCTTCTGCTGTCAGCCCTTCAAGGCGGCTGCGCAATACCGCCAGCAACCCCTTGAGCAACCTTGCATCGGTGTCCAGCTGCAATCCGAGCCGGCCTGCTGGCCAGTCGATGACACACCAGACCGGGCTTTCGCAGCCGCGGATCAGGTGTTCATCGATGCGGGCCTCAGCGGGCAGGGCAGGCAACTGTTGGCCGTACTGCAGCAGCAGGCGTGCCCGCTGCTCCCAGCCTTTGCAGGCGGAAAAACGGTCCAGCATTTCCTGTGCGCTACCGGTCAGCGTGCTCATGCCAGAATCTCCATGGCCTGATCCAATGCGGAAAAGAAGTGGCCGAGATCACCGGAGTCGTTGTACATCGCCAGGGAGACCCGTACCGCGCCGTCCAGATTCAGGCTTTGCAGCAGCGGCATGGCACAGTGCTGGCCGGCACGCACGGCAATGCCCTGCTCGACGAGCAGCATGGCCAGGTCGGCACTGTAGATGCCGGGCGCATTGAAGCAGGCCAACGCGGCGTCCGGCTGGCCCAGCAGCTGCATGCCGCGCGCCTGCAGGCCTGCCAGCAGCTGCTGGTGCAGCATCCGTTCGTGCTGGCGGATGGCCTGTGCATCCAGCCCCAGCAGCCAGTCGATAACCGCGGCAAAGGCCAGCACGCCACCGATGTTGGGCGTGCCGGCTTCCAGTCCCAGTGGCAGTGGACGGGCAGTGGCCTGCTGGTAGTCGCAGTGCTCGATCATCTCGCCGCCCCATTGCCAGGGTTGCAGCAGGGCATGGTGGCGGGGATGGGCATACAGAAGGCCGATGCCTTCAGGTCCGTACAGCTTGTGTGCCGAGCAGACGAAGAAATCCGCATCCAGCAGCTGCATGTCCGGTTGGCTGTGCACCGCGTACTGAGCGCCATCCACCACGCTCAGTGCATCCAGTTCGCGGGCCCGTTGCAGCAGGGGAGTCAGGTCGTGCATGCGCCCCAGCACGTTGGAGAGCGGGCTGACCGCCAGCAGACGGGTGCGCGGCCCCAGCAGTTCCTGACCGGCGGCCAGATCCAGTGCGCCATCGTCGGTTAGCGGCAGGATGCGTAGCTTCAGCTGCCTGCGCAACGCCAGCTGCTGCCAGGGCAGCAGGTTGGCATGGTGCTCGTGGGCACCGACCAGAATCTCGTCGCCCGGCCGGAAGCACCCGGCCAGCGAGTGAGCCAGCAGATTGAGGCTTTCCGTGCTGCCACGGGTGAACACCACCGAGCTGGCGGATTCCGCGTTGAGCCAGCGGGCCAGCGTCTGGCGTGCCTGTTCAAAGGCAGCAGTGGCGCGTTCGGCGGGCAGGTGCTGGGCACGGTGTACATTGGCTACCCCGCCAGCATACCAGCTGTGCAGGGCCTCCAGTAGGGTACGGGGCTTCTGTGCGGTGGCGGCGCTGTCCAGCCAGGTCTGGCCGTCGGCCGCCAGCTGCAGCAGGCCGGGGAACTCCTTGCGCCAGGGCGAGGACAGCGCACCGCTCATCGGGATCAGTTATCCAGCGCCGCGGCGTATTCTTCGGCCTTGAAGCCGACCAGGGTGCGGTCGCCCAGGTCCAGCACCGGACGCTTGATCATGGAGGTGTGCTCCAGTAGCAGGCGGATGGCCTTTTCCTGGTCGATATCCTGCTTGTCGGCTTCGTCCAGCCGGCGGTAGGTGGTGCCGCGCTTGTTGAGGATGGTTTCCCAACCGTGTTCGTTACACCAGCGCTCCAGTGATTCGCGGTCGATGCCGGACTTCTTGTAGTCGTGGAAGGCGAACTCGTGACCGTTTTCGGTCAGCCAGTTCTGTGCCTTTTTCATGGTATCGCAGGCCTTGATGCCGTAAAGGGTGAGGGCAGACATGAAAACTCCTTGGAAATGATGGATGCGTTACGCCACGGCAGATACGACGAGGGGCCCGTTCAGGGCAGGGCCAGCACGATGCGGTAGACCAGCGAGCTGAGCATGCTGATCATGCCGATCAGCATGATGACCGGGCCCCAGGGTTTGTGCCGCAGGGTAAAGCCGGATACCAGCACGACCATGCTGAGGATAATGAGAAAGGTCATCACGTTAAGCGGATTGTTCATGGATGGTTCCTGGATTCATGCGTATTTTCTGGATTTCAGCCCTGGCTGGGTGACAGCTGGCTGACCAGGGCTTCCTGCAACTGCTGACAGAGTTGCGGGTCGGAAAGCGGTTGTCCGTTGGCATCGGTGAGGAAGAATACATCCTCGATGCGCTCGCCCTGGGTGATGATCTTGGCATTGACCAGCGACAGCCCGAACTCCATGAACACCTTGCCGATACGGGCCAGCAGGCCGGGCCGGTCGGGTGCCGTCACCTCGACCACGGTAAAGGGTCGCTGTGCATCGTTGTGGATGTTCACCGTGGGTGGAAAGGTGAAGTGCTTGAGCTGACGCGGAATGTGACGCTGCAGGATCTCGTCGTAGCGTTCGGGGTGGCGCAGGGCTTCGCTCAGGCGCAGCTGGATGGTGCGGATGCGTTCGGGATCGTCACCGATGCGTCCGCCATCGGCCTCGAGCACGATGTAGGTGTCGATGGTGAACTGCGAGCTGGAGGTGGTGATGCGCGCTTCGTGAACGCTCAGGTTGAGCTGGGCCATGGCGGCGGTGGTCACGGCGAAGAAGTCCTGCCGGTTGGGCGCATAGGTGAAGATCTGCGTGCCGCCGGCAAAGCCGCGCACGCTGGATTCACGGACCAGCACCAGTGGCTCGGTGCTGTCGCCATGCTGCAACATGGCGGCCGTGTGCCAGGCCACATCGCCGGTGCTGTGGCGCAGGAAGTAGTCGTCGCCCAGCTGCGACCACAGCTTGCGCACCGCCTCGGCCTCTGCACCATCGGCGGTCAGCCAGCTCAGGGCGGTGGTCTGGCGGGTCTCGATCTGCTCTTCGCGCTCCAGCGGGTTTTCCAGGCCGCGGCGCAGGGCGCGGCGAGTCTCGCTGTACAGCTGACGCAGCAGCTGGGCGCGCCAGGAGTTCCACAGCTTGGGGTTGGTGGCATTGATGTCGGCCACGGTCAGCACATAGAGATAGTCCAGCCGCATCTGGTCGCGCACCTGCTGGGCAAAGTTGTGGATCTCTTCCGGGTCGGAAAGGTCCTTGCGCTGGGCGGTGGAGGACATGATCAGGTGGTTGCGCACCAGCCAGACCATCAGCCGCCTGTCCCATGAGGGCAGCTGGTGGCGGCGGGCAAAGGCCTCGGCATCCTCGGCGCCCAGCTCGGAGTGGTCGCCGCCGCGACCCTTGGCGATGTCGTGATAGAGGCCGGCCATGTACAGCACTTCCGGCTTGGGCAGACGGGCGATGATGGCACCGGCCAGGGCGAATTTCTCGGCAAAGTCCGGGTGGCGCAGCTTGCGCAGGTGCTTGACCACGTTGAGGGTGTGCGCATCCACGGTATAGATGTGGAACAGGTCGTGTTGCATCTGGCCGATCACCTGGCCGAACTCCGGCAGGTAGCGGCCGAGGATGCCGTACTTGTTCATGCGCCGCAGGTTCATGTGCACGCCTTCCTCGCAGCTGAACAGCTCGACAAACAGGCTGGTATTGCACGGATCCTTGCGGAAGTCGTCGTCAATCAGGTGACGGTGGTCGCGTAGCAGGCGGATGGTTTCGGAACGCACACCCTTGAGCTCGGGGTGCCTGGCCATCAGCACGAAGACTTCCAGGATGGCGGATGGCGTCTGGCTGAACACGAAGGGCTGGCTGTGCTCCAGATAGCCGTCGCGTACCCGGAAACGATCGTTGAGGATGAGTGGTGGCTGATGACTGGGACTGCGCACGATCTGCTCTTCGAAGATCTGGCGAATCAGGTCGCCCAGCTCGGAAATGCCCATCACCGTGCGATAGTACTGCTGCATGAACTGCTCAATGTTGTTCTTGACGTCCTCGCCGTCAAAGCCGAACAGGGCAGCCACCTTGGCCTGGTACTCCAGCAGCAGGCGGTCCTCGCTGCGGCCGGTCAGCATGTGCAATGCATAGCGCACCCGCCACAGGAAGGCCCGGGCCCGGACCAGCAGCTGATACTCGCCGCTGGTCAGGAAGCCGGGTGCCTCGAGGCTGGCCAGGGTCTGCATGCCGAAGCGGCGGCGGGCGATCCACATGATGGTCTGCAGATCGCGCAGGCCGCCGGGCGAGTTCTTGACGTTGGGTTCCAGGTTGTATTCGGTGTCGTTGAATTTTTCGTGGCGCTGCCTTTGTTCGTTGCACTTGCCGAGAAAGAATTCGCGGCTGTCCCACATGTTCTGTGGCCCGATGGCGTCGGCCAGCTGCCAGAACAGTCCCGGATCTCCCTGGATCAGGCGGCTTTCCACCAGATTGGTGATCACGCTCAGGTCGCCGATGGCATCCTGCCGGCACTGGTCCAGCGTGCGCACGCTGTGGCCGATTTCCAGACCCAGATCCCAGAGGAAGGTGATGAACCGGCTGACCAGCTCGGCGGTATCCGGATCCGGCTCCTGTTGCAGTAGAAGCAGCAGGTCGATGTCCGAATGCGGATGCAGTTCGGCGCGGCCATAGCCGCCCACTGCCACCAGCGCCAGGGGCGCGCTGTGGCTGTCCAGGCCAAAGTGCACCCAGGCATGGCTGAGCAGCTGGTCGATCAGGCTGGTACGGGCCAGGATCAGTTCATGGATATCCTGGCCATCCAGGAAGCGGGAGTCCAGCACCAGACGGGCGTGTTCCAGCGCCTGGCGGAACAGCTGCCAGGGTTGCGGGTGTCCTTCCAGCTCCTTGCTGAAGGTGTTGCCGTCAAAGAGTTCCGGATCGGCTGACATGGAGCGCCCCGTCCTTGATCAGGGGCCAATGGCCGGAAAGCTTTCTTCCCCGCGCAGGGTGAAGATCTCGTAACCGTCGGCGGTGACCGCCAGGGTATGCTCCCACTGTGCGGACAGCTTGCGGTCCCTGGTGATGGCGGTCCAGCCGTCGCCCAGTACGCGGGTCTCCTTGCGGCCCAGGTTGATCATGGGCTCGATGGTGAAGGTCATGCCTTCCTTCAGCTCCAGCCCGGTGCCGGCCTTGCCGTAGTGCAACACCTGGGGCTCCTCGTGGAACACGGTGCCGATGCCATGGCCGCAGAACTCGCGCACCACCGAGTAGCCGTTGCTCTCGGCGTGCTGCTGGATGATGGCACCGATATCGCCCAGACGGGTGCCGGGGCGCACGATCTCGATGCCCTTGTACAGGCATTCCTGGGTGATGCGGCACAGGCGCTGCGCCCACTCGGGGGGTTCACCGACCAGGAACATCTTGCTGGTATCGCCGTAGTAGCCGTCCTTGATGACGGTGATGTCGATATTGATGATGTCGCCGTTTTTCAACGGCTTGTCATTGGGGATGCCGTGGCACACCACATGGTTGATGGAGGTGCAGATGGATTTCGGGAAGCCGTTGTAGTTCAGCGGCGCGGGAATCGCTTTCTGGACATCGACGATGTGGTTGTGACACAGGGTGTTCAGCTCATCCGTGGTCACCCCGGCCTGGACATGGGGCTCGATCATCTCCAGCACTTCGGCGGCCAGACGGCCGGCAATACGCATTTTCTCGATATCGGCTGGGGTCTTGATGGATACGCTCATGGTTGCCTCTGGGTAATCGGTGGATAACGCGTCATTCTAGCAGGAAAACGCGCTCATTTCCCGGGAGGTCTTGCCGCGGTTTCGTATCGGTGGCATGCGTGTCCCATGACAGGACTGCGATGGCTGCACCGGTTTTCAGCTGTTTCTCGCAGCGTAGGCTGGCAACTATGCGAACTGATTCCTGCAAGAAGCGATCAGGAAGGAGTAGGGTTGTCGCTTCGAGAGCGTACCCGCCAGGGAGAGTCATCATGTTGAAGCGTTTTGTGTTGCCGTTGCTGTTGTCAGGCCTGATCGGCCAGGCGGCTGTGGCGGATCAGCTGACCGAGGCCAAGTACCGGGATATCGAGCAGCTGATGGAAATCACCGGCAGTGCCAACCTGGTGCTCCAGTTTGCCGATGCCGTGAGCCAGAACATGTACCGGGCGCAAAAAGCGCTGCGACCCGATATTCCGGAGCGGACACTGGAAGTCATGCACAGGGAGCTGGTGGCGCTGCTTTCGGAGAAGGTTTCCGCGCCGGGCGGCTTGCTGGAGCTGACCGTACCCATCTATGACAAGTACTTCACCCATTCCGAGATTCGTGAGCTGCTGGCTTTCTATCAATCACCGATCGGCCAGAAGTCCGTTGCCGTCATGCCGATGGCGCTCCAGGAAAGCATGGAGGTCGGTGAGCGCTGGGGACAGTCGCTGGGTCTGGAAATACAGCAGAGGGTGGTTGCGGCACTGGTCAGGGAACAGCTGTTGCTGCTGGATGAGCCATGATGCACGGATGATGGATGGCGCGCCCCGGGACACACCCCGTCAGCGTACCGTTCAGCATGCCTGCAGATCCGTTTTGGGCGGTGCAAAGCTGCCAGGAAACCGGGTTTCGCTTGCGCGCATCCAGCCCGTCTGCCTGCTCGACGATCAAGCACCGGAGCGCCGTACAGCTTACATTTTGGTAGTTTGACCCCGCGCAAAGCTGCGTGCTATTGCTAGAAGTGACGAAAGGAAGCGGGCAGACGCAGAATGTATACCGGATCCGGCAGCACTTGTGCCCGGACCGTCTGACTATAGACGGGTTGCAGGGATATGTTGCAATTGTCATTGCCGGTTGTGAATCCGGTCGGCGGACTGCCTGAATAAATGCACATTCATTCAGGAGGTGCTCAATGCGCTATTACGATTATCTGGTTCCCAATATCAACTTCTTTGGCCCCGGCTCGGTGGTTGCTGTGGGTGAGCAGTGCGTACGGCTGGGCGGCAAGTACGCCCTCATCGTTACCGACGCATTCCTCGCCGAGCTGCCGGACGGACCGGTTGCTAGGGTGAAGGCGGCACTGGACAAGGAAGGAATCAAGTACACCGTTTTCACGGATGTGGAGCCCAACCCGAAAGACACCGATGTGGAAGCCGGCCTGGCCTGCTTCAAGGAAAACCAGTGCGACATCATTATTACCGTGGGCGGCGGTTCACCGCACGACTGCGGCAAGGGCATTGGTATTGTGGCCACCCACCCGGGCAGCATTGGTGACTACGAGGGCATTGATACCCTGACCAATGCGCTGCCGCCGATTATTGCAGTCAACACCACGGCCGGTACCGCCAGTGAGGTGACCCGCCACTGCGTGATCACCAACACCAAGACCAAGCTCAAGTATGTCATTGTCAGCTGGCGCAACCTGCCGCAGGTCTCCATCAATGACCCGCTGTTGATGGTCGGCAAACCGCCCGCATTGACTGCCGCCACCGGCATGGATGCACTGACCCATGCGATTGAAGCCTATGTGTCGGTGGATGCCAACCCGGTGACCGATGCCGCTGCAATTCAGGCGATCAAGCTGATTTCCCAAAACCTGCGCACTGCGGTGGCCAATGGCGCCGATGTCAAGGCGCGGGAGAACATGGCATACGGTTCGCTGCTGGCCGGTATGGCATTCAACAACGGCAACCTGGGCTACGTGCATGCCATGGCCCACCAGCTGGGCGGTCAGTACGACATTGCCCATGGCGTGGCCAACGCCATGCTGCTGCCCTATGTCTGCCGCTACAACATCATTGCCAACCCGAAGAAGTTTGCCGAAATTGCCGAGTTCATGGGTGAAAACATCATCGGCCTTTCCGTCATGGAAGCAGCCGACAAGGCGATTGCGGCGATTTTCCGCTTGTCGAAGGACCTGTCCATTCCCGAACAGCTGCGCGATCTGGGTGTGAAAGAGGAAGACTTCGGCTTGATGGCTGACAACGCGCTGAAGGACGGCAACGCGTTCAGCAACCCGCGCAAGGGTACCAAACAGGACATCATCGACCTGTTTGCGGAAGCCTTCTGATCCAGTCGGGTTCGCAAGCAATCCCTACCAGCCACGCACGGTACCGTGCGTGGTTTTTTTGTTTCCGGAAGCCGTTCGGAGTCAGCAGTCCGGATCCGCTACCGGATCCAGCTGACCGCTGAGCATTTGCCGCTTGAAACCGAAGCCCTTGCTGCGCTGCATGGCAAAACCGGCAGCCTGCAGACCGCGGCGAACAAAGCCTGCGCTGGTAAAAGTGGCCAGGGTTGCGCCGGGTGCGGACAGACGTGCCAATTGCTGGAAGAGGGCGTCGGTCCACATTTCCGGATTTTTGGCCGGTGCAAAGCCGTCCAGAAACCAGGCGTCCACCCGCGCATCCAGCCCGGCCAGCTGTTCGGCGGCATCACCCACCAGCAGGCTGAGCCGTACACGGCCCTCATCCAGGTGGATGCTTTGCGCTCCATCCAGCAGGGCAGGATAGAGTGACTGCAATGCTCCAGCCAGCTCGTTCAGCTCCGGCCAGAGCGCCAGTGCCTGTTGCAGATCACCCACTTGCAGCGGGAACTTCTCCACACTGATGAAGTGCAGGCACGCATTGGCCGGAGCGTGCAGGCGGAACAGTTGCCAGGTACAGAGAAAGCTCAGTCCCGTGCCAAAGCCGGTTTCGCCCACCACCAGGCACTCGCCCGCCTGCAGGGCGGCAAAACGCTCGGCCAGCCGGTTGTGTTGCAGAAACACATAGCGGGTTTCTTCCAGCCCAGACAGTCTGGAGAAGTACACATCGTCATAGGTGCTGGACAATGGCTGGCCCTGGTCGTCCCAGTGCAGTTGTGCGTGTTGTATGGGCATGGCGGATTGCGGATCGGATTGGGATGGTGGCCCGGCTGCCGGCGCATGCCGGGGCTGCACGAGACGGTGGATTATACTGCGATTGTGCGGCAGTATGCAGTCAATCCACGAGCAGTCATTGCATGACGAGGAGCAGACACATGAAACGGTTGATGCTGGCCGTGCTGGCCATTTCCTTTTCCGTCACCGCCTGGGCCGGAGGCACTGCGGTGATCGGAGCCGACAATGAGCAGACGACCCTGGAGTATGCCGACGGCAAGATCCGGCTGAATGCGGAGCTGCAGGAAGGCAGTGACGGCTACCTGGTGATCGACGGCGACAAGGCCTATGCCGTCAGCTTCGAGGGCGGACAGCCGACCGTGCTTGACCTGGCCGCGATGGGTAAGGTGCTCGGCGCGCTGGGTGGTGCCGCCGGACAGGCACCCCTGCAACTGGAGCGCAAAATCAGCGAGATCCAGGAGCTGCGGCCACTGGGGCGGAGCGAGACCCTGGCCGGCATCGCCGGACAGGTGCATGAGCTGGTCTATCTGGACGGCGCAGGCAAGCGGCAGGTGGAAGAGGTGGTATTGTCCCGCGACACGGCAGCGCGCGAGCTGACCGGCGTCATGCTGCAGCTGGCGCGTACCCTGGCAACGACCTTTGGCCAGCCGGAGGACCCACTGGATGCTCTGGGCCGGATGCTGGTGGATGATGAGCAGGGTTTGTTGCGGGTCGGTGACGAGATGCGCCTGATTTCACTGGATACGAAAACCCCGGCAGCGGAACGCTTCGTGTTGCCGGCCGAACCCAGCTCCATGCCGGACATCGGCGGCCTGATGAAAGATGCCGCCCGCCAGGTGCCGGAAGCGATGGAAGCACTGGGTGATATCATGGAAGCGCTGGAAGGACTGGGCAACCGTTGACCGGCACACATGCCGGAGCCGGCCTGCTGGCCCGTTCCGGCATGCTGCAGGACTTCATCCCGCTTCCCGCCTGATTTCCCATACAGAGTGATCCCGTGCGTCTCAAGTGCATCCGCCTGTCCGGCTTCAAATCCTTTGTCGACCCGACCACTGTCAGCTTTCCCGGCAACATGACGGCCGTGGTGGGGCCGAATGGTTGTGGCAAGTCGAACATCATCGATGCGGTGCGCTGGGTGCTGGGTGAAAGCTCGGCCAAGAACCTGCGCGGAGAGGCGATGACGGATGTCATCTTCAATGGGTCGGCCACGCGCAAGCCGGTATCGCGGGCCAGCATCGAGCTGGTGTTCGACAATACCGAAGGCAAGATTCCCGGGGAATATGCCAGCTATGCGGAAATCTCCGTACGCCGCCAGGTGACCCGCGAGGGGCAGAGCACCTATTACCTGAACGGCACCAAGTGCCGCCGCCGTGATATCACCGATCTCTTTCTGGGCACCGGACTGGGACCGCGCAGCTACGCCATCATCGAGCAGGGCATGATTTCCCGGCTGGTGGAGGCGCGGCCGGATGACCTGCGCATCTTCATCGAGGAAGCGGCCGGCATTTCCAGATACAAGGAACGCCGCCGCGAGACGGAAAACCGCATCAGTCGCACCCGGGACAACCTGGCCCGGTTGACCGACCTGCGCGAGGAACTGGGCCGCCAGCTGGACCGCCTGCAGCGTCAGGCCCAGGCGGCCGAACTCTACCAGAAGCTCAGGGCGGAGCAGCGCCGCTTTGACACCCAGCTGATCGCCATGCGCTGGCAGGAGCTGAGCACGCAGGCCGGTCAGCTGCAACAGTTGCTCAACGAAAGGGAAACCGGCCTGCAGGAACAGATCCACCTGCAATACCAGGCCGATGCACGCATGGAGCAGTTGCGTGACCTGCACCATGAACGCTCGGAAAGCTTCAACCAGGTACAGGCCCGCTTTTATCAGGTGGGCGCCGAAATCGCCCGTACCGAACAGGGCATCCAGCATGCACGCCAGCGGCTGCAGCAACTGCAGGCAGACCTGCAGGATGCCGAGCGCCAGCACCAGGAAACCGAGATACATCTGGCCCAGGACAGGGCCGTGCTGGCGCAGCTGGATGAGGAGGAAGTGCAACTGCAGGAAGAGCTGGCCCGAAGCGGCGAGGAGCACGAGCTGGCCCAGGCGCAGCTGATGCAGGCCGAAGAGGGGCTGCAACAGTGGCAGGAACAGTGGCAGGCGGCCAGTCTGGCCGGCCAGCAGCCCAGGGAAGAGCTGCAACGCATCCGTTTGCGCATCGAGCAGCTGCAGGCCAGCCGTCAGCAGCTGGAGCAGCGCGGTCAGCGCTTGCAGGCCGAGCAGGATGAGCTGCAGGCGTCGCTGGGCAGTGATGACCTGCCGGCCATGCAGGAAGAGGCGGCCTTGCTGCAGGAGCGGCAACAGGTGCTGCAGTTGCAGCAGGAAGAGCAGCAGACACGGCTGCAGAGCCTGCAGGAGCGGGAACAGGACCTGCGCCGGCAACTAAATGAGGGCAATTCCAGGCTGCACCAGCTGCAGGGCCAGTACAGTGCATTGCATGCCCTGCAGGAGCAGGCGCTGCAGCCGGATGCTGGTCTGCAGGACTGGCTGCAGTCACAGGGCCTGGCCGATGCGCCGACGCTGCTGCAGAGCCTGAAAGTGGAGCCGGGCTGGGAACTGGCGGTGGAAACCGTGCTGGGTGCCGACTTGCAGGGGCTTTGTGTGACCGACTGGCCGGTGGACTGCTCCGGTTTGACGGAAGGGTATTTGCGTCTGCTGCGAACCGGCACGGGTCAGCCAGCCGCCGGGGGCTCGCTGCTGGGCATGGTGCAGTCCGCTTCAGTCGATCTGTCGGCCTGGCTGGGCCGGGTACGGCCGGTGGAGGATTTGCAGCAGGCACTGCAGCAGTTGCCGGAGCTGCCTGCAGAGGAAAGCCTGGTCACCCGTGACGGCTACTGGCTAAGCCAGACGTTTTTCCGCGTCCAGCGTGGCGAGCATCAGCAGCAGGGCATCCTGCAGCGGGCGCAACTGCTGGAGGAGCTGCAGGCAGGGCAGGAACAGCTGCAGGAGCAACTGGACATACAGGAAGAGGAGCTGCGGCAATGCAGCGAGCAGGCTGGCAGTCTGCAGCGGGACAGCCGCCAGCTGCGCGAACGGGAACAACAGGTCGGCAGCGAACTGGCCCGGCAGAACAGTCAGCTGGCCGCTGCGCAGGCCCGCAGCGAGCAGCTGCAGCAGCGTCTGTTACAGGGTAGCCGGCAGCTGCAGGAGCTGCGGGAACAGCAGGCCATCGAGCAGGAAGAACTGGCCGAGGCAGAACTGCAGCAGGAAGCGGCCGCCGAGCGGGTGCTGCTCAGCGAGGCAAGCAGCGAGCAACTGCAGCAGCGCCAGGCCGGTATCCGTCAGCAGTATGAGCAGGCCCGTGCCGAAGCAGCCCGCCAGCAGCAGCGCTGGCAGGAGCTCAGCCTGCAGCAGGGCCGCCTGGATACCCGGCGGCAGGCCACCGAGCAGGCATTGCAGCGTCTGCAGCAGCAGATCGAGCGTACCGGCCAGCGTCATGAGCAGCTGGCACTGGGGCTGGCCGAAGGCGAGTCGCCCATCGGGTTGCTGGAGGCAAGGCTGGAAGAGCAGCTACAGCAGCGCCTGCAGGTGGATGACGAGCTGCGTAGCGAGCGGCTGGCGCTGGAAGAGCTGGACAGCCAGTTGCGCCAGATGGAAAAGCAGCGTCACGAGGCCGGCCAGCAGGCCGAGCGGATCCGCGGCGATACCGAACAGCTGCGCCTGAACTGGCACACGCTGGAAGTGCAGCGCAGGGGGCTGGACGAGCAGCTGCGCGAGCAGGGCGATGCCGTGCAAGATGTGCTGCTGGGCCTGCCGGTAGATGCCGGACTGGAAGCCTGGCAGGCGCAGATCGAGCAGATCGGCAGTCAGATCCAGCGGCTGGGTGCCATCAACCTGGCGGCCATCGAGGAGTACAGTCAGCAGTCGGAACGCAAGGTCTTTCTCGACGAACAGAATGATGACCTGGAAGAGGCCCTGGCCACCCTGGAGAACGTGATCCGCAAGATCGACCGCGAAACCCGCCAGCGCTTCAAGGAAACCTTTGACCAGATCAACGACGGCATCCAGACCCTGTTCCCCAAGGTGTTCGGCGGCGGCACCGCATGGCTGGAGCTGACCGGCGATGATCTGCTGGACACCGGCGTGGCCATCATGGCGCGTCCGCCCGGCAAGAAAAACAGCACCATTCACCTGCTGTCCGGTGGCGAGAAGGCATTGACCGCACTGTCACTGGTGTTTGCCATCTTTCAGCTCAATCCGGCGCCTTTCTGCATGCTGGACGAGGTGGATGCGCCGCTGGATGATGCCAACGTGGGCCGCTATGCCAAGCTGGTCCGGGAAATGTCGGAGCATGTGCAGTTCATCTACATCACCCACAACAAGATCGCCATGGAAATGGCCGGGCAGATGCTGGGGGTGACCATGCAGGAGCCGGGCTGCTCACGGTTAGTATCGGTCAACCTGGAGGAGGCGGTGGCACTGGCTGCACAGTAGCTTTTGCAGGCGGCCGGCCGGTGGCGGATTTGTTAGAATTGTTTTCGTCATGCAACAAAATCGCGGAAAAAAGCTCTCATTAGTTTATGAAAAACATCAGGCGTGCTAATTTACGCGTGATTTGCATCGGATTTTGTCTTTTTGTTTATCAGGTTTAGGTGGTTGGCGGATTATGGATATTGGGTTGCGCGAGTGGTTGGCAATTATTGGTGTCCTGGTCATTGTGGTCATCGTGATCGACGGTTTCCGTCGCTACATGGGACGCAGTACACTGAAGTTCAAACTGGACCGCAAGCTGATCAGCCAGTTTTCCGAAGAGCCCGCCAACCCGGAAATCCTGGGTCCGGTGCGGGTTGCCGAACACAGGGAGCCGGTACTGGGCGATGAGCCGGACGACCTGCATGACGAGCCGCCGGTTCATGAAGACGTCGAGCCCGTGCAGTTTGACGATGCGCCCCTAATCGAGGAGCCGGTCGAGGAGGAGTCGCAGATTTCCGCAGCGGTGCAGAAGGAAAACAGCACGCCGGAAGATGAGATCAGCGAGATCTTCATCCTCTATGTGGAGTCCGCCTCACCCGAAGGCTTCAAGGGCCCCGACCTGCTGCAGTGCGTACTGGAAAGCGGTATGCGCTTTGGCGAAATGGACATCTTCCATCGCCACGAAAGCATGTCCGGAACCGGCGACAAGCTGTTCTCCATGGCCAATGCACTCAAGCCCGGCGTGTTCGACCTGGACAACATCGACGGCTTCAGCACCCGCTCGCTGTGTTTCTTCATGAGCCTGCCCGGGCCCAAGCAGCCCAAACAGGCCTTCGAGCTGATGCTGACTGCCGCGCGCAAGCTGGCTGACGAGCTGGACGGCGAGATCAAAGACGACCACCGCAGCGACCTGACCGGCCAGACTGTCGAGCACTACCGTCAGCGCATTCTCGACTTCGAGCGCCGCCAGTTGCGTTTGCGCTACTGACCGGCAACGGCGGCCCCGCTGCCGGAAACAATCAAACCGGCCGCTGTGCAGGCAAGTGTACAGCGGCTTTTTTGTGTGTAGTGCCGGAGTTTCCCGCCGGCCTTTGCGGATGAACACCATGACCGTTGCAGAGTCCATCGAGCAGAGAGTCCATCAGCTGCGCCAGCAGATTCTTGAGCATGATCACCAGTACTACGTGCTGGATGCACCCACGGTGCCGGATGCCGAATACGACCGCCTGTTTGGCGAGCTGAAGCGGCTGGAGGCCGAGCACCCGCAACTGGTGACGCCCGATTCGCCCACCCAGCGGGTATCCGGTCGGCCGCTGTCCGCTTTCAGCCAGGTGCGCCATGCCGTACCCATGCTCAGTCTAGGCAATGCCTTTGAAGAAAGTGAAATGGAGGCCTTCGACCGCCGCATCCGCCAGGCGGCCGACCTGCCGGCAGCGGATGACCTGTTTGCCGAAGGGCAGGACGATGTGGAATATTGTTGCGAGCCCAAGCTGGATGGCCTTGCGGTCAGCATCCTCTACCGGGCCGGCGTGCTGGTGCAGGCCGCCACCCGGGGCGATGGGGTGACCGGTGAGGACATCACCCACAACGTGCGTACCATCCGCAATGTGCCACTGCGTCTGCAGGGCAGCGGCTGGCCGGACGAGCTGGAAGTGCGTGGCGAGGTGTATCTGCCGGTGGCCAGTTTCGAGCAGCTCAACGAGCGCATGCGCAGCGAGGGCCACAAGCCCTTTGCCAATCCGCGCAATGCCGCCGCCGGCAGCCTGCGCCAGCTGGATGCGCGCATCACCGCCACCCGCCCGCTGGAGTTCTGCAGCTATGGCAGTGCCAGCAGTGGCCTGGCCGACACCCAGAGTGCCACCCTGGAACAGCTGCAGGCCTGGGGCATTCCGGTCAGTGTCGAGATGCGCGTGGTGCAGGGCTTGCAGGGTTGCCTCGACTATTACGCCGGCATCGGCGAGCGTCGCGACCAGCTGGCCTACGAGATAGACGGCGTGGTGTTCAAGGTCAACTCCGTGGAGCTGCAGGACGAGCTGGGTTTTCGTGCCCGCGAGCCGCGCTGGGCGATTGCCTACAAGTTTCCCGCCCAGGAAGAGATCACCATCTTGCAGGATGTCGAGTTCCAGGTGGGCCGGACCGGGGCCATCACCCCGGTGGCACGTCTGCAGCCGGTGCAGGTGGGCGGCGTTACCGTCTCCAATGCCACCCTGCACAATATGGACGAGATCGGGCGACTGGGGCTGATGATCGGTGACAGCGTGATTGTGCGTCGCGCCGGAGACGTGATTCCCAAGGTGACCCAGGTGGTGCTGGAACGTCGTCCGGAGCAGGCCCGTGCGGTGGAAATGCCCAGCCACTGCCCCGAATGCGGAGCCGATGTGGAGCGTACCCGGCTGGTACGCCGCAGCAAGGGGCGCGAGCAGTTCAGCGAGGGTGCCGTCTGGCGCTGTGTGGGCCGGTTGAGCTGCCCGGCGCAGCTCAAGCAGGCGCTGCTGCACTTCGTTTCGCGCAAGGCCATGGACATGGACGGGTTGGGCGAGCGGATCCTCGATCAGCTGGTGGAGCGCGAACTGGTGCGTTCGCCGGTCGACCTGTACCGGCTGACCCGCGAGCAGGTGATCGAGCTGGACGGCTTTGCCGAACTGTCCACGCAGAACCTGCTGGATGCGGTTGCCGGCAGCAAGCAGCCGGAACTGGCGCGCTTCCTGTTTGCGCTGGGCATCCCCGATGTGGGCGAGGAAACCGCCAAGACCCTGGCCCGTTCACTGGGCTCGCTGGCGCGCATCCGCCAGGCGTTGCCACAAACCCTGATGTGGTTGCCCGACGTGGGTGCTGAAACGGCCCACGAGATCTACAATTTCTTCCGTGATGAACACAACCGTTCGGTGGTGGATGATCTGCTTGCCTGTGGCATCGGCTTTCCGGATGAAGGCGAGGTTGCCACCAACTTGCAGGGTTCGGTCAGCCTGGCGGCCTTTATCGAGCAGTGGCAGGTCAGCGGCATTGCCCGTACCGGTGCACAGCGGCTGGCCGAACACTTTGGCAGCCTGGATGGGCTGTTGAAAGCCGACTGGTTGAGTCTGGGTACGGTACCGCGTCTGCCGGAAAAAGCCGCCCGTGCGTTGCGCGAGTTCTTGCAAGAGGAAAACAACCTTGCTTCGATCCGTGCCGCTGAGCAGCAACTGCGTGAATTCGGCCTGCACTGGGACTGCGAAAGTGCACAGACCGAAGCCGCCCCACTGGAAGGTCAGACCTGGGTACTGACCGGCACCCTGAGCCAGCTCACCCGCAGCCAGGCCAAGCAGCAACTGGAGGCACTGGGAGCGAAAGTGGCAGGCTCGGTTTCGGCCAGAACCAGCGTGGTGGTCGCCGGCGAGTCGGCAGGTTCCAAACTGACACGGGCGCAGGAACTGGGCATTCGGGTGCTGGATGAAGAGCAGTTCCTGCAGGAACTGGCCGGGCTGCAGTAACGACCTGGCCTCGTAGGTGCGAATTCATTCGCACAAAGGCTTCGTCACATGCGGGCACCAGCGCTTTAGCGCAAACCTCCGCGAGACGGCCCCGGAAGGGGGAGCGAAGCGAATGATCCCCATGGGCTTTGTGCTGGGCGGGGAGATCACCCGATCAAGTCGAGTGATGACGGATTACCCACTGATGCTGTGTGAATGAATTGTTCATCGGGCACTGGTCGGCTGTAGGTCCGAATTTATTCGGACAAGTTCGGCAAAGCCGGGCAGCAGAGGCTTGTGTACGAATAAATTCGTACATGAAGACAACATATAGCGAGCCTGCTCGCCAAGGGTTGGTATCACTGTTTATTTCTGTCACTGGAGCCTGTCATGGTGATCATCGAGCTTAACGAAAAAAACCTGCCCCGGCTGGCACCCAGGGCACGAGACTGCCACAAGGGCCAGCTGGGCCATGCGCTGATCCTGGCCGGCGGTGAAGGCATGGGCGGGGCCGGGCTGCTGGCCAGCCAGGCCTGTTTGCGGCTGGGAGCGGGTCTGGTCACGCTGGCCACCCATCCGCAGCATGTGGCAGCCAGCCTGGCCCGCCAGCCGGAGGTGATGGTGCGTGGAGTGCGCAGCAGTGCCGACCTGCCACAGGCAACGGTTCTGCTGCTGGGTCCCGGCCTGGGCCAGAGCCGGGCGGCGCAAAGCTTGCTGCAACAGGCAGCACAGCCGGATGTTCCACAAGTCTGGGATGCCGATGCCCTCAATCTGTTGGCTGCCAATCCCGTGCACTGGCCGGAAGTGGCGCAACGCATCCTGACACCCCATCCGGGCGAAGCAGCCCGTTTGCTGGGTTGCACGGCTGCAGACATTCAGCAGGATCGTGAACGGGCGGCCCGCGAGCTGGCCAGTCGTTACGCCTCCGTGGTGGTACTCAAGGGGTATCCCAGCCTGATCGCCGAACCTTCCGGCAGGCTGTCCGTTTGCGGGCATGGTCACCCGGTCATGGCCGGACCGGGTTTCGGCGATGTGCTGGGTGGGGTCGTGGCCGCCTTGCTGGCGCAGGGCATGCAACTGGCGGATGCCGCCTGTCTGGCGGTATGGCTGCACGCCCGGGCGGGCGAGCAGCTGGCGACAGAAGGCAGGGGAGTGGTGGCCGGTGATCTGATAGCCCCCATGCGGACCCTGCTGGAAGGTCTGAGCCCGGTATTTCCGGTGGCCCGGGATGGTCTGATTTGACTTGGCGGTCTGCAAAGCGGACTTTACAAAATACACTTGATAATGATTATCGTTTGAATTATGTTCGGGCTCTGATTTCCAGCTCACCAGGCAGTGCCGCCCACCCAGCCATTGCCGCAACCTCAGAGAACCGCCATGCGCCCATCCGCTCTCAAGCCGCTAGTCCTGGCCTGCCTTGTGGCCGGCAGCCCGTCTGCCCTTGCCAACGAAGTAACCCTTGGAACCGATGTGATAACCGCCCGCGGTTATGCCAGCGACAGTTTCTCCACACCACAGGCCATCGAAGTGGCACTGCCGGCCCCCACCAGTACCGGACCGACCGGCAATCTGCTGCGTGGCAAGCCGGGGCTGGCACTGCAGTCGGACGGTGCCTGGGGCCAGAACCCTGCACTGCGTGGCCTGAAAAAGGAAAGCGTGGTGGTGATGGTGGACGGCATTCGCATGAACTCGGCCCAGCCCCAGGGTGCGCTGGCCTCCTTCATGGATCTGGGTCTGCTGGACCGGGTCGAAGTGGTCAAGGGGCCGGGCTCGGTACTCTATGGCAGTGGTGCCATGGGTGGCGTGGTCAACCTGCTGACCCCGGAGCCACGCTTTAGCGATGCGGCCCGCATGGGCGGACGCTTCGGCCTGTCGGCCAGCAGTGTCGACCGTGGCGTGGCCGGTGCCCTGCTGGTGGATGCCAGCAACAGCGAGCACGGGCTGGTCGCCGGCATTTCCGGGCGTGATGTGGGCAACTACAAAAGTCCCGACCGGCGCGAGAAGCGCACCGGTTACGACTCCGGTACCGCACTGCTGAAATACCAGTACCGAATGGCCGAAGGCTATGTGCTACGTGCCCATGCGCAGTATCACCAGGATGAGGATGTGTGGTATCCGGGGTCAAAGCGCAATGCGCCGAACCCCATTCTAGGCCAGAGCAACACTCTGACCATCCACTCACCAAAACAGACCCGTGAACTCTATGGGCTGGGACTGGATGCCGATTTGTGGGGTGGCACCCTGTCAACTGACATCTATCGTCAGGAAGTCTATCGCGAGATTCGCGGCTGGTCGTCCGGTGCCGGTCGCAACCTGGTCAGCAATGATGTCAGCTTCATCACCCACGGCCTACGCAGCCAGTGGAACGGTGCGGTTGGCGATCACTGGCTGGCTGTTGGCGGTGAGGCCTGGCAGATGAAGGGGGATCCCGAGCGTTACAACTATCAACCGCCTGCCTATACAGCGACCCGCACCGATCCATTCAAGGACGGCAAGCTGACTTCCTATGGGGTGTTCATTCAGGATGAATTCACTCTGGGCAGCACTGAGCTGACCGCCGGAGCACGTCTGGATCGCAACAAGGGCACAGCCAGGCAGAAAGGCGTGGGACAGCGGCTGATGACCAGCGGCCTGACCCGTAGTGACAATACGGTTTCCTGGTCACTGGGCGCATTGCAACCATTGACCGATACGCTCAACTTCTACGCCAGCGTGGGTCAGGCCTATCGTTCACCGGACATGCGCGAGCGCTTCGAGGACGCCGAACGCGGTGATGGCTATTTCCATATCGGCAACCCCAAACTCAAGCCCGAACGCTCCACCAGTTACGAGCTGGGCCTGAAAGGCCGTGACGGCCTGCAGAACTACCAGCTGGCGGCGTTCTATACCCGCATTGATGACTATATCGCCGGTCGGGTGACCGGGGAGAGAAATCCTGCCAACAACCAGGAAATCAAGCGCACCGAAAACCTCGACAAGGTCATCATCTACGGTCTGGAAGGTAATCTGGAGCAGCCGGTGGGCGACTTCATCGTCGATGCCGGCTTCACCTGGCTGCGTGGCAAGAACAAGCAGGACAACGAGCCGCTGTACCAGACCCCACCTGCGGAGCTGCGTCTGGGCATCGGGCAGCCGGCTGATCTCGGCTTCTCCTGGCATACCGGTTTGCGGGCCGTGGCCAGACAGAACCGTATCGCCAGGAAATTCAGTGGTGGTACCGAAGACAAGACCAGGGGCTTTGCCACTGCCGACATCAACCTGGGCTATGGCTTTGGTGGTGTTGCCGGGCTCAAGTCCAGCCGGGTCGACCTGCAGCTGAGCAACCTGACCAACAAGAAGTATCACGAGCACCTGACCGACGGTCTCAGCGGCTACGAGCTGAAGGCGCCCGGTCGTGGCGTGACGCTGGCAGTCAGCGGCAGCTTCTGAGCCGATTCTGTCCGGCGCTCCATGTACGTACGCATGCATTCGCGTCTGATACGAGGACTTGGCAGCAATCTGCGAGCTGAACAGATCCAGCCCTGCAACCACAATCGTGGCCGGCGGAAACCAGAAGGCCCGGCCCCCGTGCAATACGGCCCCGGGCCTTGAGCGCCGGCTGATGAGTCACCCGGTCAGCGGGAGCGGCCCGCCTGGCAGGCCTTTTTGGTGCGAGCCCGGGCTCAGGCCGCTTCGCACAGGGTCCTGTTCAGCGCGCTGAGCAATGCCTTGATGCTGGCGGTGGTGATGTTTTCATCCACTCCCACTCCGTAGCGGCTTTGCTGGCCGTTGTGGCGCAGCTCGATATAGGCGGCCGCCCTTGCGGTGCTGCCGCTGCCGATGGCGTGCTCGTGGTAGTCCATGATGTCCACGTCCATATCCAGGCTGCTGACCAGCGCCTCCAGCGGACCCTTGCCGGTGCCGCTGAGGGTCTTGCGTTCGCCATTGTGCTCGACCTCCACCGCGACGGTGCTGGTGCCCCCGCTTTCCTGCAGGCTATGGCTGCAGTAGCTGAAGGGCGCACAGGCGTCCAGGTATTCCTGTTGCAGGATCTGGTAGATCTGGCTGGCTGGCACTTCCAGACCGGAGCGGTCGGTCTCCGCCTTGATCACCTGACTGAACTCGATCTGCATGCGGCGCGGCATGTGGATGCCGTATTCCTGCTCCAGCAGATAGGTCACGCCACCCTTGCCGGACTGGCTGTTGACGCGAATGACCGCTTCGTAGCTGCGACCGATGTCGGCCGGGTCGATGGGCAGGTAGGGGACTTCCCAGATGCCTTGCGGATCCTGCTGGGCAAAGCCCTTGCGAATGGCATCCTGGTGCGAGCCGGAAAATGCGGTGTGCACCAGGTCGCCCACATAGGGGTGGCGTGGGTGTACCGGCAGCTGGTTGCACTCCTCGACCACACGGCGCACGCCGTCGATATCGGAAAAATCGAGTTCCGGGTCGATGCCGTGGGTATAGAGGTTGAGCGCCAGATTGACCAGGTCCACGTTGCCGGTGCGTTCGCCGTTGCCGAACAGGCAGCCTTCCACGCGGTCGGCACCGGCCAGAAGGCCCAGCTCGCTGGCGGCCACACCGGTACCCCGGTCATTGTGAGTGTGCAGGCTGACCACGATCTTGTCGCGCTGGTTGATGTGGCGGCAGAAATACTCGATCTGGTCGGCATAGACGTTGGGCATGGCCACTTCCACGGTGGCCGGCAGGTTGAAGATCAGCTTGTGAGTGGCGGTCGGCTGGATCACTTCGCTAACCGCGTTGCACACCTCTACGGCAAATTCCGGCTCGGTGGCGCTGAAGGTTTCCGGTGAATACTCGAAACGCCAGTCGGTGTCCGGTTGCATGGCCGCGTACTTCTTCAGCAATTGCGCAGCATGCACTGCCAATGCCCTGGTGCCTTCCTTGTCCTGCCGGAACACGATCTTGCGGAAAGACGGCGAAGTGGCGTTGTAGACATGCACGATGGCTTTTTTCGCACCCTGCAGGGACTCGAAAGTGCGCGCGATCAGGTCTTCGCGGGCCTGGGTCAGTACCTGGATGGTGGTGTCATCGGGTACCAGGTTCTTTTCGATCAGCAGGCGCACGAAATCGAAGTCGGTCTGTGAGGCAGAAGGAAAACCGACCTCAATCTCCTTGATGCCGACTTGCACCAGTGTCTTGAAAAACCGCAGTTTCTTTTCCGGGCTCATCGGCTCGATCAGCGACTGGTTGCCATCGCGCAGGTCCGAACTGCACCAGATGGGGGCTTTGCTCAGGGTCCGGTCGGGCCAGGTGCGGTCCGCAAGATTGAGAACAGGATATGCGCGGTATTTGCTGGCGGGGTTTTTCAACATGGTCATGGTGGCACCCTTGTAAGGTTTTTGTTGCACGAAAGCGGCCTGGTTTGGCCGAGGATGGCGTTTAAGCTACCTGTACAGATCTTGTCTTGCAACAAACCATTAAAATTTGAAACAAATCGTCTCTTGTGTTACCTGTGGTTTCATTTATTTGCGCAGAAATACGATTTTTTGCGTAAAGCTGTCGGTCAGCAGGACACTTTGTCACCTGTACGAAGTACCGGTTTTTGCTAAGATGTACTTCCCGCAGTGGTCAACTGGAGTCCTGCTGTGCCACAACCGCGCCTGTCCCGCCGCATTGCATTCTGGCTTGGCTGTTTTGCCATGCTGATGATGCAGCTCGGTCCCGTGATATCCGGGGTACAGGCAGTGATGGCCGGATCCGCCCTCCAGACCGGCGTGCAGTCACACATGCTGGATGAGCAGGGCGTTAAACTGGCGGATGCACGGCAGGACCACGCAGACCACGACCATCATGCATTGATGGGACACACCCCGAATCCGCATCTGCCGGACTGGGTCAACAACCTGAAGATGTGCGGCTGCTGCGAGCTGCTCACGCTGAGCCCGGCCCTGTTGCTGGCGCTGGTGTTTGCCTTGCCGCTGCTGGCTGCGCGCCTGCTTTCCGTCACCTGGAAAGCGCCGGATATCCCGTCTCCCCGCCTGCGGTTGCATGCCGCCCCCAGAGCTCCGCCGCTGTCTGCCTGACAAGGCATTGCCTGATTGCTGAACTGCCACGTATTGCCGTGGGCGTGCAGCAAGATACCGTCATGGCCTCGAGGCCGTCAGACTGTCGCTGCTGGTTGGGTGTGGTGACATGCTGCCGGATATCTGCCGTGCCTGTCTTGCTGTCGTCCCGGCTCTGCATGCATGTAGCACGGCATTGCCTTTGCCATGACAAAAAATATTGAAACTTTTGTTGATCAGGTAGAGAGCATGAACAATACCTCTTTTGTGCGCCAGCCATTGACCGTGGCCATTATTCTGGCGTTGGCCAGTCCGCTAATCCAGGCTGAGGAAACAACCTATCTGCCCACCAGCGTGGTGACGGGGGTAGCCCAGCAGTCACCCGGTGTGGTGGTCACCGATCCCAAGTTGCCGCGCCAGCCGGTGCCGGCCAGCGACGGAGCCGATTATCTGAAAACCATCCCCGGTTTCTCTGCAATGCGCAGTGGCGGGGTGAATAGTGATCCGGTGTTTCGCGGCATGTTCGGTTCCAGGCTCAAGCTGCTGACCAATGGCGGTGAGATGCTGGGTGCCTGTCCGAGCCGCATGGACTCGCCCAGTTCTTACATCAGTCCGGAAACCTACGACAAGCTGACCGTCATCAAGGGGCCGCAAAGCGTGCAGTGGGGGCCGGGCAACTCGGCGGCCACGGTACTGTTCGAGCGTGGTCCCGAGCAGTTCGACGATTTCGGTACCCGGATCGATGCCAACGTGCTGGTCGGTTCCCACCGCCGCTTCGACCGTAATGTGGATGCGGCCATGGGTAATGCGCAGGGTTATCTGCGCCTGATGGGCAATGCCTCGAAAGCCAATGACTACAATGATGGCGACAACCGGCGGGTGCCATCGCGCTGGAACAAGTGGAACACCGATGTGGCACTGGGCTGGACGCCCAACGACGACACCCTGCTCGAGCTGAGCGGCGGCACCGGCGATGGCGAGTCCCGCTATGCCGGCCGTGGCATGGATGGTACCCGCTTCAAACGCGAAAGCCTGACGCTACGTTACAAGCAGGAAAACCTGGGTGATGTCTGGCAGTCGGTGGAAGCCCAGCTGTACTACAACTACGCCGACCACATCATGGACAACTACAAGCTGCGGCCAACGCCCATGATGAGTATGGCAACCCAGGTGGATCGTCGCACGCTGGGCGGGCGCTTCAAGAGCAGCTGGCAATGGGGTGATGTAGGCTTGGTGGCTGGTGTCGATGGCCAAACCAGCTGGCACCGTTTGCGTGCACGGAGCGGCACCATGCCGGGGCCGCTGCACAGCAATATGGTCAAGGATGCGGAAATGGACCAAATCGGTGCCTTTGCTGAGTTGACCTGGGCGCTGTCCGAACGTGATCGGCTGATCAGTGGCCTGCGACTGGACCGACATAAAGCCAAGGACAAACGAGAGTTTCTTGCTCTACCAAACCGGCGGAATATCCCGGCGTGTACCTTGGGGAATATGGGAACCGGCAATTGTGTGCCCAACCAAACGGCAAACAAGACCCGCAAAAAGACCTTGCCCAGTGGCTTTGTCCGGCATGAGCGCGATCTTGCCAGCATGCCGGCCACGGCTTATCTGGGACTGGGTCATAGTCAGCGTTTCCCGGACTATTGGGAAATGTTTTCGGCTAGCTATAAGGCGGATGCTGCAACCCAAACCCATGCGCCGACTGCCTTTGCAACAATAGATCCGGAAAAAACCACTCAGCTGGACTTCGGTATCCAGTATGCCCAGGGGCCGTATGAACTTTGGGCCTCCGGTTATGTGGGACGTATCCAGGATTACATGCTGTTTGAATACACAGGTGCTGCCAGCACTGCGCGCAACGTCAACGCCCGTATCATGGGTGCCGAGATGGGTGGTTCGCACCGCTTCGCACCGGGCTGGAAAGCGGAAACCAGCTTGGCCTATGCCTGGGGCAAGAACACCAGCGATGGCCGTGCATTGCCGCAGATGCCACCGCTGGAGGCACGCCTGAGCCTGGCGTACGAGCAGGGCGACTGGAGCAGTGCGGCATTATGGCGACTGGTCAGGAAGCAGGGGCGTATTGACAATGGCAAAGGAAACGTAATTGGTAGGGACTTCGGTGCCAGCTCCGGCTTCGGTGTGTTCTCGCTGAACGGCGCGTATCGCATCAACAGCAACTGGAAGCTGAGCAGCGGTATCGACAACCTGTTCAACAAGAAGTACAGCGAGCATCTGAACCTGGCTGGCAGTGAAGGATTCGGTTTTCCGGAAGAAGCTACCAGGATCAACGAGCAGGGCCGTACCTGGTGGCTTCGCGTTGACATGAGCTTTTAACACCTCAAAAGACCGGCGGCCGGCACAACAGGCGGGCAAAACTTGTGCGTGTCGGCAACCGGTTGGAGAGGAACGCCAGTCAGACTGGAACGTGCGGGGCAAGGATGCCGGACAGCCGCAACCGTTCAGGTCTGGTCTGGCGTTTTTTATTGTGCCGCTGTCTGCTCCGTGATGGAAGCACCGGCCTGTGGCCGGCCGGCCTCCAGCAGCCGGGCGAAATCACCGCCACTGGGTGCCTGATAGACACGCAGGCCGAATTCGGGCGCGATGGCCAGCAGGTGATCGAAGATGTCCGACTGGATGCCTTCATAGGAAACCCAGACCACGGTATTGGTGAAGCAGTAGACCTCCAACGGCAGGCCTTCAGGGGTGGGCTGCAGCTGTCGCACCATCAGACTCATGTTCTGGTGCACTCCGGGGTGGTTGCGCAGATACCGTTCGATATAGGCGCGGAAGGTCCCCAGGTTGGTCATGCGGCGGGTGTCCACCGTTTCGCCGGCCTTGGCGTGGATGTGCTTTTTGTTCCAGACATTCAGTTCCTCGACCTTGCTGTCGAAGTAGCCGTACATCAGCTTGAAGGTTTTCAGGTGGCGGATCTGCTCCTCGCTCAGGAAGGCGATGCTCTGCTGGTCGATCAGCAGGCTGCGCTTGATGCGTCGCCCGCCGCTTTCCTGCATGCCGCGCCAGTTCTTGAACGAACCGCTGATGAAGTTCTTGGTGGGAACGACGGAGATCGTCTTGTCCCAGTTCTGGATCTTGATGGTATGCAGGGCGATGTCGATCACGTCACCATCGGCGTTGTGACTGGGCATCTCGATCCAGTCGCCCAGGCGGATCATGCCGCTGGAGGAGATCTGCACGCTGGCCACCAGCGACAGCAGCGTGTCCTGGAAGATCAGCATCAGCACCGCAGCCATGGCACCCAGACCGGAGAGCAGGATCAGCGGTGAGCGGTCGATCAGGGTGGCGATGATCAGCAGGGTGGCCAGTGCATAGATGGTGATCTTGACCACCTGCAGGTAGCCCTTGATGGGCCGGCGTTGCGAGCCCTGGCGCCGCATGTACAGATGGTTGACCAGATCGAGCACACCGCTGATGGCCATGGCCAGGGAGAGGATGATGACGCCGCCAACCACATTGCGCACCACGCTGATGGCGGTTTCGGGCAGGTGGGGAACCAGGTAGATACCGGAGCTGATGACCATGGCCGGCGCCAGGTTGGACAGCCGCTTGATGATGCCGAAGTCTTCCAGTTGCCCGTGAGTCAGATGCTTGACGAGGTGGAAGAAGCCGCGAACCAGGATTTTCTTGATCACCTGGTTGACCACTACCGACAGTAGAATCAGCCCGACGGAATAGACGGCGGTTTCCAGCAGGGGAAACTCGGTGATCCAGCGGGTCCAAAGTTCAGTCAACGATTCCATAAACGCTCCTGATGGTTGCGCGAGGTTACGGGGATTCTGTATCGGCCGCCGGGTTCGCCCGCTTTGCCGGCAGTGCTCCGGTTACCTGCAGTTGCAGGTTGCCATCGGCAAGGCGTGCCGACAGCTGCTGGCCGATCCGCACCTGGTGCACGCTCTGGATGACGGTCTGTTGCTCGTCCTGCAAAATGGCATAGCCGCGCTCCAGGGTGGCCAGCGGGCTGACCAATTGTAGCGAGCGCACCAGCTCCCGAAAACGGAACTGTTGCCTGTGCATCTGCTGCCGGATGCCCTGCTGCAGACGCAACTGCAGGCCATCCAGTCGCTGCTGCTCCTGCCGGAAGCGGTCGAGCAGGGTCTTGCTGCCCAGGACGCGACGGTGCTGCTCCAGCTGCAGGGCCTGTTGCCGGAGCTGGAGCTGCATGGCGCGCGTCAGGCGCAGCTGCAGCTCATCCAGCCTTTGTGCATTCTGCTCGATGCGTTCGCGGGGGTGCCGTATGCGCTTGGCCAGGCTTTCCAGCCGCAGCTGGCGGGTATGTAGCAGTTCCTGCATGCGGCGGGTCATGCGTTGCCGGGTGCTGGCCAGCATCTGCTGCAGTTGCTGGCTGTCGGGGGATAGCAATTCGGCGGCTGCAGTGGGGGTCGGGGCGCGTACATCGGCGACGAAATCGCTGATGGAAGTATCGGTTTCATGACCGATGGCGCTGACGACCGCTGTGGCCATGCCGGCCAGGCAGCGGGCCAGGGGTTCTTCATTGAAGCACCAGAGGTCCTCCAGCGAGCCGCCACCACGAGCCAGGATGATGGCATCGTAACCGCCGCGATCGGCAAGTTGCAGGGCGCGGATGATTTGTGCGGTTGCTTCCTTGCCCTGTACCGCGGTGGGTACCAGCACCAGTTCGACATGTGGTGCGCGACGAGCAAAGACGCTGATGATGTCGCGCAACACCGCTCCGCTCGGCGAGGTCACCAGGGCGATGCGACGCGGGAAGCGGGGCAGGCTTTTCTTGCGCTCCGCGGCAAACAGGCCTTCCTGCAGGAGCTGTTGCTTGAGCGCCTCGAAAGCGGCCCGCAAGGCGCCTTCGCCGGCAGCCTCCATACGGCTGACAATCAGCTGGTAGTCGCCGCGCGCCTCGTAGACGGACAGGCGGCCGGTCAGGCGCACCTGGCTGCCGTTTTCGGCCTGCTGGCGCGAACGCAGGGCGTTCTGACGAAAGAAGGCGCAACGTACTTGGGCACCGGCGTCCTTCAGGGTGAAGTACAGATGGCCGGATGCCGGTCTGGCCAGATTGGAAATCTCGCCTTCCACGACAATGGCCGGAAAGACATCCTCCAGCAGGTGGCGGGCACGCTGGTTGAGCTGGCTGACGGTGAGGATTTCCTGTTTTTGCATGGTGCCGCCGAGTCCCGGAACAGGGCTTCATGCTATCAAAAGCGCTACCGGCTGTCAGGCGCGACAAGGACTGCACGGGTTGGCTTTTTGCTGCGGGATGTGGTATAAAACGCGCCGCTTTGCAGATAAAGCCAAACCGCACTGCGAGCGTATTAATCCACACACATACCGACACGTCTTTCTGGGTGCCCTGCGGGGTTGAAAGGCGGGGTATGTGGAGGCTTAACCCGAACCATTACAGGAATCATCATGACTCAAAACGTATCCATGCGCGACATGCTGCAGGCTGGCGTCCACTTCGGTCACCAGACCCGTTACTGGAACCCCAAGATGGGCAAGTACATCTTCGGTGCGCGCAACAAGATCCATATCATCAACCTGGAAAAGACCCTGCCACTGTTCAACGAAGCCATGGGCTTCATCGAGCAGAAGGCCGCCGGCAAGAACAAGATCCTGTTCGTCGGTACCAAGCGTTCCGCCGGCAAGATCGTTCGCGAGCAGGCCGAGCGTTGCGGCATGCCTTATGTCAACCACCGCTGGCTGGGCGGCATGCTGACCAACTACAAGACCATCCGCACCTCCATCAAGCGTCTGCGTGACCTGGAAGCCCAGGCTCAGGATGGCACCTTTGACAAGCTGACCAAGAAAGAAGCCCTGATGCGCAGCCGCGATCTGGAAAAGCTGGAGCGCAGCCTGGGTGGCATCAAGGACATGGGCGGCCTGCCGGATGCAATCTTCGTGGTGGACGTCGATCACGAGCGCATCGCCATCAGCGAAGCCAACAAGCTGGGTATTCCCGTTATCGGTGTTGTGGATACCAACAGCTGCCCTGCCGGCGTTGACTACGTCATTCCGGGCAACGATGACGCCATCCGTGCCGTTCAGCTGTACCTGAACGCTGCCGCCGATGCCGTGATCCGTGCCCGCCAGGGCAGCGCCACTTCCGCAGAGGAATTTGTGGAAGTTGCCGACGAGGCAGCCGAAGCCTGATCAGGGTTTTCTGCGCCTGATGAAAAGGGGGCGCCAGCCCCCTTTTTGCCTGATTCGGGCTGCAGCGAGCAGATCGTTGCAGCCGTTAACTGATTTTACGAGGATAAACGATGACACAGATTACTGCTGCACTGGTTAAAGAGCTGCGCGAGCGTACCGGCCAGGGCATGATGGACTGCAAGAAGGCCCTTGAAGCTGCCGGCGGTGACATCGAGAAAGCCATTGACGACATGCGTGCTGCAGGTGCCATCAAGGCTGCCAAGAAGGCTGGCAACATTGCTGCCGAAGGTTCCGTTGCCATCAAGATGTCCGATGACAACAAGATTGCGACCCTCATCGAGGTCAACTCCCAGACCGACTTCCTGGCCCTGCAGGATGATTTCAAGGCCTTTGTCGCCGAGAGCCTGGAAGTTGCCGTGGCCAAGGGCTACACCGATGCCGCGCCACTGATCGAGGAGCGCGAGGCCGCCCGTGAGGAGCTGGTTGCCAAGACCGGTGAAAACGTCAACATCCGCCGTCTGGCCCGCATCGAGGGTGATGTGCTGGGTGCCTACCAGCACGGCAACCGCATTGGTGTGGTGGTGAGCCTGCAGGGTGGTGACGCCGAGCTGGCCCGTGATATCGCCATGCACGTGGCTGCCAGCAACCCGCAGGTGATCAATCCCGAGGATGTCGCCGAAGACGTGGTTGCCAAGGAGAAGGAAATCTTCATGCAGCTCAACGAGGACAAGATCAAGGGCAAGCCCGAGAACATCGTCGAGAACATGGTCAAGGGCCGCATCAACAAGTTCCTGTCCGAGATCAGCCTGGTAGGCCAGGCCTTCGTCAAGGATCCGGACGTGACCGTTGGCAAGCTGGCCGAGCAGGCCGGTGCCAAGATCGTCGGCTTCACTCGCTTTGAAGTGGGCGAGGGCATCGAGCGTAAGGAAGAAGACTTTGCCGCTGAGGTGGCTGCCCAGGTTGCCGCTTCCAAGAAGTAAGGCACCCGTCCGAGAAAGCTGTCCACCTTCGGGTCGGGCAGCTTTTTTTTGTCTGCAGGCCGGGCTTTGCTGCCACTTTCCTGTTTCGACGATCACTGTCTGCAACGGTTTGCCGGGGATGCCGGGTCGGACGGCCGGGCAGCGGACCGGGACAAATATCCGCCTGTCGCGCAGCCCATGGTCGTATTGCCCTCGTTACTTGACCGGTATCAGGTTATAATCCGGCGGATAAATTCTTAGGAGACTCCCCATGGCCCTACCTGATAACAGCCGTCAGCCCCGTTACAAGCGTATTCTATTGAAGCTCAGTGGCGAGGCCCTGATGGGTTCGGAAAATTTTGGCATCGATCCCAAGGTGCTGGACCGCATGGCCCTTGAAGTGGGCCAACTGGTCGGCATTGGCGTGCAGGTGGGACTTGTGATTGGCGGGGGCAACCTGTTCCGTGGTGCCGCGTTGTCCGCCGCCGGCATGGACCGGGTAACCGGCGACCACATGGGCATGCTGGCCACCGTGATGAACGCGCTGGCCATGCGCGACGCGCTGGAGCGCTCCAACATCCCGGCGCTGGTCATGTCGGCCATTTCCATGGTGGGCGTCACCGAACATTACGATCGCCGCAAGGCCATGGGGCATCTGCGCAAGGGCGAGGTCGTCATTTTTTCCGCCGGTACCGGCAATCCGTTCTTCACCACGGATTCGGCGGCCTGTCTGCGCGGCATCGAGATCAACGCGGATGTGGTGCTCAAGGCCACCAAGGTGGATGGCGTCTATACCGATGATCCCTTCAAGAACCCCAATGCGGAAAAATTTGACCGCCTGTCCTATGACGAGGTGCTGGACCGCAAGCTGGAAGTGATGGATCTGACCGCCATCTGCCTGGTGCGGGATCACAAGATGCCGCTGCGCGTATTTAACATGAACAAGCCGGGTGCGCTGCTGAACGTGGTTCTGGGCGGCGCCGAAGGCACACTGGTTGAGGAGACCGTGGAATGATCAACGAGATCAAGGCCGATGCACAAACCCGTATGCAGAGGTCCGTCGAATCCCTGCAATACGCATTTTCCAAAATCCGCACCGGACGTGCTCACCCAAGCATCCTGGATAGCGTGATGGTGTCCTATTACGGCAGCGACACCCCTTTGCGCCAGCTGGCCAACGTGGTGGCCGAGGATGCCCGTACCCTGGCGCTGACGGTGTTTGACCGCAGCATGATCCAGTCGGTGGAAAAGGCCATTCTGCAGTCCGACCTGGGCCTGAACCCGGCAACCGCAGGCACCACCATCCGCGTGCCCATGCCGGCCCTGACCGAGGAAACCCGCAAGAACTACACCCGTCAGGCCCGCCAGGAAGCGGAAAACGCCCGGGTGGCCGTACGCAACATCCGTCGTGATGCCCTGGGCAGCATCAAGGACCTGGTCAAGGAAAAGGAGATCAGCGAGGACGAGGAGCGCCGCGCCGCGGACGAAGTCCAGAAGATCACCGACACATTCATTGAGGAAATCGATACCCAGCTGGCTGCAAAAGAAACGGACCTGATGGAAGTTTGACCCCGGGAGGTTCTATGGCCAGCCACGAATCAGCAGTACCGCGCCATGTGGCCATCATCATGGATGGCAACAACCGCTGGGCCAAAAAGCGCTTTCTGCCCGGCATTGCCGGTCACAAGGCCGGTGTCAGGGCGGTGCGCGAGGTGATCGAGACCTGCAGCGAGGCTGGCGTCGAAGTGCTGACCCTGTTCGCCTTTTCCAGCGAAAACTGGAGAAGGCCGGCAGAAGAGGTCAGCGCACTGATGGAACTCTTCATGGCAGCCCTGCGCCGTGAGGTCAATAAGCTGGACAAGAACGGCATTCGCCTGAGGATTCTCGGAGAGCGCAGCCGTTTCCATCCGGAGTTGCAGGCGGCCATTGCCGCCGCCGAGCAGCAGACGGCAGACAATACCCGCTTTGTCCTGCAGATTGCCGCCAACTACGGCGGACGCTGGGACATTGTCCAGGCAACACGCCAGATCGCCCTGCAGGTGCAGCAGGGCCGCCTGCAACCGGACGACATCAGTGAAGAGCTGATCAGCCAGCATCTGGTCACCCGCAACGGCCTCGAGCCCGACCTGCTCATCCGCACCGGTGGCGAGCAACGCATCAGCAATTTCCTGCTGTGGCAGATGGCCTATACCGAATTCTATTTCACCGACCTCTACTGGCCCGACTTCAAGCGCCAGGCCATGCAGACCGCTCTGGACAGCTTTGGCCAGCGCGAGCGCCGTTTTGGCAGGACCAGCGAGCAGCTGCAAGCGGACAAAAGATAACCATGTTGAAACAACGCATAATCACCGCGCTGTGGCTGCTGCCGCTGGCGCTGTACGGCTTTTTCGGCTTGCAGGGCCCGGCGTTCGTCGCTTTTGCCGGGCTGGTCATGACACTGGGTGCCTGGGAGTGGGCGCGCCTGGCCGGAGTTTCCGTCCAGGGCGGGCGCATCCTGTATGCACTGGCCCTGCTGGCCACATTTGTCGGCCTGGTACTGGCGGTTCCGGCCTTGCCGGTCTTGCTGCTGGCCCTGCTGTGGTGGGGAGTCGCTGCCCTGATGGTGATGAACTACCCGCGCTCGTCCGGCTGGTGGGGCGGCCTGCCCGGCAAGCTGCTGATCGGTGCGCTGATCCTGTTGCCGGCTGGCGTGGCACTGGCCTGGCTCAAGGGGCAGGAGCAGGCCAACCTGCTGATCCTGACCATCATGCTGATGGTGTGGTCGGCCGATATCGGCGCCTATTTTTTCGGACGGGCATTCGGCAAGCGCAAGCTGGCTCCGCAGGTGAGTCCGGGCAAAAGCTGGGCCGGGCTGTATGGCGGCCTGTTCACCAGCCTGTTGGTGGCGCTGGGCTGCGGGCTGGCACTGGGTCTGACTGCCGGCCAGTTGCCGGTGTTCCTGCTGGCTTGCGCGGCAATCGTGCTGTTTTCCGTGATCGGCGACCTGACCGAGAGCATGTTCAAGCGCACGGCCGGCATCAAGGACAGCAGCAACCTGCTGCCCGGCCACGGTGGCGTGCTGGATCGGATCGACAGCCTGACTGCCGCCTTGCCGCTGTTCGCGCTGCTGTTTCTGCTGGCCGGATGGCTCTGACATGCAGCAGATCACCGTATTGGGGGCCACCGGCTCGATTGGCACGAGCACCCTGGATGTCATTGCCCGCCATCCCGACCGGTACCGGGTCCATGCGCTGACCGGCAACAGCCGGCTGGACGAGCTGGCGCAGCTGTGCCGCCGGTTCCGGCCCCGCTTTGCGGTGGTTGCCGATCTGGCCGATGCCCGGCTCTTGCAGCAGGAGCTGGAGGGACTGGATTGCGAGGTGCTGCACGGCGAGCAGGGCCTGTACCGGGTTGCCAGCGATCCGGAGGTGGATGCGGTCATGGCGGCCATTGTCGGTGCGGCCGGCCTGGCGCCGACCATGGCGGCAGTGCGCGCCGGCAAGAAGGTGTTGCTGGCCAACAAGGAAGCGCTGGTGATGAGTGGTGCCCTGTTCATGCATGCCGTACAGGAACATGCCGCCACCCTGTTGCCCATCGATAGCGAGCACAACGCCATCTTCCAGTGCCTGCCATGCAACTATCAGGACGGCCTGCCGCAAGCCGGCGTGCGCCGCCTGCTGCTGACCGCTTCCGGCGGCCCCTTTCGTGAAACACCCCTGAGCGAGCTGGCAGCCGTGACGCCGGCCCAGGCCTGTGCACATCCCAACTGGTCCATGGGCCAGAAGATTTCCGTGGATTCGGCCACCATGATGAACAAGGGCCTGGAGCTGATCGAGGCCTGCTGGCTGTTCAATGCCGTACCTGCCCAGGTGGACGTGGTGGTGCACCCGCAAAGCGTGATCCACTCGCTGGTGGATTATGTGGATGGTTCGGTGCTGGCGCAGCTGGGCAATCCCGACATGCGCACGCCCATCGCCCATGCACTGGCCTGGCCGCAGCGTATTGATTCCGGCGTGCCGCCGCTGGACCTGTACGAACTGGCGCGCATGGACTTTTTTGAACCGGATCTGGAAAAATTTGTCTGTTTAAGGTTGGCGCGTGAAGCTGCGGAGCAGGGCGGTACGGCACCGGCGATCCTGAATGCGGCCAACGAGATTGCCGTGGCCGGCTTCCTGGCCGGCAGGACAGGCTTCCTGCAGATTGCCGGGATCATCGAACGCACGCTGGAACAACTGCCGGCTGTCGGCGCGGACAGCCTGGAAATCGTGCTGGATGCGGATCGCCGGGCACGCGAGATCGCCAGCCACTGGCTGGCGCAGGAGACTAGATGAGCGGTATCTACATGTTGCTGGGCACCCTGGTCGCATTGGGCGTCCTGGTGACCATCCACGAATATGGCCATTTCTGGGTGGCACGGCGCTGCGGTGTGCGCGTGCTGCGCTTTTCCGTGGGTTTTGGCAAGCCGCTGCTGCGCTGGCATGACCGGCACGGGACCGAGTTCGTGGTGGCGGCCTTGCCACTGGGCGGCTACGTCAAGATGCTGGATGGCCGTGAGGAGACGCTGCAGGAGCAGGAGCAACAGGCAGCTTTCAATCTCAAGCCGGTACGCCAGCGCATGGCCATCGTGGCTGCAGGCCCGGTTGCCAATTTCCTGCTGGCATTCCTGTTTTTCTGGATTCTGGCCATACTGGGTACCCAGCAGGTACGACCGGTGATCGGCGGGGTGGAGCCCGACAGCCTGGCAGATGCCGCCGGGCTGGTGGCCGGTCAGGAGATCGTCGCGGTGGACGGCGTTGGGGTGGATGGCTGGGGTGATATCAATATCCGCCTGATGCGCCGTCTCGGCGAAACCGGCAGCCTGCAGATCGAGGCGGTGCGGGACGGCAACAGCCTGGCGACCCGTCACGAGGTGCAGCTGCAGGAGTGGCAGAAGGGGGCGGACGAGGTCAACCCGCTGCAGGCGCTGGGGATCGTGCCCTGGCGTCCGGCGCTGAAGGCACTGCTGACACACTTTGACGAGCAGGGACCGGCATTTGCCGCCGGGCTGCGTGAGCAGGATCTGGTATTGGCGCTGGATGACGAGCCGGTGGCTGACTGGCATGAACTGGTAGCCATGGTACAGGCCCGGCCCGGCCAGCAGGTCGAGCTGCTGGTGTTGCGCGGCGGCAGCGAGATCCGGCTGCCGGTACATCTTGCTGTGCGCAGCGAAGGCGGCGTGGAGCGGGGATTCCTGGGAGCCGGTGTTACCGGCGAGCCCTGGCCGGAGTCCATGCTGGTCGAGCGCTCGTACGGGCTGTTTGCCGGCGCGCTGGAAGGGTTGCGTCATACCTGGCGCATGAGCAGCATGACGCTGGTGTCGATCAAGAAAATGCTGCTGGGCGAGTTGTCCGCAAAAAACTTGAGCGGGCCCATCAGCATTGCTAAAGTAGCGGGCGCCTCGGCGGAATCGGGCTTGCGCAGTTTCCTGAACTTCATGGCCTATCTGAGCATCAGCCTTGGCGTTCTCAATCTGCTGCCGGTTCCGGTACTGGATGGCGGGCATCTGCTGTTTTATACCGTGGAGTGGATCCGCGGCAAGCCGCTGTCCGAACGTATCCAGGCGCTCGGCATGCAGGCCGGTATTGCCCTGGTGCTGGGCCTGATGTTGTTTGCCCTGTTTAACGATATCGCACGCCTGTAACAAATTTTTCGGCTGGCCGGGATTCCCGGCTGGCCGGTTTACCCAACAAGGCTGTGGTTGCGACGCAGCCTGACAAGTCGGAAGAACAAAGGACAGCATGAAACGTCTGTTATTATCCGCGGCCATTTCCGCAATCATCAGCACCCAGGTGTCGGCAGCCGAGTTCACGGTATCCGATATTCGCCTTAACGGCCTACAGCGCGTGTCTGCCGGCAGCGTGTTTGCAGCCCTGCCGCTCAACGTCGGAGACGAGGTGGATGACCAGCTGCTGGCCGAAGCCACGCGTTCCCTGTTCAAGACGGGTTTTTTCCAGGATATCCGCCTCAGCCGTGATGGTGGCGTGCTGGTCGTCAACCTGGTCGAGCGCCCCTCCATTTCGGACATCGACATCAGTGGCAACAAGGCCATCAAGAAGGATGACCTGCTCAAGGGCCTGAAACAGGCCGGTCTGGCCGAAGGCGAGATCTTCCAGCAGGCGACCCTGGAAGGGGTGCGCAACGAGCTGCAGCGCCAGTACGTGGCCCAGGGCCGTTATTCGGCACACATTGATGCCAAGGTGGTCGAGCAGCCGCGCAACCGTGTCGGTATCAAGATCGATATCAAGGAAGGTCCGGTCGCCTCCATCCGCAATGTCAACATCGTTGGCAACACGGTATTCGACAACGAGGAGCTCACCGGGCTGTTCGAGCTGAAAAAGCGCCACTTCACGTCCTTTTTCAAGGGCGACGACAAGTACTCCCGCGAAAAGCTGTCCGGTGACCTGGAGCGCCTGCGCTCACACTATCTGGACCGTGGCTACATCAACATGGACATCACCTCCACTCAGGTGTCCATCACGCCCGACAAGAAACACGTCTACATCACCGTCAACATCGACGAAGGCGAGCAGTACCGCATCCGCGAGGTTCTGCTGACCGGCGACCTCAAGGTACCGGAAGAGGAGGTCGAGGCACTGCTGCTGTCGAAGGAAGGCCAAGTCTTCTCGCGCAAGGTGATGACCACCACCTCCGAACTGATCACCCGCCGCCTGGGCAACGAGGGCTATACCTTTGCCAACGTCAGCGGCATGCCGCAGCCGCATGACGAGGACAACACGGTGACCATCACCTACGTGGTCGATCCGGGCAAGCGTGCCTACGTCAACCGCATCAACTTCCGCGGCAACACCAAGACCCGCGACGAGGTTCTGCGCCGTGAAATGCGCCAGATGGAAGGTGGCTGGGCCTCCACCTACCTGATCGACCAGTCCAAGGTACGCCTGGAGCGTCTGGGCCACTTCAAGGAAGTGACCGTGGAAACACCGGCGGTACCCGGCACCGATGATCAGATCGACGTCAACTTCAGCGTGGAAGAGCAGCCGTCCGGTTCCATCACGGCCAGCATCGGCTATGCACAGAATGCCGGCATGATCCTGGGTGGTTCCATCAGTCAGAACAACTTCCTGGGTACCGGCAACCACGTGACCCTGGGCCTGAACCGCAGTGAATACCAGAGTCACTACACCTTCAGCTTCATCGACCCGTACTGGACGGTGGATGGGGTCAGCCTTGGCTACAACGCCTTCTACCGCAAGACCAACTACGACAAGCTCAACTACGACTACTCCAGCTATGCGGTGGACAGCGCCGGTGCCGGTGTCACCATGGGCTACCCGATCAGCGAGGAATCGCGCCTGACCTTCGGTCTGAACGTGCAGAGCGACAAGATCAAGCCCGGAACCTATCCGGCAGAGGAAATCCAGAAGTTCGTCAGGGATGAAGGCAGGAACTTCACCAACTTCAAGGCGACCGCCGGCTGGACCAAGTCCACGCTGAACCGCGGTCTGCTGCCGACCCGCGGCTACTCGCATGGCGTGTTCCTGGAGAGCACGGTGCCCGGCAGTGACCTGTCCTTCTATCGCCTGGACTACAATGGCCAATGGTACAAGGGCCTGTGGGGCGACAACATCCTGCGCTTCCATGGCCAGCTGGGCTATGCGGAAAGCTATGGTTCCAAACGCATGCCGTTCTACGAGCACTACTATGGTGGAGGCTTCGACTCCGTACGTGGCTTCCGTGACGGAACCCTGGGTCCGCGCAGTACTCCGCATGCCAGAGATCCGGATCAGGATTATCTGCCGTTCGGTGGTAACGTCCTGATCGAGGGTGGTATCGAGTGGATTTTCCCCATGCCCTTCGTCAAGGACCAGCGTTCCATCCGCAGTTACGCGTTCTGGGATGTGGGTAACGTGTTCGATACCAACTGCAGCAAGGAGCAGAAGGCACGCAACGAAACCGGTTGCAAGATCCGCGCTAACGAGCTGGCCAGCGCTGCCGGTGTGGGGCTGACCTGGGTGACTGCCATGGGTCCGCTGAGCTTCAGTGTGGGGCGTCCGATCAAGAAGCCGGACAACGCCAAGAGCCAGTTCTTCCAGTTCACGCTGGGACAGACTTTCTAGAGCCGGCTGACCAAGCGACCGGCCATATATTTCATAAGGAGCATCATCGTGCGTAAACTCTTTCAAGCTGCACTTCTGTCAACCCTGGTGGTAAGCGGTTCCGCATGGGCCGATATCAAGATTGCCGTTCTGGATTACCAGATGGCGCTGCTGGAATCCGACGCAGCCAAGAAATATGCAGTGGATGCAGAGAAGAAATTCGCTCCACAGCTGAACCGACTGAAGGCACTGGAGACGGATGCCAAGCGCCTGCAGGATCGCCTGATGAAGGATGGCGAGAAAATGAACCAGGCCGAGTACGAGCGCCTGGAGCTGGAGCTCAAGCAGAAGGCCCGCGACTTCCAGAACCAGTCCCAGGACCTGAACGAAGCCAAGGCGACATCCGACAATGAAGTGCTGCAAACCCTCAAGCCCAAGCTGGACAAGGCCGTGGAAGAAGTGCTCAAGGCGGGCAACTACGACCTGGTGATCGACCGCAACGCCGTGGTGGATGTGAAACCACAGCTGGACATCACCCTGCGCGTCATCGAGCGCATGAATCAGATGCGCTAGAGGCACGTGATGAAAGCCTATCGCTTGCAGGAGCTGGCCGACCTTCTACAGGCCGAGCTGCGTGGTGACCCGGACTGCCTCATCGAGGGGCTGGGTACGCTGCAGAACGCTGGCACCGATCAGCTGACCTTCCTGTCCAATGCCGGCTACCGCAAGCAGCTGGCATCCACCCGCGCCGCCGCGGTACTGCTGTCGGCGGAGGACGCCGTCGGCTTTGCCGGCAACTGCCTGGTGGTGGATGATCCCTATCTGGCCTTTGCCCGGCTTTCACACCGCTTTGATCGCAAGCCGCGGCCTGTTGCCGGCATCCATCCGACCGCCATCGTGGCTGCCAGCGCACAGGTGGCGGGCTCGGCCAGTGTGGGGCCGGGTGTGGTCATCGAGGAAGATGCGGTGATTGGCGAAGAAGTGGTGCTGGGCGCCCATAGCGTGGTGGGTGCACGCAGCCGCATCGGTGCCGGTGGCTGGCTGGCGCCCAGGGTGACCCTGTATCACGATGTCATCATCGGCGAGCGGGTGGTGATCCAGTCCGGCGCCGTGATCGGCGGCGAGGGGTTCGGCTTTGCCAAGCAGGACGGCCAGTGGCTCAAGATCGCGCAGATCGGTGGCGTGACCATCGGTGATGACGTGGAGATCGGTGCCAACACCACCATTGACCGGGGCGCGCTGGATGACACGCGCATCGGCAATGACGTCAAGCTGGATAACCAGATCATGATTGCCCATAACGTGGAAGTGGGCGACCATACGGCCATGGCCGCCTGTGTCGGCATCTCCGGCAGCACCCGGATTGGCAGCAATTGCATGCTGGCGGGCGGTGTCGGGCTGGTTGGCCACATTGATATCTGTGACAATGTATTCGTGACCGGCATGACCATGGTGACCCATTCCATCACCGAACCGGGTGCCTATTCCTCCGGTACGGCCATGCAGCCAGCTGGTGACTGGAAGAAGAATGCTGTGCGTTTTCGTCAGCTGGATGATATGGCCAGACGCATTCGTGCGCTGGAAAAAAAGTGACAGGAAGTAACCCGGACGGGCAACAGTTTTCTGTCAATATTTATAGGAACGGTCAGGGCGCCTGCTGGGTGTCATGGGCGTCCGTTAAAAAAATTAAGGTTGTTACTCATGTTGGATGTCAATGAAATTCGCCAGTTGTTGCCCCACCGTTACCCTTTTCTGCTGGTGGACCGGGTCGAGGCGCTGGACCTGGAAGAGAAGACCATCCGGGCCTACAAGAACGTCACCATCAACGAGCCCTTCTTCAACGGGCATTTTCCGCAGCATCCGATCATGCCCGGTGTGTTGATCACCGAGGCCATGGCCCAAGCGGCCGGCCTGCTGGGTTTCAAGATGATGGATGCGACTCCCGAAGACGGCGTGCTCTATTATTTCGTTGGTTCCGACAAGCTGCGTTTCCGTCAGCCGGTGGTGCCGGGCGACAGGCTGGACCTGCATGCTCGCTTCATCAGCGTCAAGCGCGGAATCTGGAAGTTCGATTGCCGGGCAAGCGTGGGTGACGCACTGGTCTGTTCGGCGGAAATCATTTGTGCGGAACGCAAACTATGAGTCTGATTGACCCTCGCGCCATTATCGATCCTTCTGCACGGCTGGCCGACAATGTTCGGGTCGGCCCCTGGACCCTTATCGGTCCGGATGTGGAGATCGGCGAGGGCACGGTTGTCGCTTCCCATGTGGTGATCAAGGGGCCAACGGTCATTGGCCGTGACAACAGGATTTTCCAATTTTCCACGGTTGGCGATGACACGCCGGACCTCAAGTACAAGGGCGAGCCGACCCGGCTGGTGATCGGTGACCGCAACGTGATCCGCGAAGGCGTCACCATCCACCGCGGCACCGTCCAGGACCGTGGTGAAACCACCATCGGCAATGACAATCTGCTGATGGCCTATGTGCATATCGGCCATGACAGCGTGATCGGCAACCACTGCATACTGGTCAACAATACTGCGCTGGCCGGACATGTGCATGTCGGCGACCACGCCATCCTCTCCGGCTACACATTGGTGCATCAGTATTGCCACATTGGCCCCTACAGTTTTTCTGCCATGGGCGCGGGCATCGGCAAGGATGTGCCGGCGTTCATTACCGTGGCCGGCAATCCGGCAGAAGCACGCAGCATGAATTTCGAGGGCATGCGCCGACGCGGACTTTCCCCGGAAGTGGTGCAGGCGCTGCGCCGGGCCTACAAGCTGGTATATCGCAGCGGCCTGACCGTGGACGAGGCGGTGGCACAGCTGGCGGCCAGTGCGGCAGAGCATGCCGAGGTGGCTCTGTTCATGGAATCCATCCGCACGTCCAGTCGCGGCATCATCCGCTGATGAATGAGCCACTCAGGATTGCCCTGGTTGCTGGCGAGGCATCGGGAGACATTCTTGGGGCCGGACTGATGCAGGAACTCAGGGCCCGACATCCCGATGTGGAGTTCATCGGGGTAGGCGGCCCGCTGATGCAGGCGCAAGGCCTGGATCCATTCTTTCCCATGGAGCGCCTGGCCGTCATGGGGTTGGTGGAAGTGCTGGGCCGTCTGCGCGAATTGCTGAAAAGACGCAGACAGCTGGTCGACTACCTGTTGCAGGAAAAACCGGATCTCTTCATCGGCATCGACGCGCCGGATTTCAACCTCGATGTAGAACTGAAGCTACGCGAGCAGGGTATCAAGACCGTGCAGTACGTCAGCCCTTCCGTCTGGGCATGGCGACAGAAGCGGGTCTTCAAGATCAAGCGCGCCTGCGATCTGGTGCTGTGCCTGCTGCCTTTCGAGACCGAGTTTTACCGCGAGCACGATGTGCCGGCCTGCTTTGTCGGCCATCCGCTGGCGGACAGCATTGCCTTGCAGCAGGAGCCCGGACCGGCCCGCCAGCAGCTGGGGCTGGATGCTGCAGCACAGGTGGTCGCCCTGCTGCCGGGCAGTCGGGGTGGCGAGATCAGGCGCCTGGGCGGGCTCTTTCTGGATACCGCACGCCTGCTGCACCAGCGCAACCCGCAGCTGCAATTCGTGTTGCCGGCTGCCAGCGAGCAGCGCAAGGAGCAGCTGACGCAACTGCTGGAAGGCTATGCCGATGTACCGGTCATGCTGCTGGACGGACAATCCCGGCTGGCACTGCAGGCCTGTGACGCCGTACTGATTGCCTCGGGTACCGCCACGCTGGAGGCCATGCTGTTCAAGCGGCCCATGGTGGTTGCCTACCGTCTGGCCTGGCTGACGCACCGCATCCTCAAGTGGATGGTCAAGAGCCGCCATTTTGCCTTGCCCAATCTGCTGGCCGGCGAGGCTTTGGTGCCCGAGTTCATTCAGGATGCTGCCACGGCGGAAAATCTTGCCGCTGCAGTGCAGCAACAGCTGTCGAACGGCAGCCGCCAGACGGAACGTTTTCTGGAGTTGCATCAGCTGATGCGCCGGGATGCATCCCGGCAGGCGGCCCGTGCCGTTCTGGAAATCCTTTGATCTGATCTTGCCTGCACGAGCCGGCTCCTCCGTGGCCCGTTCCGTCTTCCCGGAACCGCTCCGGCATGTTGGGCCCCTGTTTCCTGATGGAGTGAAGAGAACATGCAGCTGGACCTGCTGAATGTAGCGCAAGCCGGCCTGATTGCCGGAGTGGATGAGGTCGGGCGTGGCCCCCTGTGCGGCCCGGTGATCGCCGCTGCGGTGATCCTGGACCCGTTGCGGCCCATTGAAGGGCTGAAGGATTCGAAACGATTGAGCGAGACGCGGCGCGAGATGCTGGCGGTACAGGTCCGCGAACATGCGCTGGCCTGGTGCATTGCCCGTGCCGACGTGGAAGAGATCGACCGTCTCAACATCCTGCATGCCACCATGCTGGCCATGCAGCGGGCCGTGACGGGACTGACCGTACAGCCGGAACTGGCGCTGGTGGATGGCAATCGCTGTCCGCAACTGGCCGTGCCCTGCCAGGCACTGGTGAAGGGGGATGACCGGGTGCCAGCGATTGCCGCCGCATCGATTCTGGCCAAGGTGGCCCGCGACCGGGAAATGCGGGAGCTGGACGCAAGGTATCCAGGCTACGGCATTGCCTCTCACAAGGGCTATCCCACCAAACAGCACATGCAGGCACTGACCGAACTGGGGGCCACACCGATCCACCGCAAGTCGTTCCGGCCGGTACGCGAGGTGCTGGCCAACAGCCTTTCCGACTAGTTCCACGGGTCGATCTGGGTGGGCGCGGTACCGCTACCGCACTGCCGCACTCGCCATGGCCTGTGGCAGCGTCTTGTCCGGGCGGCCTTGAGTTAACGAACCAGCCGCACAGGCCACTAGTCCCTGATTTGCAGCTCCCTGGCCTTGGTATAGATGTAGCGGATCTTCTCGTATTCGAAAGGCGAGTTGAGTTGTCCGTACTCCATTTCGGTGATGTGGCGGGTGTCCACGGCCTCCAGCCCGTACAGCACGGGATATCGGCGGCTGGTGTCCGGATAGGTCAGCCAGTTCACATCGCGCTCCAGCAGAAAGTCGGCCGTCAGCCCGGAAGTGTCGCGCAGGTTGGAGGGCCCGAGGAAGGGCAGCATCAGGTAGGGGCCGGGCGGCACGCCGTAGTGGCCGAGCGTCTGTCCGAAGTCTTCCCGAACCGGCTCCAGCCCCATTCTGGTGGCCGGATCCCAGATGCCGCCGACCCCGAAAATGCTGTTGAACAACAGCCGTGCCGTACTGTGCATGGCACGCTTTCCTTTGAGCTGCAACAGGCTGTTGGCAATGGTGGGAATCTCGCGCAGGTTGGCAAACACATTGCTGATTCCGGTGCGTACCGGCCTGGGGGTGACCTTGCGATAGCCGCGCACCGCAGGCAGGAATACGAACTGGTCGAAGCGGTAGTTGAAGTGATACAGGTAGCGGTTGACCGGCTCCAGCGGATCGCTGACCTGCAGGGCACTCAGTGTGGCGCGCTCAAACTGGTATTGCTCCAGATGTTCGCTGAAGCTGAGACGCTCCAGGGGGCGGGCGAACTCCGGAGAATCGCTGTCTGCCTGACCGGCTGCCGGCCACAACAGAACACAAAGCAGCGTGGCCATCCCCAAGCGATTGGTTTTATTGCTCGTTGCCATGGAAGAAATCCAGCATGTCGGCGGCATTGGTGTGGAACATCATGTTGCCCAGGTGGCCGCCGCGCGGGTAGGTTTTCAGACGCTGGCCCAAGTTGTCGTGCAACCACTCCAGGTCGCCATCGCCAAGGATGATGTCATCCGCATTATGCATGACCAGCAGTTGGCGGTTGTCCTGCAGGTGCTCCTGCAGGGCATGCAGGCTGGTGGCATGGATCAGCTGTTGCAGGCTGCCATCGGGCTGGTAGCGGCCTTGCCAGAAAGGCAGCAGCTGATCGCGCAGGTAGCAGTTGAAATCACACATCAGGGCCAGTTCGAAAAACGGAGTCAGGCTGGTGCTGTCGCTGATGTGCCTGCCGGGCGGTGTGATCAGTCCGCGGCGATTGATCAGGTCGGACGTGAAGCTGATGTCTGCCGCGCCTAGCCGGAAAACGCTGGCAATCAGCAGGGCCAGCTGTTGGTCGTCGAGGCGCTCGCGGGACTGCTGAAACTCGAAGAGCATGGCTTCGCTCAGGTCGAAACGGCCCTTTTGGCTGAAGAAGCGTGCCAGACGTTCGAAAATGGATTCATAGAAGCTGAAGCCGAACCGGACATCGTCCAGCTGGACGGTGGCCATGCGATCCAGATTGCTGACCGAGGTATGCAGGTTGACCGGTGGGTTGATCAGCAGCACACGCTGCAGGCCCAGCGCCTGCTGTTGTGCATCCAGCTGGCTGATGAAGGCGGCATGCAGTCCGCCCAGGCTGTAACCGGTCAGGTGGGTCGCGGTGACGGCCAGATCGTCATGGCGCTGGCGGATGCGCTGCATGATGCTGTAGAGCTCTGCGGCATCCAGCGGCGAAAAGCCCGGGGTGGCATGCCTGGAGGCGGAGACCATGAAATCATGGCTGGTGGGCGAGGACAGCTGCACCACGTGAAAGCCTGCGCCGTAAAACAGTTTTTTCAGGAATTCCATGCTGCTTGTATCATAGCGGGCGGCGGTACCGGCGATGATGAACAGTAGCGGGGCGGGACCGTCCTGGCGTGCCAGGCGATAGCGGAAGCGCTTGACCGCCCAGAAGTTGTCGGGAAGGCTCTGCTCGCGCTCCGGACGCAGATTGAAGCTGTAGTCCTTTTGCCGGATCTTCGCATCGGCCGGCAGCGGGGGCATCAGCATGGAGGGCGTACCGGCGATGGTGGCCTCGAAGGGGTTGTCCAGCGGATAGCCATAGGGCGTGGCGGCCTGCAGGCAGGACGACAGGGCCAGCAACAGCAAGAAGAATAGTGCAGGCAGGGTATGTCCGGGCATGGCTCAGAACACCTTGTGGCCGGCGGGAATCGTTTTCTTCATTCGCGCCTCTTCGGCAGTCAGGCAGTGGCAGCTGCTGGGGTTGGGTCCGGTCTTGCCACGGTAGTAGGGCTTGAACCTGCTTTTGGCAAAACCCTGCTCCAGGCAGATTTTCCTGCACTTCTTGCGCTCGGCATGGTTGGTGAAGGGCGAGCCGAAGATTGCCAGAAGCAGCAGGACAAGGCCCAGCCACTTGGCCCAAGCGGGGATTCTGGCGGAAAGATCGGAAAGGTTCAGATTCATGGCCGGTCCTGCGCGCGGTACGCGGAGTGAAGGGTGGACGCCACCAGCAAGCAGGTCTGCCCGTGTTGCCGGTCAGCTGATGCGCTGACCGGGGACGGCGCCACTGTCCGGGCTGAGCAAAAAGATATCCTTGCCGCCGGGACCGGCTGCCAGCACCATGCCCTCGGACATGCCGAACTTCATCTTGCGTGGTGCCAGGTTGGCAACGCAGGCGGTCAAGCGGCCTTCCAGCTTTTTCGGCTCGGGATAGGCGGTCTTGATGCCGGCAAACACGTTGCGCTTTTCACCGCCCAGATCCAGCGTCAGGCGCAGCAGTTTGTCGGCACCTTCGACAAACTCGGCTTTTTCGATCAGGGCCACGCGCAGGTCCACTGCGGCAAAGGCCTTGAAATCGATTTCGGCACCCAGCGGATCCTTGTCCAGCTCGGTGGGCTCGCCGGCCGGTTGCTGGTTGTCCATCTCCTGCAGGTCTTCTTTGGCGGCTTCGGTCATGGCTTCTACCTGTTTGGCGTCAACACGGGTCATCAGTGGCTTGAAGGGGTTGAGCTGGTGGTTGACCAGTCGTGCGTGCAGCTGGTCCCATTCCAGTGCGTCCACATTGAGGAACTGGCGGGCGTTTTCGGCCAGTACCGGCAGCACGGGCTTGAGATAGATCACCAGCTGCTTGAACAGGTTGATACCCAGTGAGCAGATGGCCTGAACCTCGTCCTGTTTGCCTTCGATCTTGTTCATCGCCCAGGGTTCCTTGTCGGCAATCCAGGCGTTGGCGGCATCGGCCAGCAACATGATTTCACGCATGGCGCGGGCAAAGTCACGCTTTTCATAGGCATCGGCAATGCTTTGCTCGGCGGCCAGGAAGCTGTCCCACAGCTCGGGAGCGGCATTGGCTTCGGCCAGCACGCCATTGTTGCCCTTCTGGACGAAACCGGCACAGCGGCTGGCAATGTTGACCAGCTTGCCGACCAGGTCGGAATTGACCTTGTGGATGAAGTCTTCCAGGTTCAGGTCGAGATCCTCGACACCCCGGCCCAGCTTGGTGGCGTAGTAGTAGCGCAGGTATTCCGGCTGCAGGTGCTCCAGATAGGTACGCGCGCGGATGAAGGTGCCACGTGACTTGGACATCTTGGCGCCGTTTACGGTCAGGTAGCCATGCACATTGACGGCGGTGGGCTTGCGGAAGCCGGCACCTTCCAGCATGGCCGGCCAGAACAGGGCATGGAAGTTGATGATGTCCTTGCCGATGAAATGGTAGAGCTCGGCTGCGGAGTCTTCCGCCCAGAAACTGTCGAAGTCCAGGTCCTCACGACGGGCGCAGAGGTTCTTGAAGCTGGCCATGTAGCCGATGGGTGCGTCCAGCCAGACGTAGAAGTACTTGCCGGGCGCACCGGGAATCTCGAAGCCGAAGTAGGGCGCATCACGGGAGATGTCCCACTCCTGCAGGCCGGCATCCAGCCACTCGGCCAGCTTGTTGGCCACCGAGCTTTGCAGGGTGCCGCTGCGTGTCCAGTCTTTCAGCATGTCGGTGAAATCCGGCAGCTTGAAGAAATAGTGCTCGGACTCCTTCAGCACCGGTGTGGCTCCGGAGATGGCCGAGCGCGGATTTTTCAGCTCGGTCGGGTGATAGGTGGCACCGCACTTTTCGCAGTTGTCGCCGTACTGGTCTTCGGCCAGGCATTTGGGGCAGGTACCCTTGATGAAGCGGTCGGCCAGGAACATGCCCTTTTCCGGATCGAAATACTGGGTCACCGAACGGGTGGCGATGTGGCCGGCCTCTTTCAGGCGCTGGTAGATCAGCTCGCAGTATTCGCGGTTCTCTTCGCTGTGGGTGCTGTAGTAGTTGTCGAAGTCGACCAGGAAGTCGGCGAAGTCTTCGCTGTGCTCCTTGTGTACCGCCTCGATCAGCTGTTCCGGGGTGATGCCTTCCTGTTCGGCACGCAGCATGATGGCCGAACCGTGAGCATCGTCGGCGCAGACGTAGATGCACTGGTGGCCGCGCATTTTCTGGAAGCGTACCCAGATGTCGGTCTGGATGTACTCGAGCATGTGTCCCAGATGGATGGAACCGTTGGCATAGGGGAGGGCGCTGGTGACAAGGATCTTGCGGTTCGGGGTCATGGTGCTCACAAACAGATGATAAAGACGAAATGAAACACGACATTGTATAGAAAAAAACCGTTTTTTTCATCCGCATGCCATCGGCCTGTGGCTGTACCCGTGCCGGACACCTGCAACGCCGGAAAAAGCCGGCAACGGATTGTCGGAGCTTGAGCGGAATCATCCGGCAGGCAGCAAAAAACTGTCCGATCGCCTAGACTGTCCTGGTCTTGTTTGATCCGTTACAGGAGTAGGAAGTTATGACCCAGCCGAGTCAAGAGCAGGTGGAAAATGCCCTGCGCGAACTGACAGATCCCCATCTGGACCAGGATCCCGTCAGCGCCGGTTGCATTCGGGAGATCCGTATCGATAATGGCCAGGTGGATGTGCATGCGCAGCTGGGCTATGCCGCCGACCAGTTCAAGAACGGCTGGGCGCAGATGCTGCAGATGAAACTGGAGCAGCTGGATGGCGTGACAGCGGCCAGGGTGCAGGTCGATTGGGAGGTTCCGGCGCAGGCCGGCATGGCCGGTGCCGAAAGCCTGTCCGGAGTGAAGAACGTGATTGCCGTGGCCTCGGGCAAGGGTGGCGTGGGCAAGTCCACCACGGCAGCCAATCTGGCGCTGGCGCTGGCCCGTGAGGGTGCCAGGGTGGGTGTGCTGGATGCCGATATCTACGGTCCCAGCCAGGGCATCATGTTCGGTATTCCCAGCGGCACCCGCCCGGGCGTCAAGGACGAGAAGCTCTTCGTTCCGGTGGAGTCCATGGGCGTCAAGGTGATGTCCATGGCGTTCCTGACCAGCGACGAAACTCCCATGGTCTGGCGCGGACCCATGGCGGCCGGCGCACTGCAGCAGATGCTGTTGCAGACCGCCTGGGGCGAGCTGGACTATTTGGTGGTGGACATGCCGCCGGGTACCGGTGACATCCAGCTGACCCTGTCGCAGAAGGCTGCCGTGGCCGGTGCCATCATTGTCACCACCCCGCAGGACATTGCCCTGCTGGATGCCAAAAAGGGCATCGAGATGTTCCGCAAGGTGAATATTCCGGTGCTGGGCGTGGTGGAGAACATGGCCATGCATGTGTGCTCCAACTGCGGACACATTGAACATATCTTTGGTGAGGGTGGCGGCGAGCGTCTGGCCGACCAGTACGAGGTGAACCTGCTGGCATCCATGCCGCTGTCCATGGCCATCCGCATGCAGTGCGACGGTGGCGAGCCGACCACGGTGGCCGATCCGGAAAGCCAGATTGCCATGATCTACCAGCAGCTGGCCCGTACGGTGGGTGCACGTTTGAGCCAGGCTGCGCAGACGAATGCAGCCATGCCGGAGATCCAGATCGGCTGACCCACTGTTGGCGGGGGCTGGCTTGTCTCGAGAAAGACCGTATCTCTGGTCGCAGGGCAAGCCTCCTCCTGCGAAAACACCCGCCTTTGTGCGATTGAGCTGTACCCTGTAAGAGCGGCCCTGGCCGCGACAAAACCCACTCGGCAGCGCATGTGGCCAACACACCGCAGCAACAGATCGCAACACCGTATCGCGCCGAGCGGCGCTCTTACAGAAATACTTGCCCTGTGCCAAACGGCGTTCCTGCCAGTGGTTGCTCAGGCCCGCTCCCAGTCAAAGCTGAGCACCTGGCGGATGCTGTCGGCGCCGGTGGCATGCAGCAAAAGCCGGTCCAGTCCCAGCGCAACGCCGCTGCAATCCGGCAGGCCGTGTGCCAGGGCGGCCAGTAGTCGTTCGTCACGGGGTCGTCCGGTACCGGTCAGCTCGTGATCAAAGCGTTGACGCTGAATATCGGCATTCAGCAGCTCGTCGTAGCCGTTGGCCAGCTCCATGCCGTTGAAAAACACCTCGAAACGCTGTGCCCAGGCCGAGCCGTCGGGACGGGTGGTGATTTTCGCCAGCGCCGCCTGGGAGGCCGGGAAGTTGTCGATGAACACCAGGGTTTCACGCGGCAGCGTCGGTTCCACCTGATGGCTCATGATGACGTCCAGCCAGCCATCGCGGTCCAGTTCGAGGTCGGCATTGGCCAAGCGGCAGCCAAGCTCGCGGATGTCGGCATCGCTGCAGACCTGTACATCCAGCCCGGCAAACTCCTGCAGGGCCTGGCGGTAGTCCAGGTGCAGCACCGGCAGTTGCGGAAAACGCCTGGCCAGGGCCATCTGCAGCAGCTCGGCAACCTCCTGCATCAGTTCGCGCAGGCTCCAGCCGACCCGGTACCACTCCAGCATGCTGAACTCGGGATTGTGGCGGCGGCCGGCTTCGCCCTGGCGAAACACCTTGCAGATCTGGTAGATGTCGCCACTGCCTGCACAAAGCAGGCGTTTCATGGCGTATTCCGGCGAGGTGTGCAGCCAGCGGTTGCCGTCTGCCCGGATCGGCGTGATGTTGGGGTCGGCCACCGGGCTCTGGTTGAGCAGCGGGGTTTCCACTTCCAGTGCTTTGCGCTCAAAAAAGAACTCGCGGATATCGCGATACAGCCGTTGTCGTGCCAGCAGCATGTTGCGGTCGGCACCAGGTTGCCAGAAATCGGTCATGGGCAGGTCCCGGAGGTGGAAACAAAAAAAGGGAACCGCATGGCTCCCTTTTCAGATGCGGCCCGGGGTCAGGCGCGGCTGACGTATTCGCCGGTGCGGGTGTCGATTTTCAGGATCTCGCCCTCGGTGATGAACAGGGGCACGCGAACCACCGCGCCGGTGCTCAGAGTGGCCGGCTTGGAGCCGCCCTGGGCGGTATCGCCCTTGAGGCCGGGGTCGGTCTCGGTCACTTCCAGCTCGATGAAGTTGGGTGGGGTCACGCTGACCACGGCATCGTTGAACAGGGTCACGTTGTAGACTTCCTGCTCTTTCAGCCACTTCTTGGTATCACCCAGTGCGCTTTCGCTGGCGGCCAGTTGCTCGAAGGAGCCATCGGTGGCCATGAAGTGCCAGAACTCGCCATCGGTATACAGGTACTCCATATCGCGATCCATGATGTCCGCGCTTTCCAGTGTTTCGCCGGACTTGAAGGTGCGCTCCCAGACGCGGTCGGTGCGGATGTTGCGCAGCTTTACGCGGGTGAAGGCCTGGCCCTTGCCGGGCTTAACGAACTCGACATCGATCATGATGCAGGGTTCGCCTTCTACCATTACGCGCAGGCCGGAGCGGAATTCGTTGGTCGCATGAGTTGCCATGGTGGAATCCTGTAAGTGTAAGTAAGTGTTTGTTCAGGGCGCACATTATACGTTGAAAGCGGCGGAAATACAGCAGAGCCGGACTTGTCGGAATGACGGTTCCGACCAAAGTTAACTGTACGGATGAAAACTTGCTAGAATTGGCGGTTTGTCCGGTTTGCATGCAGACGTTTTTAAGAGGAGACAGACAGTGCTGGTCAGGTTGTTGCGTAATGGTCTGGGTTCGTTGATCGTGTTTGCCAGCTGGCTGACGCTGCCCAGACGCATCAGGCGTCCGGAGCAGGAACAGCAAAGGGTGAACGAGCAGGTGCGCGAGCTGAAGCTGTACCAGTTCTGGGCCTGTCCGTTTTGCGTCAAGGTGCGCCGCCATCTGCATCGCTTGAATCTGCCGGTGGAAATCCTTGAGGCGGCCCGCGGCACTCCCGCCAGGGAGGAGCTGGAACAGCAGGGCGGCAAGCTGCAGGTGCCCTGCCTGCGCATCGAAACGGCAGAGGGCGTGCAGTGGCTGTACGAATCCACAGCCATCATCGAGTATTTGGATGGGCGCTTTGCGCCACAGGAATCAGCTGCCTGAGCAGCGGGAGAAAGGTAAATGATGCGGATTGGCCATGGCTACGATGTTCACAGGTTCCAAGAGGGTGACCATATCATCCTTGGTGGTGTGCGCATCGAGCACAGCAAGGCCTTTGTCGCCCATTCCGATGGCGATGTGCTGTTGCATGCGGTCTGCGATGCCTTGCTGGGTGCGCTTGCGCTGGGCGATATCGGCCGCCATTTTCCGGATACGGATCCGCGCTTTCTGGGTGCGGACAGCCGCCAGCTGCTGCGCACCGTGATGAGCATGGTGGATGCCCGTGGCTGGCGCGTGATGAACCTGGACAGCACCATCCTGGCGCAGGCTCCCAGGCTGTCTCCCCATATCGATGCCATTCGCGGCAGCATCGCCCAGGAGTTGCAGGTCAGTGAGGAGCAGGTCAACGTCAAGGCCACCACCACCGAAACCCTGGGCTTCGTCGGGCGTGAGGAAGGCATTGCCGCCCATGTGGTGGTGCTGCTGGAGCGGCAATGACCGAGGATGAGCTGCTGGGACCACGGGCCTGGGGCCGGCCCTGTGGTGTGGCCAGCCTGAAGGCGGTGCCCGGGGACTTTCAGGTCAACGAGGTACTGGATATTCCCTTGTCCGGTTCGGGCGAGCACCTATGGCTGCTGGTGGAAAAGAGCGGCCTGAACACCGAGGAAGCCGTCCGGCAGCTGTCTGTCGCACTGGGTGTGGCGCAACGACAGATCAGTTATGCCGGCCTCAAGGACCGCCAGGCGTTGACCCGGCAGTGGTTCAGCCTGCATCTGCCGGGGCGTGCAGTGGATCCTGCCGCCATCGAATTGCCGCAGCTGCGCATTCTCCGCTCGGTCCGGCACGGCCGCAAGCTGCAACGAGGCGCGCACAGTGCCAATGGCTTCGTGCTGCGCCTGACCGGTTTTTCCGGTAGCCGGGAATGCCTTGAGCAGCGGCTGCAGCAGATTGCCCGCGCTGGCGTGCCCAACTATTATGGCCCGCAGCGTTTTGGCCATGCTGGGCACAACCTGCAGCAGGCGCGTCATTTTGCCGAGCGCGGGCAGTTGCCGCAGCGCCGCAACCTGCGTTCGCGTCTGCTGTCCACTGCACGTAGCGCCCTGTTCAACCGCATGCTGGCAGAGCGGGTGCGTGAAGGCACCTGGAACCTTGCCCTGCCTGGTGATGCGCTTTCCTTCACCCGCAGCCGCAGCTTTTTCATGGCCGGCGAAGCGGACTGTACCGATGCGCGCCTCAAGGCGCTTGACCTGCATCCCACGGCTGCGTTGTGGGGCGAGGGTGATCTCCCGGTGCACGGCCGGATGCTCGCGATTGAGGAAGCGGTGGCTGCTGCCGATACACCGCTGTGCCGCTGGCTGGAGCAGGCCGGCATGCGCCAGGAAAGGCGCATCCTGCGTCTGCCGGTGACGGCGCTGGAATGGAGCTGGCCAGGCGATGACTGCCTGCAGCTTGAATTTGAATTGCCGACCGGCTGTTTTGCCACTGCGGTGGTGCGCGAGCTGGTTGAGCTGAGACCCGTGGAAGGAACGGAGCCCGAATGCGAATCCTGATTGCCAATGATGACGGTGTGCATGCACCGGGGCTGACGGCCCTGCACGAAACCCTGTCCGGTTTTGCGGAGTGCATGGTGGTTGCGCCGCAACGGGACCGCAGTGGCGCCAGCAGCTCGCTGACGCTGGACCGACCGCTGCACCCCGAGCTGCTGGACAACGGCTTCATCAGCGTGGACGGCACGCCGACCGACTGTGTGCACCTGGCACTGAACGGCCTGCTGGAGCAACCGGTGGACATGGTGGTGGCCGGCATCAATCTGGGTGCCAACCTGGGGGATGACGTACTGTACTCGGGTACCGTGGCAGCCGCCCTGGAAGGCCGCTTTCTGGAGCGCCCCGCTTTTGCCTTTTCCCTGGTTTCGCGAGAGACTACGCACCTGCCGACCGCCAGCTGGTTTGCCCGTCTGTTCGTCAGCGGCCAGCAACGGCTGGAGCTGCCACCGCATACCGTGCTCAACATCAACGTGCCCGACCTGCCGCTGGACGAGATCCGGGGGATCCGGCTGACCCGTCTGGGTCACCGCGCCCGCGCTGCCGCGCCGGTCAAGAGTGTCAACCCGCGGGGCAAGACCGGATACTGGCTGGCGGCAGTGGGTGCCGAGGCGGACGGCGAGGAAGGCACGGATTTTCATGCCATCCGCCAAGGATATGTGACGGTGACACCGTTACAGCTGGATCGTACCTTTCATGCCCGCCTGGATGATGTGCAGGAATGGGTGGAGGATTTGTTATGAGCAGCCTGTTGCAGCGGGGCATCGGCATGACATCGCAGCGTACCCGCGAGCGGCTGATCCAGCGCCTGTGCGAAGAAGGCCTGACCGACCCGCAGGTACTTGAGGTCATTCGCAAGACGCCCAGGCACCTGTTCGTGGACGAGGCGCTGGCGCACCGTGCCTATGAGGACACGGCGCTGCCCATTGGCCACAACCAGACCATCTCCCAGCCTCTCATGGTCGGCCGCATGACCGAGTTGCTGCTGGCCGGTGGTCCGCTGGACAAGGTATTGGAGATCGGTACCGGCAGCGGTTACCAGACGGCGGTGCTGGCCCAGCTGGTGGAGCGCGTGTTTTCCGTGGAGCGCATCCAGGCTCTGCAGGAACGTGCCAAGGAGCGCCTGCAACAGCTCAATATCCGCAACGTGGTCTATCGCTGGGGCGATGGCTGGTCCGGCTGGAATGCCTTGGCTCCCTACAACGGCATCATGGTGACCGCGGCAGCCCGCGAGGTACCTCAGGCCCTGCTGGACCAGCTAGCACCGGGCGGACGCATGGTGATTCCTGTCGGTGACGAGCAGGGCGAGCAGCATCTGTACCTGATTGAAAACACCGAGCAGGGCTTTGTCCGGCATGTGCTGGACCCTGTGCGCTTCGTGCCCCTGCTGAGCGGGGCATTGCAGTGAAGAAGCACCTTCTGCTGTATCTCAAGGGTATGGCCATGGGGGCCGCCGATGTGGTTCCCGGCGTGTCCGGCGGCACCATCGCCTTCATCTCCGGCATCTACGGACAGCTGGTGGATGCGCTGGCAAAGATGCCCGAAGGCATCCTGCTGCTGTTCAGGGGGCGCATTCGCGAAGCCTGGGGCCTGGTGCACGCCAATTTCCTGCTGATCCTGTTTGCCGGTATCCTGACCAGCATTCTCACCCTGGCCCGGGTGATCACCTGGCTGCTCGAGCACCATCCGATTCCCTTATGGGCATTCTTTTTCGGCCTGATCGCCATTTCCTGCTGGGTGATAGGGCGCACCATCCAGCGCTGGAACCTGGCCGGCGTCATCGTCTTTATCCTGGGTGCTTTTTGCGCCTGGTACATCACGGTAGCGGCTCCGCTGCACTGGGGACAGGACTACCTGAGCCTGTTCCTTGCCGGGGCCATCGCCATCTGCGCCATGATCCTGCCGGGGGTTTCCGGCAGCTTTCTGCTGCTGCTGATGGGCCTCTACCATTTCGTGCTGGAAGCGGTGAAGAACCTCGAGCTTGGCATCATCGCCGTGTTTGCGCTGGGTTGCGCCTTCGGTCTGCTGGGTTTTGCCCGCGTCCTCAGAGCCGCGCTGAGCCGGTTTCATGATGTCACCCTGGCGCTGCTGACCGGTTTCATGCTGGGTTCGCTGAACAAGGCCTGGCCATGGAAGCAGGCAACCAGCTTTTTCACCAATAGCAAGGGCGAGCAGGTTCCCCTGCAGCAGGAAAACCTGTTGCCCTGGCAGTTCGTCGAGCTGACCGGGCAGGACGCACAATTGCTGCCGGCAGTGCTGCTTGCCCTGACCGGCGTGGCCCTGGTGTTCGGGCTGGAATACCTTGCAGGAAAAATGCCGGACCATTGACTGCAGTGGAGTCAAAGTTTAACCGCGCGGAATTTTGACGCATAATGCGAGCTGTCCGCACTGATGATCAACAGGAATGAACATGCTGATGGGTGCAGCCCAACATTTTGTCAAACCGGTACTCCGGCTTCCGCTGGTGGCCGTCTTGCTGTTGCCGCTGCTGCTGACTGCCTGTGCCAGCAGTACCAACGCGCCCGTGGTTGACCGGCAGCACCATCGCGGTTCTGCCGCACCCGCACGGCAGCAGCCAAAGCGGGTGATACGTCCGGTGACCAGCGGTTCCTATGTGGTCAAGCCCAGGGATACCCTGTACTCCATCGCCTTCCGTTATGGCCGGGACTGGAAAGAGCTGGCCCAGATCAACAATATCCCGGCGCCTTACACCATCAAGCCCGGCCAGGTGATCCACCTGTCCGGGAGGCCGCGTACCGCAGTGGCGCAACAACCGCGTCCTGCAACCCGTACGACCGCAGCTCCGGCTGCCACCAGGGCTCCGGCCAGACAGACCGCTCCGGCGGCACAACCGGCCAGCAAGCCGGCAACCGCAGCGACCAAGCCGGCAGCGCAGCCGGCACCAACCGGTACATGGCAATGGCCGGCGGAAGGAACCGTGGTGAGCCGCTTCTCTTCCGCCACCAACCTGAACAAGGGCATTGATATCGCCGGCCAGCTTGGCCAGCCAGTCCGGGCCACCTCAAAAGGAACCGTGGTCTATGCCGGCAGCGATCTGCGCGGCTATGGTGAACTGATCATCATCAAGCACAATGACACTTTCATCAGTGCCTATGGCCACAACCGCAGGTTGCTGGTCAACGAAGGGCAGCAGGTCAATGCCGGCCAGCAGATTGCGGAAATGGGTTCAACCGGTACCGACCGGGTCAAGTTGCATTTCGAGATCCGGCGTCAGGGCAATCCTGTGGATCCCTTGCAGTACTTGCCCAAACGATGAAGGAACACCACTACAGGGGTTGGCAGGAAGCGTGACCCGTAACCAGGAGTTCATGGAGGAACTACAGAAATGCCGCAGCAGGATGCGAGGCAGTACCAGTCCGTTGGCGACAACGACAAACAGGAGCAGCAGTCCGGTGGCGAAGCACGGGACGGCCTGGACCATTATCTCGATCAGCTGGGCAGGTATCCGCTGCTGACGGCGGAGCAGGAGCTGCTGTACGCCGCACGGGTGCAGACGGGTGACAGGGCTGCGCGTGACCTCATGATCCGCCACAACCTGCGGCTGGTGGTCAGCATCGCCCGCAGGTACCGGCGGGCCGGCCTGTCTTTTGCCGATCTGGTCAGTGAAGGCAACCTGGGCCTGATCAGGGCAGTGGAAAAGTTCGATCCGGCGCGTGGCAACCGTTTTTCCACCTATGCCGTCTGGTGGGTCCGGCAGGCGGTCGAACGTGCCGTTGAGCGTCAGCAATCCGTAGTGCCCAGACCGAGACGCCTGTTGTTGCAACAACGCAGATACCGGGCCATCGAACATGAACGCCAGTTACAGCAAACCGGTGCGGAAAACCATTGTTCCGGCAGGCCGGCGGAGTATGCCGGGATCCGGCAATATGAACTGGCGATGCTGGCGGCCGTGCATGTGGATGTTGCTCTTGGCATCAACAGCGACGAGGAGCCGTTGCCGCCGGAGTACCTGCAGCAGGTCCACAGGGAAGGCATGCGGGAGTGTCCCTGCAACCGTTTGCAGCAGGACCAGTTGTGGCAGAAACTGCAAACCTGGATTGTCCGCATGCCGGAGCAGCAATCCAGGGTACTGCAGATGTATTTCGGGCTGGATGGCCAGTCCCGCCACACCCAGCAGGCCATCGCTGAACAACTGCGGATCAGCCGGGAGCGGGTCCGCATCCTGCGTGACCGCGGTCTGGCCTCTTTGCGCCTGTCGCTTGGTCGACATGGACTCGATATCGAGCTCCTGCTGACCGACTGAGGGTTTGTCGCACCAATGCCTGCCGGTATAGACTATGCCGGATATCCAACCAGCAGAAGGAAATATCCATGACCTATGTAACCCCCGATCTGTGCGATGCCTATCCGGACGTTGAAGTGGTCGAGCCCATGTTTGCCAATTTTGGCGGCCGTGATTCCTTTGGTGGCCAGGTCGTCACCGTCAAGTGTTTCGAAGACAACTCGGTGGTCAAGGCCCAGGTGGCAGAGCCCGGCAAGGGCAAGGTCATGGTGGTCGACGGTGGCGGTTCCATGCGTCGCGCCATGCTGGGTGACATGCTGGCCGCCAAGGCGGCGGAGAATGGCTGGGAAGGCATCATCATCTATGGCTGTGTGCGTGATGTGGACGTACTGGCCGAAATCGACCTGGGCGTACAGGCTCTGGGTAGCCATCCGATGAAGACGGACAAGCGTGATATCGGTGACTTGAACGTACCCGTGACCTTCGCTGGCGTGACCTTCCGCCCCGGCGACTATGTCTATGCCGACAACAACGGCATCATTGTCGCCACCCACGAGCTGAAAATGCCCGAATAGGCGGCGTCCGGCAGTTGCGCCTTGCAGTGGCTGCCGGACCGGAGCGCAAGCATGGAACCAGATCCTTTCGAAAACTCCCTGCGCGAGCTTTTGCAGGACCCCAAGGCCGGCCAGCATTCGCAGCAGGTTCTGGAGAGGGTGCTGAAAACGGCCAACCGCCAGACAGGAGTCGGTGCCCTGCTGATGCTGTCCGGACGCGCCCTGGAGTCGGTCATGCTGGCACTGGAAGGTGCCTCCGCGCACTGGCGGCCGGTTTCCCGGCTGCCACGCCGTGGTACGGCCGACGGCAGGCAGGACGATGACTGAGTCATAGCCTTCGTTTCCATATCCCTTTTTCGCTGGCTGGAACAGGCCGGCGATGCAGATCCGGCTTCCTGTTTCCGGATTCCCTGACAACAACTGGGGCAGACCAAGATGCAGCTTGATTCCTGGACACAAAGTCTGGTTGGCGCAATGAGCGCCCTGTGGCAGAAGATTGCCGCCTTCATACCCAATCTGATTGGCGCGCTGGTGGTCGTGATTCTCGGCTTTCTGGTGGCGCGACTGCTGGATACGTTGCTGTCCAAACTGCTTGCCAAGCTGGGGCTTGATCGCCTGATGCGCGGAACGGGCCTCAACAAGATGCTGGCCCGGGTCGGCATCAAGGTGCCGGCGTCGGCACTGATCGGCAAGATCATCTACTGGTTCGTGCTGCTGGTGTTTCTGGTCTCGGCCCTGGAGTCGCTGGGCCTGGAGCGCATCTCCGCAACCCTGGATACCCTGGCGCTTTACGTTCCCAAGGTGTTCGCCGCCGCGCTGGTGCTGATCGCCGGCATCCTGCTGGCACAGTTGCTCAACAGCCTGGTATCCGGTGCCGCAGAAGGGGTGGGGATCGATTACGCAGGCGCGCTGGGCCGGCTGGCGCAGGGGCTGGTGATCATCATCAGCATTTCGGTCGCCATTGGCCAGCTGGAGATCAAGGCCGAACTGCTCAACTACGTGATTGCCATCATCCTGTTCAGCATCGGACTGGCTGCGGCACTGGCGGTCGGGCTGGGCTGCCGGGGAATTGCCTCGCAAATCATAGCCGGCATCTATGTGCGGGAACTCTACGAGCTGGGTCAGCAAGTCAGCCTGGATGAGGTGGCCGGCACCATCGAGGAGATGGGTACGGTCAAGACCATTATCCGGACGGAGCAGGGCGAGCTGGTGTATCTGGCCAACCGCACGCTGCTGGAACGGCACGTGAAAAGTCCGCAGGCCTGAGTCGTACATGAATGTTTCCGATTGCATGGCCTGATCCGTCTTGACCAGTTTGCGAAAACATCCTCTGCCCTATGATCCCGCACAGCTGAGTGATGAGGAGCTGGCGGAGCGTGCCCGAAGTGAACTTTTCACGGTAACCCGTGCCTATGAGGAACTGATGCGGCGCTATCAGGCAACCCTGTACAATGTCTGTGCCCGCTATCTTGGCAATGAGCGTGATGCCGATGATGTCAGCCAGGAAATCATGCTCAAGGTACTGTACGGACTGAAGAAGTTCGAGGGAAAATCGAAGTTCAAGACCTGGCTGTACAGCATCACCTACAACGAGTGCATCACCCAGTACCGCAAGGAAAGACGCAAGAGGCGTCTGCTGGAGGCACTGAGCCTGAACCCCCTGGATGAGGCCACCGAGGATGACACGCCGGAAGTGCCGGAGGACAACAGCCTGGATCGCTGGTTGCTGAACGTAAACCAAATAGATCGCGAAATTATCATCCTGCGTTTTGTGGCCGAGCTAGAATTCCAGGAAATCGCCAACATCATGCATTTGGGGTTGAGCGCCACCAAGATGAGATACAAAAGGGCGATCGATAAATTAAAAAAGAACTATTCCGGTAAAAACCTGCTATAATAGACCGGATTTTAACCACACCTCCCTAGTTGATGAGGATTATTTTATGAAGTTGAAGAATACCCTGGGTATCGCCGTAGCTGCAGTTCTGGCTGCAGGTTCCGTTAACGCATTTGCACAAGGTCAGGGCGCTGTTGAAGTGGAAGCCACTGCCAAGCGCTACTTCACTGACAGCGCTCGCAAAATGGAGAACGGCAACCTGTACGGTGGTTCTGTCAGCTACTTCCTGACCGAAGCTGTCTCTCTGGGCCTCTCCTACGGTGAGTACCACCGCATTGAGTCCAAGGACAAGGTTCTGAATAACAACACCAAGCGCAAGAAGATCAACGGTAGCCTGGCCAGCGTAGACGCCACCTACCACTTCCGCAGCGCCGAGGACGCCCTGCGTCCTTACCTGTCCGCAGGTATCGGTCACCAGAGCCTGAGCAATATCCCGAACACTCCATACAGCGTTTCCGGCAACGGTCGTGACCGCACCACCATGGCGCTGATCGGTGCCGGTGCCAAGTACTACTTTGCCGACAACTTCTTTGTACGTGCCGGCGTTGACGGCATGCACGGCTTCGACAACCACCAGTCCGAGTGGATGGCCGGCATGGGTATCGGTCTGAACTTCGGTGGCGCTGCCAAGCCTGCTCCTGTTGCCCAGGTTGAAGAGCCAGCTCCGGTTGTCTACGAAGAACCGGTTGAGCCGGAAACCGTTCGTGTCGAGCTGGAAGTGCTGTTCGACTTCGACAAGGCCAACGTCAAGCAGGGCAGCTACGGTGACATCGAGAACCTGGCTACCTTCATGAAACAGTACCCACAGCTGACCACCACCGTGGAAGGTCACACCGACTCCACCGGTCCTGCCGCTTACAACCAGGGCCTGTCCGAGCGTCGTGCCAATGCTGTACGTCAGGTACTGGTTGACGAGTACGGTGTTGAAGCCGATCGCGTAAGCTCCGTAGGTTACGGTGAAGAGCGTCCGATCGCCGACAACTCCACCAAAGAAGGCCGTGCCCTGAACCGTCGCGTAGAAGCTGCGGTTGAAGCACAGGTTCAGTGATACTGGATCCAGCCTGAAATGGAAAACCCGGCGCATGCGCCGGGTTTTTTATTGTCTGCAGCCTGGTGTCGTGACGAGTCCAGGCATGGCGTGTGGCGCAATGAGCGCAAACGAAAGCAGCCGGCATGAGCCGGCTGTTGTCGTATGGGCAATGCATGATATGGAAGGCCTATCCGGCCTGTCTGGCTTGCTCCTGTGTGCGCCTGCGAAACAGCGGCAGCGGGTTGGTCACCGATGCCTGATACTGGTCGCTGAACTCGTCCAGGGCACGCAGTGCATCGTAAGGATCGCAGTCGCTGCGCAGCACAAAGGCATCGAAGCCGCAGCGTGACATCGGTAACAGCTGGTCATGGAACACATCACCGGTGGCGCGGATCTCTCCCCGGTAGCCATGGCGTTCGCGCAACAGCCGGGCACTGCTGAAGTGACGGCCATCGGTGAACTTCGGGAAGTCCAGGGCCACAAGGGCGAAGTGCTGCAGGTCGTCCACTATCCGCTCAACCAGGGTGTCCGCATCCAGCCAGACGCCCAATGGCCGGATGCCGGCCAGCTCTTTCCTGTGTGCCTGCCAGAGGACAAAGGGAACGATGGGCTGTGCGTAGCGCAGCGCATCCTGCAGGCCGGCATCGGTTGCCAGCTGTTGCCAGCGGTCTTCAGTGACCTGTCGGTTCTTGATGACGAGGGGCATAGACTCTCTCCTTGAAGGGTTGCAGGCCGATACGGTGGCAGGTGTCGACAAAGCGTTCCTCTTCCGTACGGTTCTCGATATAGACGTTGATCAGCCCGGTGATCACGTCGGGAATCTCGTTCTGGGCAAAGGAAGGGCCCAGCACGCTTCCCAGCCGTGTGCGGTCGTCGTTGCTGCCGCCCAGGGTGACCTGGTAGAACTCCTCGCCTTTCTTGTCCACGCCGAGAATGCCGATATGGCCGATGTGGTGATGTCCGCAGGCGTTCATGCAGCCGGAGATGTTCAGGTCCAGATCGCCAATGTCGAACAGGTAATCCAGATCGTCAAAGCGTTGCTGGATGGCTTCGGCAACCGGGATGGACTTGGCGTTGGCCAGCGAGCAGAAATCTCCGCCCGGGCAGCAGACGATGTCGCTGAGCAGGCCGATATTGGGGGTGGCGAAGCCCAGCTCGCGAATCTCCAGCCAGAGGTCGAGCAGCCTGCGCTGCTCGACATCGGCCAGCACCAGATTCTGTTCCCGTGTGCCGCGCACCTCGCTAAAGCTGTAGCGCTCGGCGAGGTCTGCCACTGCATCCAGCTGCCGGGCGGTGATGTCGCCAGGTGCGACTCCGGTTTTTTTCAGGGACAGGGTTACCGCAACATAGCCGGGCTTCCTGTGCGGATGGGTATTGCGGGCACGCCAGCGGACAAAGCCGGGATATTGCTCGTCCTGGCGGGCGAAGAGGGCTTCCTCGTCCTGCAGGGACAGGTAATCCGGTTCGCTGAAGTGACGGCTGACCCGCTGCACTTCCTCGCTGGTCAGGGTCAAGGGACCATCCTTCAGGTATTGCCATTCCTCATCGACCTGTCGGGCGAAGCCTTCCGCTGTCAGGGCCCTGACCAAAATCTTGATCCGCGCGCGCCACTTGTTGTCGCGGCGGCCGAAACGGTTGTACACCCGCAGGATGGCTTCCAGATAGCTGAGCAGGTGTTGCCAGGGTACAAAGTCATTGATCAGGCTGGCCAGGATGGGCGTGCGGCCCAGGCCGCCACCGACCAGGACACGAAAGCCCAGCTCGCCGGCATCGTTATGGATGGCATGCAGACCGATGTCGTGAACCTCCACTGCTGCACGGTCATTGAGGCTGCCGTTGATGGCAATCTTGAACTTGCGCGGCAGGCGGATGAATTCCGGATGGAAGGTCGACCATTGGCGGATGATCTCGCACCACGGACGGGGATCGATGGCCTCGTCCGGCGCGATGCCGGCAAAGGGATCGGTGGTGGTGTTGCGGATGCAGTTGCCGCTGGTCTGGATGCTGTGCATCTCCACTGTGGACAGCTCATGCAGGATGTCCGGAACCTGTTCCAGCTCCGGCCAGTTCAGCTGCACGTTGGTACGCGTGGTAATGTGCGCGTACTGCTTGTCGTATTTGCGGGTAATATGGGCCAGCATGCGCAGTTGTCTTGCGGCCAGCATGCCGTAGGGCACGGCAATGCGCAGCATGGGTGCGTGACGCTGGATGTAGAGGCCGTTCTGCAGGCGCAGGGGCAGGAATTCTTCTTCGCTCAGCTCCCCGGCAAGATAGCGCCGGGTCTGGTCGCGATACTGGGCAACACGCTCCTGAACGAGCTGTCGATCATACGAGTCATAGAGATACATGAAAGGAAACCCCTGATGCTGTCGGCGAAACGAGGGGCACAGTAACAAGCTTTTCTTATGCGTTAAAGTAATTGTTTATCATATGTTGAGCTTGTTTTTGAATAAGAGATGAAGTCCAGACGAGTCAGGCCGGTTTGCCGCATGAGGACAAAATGAAAAACATCGAACCTGTCATTGAGGGAGCGGAGGACGCACAGTCACGGCGGAAGAACACCAGCCAGGTTGCTTCCGGAAGGCCGGAAAGGCGGCGAGCGCCGTTTCTGCCCTGGCTGCTGGTCATCCTGGTGCTGCTGGGCAGCCTTGTCGTGCTGGCGCACAATCATTTCGAGCTGCAGGCGTTGCGCGAACAGCTGGTAGCCACCCAGGACAGCTTTGCCGAGATCAGCGAGGAAGCCACGGGGCGGATTCTCAGCCTGAGCGGACAGGTGGATGATCTGCCTGCACTGCATGCACGCCTGCAGGGAATGAGCGGGCAACTGGCCGAGTTGCGCGCTCACTCCCGTCAGCTGGCCGAACTGCAAACGGCATTGCAACGACTGTCGGGGCAGGTTGCGGAAAGGGAGCGGCATGCGCAGCTGCTGGAAAAGGCGCTTGCGGGCCAGTCAGATGCCATTGAGCAGGCGGCGCAGGTGCTGGATGCCGGACGTCGCGAGCTGGAGCAGCAGCTGGCCGGGCATGTGCAACAGGCAGACCGGCAATATCTGGCTCTTCAGGAAGACCTGGCCTTGCTGCGGGAGTTGCAGGAGAGTGGCTCGGCACGCATGGATGCACTGGCCAGCGGGCTGGACCTGTTGAACGGGCAGGCGGACCGGTTGGACCGTCAGCAGGAAGATCAGGAGCTGCTTGGCCAGGCGTTGTTGCAGCAGAAGGAGCAGCTGGCAAGACTCCGCACGCAGCAGGAAGACCTGCAAAAGGAGATGTCGGCTTTCCGTGCCCAGGTAACCCGCAATCAGGACCGGCTGCAGCAACGGCTCGATGATCTCTAGCTGCGCTGGCTAGAGGCCGTTGATGACGTGAGCGGTGGCCAGGGCACCGGCAATGCACAACAGTGCTCCGCCCAGACTCTGCCAGCGAAATTTGCGTGCCAGTTCGTCGTCGCCGTGACTGGACAGGATGTACGGCTGGTTTTCCTCGGGTTTGCGCAGGAAGTGCTGTGCCGGAGCAGTGCTTTGCTCGCGCTGCAGCTGTTCGGCCTGCTGTAGTGCGGCATCCCGTACCGCCTGCCATTCGGCCGCGTCAAAGCTGCCGTCGCCATTGCGGTCAAAACGCTGGAGCAGGGCGGGGAAATCCTGCTTCCAGTCACGAATGATGGTCGATTGCAAGGCTTCGCTGTCCATGCTCAGGTGACCGCCGCCCTTGCTCTGGAAATGGCCGATGGCATACAGCGGTTCGCCGGCGTGCAGGCGCTCCTCCGTATAGCGATAGCGGCGCCGGCCGAGCAATGCCGCGCTGACCCAGTGCTGGGGTTTGCCCTGCAGCGGATGGCGCTGGTTGCCCTGCCAGACCTGTCGGCTGACCGGCAGCACCCTGGCGCCACGGGGGTCAATCAGGCACTGTCCGGTGCCATCATCCAGCAGCAGAAAGCTGTCGCTGCTTTTCCTTTCCAGGCTGCGCCAGTTGTGATGCTTGTTGCTGCCTTGGCGCTGGTATTCCTCGATGTGGTAGCTCCACCAGACGCAGGGTGAGCCGGTCAGCGGTGCGTTCAGGGCGGTTCCGGTGGCAGCGAGGGTGCCATACAGCTCGACATAACCTTGCGCCGCGGAGCGTATCTTCGAGGTCGGCGTGTCCAGCAGGAAACGGGCCCTTTGCTGGCAGCGCACGAACCACCAGGCACCGCCGGCACACATGCCACCGGTGATGCCCAGGGTGACCGTCAAGCCCAGCCAGTCCATGACTTAGCCGAACAGCTCGCGGATATCCACGTCTGCGGTTTCCGCTTCGGAAAAACGCAGCAGTTCGGCGGCCTGGAAGCCGAAGTTGCGGGCGATCAGCACATCGGGAAATTGCTCGATCCGCACGTTGTTGAGGTTGACGGCCTCGTTGTACAGCTCGCGCCGGTCGGCAATGGCATTTTCCAGGCTGGAAATGCGTTGCTGCAGGAACTGGAAGCTTTCGTTGGCCTTGAGCTCCGGATAGTTCTCGGCCAGCGCAAACAGCTTGCCAAGGCCGGCACGAAGGCCGGTTTCCGCCTGGCCCAGCGCCGACATGTCGTGGGCTTCGCTGGCCTGGTGTACCGCATTGCGGGCGCTGATCACGGACTCCAGCACCGCCTGCTCGTATTGCATGTATTGCTTGCAGGTTTCAACCAGCTTGGGCAGTTCCTCGTGGCGCTGCTTGAGCAGCACATCGATGTTGGACCATGCCTTGGTCACGCCATGCTTGAGACGGACCAGGGCGTTGTAGAGGCCGATGCCCCAGACGATCAGAAGGGCCAGTACGGCCAGCAGGGCAACAAGAAACAGGCTCATAGGGAGGCTTCCTCGGCAGGTTGGAATAGGTGGGCTATGGTAGTGCGCTTTGGCGGATAAAGCATCCGGCAGTTTCGGCAAGGACGGCATGCCGGGCACCACTGCGCTGGTCGCCTGGTTAGTCGGCAGGGAGCGGGAAAACTTGACCGTATTCCCGTTGCAGAACGTCCATCAGCACACGGATCTTGTCCACCGATTCCCGGTATTCGTCCTGCCAGACGGATTCCCGGGTGATTCCGCCACCGCCCCAGCAGTGGATGACGCCATCCCGGGCCAGCAGGGTGCGGATGCAGACCGAGCTGTCGAACTCGCCCCTGCCGTCCAGATGGAAGATGCTGCCACAGTAGATCTCACGGGCACAGGCCTCCAGCCGGTCGATCAGCTGCTGGGCCGGCTGCCTTGGCGTGCCGCTGATGGAGGCGCACGGAAAGCAGTGCAGCAGCAGGTCCAGGGCATCCCGGCCCGGATCGAGACGCGCACGTATGCAGCTGACCAGATGATGCACGTTGGGATAGCTTTCCAGCACGGCCAGTTGCGGCGTGTGGATGTCGTGGCAAAGCGGGGCGAACTCTTTCTTTTGCAACTCGACAATCATCAGGTTTTCCGCACGGTCCTTGGCGCTTGCCAGCAGCTCGTCGGCCAGCCTGCGGTCCTCTTCGGCTGTCAGACCGCGTCGACGGGTGCCCTTGATGGGGCGCGCTTCCACCACGCCGGCGTTGACCGCCAGAAAGCGCTCCGGCGAAGCGCTGAGGATGGCGCTTTGCTCGTCCAGCCGGACAAAGGCGGCATAGGGCACCGGACACTCTGCGCGCAGGCTCCGCCAGGCATGCCAGGGATTGCCCCGGTAGCTGCTGCTGAAACGCTGGGTGTAGTTGATTTGCCGGCACTGGCCGCACTCGATGGCAAGGTGTACCTGCCCGATGGCGTGACGGTACTCTTGTGGATCGATCAAGGGCCGGAAGTGATCCAGCAGCTCGAATGGCGGTTCGGCAGTCGGGATGCAGGGTGCCTGGAACAGCTGCAGTAGCTGTTGCCGTCGCGCATCGAGCATGGCCGGGTGGCAGAACAACCAGCTGTGCTGCCTGTGGTGATCGTTGATCAGCGCCCAGTCGTACAAACCGATGCAGGCATCCGGCAGCTGACGGGGGTGACGGCTGTCCGGTTGGCCGAAGTGGTAGCCCAGATAGCCGATCAGGCCACCAGTGAAAGGCAGGTCGTCCGTATTCGCTGCATGGCTGTGAATGGCGGGTAGCTGTTGCAGCAGCTGTCTGGCGCGGTGCAGGAAATGTTCCGGAGGTTCCCGGTCTTGCGGCTGGATCTGTTGCAGTGGCCAGGCACTGGCAATGTCAAAGCGTCCACCCAGTGAGGCGGGCTGGCCGCTGTCGAGCAGGATGGCGCCCGGTTCCCGTTGCAGGCAGGCAAAGCGCTGGCTGATGTCGGGCTGCCAGGACAGCGGGTGCAGGCATGCGTGGTTGCCCATCGGCTATTGCACGGCAAACCATTGTTGTACCTGCGCCACGCGTTCGGCAGGTGTTTCGCTTCGTTCTTCAGCCTGCAGTTGCCTGACATGGGCTTCCACGGTTTGCGCACGCGGGGTCAGGCCGGCGTTGTTGGCAATCTGGATGTTGAGGCCGGGGCGCGCGTTGATTTCCAGGATCAGCGGTCCCTTTTCCTGATCCAGCACCATGTCCACACCGATGTAGCCCAGGCCGCACAGCTCGTGACAGTTGGCGGCCAGCTCCATGAACTCCTTCCAGTAGGGCAGCTGTACGCCAGCCACCGGCTGGGTGGTGTCGGGGTGTTTGCTGATCTTGTCGTTCAGCCAGGTGCCCTGCAGGGTGACGCCGGTAGCCAGATCCACGCCGACGCCAATCGCGCCCTGGTGCAGGTTGGCCTTGCCGCCGGACTGGCGGGTGGGCAGGCGCAGCATGGCCATGACCGGATAGCCCATCAGCACGATGATGCGGATGTCGGGCACGCCTTCATAGCTGATGCTTTCAAAAATGGGGTCGGGCTTGACCCGGTATTCGATCAGGGCACGGTCTCGGCTGCCGCCCAGCGAGTAGAGACCGGTCAGGATGTTGGAAACCTGGTATTCGATCTCGTCGTGGCTCATGATCTTGCCGGAGACCGTTCTGTAACGGCCTTCGAAGCGGTCGGCAATGACGATGATGCCGTCACCGCCGGCGCCTTGCGCCGGCTTGATGACGAAGTCACTGTGCTTGCCGAGGATGTCGTGCAGCTTGCTGATGTCCCGCTCCGATTCGATGACACCATACATCTCGGGCACGTTGATGCCTTCGGCTAGTGCGCGCTCCTTGGTCAGGATTTTGTCATCCACCAGAGGGTAGAGGCTGCGCTTGTTGTACTTGAGCACGAAGTCGGCATTACGGCGGTTGATGCCCATGATGCCCTTGGTTTCCAGCTCTCGCCAGGTCTTGATCAGGCCGAACATGGTGTCAGTCCTTGAGGAATGCCTTGAAGCGGAACAGCTCGGTCAGTCGGTAGCCGCGATAACGGCCCATGGCCAGCATGAAACCCACCATGACCAGCAGCACGCCGGGGAAGGTGAAGATGAAGTAGTTCAGCTCCTGGATGCTCATCAGGTAATGGGCCAGGGTGGCGGCAAACAGGGTACCGGCCGCCACCTTGAAGGCGGTGTTGCCGCCGCGCTCCTCCCAGGTGATGGACAGGCGTTCGATGGTCATGGTCAGGATCACCATCGGGAACAGCGAGATGGACAAGCCGCGTTCCAGGCCCAGCTTGTGGCTGAACAGGCTGATCACGGCGATCAGCACCACCACGAAGGTGAGTACCACCGACAGGCGCGGCAGCATCTGCAGCTTGAGGTGTTCGAGGTAGGAGCGCAGCGACAGGCCCAGTGCGGTGATCAGGCTGAACAGCAGGATACCGAAACCCAGCTGGGTTTCACGGAAGGCCAGCGCGATCAGCACCGGGGTGAAGGTGCCCAGGGTCTGCAGGCCGCCCAGGTTGCGCAGGACCAGGATCACCAGTACCCCGATCGGGATCATGATCATGATCTGGTAGGTCTGCTGGGTGCTCAGCGGCAGTCCGTACAGGGAGTAGTCGAGGAAGCTGGTGGCGTTGCTGGCGCTGCCGGTCAGCTGGGCCAGGCGGATGGCGTTGATCTCGCTGCTGTTGATGGTGAAGGTGACCTGCGGGCGGCTGCCGCCCTCCAGGTTGAACAGCGGCTCGTCACCGTACCACCAGATCAGGCGGTCGGCGGGCAGACCCTGCTGACCGGTCTGCGGGTTGAAATACAGCCACTTCTTGCCGTTGAAACTGCGGATCCAGAGTTCCGGCTCCTGGTTGCTGCCGGCGTCAAGGCGCAAGGTGTGCACCCGCTGCATGGGTACCTTGGCAATGGACAGCACCAGGTCGATGACATCGGCCTTGCGCTCACTGGAGGTGTCGCCCCCTAGCAGCAGCTTGCTGTTGTCATCGTTCTTGTTGTTGACCCTCTTGATGGTCTCGCTGATGAAGGTCTCGATGTCGGCCGAGTGCTGGCGGATGGGAGCGAGCAGGGCTTCGGCGGCAATCTTTTCCATGCCCTCCACGGGCAGGCTTTCACGGAAGGTCGGTCCCTTGGGGGCGGCCGCCTCGGAGCCGAAACGGGTGGTCAGCACCATGCGGTAGTAGAGGGTCTGCTTGCCCGTGTTGCGGCGTGCCGACCAGGTGATCTGGCGATTGTCGTCGGTGCGGTTGACACTGACTCCGTAGTTCTTCGAAATGAAGCTCTCGTTCAGGCTGGTGTAGCTTTCGCTCAGTGGCGGCACGAACATCTGCAGCTTGACGGGCGCATTGCCGGCGGCCTGGAATTCCACCTTGGCATCAATGTTCCACAGGTTGTCGGTTTCGTGTTCGGTTACCGGAATCTTGAGCACGAAAATCTGGTAGGCGGTAATCAGCACCCCCAGGCTCACAAGCACGGTGATCAGGATCTTCAGATGCAGGTTAAGGGAGCGCATGGATTACTCGGACCTTGACGATTGGGTTGGGCTGGTTTGCGGCTGTCCCGCGGTGAAACGGACGGACGGATCTACCATGGCATCGAAGCTCTTGAGTCCGCGGGCTCCCAGCAGGAACGGGTATTGGAACGCACTGCGGTCGGTTAAGTTCACTTCGATATGTTGCTGGCGATCGCCCATCTGCACGGTCATGCTGACCACCGGTCGGGCACTGTAGGTTTTCTCTTCTTCCGGATCGAAGTCGTCCGCACGCCGCTTGATGCGCGATACCCGGGTGATGGGCAGTTCGAAGACCTGTACGGGTGCGTCCTTGTAGGCCAGCTGGAAGCGGACCCAGGATTCGCCGTCCCGCTTGAAACGCTTGATGTTGTGCGCACTCAGGGAAGAGGTGGTGGCACCGGTATCCAGCTTGGCACGCAATGTCACTCCAAGCTCCGCTATATAGATGTGTTCATGCAGGCCGTAGACGGTCTTTTGCCGTTTTTCGGCATCTGCCGCCGCCGGCACGGCGATACCGGCCAGCAGCATGGATAGGACAAGCTTCAGGGTTTTTCTCAACTTGCTACTTCCTGTCGAAACCAAAACCGGACCCCTGCGGGAGATCCGCCTTTTTCGGGTGAGCAGTGTACATGGAAAACTGCCGCGGGTTCATTTGTGCAAGACAAAAACGTTGGACTGGCATTTTGCGCAACAATTCAAAAGCAGGCGAACGTTCACGGAGGAGCTGCGCTCCTGCCAGTCATGCGGAATCCGTGATGCCCTTCACGTTTTTGTGCAATTACCGGCATTTTAGTCCCGACTTCAAGAAATGGCTATGCCTTTCAAGGTTTTACAGGGGCGTGCGGGTTGCAGGCCGGTCAGGTTGTCGTCTGTGGGGTATTCGACCTTGGTGGAAGGATTGTCAACAATCCGATGGGTCCTGTTGACACTATTTGGCTGTTTGCGTAGATTTACAGGCAGATTTATCGATTAGTGTCGACAATATGCAGACAGCAATTGAAGAAAGCCAGATGCGGGGCGAAGACGGGTTCACCCTTTCAGAACAGGTTTTCCGTAATATCCAGTCCGCTATCGTCAAGGGCGAGATCGCTCCGGGCAGCAAGATCTCCGAACCGGAGCTGGCACGCATCTATGGCATCAGCCGTGGCCCGCTGCGCGAAGCCATTCACCGGCTGGAAGGACAGCGCCTGCTGGTGCGCATCCCGCATGTGGGTGCGCGGGTGGTTTCCCTGTCACATGAAGAACTGATCGAGCTCTATGAAATCCGCGAATCGCTGGAAAGCATGGCCTGCCGTCTGGCGGCCGAGCGCATGCCGGACGGGGAAATCGAGGCCTTGCGCAACGTGCTGGCCACCCACGAGCGGGATGCCGCCTTTCAGGCCGGCATCGACTATTTTCAGCAGGAAGGCGACTACGACTTTCATTACCGGATCATCCGCGGCAGTGGCAACCAGATGCTGGTCAAGCTGCTGACCGAGGAGCTCTATCAGCTGGTGCGCATGTACCGCATCCGCTATTCCGCAACCCCCAACCGGCCACACCAGGCATTCAAGGAGCATCACCAGATCCTGGATGCGATCGCCTCCCGTGACGGCGAGCTGGCCGAGCTGCTGATGCGGCGACATATCGCCGCGTCCAGACGCAATGTGGAACGTCATTATCAGGCCAGCAATGGCAAACCCTTATCTGCAAGAGGTTAATTTATGAGCCGTAAAACTCCAGGTCAACTTTTCCGTGATGCCGTAGCCGAAGAACAGCCGCTGCAGGTGGTGGGCGCCATCAACGCCAACCATGCACTGTTGGCCAAGCGGGCCGGCTTCAAGGCTATCTACCTGTCCGGTGGCGGTGTCGCTGCCGGCTCCCTGGGTCTGCCGGACCTGGGCATTTCCACTCTGGATGATGTGCTGACCGACGTGCGCCGCATCACCGATGTCTGCGATCTGCCATTGCTGGTGGACGTGGATACCGGTTTCGGCTCGTCCGCATTCAACGTGGCGCGTACCGTCAAGTCGATGATCAAGTTCGGCGCGGCCGCCATCCACATCGAGGACCAGGTGGGTGCCAAGCGCTGTGGTCACCGTCCGAACAAGGAAATCGTGTCCCAGCAGGAAATGGTCGACCGCATCAAGGCGGCGGTGGATGCACGTACCGATGACAGCTTCGTGATCATGGCGCGCACCGATGCGCTGGCGGTGGAAGGCCTGAATGCCGCGCTGGATCGCGCCGCTGCCTGCATCGAGGCCGGTGCCGACATGGTGTTCCCGGAAGCCATCACCGAGCTGGACATGTACAAGACCTTTGCCGATCGCGTGAAGGCGCCGATCCTGGCCAATATCACCGAGTTCGGTGCCACCCCGCTGTACACCACCGAGCAGCTGGCCTCCGTGGACGTGTCGCTGGTGCTGTACCCGCTGTCTGCATTCCGCGCCATGAACAAGGCGGCGGAAAATGTCTACACCGCGATCCGCCGTGATGGTACCCAGCAGAATGTGGTGGATACCATGCAGACCCGCATGGAGCTGTACGATCGCATCAACTACCACGAATTCGAGCAGAGCCTGGACGCGCTGTTTGCGCAGCAGAAGGGTAACTGAGTTGCGTCATCACCCGGCTTGACCGGGTGATCTCCAGCCGGTTTAACCACCGCGCTGGAAACCGGAACAGGCAGGGGCAGGGTGCTGCTCCTGCAAATCGAGGTTGTTCTACGGAACACACACTGAAGTAGTAAGCATCATTATAAAAATCTAGAGGACTACACTCATGGCTGAAGAAAAGAAGAAAGTACTGAGCGGTGCCGGTCTGCGTGGCCAGATTGCCGGTCAAACCGAACTGTGCACCGTGGGCAAGGAAGGCGCCGGCCTGACCTATCGTGGTTACGACGTACGCGACCTGGCCAAGAACTGCAAGAGCTTTGAAGAGGTTGCCCACCTGCTGTGGTACGGCAAGCTGCCCAACCAGGCCGAGCTGGATGCCTACAGCGCACGCCTGAAGGCAATGCGCGACCTGCCACAAGCGCTGAAGGAGGTGCTGGAGCGCATTCCGGCTGACGCTCATCCGATGGATGTGATGCGTACCGGTGTTTCCGTGCTGGGTACGCTGGAGCAGGAAACCTCCTTCGAACAGCAGCTGGACGTGGCCGACCGCCTGCTGGCGTCGATGCCGGCGATGCTGCTGTACTGGTACCACTTCAGTCACAACGGCAAGCGCATCGAGTGCATGACCGACGAGCCGGATCTGGCGAGCCACTTCCTGGCACTGCTGCACGGCAAGTCGCCGAGCGATCTGCACCGCGAAGTGATGAACGTGTCCCTGACCCTGTATGCGGAGCACGAGTTCAACGCCTCCACCTTCACGGCGCGTGTCTGTGCTTCCACCCTGTCCGACCTGTACTCCTGCGTGACCGGTGCCATCGGCTCGCTGCGTGGTCCGCTGCACGGTGGTGCCAACGAGGCTGCCATGGACCTGATCGACCGCTTCCAGACCCCGGAAGAGGCGGTCGCGGAGCTCAAGGCCATGATGGCCCGCAAGGAGCTGATCATGGGCTTTGGCCACGCCATCTACCGCGAGTCCGATCCGCGCAACGAGGTGATCAAGGGCTACTCCGAAAAGCTGGCTGACGAGGTGGGTGACAAGGTCATCTATCCGGTGTCCTGTGCCATCGAGAAGCTGATGTGGGACGAGAAGAAGCTGTTCCCGAACGCCGACTTCTTCCACGCTTCCGCCTACCGCTTCATGGGCATTCCGACTCCGCTGTTCACGCCGATCTTCGTTTGTTCACGTGTCACCGGCTGGTCCGCACACGTGTTCGAGCAGCGTGCCAACAACCGCATCATCCGTCCGAGTGCGGATTACATCGGTGAGGAGCAGCGTCCGGTACCGCCGATCAGCGAGCGCTGATGAGTGGTTGATTGAGGCTGCTTTTTCGGTTCGGAGTGGCTGTGCTGTGGTGGCAGGTATTGCGTAAAGACGCCGCAAGTACATCCCTGCAGGCTCCGGTCGCCATTCATGGCGACCAGGGCTTAACTCCACACCTGCCGCCAACACGGTGAAGTCCGTGCAGGTTGCAGCTTCAATCTTGTGGAAAAGAGTAGGGCGGGCGTTGCCCGCCTGAATTACTTGCAGGAATTCTTTTTGTGACATCTGTGTGGATGTCAGACAAAGAATTTTTGAGTAACAAATGAGTAGTAAAAACGTGTCATCACGCGATTATCAGTTTTGTCATCACCCGGCTTGACCGGGTGATCTCCAGACCGTTCTAGGGTGTTTGGAGATTACCGCGTCAAGCGCGGTAATGACGTGAAGTTGAGCTGTTGAACTGTAATAAATCGTACGCACTGCACAGTGTTTGCGGTGTGGAGTGGCAAGCGGGGCAAAGCCTATGCCGCCATGGATGTATTCACGGCGACTTTGCGTAACTTGTTACCGCTGTGCAGGACACAAAATCGAATCACCCAGCTGGAAGTAAAAACATGACTATAAATACCCAATACCGTAAAAACCTGCCCGGCAGTGCGCTGGACTTCTTTGATGCCCGTGAGGCGGTCAATGCCATCGAGCCGGGTGCCTATGAAAAGCTTCCCTATACCTCCCGCATTCTGGCCGAGCAGCTGGTGCGCCGCTGCGAGCCGGAAATGCTGACCGACTCCCTCAGACAGCTGATCGAGCGCCGCCGCGATCTGGACTTTCCCTGGTACCCGGCACGCGTGGTGACTCATGACATTCTCGGCCTGACCGCGCTGGTGGACCTGGCCGGCCTGCGTGACGCCATCGCCGCCAAGGGCGGTGATCCGTCCAAGGTCAACCCGGTGGTACAGACCCAGCTGATCGTGGACCACTCGCTGGCCGTCGAGTGCGGCGGTTACGATCCGGATGCTTTCCAGAAAAACCGTGACATCGAGGAGCGCCGCAACGAGGACCGCTTCCATTTCATCGACTGGACCAAGACCGCGTTCGACAACGTGGACGTGATCCCCGCCGGTAACGGCATCATGCACCAGATCAATCTGGAGAAGATGTCGCCGGTGGTCCAGGTCAAGGAGGGCGTGGCCTATCCGGACACCTGTGTGGGTACTGACAGTCACACCCCTCACGTGGATGCTCTGGGCGTGATCTCCGTGGGTGTCGGCGGTCTGGAGGCCGAGACCGTGATGCTGGGTCATCCGTCCATGATGCGTCTGCCGGATATCGTCGGTGTGGAGCTGACCGGCAAACGCCAACCCGGCATCACCGCAACCGACATTGTGCTGGCCCTTACCGAGTTCCTGCGCAAGGAGCGTGTGGTCGGTGCCTACGTGGAATTCTTTGGTGAGGGTGCCGACAGCCTGTCGATTGGCGACCGTGCCACCATTTCCAACATGACCCCCGAGTATGGCGCGACCGCCGCCATGTTCTACATTGACCAGCAAACCATCGACTACCTGAAGCTGACGGGTCGCGAGCCGAAGCAGGTCGAACTGGTCGAGCAGTTCGCAAGGCACACCGGCCTGTGGTCCGACAGCCTGAAAACCGCCGAATACGAGCGCGTGCTGACCTTTGACCTATCCAGCGTGGTGCGCAACATCGCCGGACCATCCAACCCGCACGCTCGCGTGTCCACCACCGATCTGGCTGCCAAGGGCATTGCCGGCAATCTGGAGGAAGCACGCAAGCAGGAAGAGCAGGGTCTGATGCCGGATGGCGCGGTGATCATTGCCGCCATCACTTCCTGTACCAACACCTCCAACCCGCGCAACGTGGTGGCCGCCGGCCTGATTGCCAAGAAGGCCAACGAGCTGGGTCTGACCCGCAAGCCATGGGTCAAGACCTCCTTTGCACCCGGCTCCAAGGTGGCCGAGCTGTACCTGAAAGAGGCCAACCTGCTGGGCGACATGGAAAAGCTCGGCTTCGGCATCGTCGGTTTTGCCTGTACCACCTGTAACGGCATGAGCGGTGCACTGGACCCCGAGATCCAGCAGGAGATCATCGATCGCGACCTGTATGCCACGGCCGTGCTGTCCGGTAACCGTAACTTCGACGGCCGTATCCACCCGTACGCCAAGCAGGCGTTCCTGGCCTCGCCACCGCTGGTGGTGGCCTACGCCATTGCCGGTACCATCCGCTTCGACATCGAGCAGGATGTGCTGGGCGTGGTCGACGGCAAGGAAATCCGTCTGAAGGACATCTGGCCGAGCGACGAGGAGATCGACGCCATTGTCGAGAAGTACGTCAAGCCGGAACAGTTCAACCAGATCTACATTCCGATGTTCGACATGGAGGCCGCCGAGCGTGCGCCAAGCCCGCTGTACGACTGGCGCCCGATGAGCACCTATGTGCGCCGCCCGCCTTACTGGGAAGGCGCCCTGGCCGCACCGCGCACCATGAAGGGCATGCGCCCGCTGGCGTTGCTGCCGGATAACATCACCACCGATCACCTGTCACCGTCCAACGCGATCATGCTGGATTCGGCAGCCGGTGAGTACCTGCACAAAATGGGCCTGCCGGAGGAGGACTTCAACTCCTACGCCACCCACCGTGGTGATCACCTGACCGCCCAGCGTGCCACGTTGGCCAACCCGAAGCTGCTCAACGAGATGGTGCGCAACGAAGATGGCAGCGTGCGTCAGGGCTCGCTGGCCCGTGTCGAGCCGGAAGGCGAGGTGATGCGCATGTGGGAAGCCATCGAGACCTACATGAACCGCAAGCAGCCGCTGATCATTATCGCCGGTGCCGACTACGGTCAGGGGTCGTCCCGTGACTGGGCGGCCAAGGGTGTGCGTCTGGCCGGTGTCGAGGTGATCGTCGCTGAAGGCTTTGAGCGGATTCACCGTACCAACCTGGTGGGCATGGGCGTGCTGCCGTTGCAGTTCAAGGAAGGCACAGACCGCTTCACCCTGAAGCTGGACGGTACTGAAACCTTTGATGTTGAGGGTACTCCTGCGCCGCTGAACGACCTGACGCTGGTGATCCATCGTGCCAATGGTGAGAGCGAGAAGGTGACTGTGACCTGCCGTCTGGATACTGCCGATGAGGTGGATGTGTATGAGGCGGGTGGTGTGTTGCAGAAGTTTGCCAAGGACTTTTTGGGGGAGTGATGGGGTTTTAGCTTTGGTGTTCAGGGTGTCGGGTACGACCTCCGCAAGCTCGCGCTATCAGGCTTGAACAAGTTCAATCCTGACAGCAAGGCTTGCTCCGGTCGCACCCGCCACCCAAGTCACACCGCGCTGGCGGGGAGGGGGTGGCACGGCTGCGCCGTGCTGCTTCCCCCTCCACCCCGAAAATTGCGCTTTGCACAGCACAAGCATCAGCTCGTGTGCCGAAGCTTGCTTCGGCGCATGAGCGTCAGCTTGCGGAAGCCTTACCCAGCCATCAGCCCCAACACAAATCTTCATATCAGCAATTGCACGGAAAACAATTATGTCTTTTGTTCCACAAATCAAAGTCCCTGCCACTTACATGCGTGGTGGCACCAGCAAGGGTGTGTTCCTGCGTGTGCAGGATCTGCCCGAGACGGCGCAGGTGGCGGGTGAGGCCCGTGACAATCTGCTGCTGCGCATCATTGGCAGTCCGGACCCCTACGGCAAGCAGATCGACGGTCTGGGCAACGGCAGCTCCAGCACCAGCAAGAGCGTGTTGCTGAGCAAGAGTAGCCAGCCGGATCATGATGTCGACTATTTGTTTGGCCAGGTGTCCATCGACAAGCCCTTTGTCGACTGGAGCGGCAACTGCGGCAACCTGACCGCTGCCGTCGGCTCCTTTGCCATCAGCAACGGGCTGGTCGATGCGGACAAGATTCCCGAAAACGGCATCTGCACTGTACGCATCTGGCAGGTCAATATCGAGAAAACCATCATCGCCCATGTACCCATCACCAATGGACAGGTGCAGGAAACCGGCGACTTCGAACTGGATGGCGTGACCTTTCCGGCTGCCGAGGTGCAGATCGAGTTTCTCGATCCGGCCGATGGTGAAGGATCCATGTTTCCCACCGGCAACCTGGTGGACACCCTGGATGTACCGGGAGTTGGCAGTCTGCAGGCCACCATGATCAATGCCGGCATTCCGACCATCTTCGTCAACGCCGCCGATATCGGCTACCGGGGTACCGAGCTGCAAAGCGACATCAACAGTGACAAGGAAGCTCTGGCCAGACTGGAGCTGATCCGCTCCTATGGTGCGGTGAAGATGGGCCTGATCAAGGATGTGTCCGAGGCGGTAGCCCGCCAGCACACGCCCAAGGTGGCCTTTGTTGCAGCACCGGCCACCTATACCTCCTCCAGCGGCAAGGAGATCAGGGCCGAAGATATCGACTTGCTGGTGCGCGCCATGTCCATGGGTCAGTTGCACCATGCCATGATGGGTACTGCGGCAGTGGCCATTGGTACCGCAGCAGCCATTCCCGGCACGCTGGTCAATCTGGCGGCCGGTGGTGGCGAGCGCAATGCCGTGCGCTTCGGGCATCCGTCCGGAACCCTGCGCGTTGGCGCCGAGGCGGTCGAGGAAAACGGTCAGTGGCTGGCAAAGAAGGCGATCATGAGCCGCAGCGCCCGTGTACTGATGAGTGGCTGGGTGCATGTGCCCGGTGACTGCTTCTGAGTGAAAGGCCGGGAATCCCGGTTACGAGTTTCCGCTTTGCGCCCTTCGGGGCGCTTTTTTTTTGCAAGAAAAAACCGGCAAGGTTGTATGGGTTGTCCGGTTACGATTGTGCACAGGTACGAAAGTGGTTCGGTGTAATGGGGACTTGGCAGGTGAATTACAGAAAGAGCCTACAAGATATTCGCTAACTTGTTGATTCTTCATGAAAGATTTTGTCTGGATAAAAATTGACCATTTTGTGGGTAGGGTTTCATCCCTGTGCAGCACAGGCATTCTCCACCAGGAAGCCCACAGAGTTATCCACAGGTTGTGTGGATGATTTGACCTGGCAGATGGAAATCTTCCGGGCTGACAGTTGGGTGAAACACTGCATCTGGCGGGTATGCGGACATGAAAAACCGCCCGGCAGGGCGGTTTTCAGCGACAGGCCGGGTTACTTGTTCCAGTAGTTGTTGGCTGCAGCCACGGTGGCGAAGTTGGTTGCCACCACGTGGGATACCTGGATCAGGTCTTCAGCATCCACGGAGTACTCGGCACGGCCCTTTTTCAGGACTTCCATGTCGGGTTGTGCGGTTTTCACGCCCATGCGCGACATCTTGATGGCCAGCTGGAAGCCTTGCTCCGGAGTGTCGGTTTTCAGGGTGGGCAGCCAGCTTTCGTCGGCCTGGGCAAAGCCGATCATCAGGCTGAACAGTGCGGGAATCAGCAGGAATTTTTTCATGGTCTTTTCCTTTTGTTGTAAGGCGGTACACAGCTTGGAGCTGTTGCCTGTAAATCATACTCCTCATCAGGGACGGGGCAAACCCTCGTGTCCCGGCCCGGATGGAAGAGCATTCTGTGGTTGAGAGCCGTTAGAAGAAGCCCAGCGGACTGGTGCTGTAGCTGACCAGCAGATTCTTGGTCTGCT
>ERZ1032915.9-NODE-9-length-83142-cov-7.957430_pt1 | contig 83142 bp, 87 predicted proteins | sample MGYA00517090_ERZ1032915 | MGnify/ENA primary metagenome ERZ1032915 (study PRJEB33719, sample SAMN04261607) | wastewater metagenome | biome: rural village; feature: latrine urine exit; material: soil | place: El Salvador | collected 2013-01-14 ...
AGGGTATCACCCCCGCATCTGGCACAAAGGGGGTGGGTCCATCTCATTTCCTACAAAAACACCTGCTCTTGTGCAGGCTTGCCCCGCGAAAGATGCTCGATGAGTTCATTCCTCCTGCGTCCCAAGAGGATGGTGTGCAAATGAATCTGCACCTTGAAGGCAGAACAATCCAGTCCTGTTTCAGGCTAGCGGTAACCGGCTTCAATGTACTCCAGCATCTGCAACAGCATGTGGATTTTCGGCATGGCATGGCCGGCCCGCTCTGCTGCCGCCAGTGGCGCGCGGTAAATGGCTTCCAGTTCCAGCGGCTTGCCGTCGGCAAAGTCGCCGTACATGCTGGGGAAGTAGTCGCCCATCTGCCACGTGCTTTCCAGCAAGGCAGGAACCAGTTTGTCCGACAGCGGACAACCGCAAGCCGCCGCCGCATCCACCACTTCCTGCATCAGCTCCGTGATCAGGACATGACAGGACGGGTTCTCCATCATGCGGCCGGTGCTGGCATCAAGCACGACGGACAAGCCGTTATAGGGCACGTTCCAGACCAGCTTCTGCCAGCGTGCCAGTTCCGCTGCAACCAGCTGCGATTTCACTCCGGCAACATTGAACAGCTGTACCAGCTCAGCGGCCTGCGCCACGCCCTGCTCCTGGCTGGTCGCACCACTGTGGTAGCCGATATTGATCGCACCGCCACCCTGATGCCGGATCTGACCGGGCGCGGTACGGCGTACCTGAACGAAGCACAGGCCGGCAAACAGTGACATCCGCTCCGGAAGCAGCGGGCGCAAACCGTCCTCGTTGGCAAAACCGTTCTGCATCAGTGCCACCTTCACCGCTGGATCAGGCAGACGGTTGAGCAGCTTCACGACTTCGGCGTTGGCCGTGGTCTTGGTGGTCACCAGAATCCAGTCACAACCCTCCAGCTCTTCCACCTTGTCGCACACTTGTACCTGGCACTGCATGTCGCCAAGGCTTTCACTGTGCACCCTGATTCCGTCACGACGCAGCTGTTCCAGGCCGGTGCGGACCAGGAAACGCACATCCAGCCCGGAACGCTGCAGCATCAGGCCATAAAAACCGGCAATGGCGCCGGTCCCGATAATGCCGATGCGGGGTTTGCTGGTGTTTTTCATGGTGTCCTCCACGGGCAATCTGGCTCATTGCCATCTTAGTTGAGCAAATCATCAAACGCGACCTGACAGCTGATGTTTTGATCAGCTTCCGCCCTCGAACCGCTTGCCGACGGAGCTTCACGTCTACCACCAAAGCATCTACGACAAAAGTCGCTATGCCTGAAAAACATCATATAGATCAGCCGGTTGCCTAAAACAAAAACCAGCCGATCAGGATCTGGCATCGCCCTTGCAACATCTCAAGCGACACGACAAAACCCATAACAAGTCATCCAGAGGTACATGCTCATGCCAGAGCTCAAGCCTCATACCAACCCCGGCAGCGAAGGCAAATCGCCTTTCGACCGGCTGACCAAGTACGTTCGCGTACGCAGCGAGGAAGGTGCCCGCTTTGTCGAGTTCGACTTTGCCATCGGTGATCCCTCGCTGTTCGTCGAGCTGGTGATGCCGCCGGCCGCCTTCGAACACTTCTGCCAGCTCAACGAGGTTGTGCACATGTCGGAAGAGCAGATGGCCGCCATCGACGCCGAAATGGAAAAGTGGCGCTACGGGGAAGATACCCTGATGTCACGCAACCAGAGCCGTTCCTGATCCATCCACAACAACAAAACCTCCCGAGGTGGACTATTCCATGACCATTGAAATCAAGACAGCCACACTGGACCCGATCCGTCACAGCTACGCCAACATCGAGCGCCGCTTTGGCGAAAAGCCGGCTTCCCGCTACCAGGAAGCGACCTACGACCTGCAGGCCGAGGTGAACTTCCATTACCGCCCGCTGTGGCAGCCGGAGTTCGAGCTCAACGACAAGCGTCGCACTGCCATCACCATGGAGGACTGGTACGACCTGAAGGACCCGCGCCAGTTCTACTACGGCACCTACGTGCAGAACCGCGCCAAGCTGCAGGACACCGCCGAAGGCAACTACGACTTCTTCGAGAAGCGTAACCTGGTGGAGAACCTGTCCGACGAGGTTCGCCAGCTGCTGATCAACTACCTGATTCCGCTGCGCCATGTCGAGCACACCGCCAACCTGAACAACATGTACGGCTGCGCTTTCGGCTATGGCACCGCCATCACCCAGGCCCTGATCTACAACGCCATGGACCGCCTGGGCATCGCCCAGTACCTGTCCCGCATCGGTCTGATCCTGGACGGCAACACCGGCACCTCGCTGAACGACGCCAAGCAGAGCTGGATGGACAACCCCGACTGGCAGGGCGTGCGTGCCCTGTGTGAGGAAGCCACCACCGTCGAGGACTGGTTCGAGGTGGTACTGGCCCAGGATCTGGTCATCGACAGCCTGATGTACAGCCTGTTCTACCAGCAGCTGGACGAAAAACTGGTTGCCATGGGTGGTCGCGACATCGCCCTGCTCACCGCCATTGTCCATGACTGGAACAAGGACACCACCCGTTGGCTGGACAGCGTGCTGAAAACCGTTGCCGCCGAGACCGATGCCAACCGCGAGCTGCTGGTCGAGTGGACCGCCAAGTGGCGCGAGAAAGCCCTGGCCGCCTTCAAACCGGTTGCCGGCCACCTGCTGGGCGCAGACGCCCTGGATACCGCGGACGCCTTCCTGGCTGACCGCCTGAAGAAACTCGGACTGGACAGCTAAGGAGCACACAATGGCCAAGGTATATCTCGCACTTCAAGACAACGACGACTCCCGCTACATCGTGGAAGCCATTGCCGAAGACAACCCCGGCGCAACCATCAACCACCAGCCGGCGATGATCCGCATCGAGAACGAAGGTTCGCTGGTGATCCTGCGCGAGACCGTCGAGGAAAAAATGGGCCGTGACTGGGATGTTCAGGAACTGCACCTGAACATGATCACCCTGGGCGGCAACGTGGATGAGGACGAGGACCGGTTCAGCATCAGCTGGAACCTGTAAGCCTGCATCCGCCAAAACCACAAGAACAAGAGAACAATGAAATGACAGCCAAGAAACTGAACCTGAAAGACAAGTACCGCATTCTGACCCGCGATCTGGACTGGGAATACTCCTACTCCGACCGCAAGGAGGCCTTTCCCTACGAGGAATTCGAGGGTATCAAGATCACCGACTGGTCCAAGTGGGAAGACCCCTTCCGCCTGACCATGGATGCCTACTGGAAGTACCAGGCCGAGAAAGAAAAGAAGCTGTATGCCATCTTTGACGCCTTCGCCCAGAACAACGGCCAGCTCAACGTCGCCGATGCCCGCTACGTCAACGCCATCAAGCTGTTCCTGACCGGCGTGTCACCGCTCGAGTATCAGGCGTTCCAGGGCTATGCCCATGTCGGTCGCCAGTTCGGCGGTGCCGGTGCGCGTGTTGCCTGCCAGATGCAGTCCATCGACGAGCTGCGTCACGTGCAGACCCAGATCCACGCGATGAGCCATTACAACAAGTTCTTTGACGGCTTCCAGGACTGGACCCACATGCACGATCGCGTCTGGTACCTGTCGGTGCCCAAGTCGTTCTTTGACGACGCCCGCACGGCCGGTCCGTTCGAATTCCTGGTCGCCATCAGCTTCAGTTTCGAATACGTGCTGACCAACCTGCTGTTCGTGCCCTTCATGTCCGGCGCCGCCTACAACGGCGACATGGCCACCTGCACCTTCGGCTTCTCGGCCCAGTCCGACGAGGCCCGCCACATGACCCTGGGCCTGGAGATCATCAAGTTCCTGCTCGAGCAGCACGAGGACAACATCCCCATCGTGCAGAAGTGGATCGACAAGTGGTTCTGGCGCGGCACCCGTCTGCTGTCGCTAGTCGGCATGATGATGGACTACCAGTTGCCCAACAAGGTCATGTCCTGGAAAGAGGCCTGGGAGGTCTATTTCGAGGAGGCCGGCGGCGCCCTGTTCAAGGACCTGTCCCGCTATGGCATCCGCGCACCCAAGTTCGTGGACGTTACCGTCAAGGAGAAAGAGCACATTTCCCACCAGGCCGCCTGGATCTTCTACAACTACGGCCACGCCGCCGGTTTCCACACCTGGGTACCGAGCGACGAGGAAATGGACTGGCTCAGCGAGAAGTACCCGAACACCTTCGACAAGTACTACCGCCCACGCTGGGAGCTGGCCCGCAAGCTGGAAGAAGAAGGCAAGCGCTTCTACTCCCAGGGCCTGCCCATGCTGTGCAGCGTCTGTCAGGTACCCATGGGCTTTACCGACATGGAAGATCCGACCCAGCTGCTGTATCGCTCCAGCGAGTTTGAAGGCGAAACCTATCACACCTGTACCGACGGCTGTAAGAGCATTTTCGACAACGAGCCGGAGAAATACGTACAGGCCTGGCTGCCCGTACACCAGATCTTCCAGGGCAACTGTGGTGGCGCCGACGTGGAAACCGTCCTGCGCGACTACTACCGGCTCAACCTGGGCGTCGACAACCTCGACTACCGCGGCTCCCCGGACGAGAAGCGCTGGAAACAATGGAAAAACATCGCCTGAACCATCGGCCTATAACAATAAAACCCGGCGGCTGCCGCTGCCGGGTCCATTGAGGAAATTTACATGTCAGTACAAGCACTTGCACCCGGTTACAAGTTTGAACCACGCGATCTGCAGGCAAACTTCCATGGCAATCAGCTGATTTACGTGGGCTGGGACCACCATCTGATGTTCTGCTCGGCCTTCACTTTCCCGGTACCCCCCGAGATGACCTTTGCCGAAATGAAAGACAACGTCATGTCTGACGCCTTTGCCCAGCATCCCATGTATGCCGACATCGACTGGAACGAGGCAACCTGGTTGCTGGATGGCCAGCCCTTCACCCCCAAACTGGATGCGGGCCTGGCCGAACAGGGCATCGGTCACAAGTCTGTCCTGCGTTTTCAGACCCCTGACCGGGGTTACCAGGGCGCAGGCATCTAAAAAGCTCCGGGGCTCTGCCCCGGTCCTTTCCGGACCATTCAACCAGAAGCAGTTAAGGAGTGATCATGAGCTACCAAGTAACCGTTGAGCCTACCGGCGACACCATCGAGGTGGAAGAAGGACAGACCATCCTCAGCGCAGCACTGCGCCAGGGAGTCTGGCTGCCCTTCGCTTGTGGTCACGGCACCTGCGGCACCTGCAAGGTTCAGGTACTGGATGGTGACGTTGACCTCGGCGATGCCTCGCCCTTTGCCTTGATGGACATGGAGCGCGAAGAAGGCAAGGTGCTGGCCTGCTGCGCGATTCCCGAGTCCGATGTCACCATCGAGGCGGACATCGATGTCGACCCCGACTTTCTCGGCCTGCCCGTCGAGGACTACCAGGGTACCGTACTGCGCATCGAGCAGCTGTCGCCGACCATCAAGGGCATCCACATCGAGCTGGACCGCCCGATGGAGTTCCAGGCCGGCCAGTACATCAACCTGGAGTTGCCGGATATCGGCAGCCGGGCCTTCTCGATCGCCAACACCCCGTCCAGCAACCAGGTGGTAGAGCTGCATGTGCGCCAGGTACCCAATGGCGCCGGCACCACCTACATCCACCAAAAGCTGCAGGCCGGTGACAAGATCGAGCTGTCCGGCCCCTACGGCCAGTTCTTCGTGCGTACCTCGGACAGCAAGGACGTGATCTTCATTGCCGGCGGCTCCGGTCTGTCCAGCCCGCAGTCGATGGCCATGGACCTGCTGGAGAAGGGTGACACCCGCCAGATGTACCTGTTCCAGGGTGCCCGCAATGTGGGCGAGCTGTACAACCGCGAGCTGATGGAACAACTGGCCGCAAAACACGACAACTTCCATTACATTCCGGCCCTCAATGAACCGCTGGAAACTGACAACTGGGAAGGCTTCACCGGTTTCATCCACGAAGCGGTGAAGCAACACTTCGATGGTCGCATGGAAGGCCACAAGGCCTACCTGTGCGGGCCGCCGCCCATGATCGATGCCGCCATCAGCACCCTGATGCAGGGCCGCATCTTCGAGGCGGACATTCACATGGAGAAGTTCCTGACCGCCCTGGACGGCACCACCGAGCAGCGTCGTTCAGCGCTGTTCAAGCGTCTGTAACCGCGGACTGGAGCATTGACATGGCAACAACAACCTACAAGATCGCCGTGGTCAACCGTAACAAGGAATTCCAGGTCACGGCCGGCGACACCCTGCTGGCCGGTCTGGAAAAGGCCTGCTGCGATGCCATCGATGTCGGCTGCCGTGGCGGCGGTTGTGGCATGTGCAAGGTCCGCGTGCTGTCCGGCAGCTACCAGACCAAACGCATGAGCAGTCGCCATGTCTGCGAACAGCAAATGGCCGAGGGGTTCGCCCTGGCCTGCCGGCTGCTGCCGGAAAGCGACCTGGTGGTCGAGTCCGACCACTTTGTCAAAAAGCAAAAGTAATGGTTTTATCCGCAAACCAAGCAACAAACGATTGATAACAACAAGAGGAAATCGTCATGAAAAAAGGTGTAATGCGTCCCGGTCATATCCAGATCCGTGTGCTGGATATGGATGAAGCCGTCAAACACTACGTTGACCTGCTGGGCCTGATCGAGATGGATCGCGATGACCAGGGCCGGGTCTACCTGAAAGCCTGGACCGAAGCGGACAAGTTCTCCGTGGTGCTGCGTGAAGCCGACGAACCCGGCATGGACTTCATGGCCTTCAAGTGCCTGGATGAAGCCACCGTCGATCGTCTGGCCCAGGAAGTCCGCGACTTCGGCCTGGAAGTGACCGAAGTGCCCGCCGGCGACCTGAAGGATTGCGGCCGTCGCGTACAGTTCACCGCACCGACCGGGCACGTGTTCGAGCTGTTCGCCACCAAGCAGCAGACCGGCAAGTGGGGCATCGAGCCGGTCAACCCCGAGGCCTGGCCACGCGGCCTGAAGGGCATGAAAGCCACCCGTTTCGACCATTGCCTGTTGTACGGCGATGATCTGGACGGCAACCTCAAGCTGTTTGTCGACGTGCTCGGTTTCGACCTGGCCGAACAGGTGGTCGACCCGGAAGGCAACAAGGCGGCACTGTTCCTGACCTGTTCGATGAAGGCCCATGACGTCGCCTTCATCAAGCATGATGAAAAGAACAAGTTCCACCATGCCTCCTTCTATCTGGACACCTGGCAGGATGTGCTGCGCGCGGCCGACCTGATTTCCATGACGGACACCTCGCTGGATATCGGCCCGACCCGTCACGGTCTGACCACCGGCCAGACCATCTACTTCTTCGACCCGTCCGGCAACCGCAACGAGGTGTTCTCCGGTGGCAACTACCACTACCCGGACTACCCGCCCATCACCTGGAAAGTCGAGGATCTGGGCAAGGCGATCTTCTACCATGACCGCCAGCTCAACGAGCGCTTCCTCACCGCACTGACCTGATCCTCAAGCGGTACAAAAACGGCTGTACAGCTCCCCTGCCCTGGGCTGAAACCCTGGGGCAGAGGGCCCGGCCTTGCCATTCAAAGAGTGGCAGGCAGCTGCCAGCCACACCTGTGACAGGATCGCTACCTGGCCGGCGCTACCCGGCCAGCCAACCAACACCGGCCATACAAGAAGAACGGGAAAGACCCATGAAAGAATTCAAGCATTTTATCAACGGCCAGTATGTGGCCTCTGCCAGCGGCAAGACCTTTGAAAACCGCAGCCCGGTCGACAATAGCCTGATTGGCCGGATCCATGAAGCGGGCGAAGCCGAGGTCGATGCCGCGGTACGTGCCGCCAAGGCAGCCCTGACCGGCCCCTGGGGTCAGCTGAGCCAGGCCCAGCGCATTGAACTGCTGAACAAGGTGGCCGACCGTATCAACGAGCGCTTCGACGAGTTTCTCGAGGCCGAATGCCTGGACACCGGAAAGCCCCGGGCCATGGCCAGCCTGATCGACATTCCGCGTGGCGCAGCCAACTTCAAGGCTTTCTCGGAAACCCTGGCCAACCACCCGACCGAAGGCTTTCGCCTGGATACCCCGGACGGCAAGGGCGCCCTCAACGTCGGCCACCGCACGCCCAAGGGCGTGATCGCGGTGATCGCCCCGTGGAACCTGCCATTGCTGCTGATGACCTGGAAGGTCGGGCCGGCACTGGCCTGCGGTAACACCGTGGTGGTCAAACCCTCGGAAGAGACTCCGGCCACCACCACCCTGCTCGGCGAAGTGATGAACGAATGCGGCGTGCCCGCCGGCGTGTTCAACGTGGTGCATGGCTTCGGTCCAGACTCGGCCGGCCAGTACCTGACCCAGCACCCGCTGGTCGACGCCATCACCTTCACCGGCGAGACCCGCACCGGCGAGGCGATCATGCGTGCCGCCTCCGTGGGCCTGCGCAACATATCGCTGGAATGCGGCGGCAAGAACCCCGGCATCGTGTTCGCCGACTGTGACATCGAGAAGGCCGTGGAAGGCACCATGCGCTCGGCCTTCGTCAACTGCGGCCAGGTCTGCCTGGCCACCGAACGGGTGTACGTGGAGCGGCCGATCTTCGACCAGTTCCTGGCCCGCCTGAAAGAGGAAGTGGCCAAGCTCAAGCCCGGCCGGCCGGAAGACACCAGCGCCAACTTCGGCCCGCTGATCAGCAAGAAGCACCAGAACAAGGTCAAGTCCTACTACGACCTGGCGGTGCAGGAAGGTGCCACCGTCGAGATCGGCGGCGGCATTCCCGACATGGGTGACGAGCTCAACAACGGCAACTGGATCCAGCCGACCATCTGGACCGGACTGGCCGATGACGCCCGCGTGATTCGTGAAGAGATCTTCGGCCCCTGCTGCCATATCCGCCCCTTCGACAGCGAAGAGGAAGTGATCGCGCTGGCCAATCACACCAATTATGGCTTGGCCGCTGCCATCTGGACCGAGAACTCCTCGCGTGCCGTGCGCGTGGCCGAGCAGATGGAAGTGGGCCTGGTGTGGATCAACTCCTGGTTCCTGCGCGACCTGCGCACCGCCTTCGGTGGCGCCAAGCAGTCCGGCATCGGCCGCGAGGGCGGCGTGCACAGCCTGGAGTTCTACACCGAAACCAAGAACATCTGCATCAAGCTGTGAGGCATGCCATGACCACTCATGCACCCAGCCCGGAAATCGGTCGCGAGATCATCGCGGCCGGCCAGCGCACCAACCTGCACGATCAGGGCGAAGGCTTTCCCGTGCTGCTGATCCATGGTTCCGGCCCCGGTGTCACCGCCTGGGCCAACTGGCGCGGAATCATTCCGCTGCTGGCGCAAAGCCGCCGGGTCATTGCCCCGGACATGCTCGGCTTCGGTTACAGCGAACGCCCTGCCGATGCCACCTACAACCAGCAACGCTGGGTGGAACATGCCATTGGCGTGCTGGATGAGCTCGGTATCGAGCAGGCCGATGTGGTCGGCAACTCCTTTGGCGGAGGCCTGGCACTGGCGCTGGCCATCCGGCACCCGCAGCGCGTACGCCGGCTGGTGCTGATGGGCAGTGTCGGCGTCCGTTTCCCCCTGACCGAAGGGCTGGATGCCGTCTGGGGCTACACCCCGTCGTTGGACAACATGCGCCACCTGCTGGACCTGTTCGCCTACGACCGCAGCCGGGTCACCGACGAACTGGCCGAGCTGCGCTACCAGGCCAGCATACGTCCCGGCTTTCAGGAATCCTTTGCCGCCATGTTCCCGCCACCGCGGCAGAACAGCATCGACAATCTGGCCAGCAGCGAAGCGGATATCCGCGCCCTGCCCCACGAAGCCCTGATCATTCACGGCCGCGAAGACTGCATCATCCCGCTGGAAGCCTCACTCACCCTGGCGCAATGGCTGCAGCGCAGCCAATTGCACGTATTCGGCCAATGCGGCCACTGGACACAAATCGAGCACGCCGACCGCTTCGCGCGGCTGGTGGACGACTTTCTGGCCGAAGCGGATGCCGGCCAAGCATAAGGAAAACCATTCATGACCCAGAACCTGATCCAAACCTGCGGAGACCGGCTCTATGACGCCATGCTCAACCGCACCCCGATCCGGCCGCTGACCGAGGAATTCCCGGACATGAGCCTAGAAACCGCCTATCACGTCTCGCTGCACATGCTCGAGCGCCGTCTGACGGCCGGCGAAAAGGTGATCGGCAAGAAGATCGGCCTCACCTCGCTGGCGGTACAGACCATGCTCGGCGTCGACCAACCCGATTTCGGCTACCTGACCGACGCCATGGCCTTCAGCCAGGGCCAGGACATGCCGATCTCCGAGCGCCTGATGCAGCCGCGCGCCGAGGGCGAGATCGCCTTCATCCTGAAAAAGGATCTGCTCGGCCCGGGCATCACCAATGCCGACGTGCTGGCCGCCACCGACTGCGTGATCCCCTGCTTCGAGGTGGTGGATTCACGGGTCGAGAACTGGCAGATCAAGATCCAGGATACCGTCGCGGACAATGCCTCCTGCGGCCTGTTCATGCTCGGCGACCGCGCCGTCAGCCCGCACAAGGTGGACCTGATGACCTGCGGCATGGTGGTGGAAAAGAATGGCCGGATCATCAGCACCGGTGCCGGTGCCGCCGCGCTGGGCAGCCCGGTCAACTGCATCACCTGGCTGGCCAACAAGCTGGGCGAGTTCGGCATCCCGCTGAAAGCCGGCGAGGTGATCCTGTCCGGTTCGCTGGTCCCACTGGAGCCGGTCCAGGCCGGTGATTTCATGAGCGTCAGCATTGGCGGTATCGGCAATGCGTCGGTCCGTTTCGTCTAATACGGAGAAACAACATGTCCAAGAAACTCAAAGCCGTCATCATCGGTCCCGGCAACATCGGCACCGACCTGCTGATGAAAATGCAACGTTCCGACTGGATCGAACCGGTCTGGATGGTTGGCATCGACCCCGAATCGGCCGGCCTCAAGCGCGCCGCCGACATGGGCATCAAGGCCTGCGCCGAAGGCGTGGACGGTGTGCTGCCCCATATCATCGAAGACGACATCCGTGTCGCCTTCGATGCCACCTCGGCCTATGTCCATGCCGAGAACAGCCGCAAGCTCAACGAGCTGGGCGTGATCATGGTCGACCTGACGCCAGCGGCCATCGGTCCGTTCTGCGTGCCACCGGTCAACCTGGAAGAACACGCCAAGAACCTGGAAATGAACGTCAACATGGTCACCTGTGGCGGCCAGGCGACCATTCCGATGGTGGCGGCGGTATCCCGGGTGCAGCCGGTCGAGTACGGCGAGATCATTGCCACGGTATCGTCCAAGTCGGTCGGTCCAGGCACCCGCCAGAACATCGACGAATTCACCCGCACCACCGCCGGTGCCGTGGAAAAGATTGGCGGAGCCAAAAAAGGCAAGGCGATCATCATCATCAACCCGGCCGAACCGCCGCTACTGATGCGTGACACCGTGCACTGCCTGGTCGAGGGCGAACCGGATGAGGCCGCCATCACCAAATCGGTCCACGCAATGATTGCCGAGGTACAGAAATACGTACCCGGCTACCGGCTGGTCAACGGTCCGGTCTTCGATGGCAACCGCGTCACCATGTACATGGAGGTCCAGGGGCTGGGTGACTTCCTGCCCAAGTACGCCGGCAACCTGGACATCATGACCGCAGCGGCCCTGCGCACCGCCGAAATGTTTGCCGAGGAGATTTCCGCCGGCAGCATCCAGCTCCCCTCACGCGGCTAATGGAGAGAAACAGATGAACTTACAAGGCAAGCAGGTCACCCTGCACGACATGAGCCTGCGTGACGGCATGCACGCCAAACGTCACCAGATTTCCCTGGACCAGATGGTTTCCATCGCCACCGCCATGGATGCCGCCGGCATGCCAATGATCGAGATCACCCACGGCGACGGCCTGGGCGGTGCCTCGGTCAACTACGGCTTCCCCGCGCACAGCGACGAGGAATACCTGAAGGCAGTGATACCCAAGATGAAGCAGGCGAAGATCTCCGCCCTGCTGCTGCCCGGCATCGGCACCGCCGATGACCTGAAGATGGCCCACGACTGCGGTGTGCAGAGCATCCGCGTCGCCACCCACTGCACCGAGGCGGACGTCTCCCAGCAGCACATCGGCCTGGCCAGCAAGATGGGCATGGATACCGTCGGCTTCCTGATGATGGCGCACATGATCAGCCCCGAGCAGGTGCTGGAACAGGCCAGGCTGATGGTCGACTACGGCGCCAACTGCATCTACGCCACCGACTCGGCCGGCTACATGCTGCCCGCCGACGTCACCGCGCGCATCGCCCTGCTGCGTGCCGAGCTGCCGGCCGAGGTCGAGATCGGCTTCCACGGCCACCACAACATGGGCATGGCGATCGCCAACTCGCTGGCCGCCATCGAGGCCGGTGCCAGCCGCATCGACGGTTCGGTCGCGGGCCTGGGCGCCGGTGCCGGCAACACGCCGCTGGAAGTGCTCTGTGCGGTACTGGACCGCATGGGCGTGGAGACCGGCATCGACCTGTACAAGATCATGGACGTGGCCGAGGACCTGGTCGTGCCCATGATGGACTTCCCCATCCGCGTCGACCGCGATGCCCTGACCCTGGGCTGGGCCGGCGTATATGGCAGCTTCCTGCTGTTTGCCAAGCGTGCCGAACAGAAATACGGCGTTCCCGCCCGCGACCTGCTGGTGGAACTGGGCCGTCGCGGCACCGTAGGCGGACAGGAAGACATGATTGAGGACCTGGCCATTACCATGGCCAAAGAACGAGGAGTAGCACAATGACCGATGAAATGAAGAACCAGCTGACCCCGGAGCAGATCGCCCAGCTGGCCGAACACTGCGAAAAGGCCGAACTGGAAGCCTACGAGATCACCAAGATCACCGATGACTACCCGCAGATGACCTATCGCGATGCCTTCGACATCCAGTGGGAAGCCCGTCGCCGCAAGGAGGCTCGCGGCACCAAGATCGTCGGCATGAAGATGGGCCTGACCTCTTGGGCCAAGATGTCCCAGATGGGTGTCGAGCATCCCTGCTACGGCTACCTGGCCGACTACTTCAGCGTGCCCGAGGGCGCCGCGATCAAGCATGACGAACTGATCCACCCGAAGATCGAGGCCGAGCTGGCCTTCGTGCTGAAGGAAGAACTGAAAGGCCCCGGCATCCACATCGGTGATGTACTGCGTGCCACCGACTTCGTCATGCCGGCCATCGAAGTGATCGACTCGCGCTACAAGGACTTCAAGTTCGACCTGAAAAGCGTGATCGCCGACAACTCCAGCTCCAGCCGCTTCATGACCGGCGGCAACATGGCCAAGCCGGAGGATCTGGACCTGAAAACCCTGGGCGTGGTGATGGAAGTCAACGGCAAGGTGGTGCAGACTGGTGCCGGAGCGGCGGTGCTGGGCCATCCGGCCGCCTCGGTGGCGATGCTGGCCAACATGCTCGCCGAGCGTGGCGAAAGCCTGGCTGCCGGCACCTTCATCATGATCGGTGCCATCACCGAAGCGGTCACCGTCAACAAGGGCGACAGCTTCGTGGTGCACTTCAACGGACTGGGCAGCCTCAGCGGCCGCTTCGAGTAGGCAACGCAGCCTGCACGAGAGAGCCCCTCGTGCAGGCATGGCACTTGTAGGTGCGAATTCATTCGCACACTATGCTCCGGGTTCATGTGCGAATGAATTCGCACCTACCTGTCGGTCCCTGACACCTCCATAAGGAACACTCCATGCCCATTGCACAGATCCACATCCTCGAAGGCCGCAGCGACGAGCAGAAGGAAGCGCTGATCAGCGAAGTCACTCAAGCCATCATGAAATCCCTGGACGCTCCACAGCAGAGCGTGCGCGTGATCATCACCGAAATGCCGAAACAACACTTCGGCATCGGTGGCGAGTCGGCCAAAAAACTGGGACGCTGATATCCCCCTGCCCCAGTTCTACCGCACTGAAACGACAAAGCCGGACACAGGTCCGGCTTTGTCGTTTATCCAGTTTTTCCTAACTTCTGTCCTGCTCCTTTTTCGGATACAGCCAGAAAGCGAACCAGCGTGTAAAGCGCGGCATCAGCACATAGGACATCAGCAGCATTAGCACTCCGGTGATCATCAAGGTCCGCAGCAGCAAGGGGATTCTTTCCAGAACTCCGCCAAACAGCAAAAATATCAGCGTAACGCTCGGGTACAGCGCCATCCAGCTGACCAGGGTCATCTTGTATTTGGGCGGCGGCTTGACCGGGTTCTGCGCCGGCAGGGTGAACCAGGCCACCATGCCGGAAATCACCTCGGTTTTAGCCGGCTCGGTCAGGATGCCCTCAAACGACTCCAGATGTCGCAGACGTACATCCGACTCCTGCCAGCGCTCCAGATCGTCCTGTGTAGCGAACTTGAAGACAATCCGGTATTCGGGGTCTTCCGGACTGGCCGGACGCAGCATGGTGCTGCCCAGGTGTCCGGGAAAGGTGGCGGCGCTGTTGGACATCGCCGTGCTCAGCTGTTCGAACTGCTCTTCGCAACCCTTGCGCACCCGGCGCGACACCACTACGGTCACCGCCTGACCCTGATTGCTTTCGGCTTCCATACTGCTCATGCCTGGCCTGCCCTTTTACGGCTGTTCACTGCCGAAATCTTCATCAATAAAACTGTTTGAACAATGTACCCAGCACCTTCTCGACCGCCTGACCGGCTGCCAGCAGACGGGTTTCCTGATTGGCGGCTGCCGTCAGTTGCACCCCTACCGGCAGTCCCAGCCGATCCATTCCAGCCGGAAGGCTCAGGGCGCACAGGCCCATCAGGTTGGCCATGCCGGGATTGCGCAAGGCCAGCATGTTGTAATGCCGGTAGGTATCCAGGTCCTGCAGCATATCCACCGCCGGAGCGGTGATCGGCAAGGTGGGATGCAGCCAGAAATCAACCCGCTCGAACAGCCCGGCAGCCTGCTCGGCGGCCTGTGCCAGGCGCTGCTTGCGCTGCAGGTATTCACGGGCGGAAACCGCACCGCCATCCTCAATCCGGCTGCGCACCACAGGATCCAGCAGCTCCAGCCTTTCGGGCATGTGATCGGTCAGAAAAGCGGCCAGTTCGGCCACGCTCAGCCCGCCCTGCTGAAAGATCTCGAACAGCTCCACACATCCCGGTACCTGCAGCGGCACCAGGACGGCACCGGCCTGTTCCAGCTTGTGCATCGCCTCCCGGATCACGGCCACCAGGTCATCCACCGCATCCTCCCAGAAGAAATTCTCCACCACGCCGATGCGCAGGCCACGGCAATCCGGCAAGGCCGGAATCGCAACTGGAGCCGCCTGCAGTCGCGACTGGATCGCGGCATAGGCAAAGGCTGCGTCCGCAGCGGTGCGGGTCAGGATGCCCGGTGAATCCAGGCTGGTGGACAGGGGAACTATCTGTTGTGCCGGCCAGCGGCCGGCTGTGGTCTTCAGGCCAACAGTGCCGGTCATGGCAGCGGGAATGCGCACGGAGCCGGCCGTATCGGTACCCAGAGCCAGCAGCGCACTACCCTGGCACAGGGAAACACCGGCTCCGGAGCTGGAGCCGCCCGGCACCCGGTGCACATCCGGGCTCCATGGATTTCGCGGCGTGCCCCAATGCGCATTGATGCCGATGCCGCCAAGGGCGAATTCGACGGTGTGGGTCTTGCCGGTCACCGGCGCCAGCTGGCCGAGCAGCGCCTGCATCAGCGGACCCGGCTGCTGCCATTGCGGGCCAAGCTCCTGGCGGGAGCCGGCAAAGGTCGGCAGGCCGGGCACGGCAAACATGTCCTTGACCGAGACCGGCAGGCCCATCAGCGGGCCCAGGTCATGTCCCAGCCGCAGCAGCCCATCCACCTTGTCAGCCACAGCCAGCGCCTGATCCCCGTTCCAGCTCTTGTACGCATTCAGTTCGTGCTCGCTGGCGGCATGACTGCGGATGCAGGCTTCCATCAGGGAACGGGCCGAAACATCGCCTGTGCGCAATGCGCTCGCCAGCTGTTCCAGGCTGTAGTCTTCCAGTTGCATGGCTATCTCCCCCACCGGCCGGGCCGGAATCATTCAGTGGTCCGTTTCAGGCGATACGCCAGTGCCGGCCGGGTCAGTCCCAGCAGGCGGGCCGCCGCGGCTATGTTGCCTTCGGCCTTGTCCATCGACTTGCTGATCAGCGCATGCTCCAGCGCGTTGAGGCTGATGCCTTCCTCGATGATGGTTTCCGTCAACCTGTCCAGCTGCTGGTCGATGACGCTGACCTCCTCCAGCTGCCCGGACTCCTGGTTGAGGGTGCGCAGGCTGTGCTCGCTGCCCGGCAAGGCACCCCAGCGATTGTTGAACAGGTTCTGCTCGGTGATGTAGTTGTTGTTATCGGTGAGGATGATGCCGCGCTCCACCGCATTTTCCAGTTCGCGGATGTTGCCCGGCCAGTCATGCCCGTGCAGGGCGGCAAGCGCCCTGTCGGTAAAACCGAGGGTGCCCTTGTGATAGCGTTTCTCGAAACGCTTGCGGAAGTATTCCGCCAGCAGAACGATGTCATTCTTGCGTTCCCGCAAGGGCGGGATCATCACCATGTAGGCATTGATGCGATAAAACAGGTCGGCACGAAAACGCCCTTCCTTGACCGCCGCGCCCAGGTCCTCGTTGGTGGCCGCAACGATGCGCACATCGATCTTCCGTGTTTGCTGATCCCCCACCCGTTCCAGCTCGCCTTCCTGGATCACCCGCAGCAGGGCCGCCTGGGCCCGCGGCGACAGCTCGACCACCTCGTCAAGAAAGATGGTACCGCCATGCGCTCGTTCGAAACGCCCCAGCCGGGACTGGGCGGCGCCGGTAAAGGCACCCTTTTCGACCCCGAACAGCTCGGACTCGATCAGCTCGGAGGGTATCGCGGCACAGTTGATGGCGATGAAGGGGCCATCCTTGCGTGGGCTCAGGTCGTGCACACGGCGCGCCAGCATTTCCTTGCCGGTGCCGGTTTCGCCGATCAGCAGCATGGTAACTTCCGAGCTGGCTCCCCGGTCGATCATTTTCACCGCACTGGTAAAAGGCGGCGCATCACCCAGCGTATCCGGACGCTCCTCGGGATACCCCAGGGTCTGCTCCAGATCGGCAATCCGTACCTGCAGCTCGTACAGCTCATCGATCAGAGGCGCGGCACGGAAGTGCTGGCTGAATTCCTCGTGGTCCGGCCATTCCTCGGCCAGCTTGCCGACGATCATGCAGTGATTGTCACCCTGCACGCAGCAGCTGACCTCGCGGTACTGCACCTCCTGGCCTATGAAATGGCTGGTATAGGCGCAGGCATAGCCCAGCAGCACCCAACAGGCCGGTTCTTCCAGCTGCCCCAGGGTAGTACGACAGATTTCCACCTCCCAGGAATCCACCCATTCAAACTCCGCATGGAAGTCATTGTTGTCGGGATCCCAATGCAATTTGTGTGGAGTCACCTTGGCCATGCCACGCAAATGGTGCAGTTGCGGACCCAGCAAGAACAGCTGGTCCCAACTGGCGTCCGGTTCCAGCTTGCGCGCCAGGGCCGCATCCGACAGGCCCAGGTAGAAACCGAGGCGCATGAAAAAGCTTTTGCCACGCTCCATGCCCAGTGTGGCAATGATTTCCTGACGAAACGCAGCCAGTCCCCCCAGTCCCATCAATACGGTGCGCTGCTCCGCCAGCCACACCTTGCCTTCTTCCGGCTGAAAGCGCAGTTTTTCCAATAAATACTTGAAGTCGAGAAACTCTAATTTCGCCACGGCAGAACTATCCAGAGAATGAGTGACCACTGAAAGCCTTGCAGAAAATGCTGTCCCTGTGCCACGGGTAGCCATGCAAACCAGCAGAAAACCTGATTGCGGCTGCCACCGGCATGGACCATCACGGTCAAGCCAACATGATTTTTATCATTATTGTGTGCAAGCTATTAAATTGCCTCAAAGTGTACTGTAAATCAGTTTCAGTACCAGCGTCAGCCGCCAGATGGCCTGCACCTATAGACATTGGCTCAATGGACAAACCGCTTTCGGCCCCGGCATCAGCAGCTGGCCAACAGGGAGCCTTGCGGCCCCCCGTGCCTGTGCAATGGCCGGAGCTAGAAAGCGGTGACCAGCTTGAGCATCACCTTGTCGCCGCCAAAGCGGTTGCGCACCTTGCTTTCGTGGTTCCACTGCCCGGAAATCATCACGCCGCTATTGGTGGTATAGCTGACCGTCGGACCGTAGGAGAACACCTGGCCCTTGCGTCCCCTGCTCCACGCCGGCGAGCTGGCCAATGTGCTGCCATCCACCTTGTCATTGGTGGTCTGCTTCAGGTAATACCCGGAAACACCAACACCCCACTGGCCAATGTGCTTGCCCAGTAGATAGTCCATGTGGAATTCCTGACCGGACTTATAATCGACCTTTCTGGCGCCTGGCTCTGGCCGAAAGTCCTTGTTCTTGGTCTTGATGTTGTACATGAACTTGCCCGAGGCTTCCCAGCCGTCATCATGCAGCCAGGTTACCGCCAGCAGCGGCTCGAAACTCCAGTAGTTGGCGCCGACACTTCGACGTGCATCCCTGGAGTCATAGGCGCCGGTCGGCAGGTTGATGTCCAGGCCAAAGGCCCAGTGCAGGTTGTCCCGGTGCCAGGCCAGGATGAAGGGGTTGATGGTGATGTCACCGAGTGCGTTGCGTGACTTGGAAGACCCGCCCAGACGCAGATTCTGATGAACCAGCGGCACGATCACGTGCCAGCCGTAATCGGCACCCAGGATCTTCCGGTCAGTCATGTGGATGTAGCGCTGCGCGGTAAACCATGCCCCCACCTTTGCACCACTGACTTTCTTGCCACTGCCGTCGCGCAGCTTGCCGCCATAATGGCCGGTGTAGTTGATGAAGTAATTGCCCTTTGGCGGAACCGCTCCAGCCATCCAGGTTTCGGCACCGTTGGGATACTGGTCTCCACCCTCTTTGGCTTGCACCATACCTGTAGCCAACAGGCCCAGCGCCACACAGCCCACCAGTGGTTTTACATGACGTTTAACCATGTTTTCGCTCCGTTCTTTCTGCTCTTATTGTTGTTTTCCGGAAATCGGACATACGGGGTCTTCATCCAGTAGAGAGCCGTTACAGCCGGAGGTATTGCCTGGACAACCGTGCCCGCAAACCGCCGCCCGCCTCCCGGCTTCGACTCAACGGATAAGGCAGCAATAAGCATGCCTTCAATCGGCTTGCAGCAGTACAAGGCCAAAAGCCCGCCAAAATCTAGACTTTGGTAGAGGGCTTTTGCCATCAGGATGACAACGACCGGATAACGGCACCTGCAGGGTATCAAACCCCATTGCAGCAAATCATTAGCGATCAGTCCCCGACTGAAGCAAATCATCAACAGCGCCGATCCACAGAAGAAAGCGGGATTCGCCAGTTGTGGACGCAGCCCCGAAATCACTTACACCAGACTGGATAAGCCTTTCGTGATGACATTTGCCCAGGCGCAGTCCATGACAGGCCGGAAAACTTGCGCTCCGACCGGTGAACTGTTCGCAGGATGCAAGGAGAAAGGGGAAGTCAGGTCCGGACAGGGTGATACCGGGCTTTCATGAGGGATGACCGACTTTCAGCCTTGTCGTGATGCCGACAAGTAGCCTGTCCTGACAGAAAATTCGGATGCGTGGCCGACATCCTCGCTTGCATGCCGGCTTCGAAACGAGGAAATCAGCCGTTGCTACTGGCCAGCTGCTCGGGCAGATAACGCTTGGCCTGCAGATAGGCTTTCTTCCAGTACGGGGTATCCAGGCTGTCGATGCGTACACGGCCACCGGAGGACGGAGCATGCACGAAACGGTTGTCACCCACGTAGATTCCGGCATGGTCGACACGGCTGCCACCCTTGGTGGCGAAGAAGACGATGTCACCGGTACGCAGCTGATTGCGCTCGATCACCGGAGCCTTGACCTGGATCATCTCTCTGGTGCTGCGCGGCAGCTTGAAACCCATGGAGTTGGCAAACACGTAGCCGATCAGGCCGCTGCAGTCGAAACCGGTCTGTGGAGTGCTGCCACCCCAGCGATACGGCGTACCGATCTGGGCCATGGCACGCAGCAGGATGTCATCGGCCATCTGTGCACGGGTGATGAAGGCCGGTTCTTCCGGCTCGGCGATCTCCAGGACCATCAGCTGCGAAGCCGGAGACGGAGTCGGGTCATGCTGCGCGACCTGCTGGTTGCTGGCGCAGGCTGCACTCAGCGCGGCTGCAGCGGTAATGAAAATTCGTCCGGACCAATGCATGGTTTCGTCTTCTTTGTCTGTCTTTTCTGGCGATACATGACGGCCTTTCAAAAGTCGCCACGCTGCATTGCCTGTAGTCGGCTATATGTCCGCTGGAATGCAAAAGACAGATAGCCCTGCGTATAAAGCTCGTTCAAAGGCACTTCGGCCTCAATATATGCAGGGACTTTACCTTCATAACATTCATCAATCAAGGCAATAAAACGCCGCACTGCATCATCCCTTGGCGCCAGCGAGGGTAAAACACGATCGCCGGCAACCACACGGCTGGCCGCGTCTTCCGTGCCCCTGGCGATTTTAGCTGCCCGCTGCCGGCCACCCAGCGCCGGAACTCCGCCCAATAACAGGATCCTGAATCTGTGACACAGATCTATATAATCCGTGGCGGAAAATGGCTGTTCGCAAAGTTGTGCAAAGTTGCACCACAATATTTCATCGGTATATCCGCAGGTAACCAGCAGTCGCCCGTTCAGTTCGATGTTTCCACTACATTGTCGCCTCTTGCCGGCCAACTCCCGGAACAGCTGCGGCAGTGCACTGGCCTGCCCCGGCGGACAATGCAGAAAGCGGCGCACCTGCACGGCAGCGTGCAGCCGGTGATCCTGCCTGCCATCCACCGGCACGATGCTCATATGCGCCTCGATGGCGGCAATCGCCGGCAACAAGCGTTCGCGGTTGAAGCCATCCGGATAGAGGTCTCCGGGTGGCTGGTTGGAGGTCATGACAATGGTCAGGCCACGCCGGAACAACGCCTGCATCAGCGGCCCCAGCAGCATGGCGTCGGCAATGTCGCTGACAAAGAACTCGTCAAAGCAAAGCACGCGAATCCCGGCAGCCAGCTCGTCGGCGATCCGCTCCAGCGGAGCCGGCGTACCGGTCAACTGATGCAGCCGCCGGTGCAGGTCGCGCATGAAGTGATGAAAATGCTGCCTTTTCGACGGCACGGGCAGGTTGGCATGAAAGCGGTCCATCAGCCAGGTCTTGCCACGGCCAACCGGTCCCCACAGGTACACGCCACCGGTTGGCGTTCCCGCACGCAGCGCAACGAAGCAATCCTGCAGGGCCTGTACGGCCGCCTGCTGGGCCGGATCCGGCACAAATCCCTGCTGCAGGGCATCCCGGTACCACTGTATGGGTTCAAGCTGCTGCACATTCACTCCGCAAAACGCTGCAAAATCCTGCCAATTAAAATACACTCTGGCTTTCCGCAGGCACGAGCCTGCCCCGTTTCTGTAATTGCCGGCGAGTCGATAATGAATACCACCACTTCCTTTGCAGCAATGCCCGATGAACAAGGCTACTTTGGCAACTACGGCGGCCAACATGTGCCACCCGAACTGAAAAAGGTCATGGATGATATTAACAGCGCCTACGAAGAAATTCGGCAGAGTGCCGAATTCCAGCAGGAGCTGGCCAGCCTCTACGCCGACTATGTGGGCCGCCCCAGCCCGATCTTTTATGCCAGACGCCTGTCGGAAGAGCTGGGGGGCGCACAGATCCTGCTCAAGCGTGAAGACCTCAACCACACCGGCGCGCACAAGATCAACCACTGCCTGGGCGAGGCCCTGCTGGCCAAGCACATGGGCAAGAAAAAGGTGATCGCCGAGACCGGTGCCGGTCAGCACGGCGTGGCGCTGGCCACCGCCTGTGCTCTGGTGGGCATTCCCTGCGAGATCCACATGGGCCAGGTGGACATCGAGAAAGAGCACCCCAACGTGGTCAAGATGAAGATTCTCGGCTGCGACCTGGTACCGGTAACCACTGGCACCGCAACCCTCAAGGATGCCGTGGACAGCGCATTCGAGGAATACCTGAAAAAACCGCAGGACTTCATTTACGCCATCGGCTCGGTGGTCGGCCCGCACCCCTTCCCCAAGATGGTCCGTGACTTCCAGTCCATCATCGGCACCGAAGCCCGCGAGCAGTGCCTGAACAAGTACAAGCGCCTGCCCGACATGGTCGCGGCCTGTGTGGGTGGCGGCTCCAACGCCATCGGCATGTTCACCGCCTTCCTGGATGACACCCAGGTCAAGCTGGTCGGCGTCGAACCGGCCGGCGAGGGTCTGGATACCGATCGCCATGCCGCAACCCTGACCATGGGCAAGCCCGGCGTGATCCATGGCATGGCCTGCTATGTGCTAGCGGACGAGGATGGCAATCCGGATCCGGTACACTCCATTGCCTCCGGTCTGGACTACCCCGGCATCGGCCCGCAACACAGCTATCTGAAGGATATTGGCCGTGTCCACTACGACAGCGTCACCGACCAGGAAACCCTGGACGCCTTCATGCGCCTGTCACGGGTCGAGGGCATCATTCCCGCCCTGGAAAGCGCCCATGCCATTGCCTGGGCCATCCGCACCGCCCCTACCCTGCAGCCGCACCAACAGATACTGGTCAACCTGTCCGGTCGTGGCGACAAGGATGTGGACTACGTGGCGGGCCTGCTGGGACTATAGGGTTCAATGGCTGAGTGCTCACGTCGTCACCCCACCTGATCGTCATTACCCGACCCGACCGGATGATCTTCAAAACTGCGGCACGGAGTCAGGAGATGATTCGCTTCGCTCACCCCTTCCGGGGCCGTCCTGCGGACGTTCTGCGCGCTAAAGCGCTGGTGTCCGCGTCCAGCGCGGGGATGACGGGATGGGGAACGCACCTATTGCAGGAGCAGGCTTGTCCAGCGGCATGGCGGGATTGCGGGTCCTTGCGAGACAAACCCCACTCGCACCGTCTCCGTCATCACCCGACTTGATCGGGTGATCTCCCGCAGATTGCACAAGGGCCAGAAAAATTATCGCGTCCAGTGTGGGAATGACGGGATGGGGAGCGCATCTGCTGCAAGAGCAAGCGTGTCTCGCGATATGGCGAGGCTGCGGATCCTCGCGAAACAAACTCCGCTTGCACCAGCCCGTGCTTAATCGTGATTCACCGTCCAGGCCAGCATCGCGGATAACTGACACAACGGACGGCCGCTTTGCTTTTGCAGGTGGTTGAAGGCGGCCTGCACGTCACGCAGGGCTCCCTGACTGGTCGGGTTGCGGTCGATCACGCCATGCGCAACCAGCGCGGCCACCACGTCGGTGGTGATCAGAAAGGTATCCTTGCCGGCCATGCGCAAAAAACCCGGTGTGGAGTAGCCGCCCAGTTGCTGACCACGCTTGCGCAGCACAAACCACAGGCCGACGATGTCGCTGCTGGGCCACTGCGCCAGAAAACGGCCAAAACTGCCGTGTTCCTTGCGGATGTCCAGGATCAGCTGGGCATTGTGCGGAATGCTGCGCAGCTTGCCGAGGTGACGGATCAGCGCCTTGTTCTGCATGTGTTTTTCTATGTGCTCGGCACTGAGCAACACCATCTTTTCCGGATCAAATCCCCAGAAAGCCTCCTCGAAGGCCGGCCAGCGTGCATCCACCATCGCATGGCGCAGGCCGGCACGAAAAATCCGCTGCGTCATCAGCGACAGGTAGCGGCCGTCCGGGCGCGCCTCCAGCGCGGCAGCGTCCAGGGGTTGCGGCAGGCTGGCCTCCAGCTCCTGGATGCTGCCCTTGCGGCGCAAGGCATATTCGTACAGCCACTGGTAATCAATACTCATCAGGGTTCTCCCGGGTTCTGGAGCGCAGGCCGGCACGGGCGGCCATTTCATCCATCGCCTTCTGCTCCTGGCGTTCGGCCTGGTGTCGTGCCTGCTCATGATAACGCTGTACCAGTTTTTTCAAACCCTCCAGTCGTGCATAGGCCTCCTGCCACTGCTTGCGCGCCTTGTCGACATTCTGGCTGTGCCAGCGGATGCTGTTGCGCTGCTGCTCGATGGCGGTTTCCAGCTGGGATAGAAAACGCTGATAGTTCATCAGCCATTCACCGGTCACTCCACCCTGGCCGCGGATGATCCACTGCTGCTGGTAATCGTTGCGGTATTGTTCCAGTCCGGCCAGCTGCTGTTCGGCCTGCTGCAGCAGCAGCTGCTGCTGGGCCAGCCGGGTTGCCGCCTCGCGCTCCTTGTCCGCGGCCATGTCGATGACCGGCTCCAGTCGCCTGGCCCGCTTGAGCATGGTTCAGGCTACTCCTGCGGGCCGGCCGGACCGGCCACAATGGCCGATAGCCGTTCGATGCTGGTGGCCAGGTCCTCACTTTCGCGCAGCCCCTGACGCAGGAATTCCGACATCGCCGGATAGCGTTCGATGGCCAGGTCGGTATCGGGATCACCACCCGGCACATAGGCACCAACACTGATCAGGTCGCGGCTCTGCTGGTAGCGTGTCCACAGCTGCTTGAAACGCTGTGCGCCCTTGAGATGCTCGGGACTGGTCACCTGCGGCATCACCCGGCTGACCGAGGCACTGATGTCGATGGCGGGATAGTGGCCCTCCTCGGCCAGTGAGCGTGACAGCACAAAGTGTCCGTCCAGCACGCCCCGCGCGGCGTCTGCAATGGGATCCTGCTGGTCATCGCCTTCGGAGAGGACCGTGTAGAAAGCGGTGATCGAGCCGCCGCCGGGCTCGGCGTTACCGGCCCGTTCCACCAGGGCCGGCAATTTGGCAAATACCGAGGGTGGGTAGCCCTTGGTGGCCGGCGGCTCGCCAATCGCCAGGGCAATTTCCCGCTGGGCCTGGGCATAGCGCGTCAGGGAATCCATCAGCAGCAGAACGTTGTAGTTTTTATCACGGAAATATTCGGCAATCCGGGTGCAGTACATGGCCGCCCGCAAGCGCAGCAGGGGCGCGTCATCCGCCGGCGAGGCCACCACCACCGCTTTCCTGAGATCTTCTTCGCCAAGAATGTCCTCGATGAATTCCTTCACTTCCCTGCCCCGCTCGCCGATCAGGCCGACCACCACGATGTCGGCCTTGGTGAAGCGGGTCATCATGCCCAGCAGCACGGACTTGCCCACTCCGGTACCGGCAAACAGGCCCAGACGCTGGCCCCGGCCCACGGTCAGGGTACCGTTGATGCAGCGCAAGCCCACATCCAGCGGCTGGCTGATCGGATCGCGTCGCAGGGGATTGATGGCCGGGCCGGCCATAGGGACCCATTCGTCGGCCTGGATGCGCGGCTTGCCATCCAGCGGACGACCGGCGCCATCCAGCACCCGACCCAGCATGTGCATGCTCATCGGCACCATGTCGGTACCGGGCAGCGGCACCACGCGCGCACCGGGGGCGATTCCTTCGACGCTGCCTACCGGCATCAGGAATACGGTATCACCGGCAAAGCCCATGACCTCCGCTTCCACTTCAGCGGCGTTATGGGTATCGGCGTTGATCACCATGCAGCGACTACCCACCGCAGAACGCAGCCCCTTGGCTTCAAGCGTCAGGCCGACCATGCGCAGCAGGCGACCCTCAACCGGCGGCTGGGCCGGCAGGTCGATGGCCTGCCGGTAGGCCTGCAGACGGCGGCCGATGCTGGTGCGTTTCAGTTTCATGCCTCACCGGCCCCGTTTTGGCGGTCCGTGTCCCTATCCATGGACGCGTCGATGCCCGGCAGACCATCCTGCGTCTGCTGGAGCTGCTCGTCGGCTGTCGTCATGCTCTCGTCTGCCAGCGCCTGAAAGTCGTAGTCTTCCAGCACGTCTGCAGCAGGCGGCTCGGACTGCAGATGCCGCTGTTGCTCCAGCAGCTGCTGCATCAGGGTCTGGATGCGGGTTTCCACACTGGCATCGATCTGACTATTCAGGGTCTCGATGCGGCAACCACCCGGCAACAGGCTGTCATCTTCCAGAATGCGCCAGTTCTCCTCGTGGCGCTCACGCAGGTTTTTCAGCTCGGCAAAATCCTGCGGGTTGACATGGATGCGTACCTGGCCGTCCTCCATGGGCAACAGCCGGAGCGCGCTGCGCAGCACCTGGCTGATCTGCGATGAATCCGTCTGCAGCTCGCGCTGGATAACCTCCCGGCTGACCATGCGCACCAGATCCAGCAGCATGTGCTCGATGGCCTGGTCCTGGCCGGCAATCGGTTCGAACAGATGCTGCATGAGCTGTTCCAGTGCCTGCAACCTGGGCTGCAACGCAGCTTCCGCCTCCTGTTGGGCACGCAATTGCCCGGCATGGAAGCCGTCCTTTTCGCCGGCACTGAAGCCCTCGTTGTAGGCATCCTGGCGGATGGCCTCGACCTCCTCCAGCGTCAACGGCTTGACCTCATCCAGCTCCACTTCCTCGACGGCCACCCCGGCATCTTCCGTTGCCTGCTGTGCATCCGCAGGCCGTTCCTCCTCGCGCTGCATGCTGCCGGCCTGCACCACGTTGGCAACGTCCTCGCCAAAGGCGGGCATGTGCCAGCGGGAAAACACGGCCGACCGGGCTGCTGGGATCAGTTCGCTGTCGCCACCAAGCTCTTTGTTGTTCATGACTTACACCATTTCCTCGCCGCCCTTGCCACCCAGCACGATTTCGCCGGCTTCCGCCATGCGGCGGGCCACGGTGAGGATCTCCTTCTGGGCCGCTTCCACTTCGCTGACTCGCACCGGCCCCTTGGCTTCCAGGTCATCACGTAGCAGTTCGGAGGCCCGCTTGGACATGTTGCGGAAGATCTTTTCCTTGATGGAATCATCCGCGCCCTTGAGGGCCACCACCAGTACTTCGGAGGTCACCTCGCGCAACAGCGCCTGGATACCCCGATCATCCACATCGGCCAGGTTGTCGAACACGAACATCAGGTCCTCGATCTGCGAGGACAGGTCGCCATCCAGCTCGCGGATGGCATCCATCAACGGAGTCTCCACCGAGCTGTCCAGGAAGTTCATGATATCTGCGGCCCGCTTGACGCCGCCCATGCTGGTACGCCCGGTATTGCTGCTGCCGGAAAACTGTTTCTCGAGAATGGCATTCAATTCGTTCAATGCCGCCGGCTGGATGGTGTTCAGCGCCGATACACGCATGATGATGTCCAGCCGCACCTTATGGTCGAAATGGGACAGCACTTCTCCAGCCTGGTCCGGATCCAGGTACGCGATGACGATTGCCTGGATCTGCGGGTGCTCATAGCGGATGACATCAGCCACCGCGCGCGGCTCCATCCACTTGAGGCTGTCCAGACCGCTGGTGTTGCCACCCAGCAGAATGCGGTCAATCAGGTTGCCGGCCTTGTCCTCACCCAGCGCCTGGGTCAGCATCTTGCGGATGTAGGCATCGGAACCGATCCCCAGGCTGGTCTGCTCACCGACCATTTCCACAAATTCGCCCATGACGCGCTCCACGTTCTCCCTAGGCACGTTATGCATCTGGGCCATGGCCAGACCCACTTTCTGGACTTCCTTGGGCCCCATGTGGCGCAGCACCTGGGCCGCATCGGCCTCGCCCAGTGACAGCAGCAGGATGGCCGCCTTGTCTACCTTGCCGAGTTTGCTCATGGTTCCCGCCTCACTCATCACCGTTGATCCATTCCTTGACTACCTGGGCCACCCGGCCCGGGTCGTCCGCCACCAGGTTCTTGATGGCACCCAGCTGCGCATCATACCCTTCCGTCGGGCTCGGCAGCAGTATGCCCTGCGGATCGGCTCCCAGACTGAGACGGTCATCAGCCAGTTGCGCGTCGATATCGTCCATACCGCCTCCGGCCTGGCCGTCGGCTACCCGCAGCTCCCTGGACCTGCTGCCACCTCCCACGATATTGTTCATCAGCGGGCGCAACACACCAAACACCAGCACCACGATGAACAGGATGCCCAGCACCTGCTTCACGATATCCCAGAACCAGGGTTCGCTGTAGAACGGCGGCTCCTCGTAGCTTTCATCGGGCAACGGCGCGAAGGGGGCATTGATCACGCTGACACTGTCACCCCGGCTTGCACTGTAGCCCACCGCATCCTGCACCAGGCGGGTGAAGCGGTCCAGATCCTGGTCGGACCAGGGGAGCCGTACCACCTGGCCCTCCGCGTCCAGACTGACCCGGTCATCCACCACCACCGCCACGGACAGGCGCTGCAGGCGACCCTGATCCTGGCGCACATAGCTGATGGCACGGTCCACCTCGAAGTTGCGGGTCGACTGCTCGCGCTTGTCCGCCGGATAGGGTGCCAGCATCGGCAGACCGGTGGCCGGATCCATGATCTGCTGGCCGTTGGCATCCAGCAAAGGCTGTCCGGCCGCTACCGGACCTTCACCGGCCATGCCACCCATGGCCAGTTCGGGAACGGATGACGCCCCCGGCGGCTGGTTGCTGAGCGCACCCGGTATGCCCTGTGGGCCGGCGGCGGTGCTGCGCTGCTCCACCAGCGACTGTTCGCTACGCAGCGCCTGCTGATCCGGATTGAAAGTCTCCGAGGTGGATTCCACCGCACTGAAATCGATATCGGCGGACACCTCGGCCTTGTAGCGCCCGCTGCCCAGAATGGGCTGCAGGATGTTGTGTACCCGCTGGGTGAACAGCGACTCCATGCGTCGTGCATGATCAAACTGCTTGCCGGCACGGTTCAGCTCGGACAGCTCCTGCTGATCGGACAACAGGTTGCCCTTCTGGTCCACCACGGTGACCTGGCTCTTGTCCAGCTCGGGCACACTGGTGGCCACCAGATTGATGATGGCCATCACCTGACTGGGTTCCAGGCTGGCACCATGCTGCAAGTCCACCAGTACCGAGGCACTGGGCTTGCGTTCGTCACGCACAAACACCGAGCTCTTGGGAATGGCCAAGTGCACGCGGGCATTCTTCACGTTGTGCAGGCTGGCAACGGTACGTGCCAGCTCGCCTTCCAGGCCGCGGCGATAGCGGGCCGTTTCCATGAACTGGCTGGTACCCAGGCCCTGATCCTGATCGAGCAGCTCGAAACCCATGGTCCGGTTGTTGCCCATGGCACCGGAAGCCGCCAGCTTCAGGCGCGCCTCACCCAGATCGGTGGCGCGCACCAGCAGCGCACCGGAGCTGGGCTCGACCTTGTACTTGATGCCGGACTGGTTGAGCGCGTCCACCAGCACGGAAGCATCCATGCCGTTCAGATTGGGCAGCAGCGGGCGATAATCCGGCTCCTGCGACCAGAGCACCACCGCAAAGCCGATCGCCACACTGGCAGCCAGGCCGATCATCAGGCCCGCCTGACGGAAAGCCGGCATGCCCGACATGCTGTTCATGAAGGCCAGCCCCGGCAAACCACCGCGGGAGCCGGACTCTAGCGTACCTGGAACGTTTTCAGTTACATCAACCATGATTTATCCGCCCTTACACCGGCATCTGCATGATGTCTTGATAGGCCTGAACCAGCTTGTTGCGCACCTGGGTTGCAGCCTGGAAAGAAAGGCTCGCCTTTTGCTGGGCAATCATCACCTCGGTCAGATCCACACCGCTATCACCCATTTCAAAGGCGGTAGCCAGCTGGTTGGCGGTCTGCTGGACCTCGTTGACCTTGTTGACTGCCTGACCGAGCACCTCGGAAAAACTCGGGCCCCGGACCTCCTGGGTGTCAGCAGGCTGGGCCACGGGCTTCTGACGCGCCATGGCATCCATCTGCATGGCACGCATTTCAAGCATCAAACGATTGAATTCAACACCCTGACTCATTTCTGACTCCCCGCCGCAAACTTGACGAATAACGACATTTGGCCAGATACATGCAATTCATGGGCCAACCTTTGCAAAACAGGGTCTGGCTGCCGGAGCGACAGCGGGCTGCGACAATCCCTGCCTTGCGGCCACCCGGCACAACGGCAAGACTGGAAACCTCAAACCGGATCAGCAAGGAGCCTGACAATGATTGCCATCCCTGTACTCAAACGCAGTGGCGGAATGTACAAGAACCTCAACCTGTTCACCCGAGCACAGATCATCGCCCTGGTTGCGGCAGACGGGAACATCGAATACCTGGAACATGGCCAGAGCAGCGGACGGGCGCTGGCCGAACTGCTGATCGGGCGCGGCGTGAAGACACTGATCTGCAACCACCTGGGCTCCGGCCCCTACCAGCTGCTGGTCAATGCAGGCGTGGAGCTGGTCTACCGTGACGGCAGCATGGAGCTGGAACCCTTGCTGGAGCTCTATCGCAAGGGGGAGCTGGCCTCTTTCGAGCCGTCCATGGTGCATGCCAGCCAGGGCCATGGCCAGGGGCAGAGTCACGGCCAGGGGCACGGACAAGGCGGCCGGCACGATTGCGACTGCCAGTGAGCAGTGCCCTCAGTGGCGCATACCCCGGCCACTATTGAGCAGATGGATGCAAATCACGTAGAGCACCACGGCGGTGGCCAGCATGAAGGCGATCGCCGTGCCCGGTGCAATGTCGGATACACCGAGAATGCCGTAGCGGAAGGCGTTGACCATATGCAGGATGGGGTTGGCCAGTGACAGTTTCTGCCAGAACTCACCCAGCAGACTGATGGAGTAGAACACTCCGCCAAGATAGGTCAGCGGCGTCAGCACGAACGCCGGAATGATCGAGATGTCATCAAAGCTGCGGGCAAACACCGCATTGATGAAGCCGCCCAGTGAAAACACCACCGCAGTCAGGCTGATGACCAGCACCGTGATGCCCAGGTTGTGCACGGAAAGCTCGGTGAAGAACAGGGACAGCAGGGTCACGATCACCGCCACCATCAGCCCGCGCATGACGCCGCCCATGACAAAGCCGGTCAGGATGGTATGCGCCGAAACCGGCGAAACCAGCAACTCCTCCACCGAGCGCTGGAACTTGGCGCTGAAGAAGCTCGACACCACGTTGCTGTAGGCGTTGGTGATCACCGACATCATGATCAGGCCTGGCACGATGTACTGCATGTAACTGAAGCCGCCCATCTCGCCGATGCGACTGCCGATCAGGTTGCCGAAGATGACGAAGTACAGCACCATGGTGATGGCCGGCGGCAACAGCGTTTGCGGCCAGATACGCAGGAAGCGGCGGGCCTCGCGATGCACGATGGTATACAGCGCTGTCAGATTGGAACGGAACTCGCTGCTCATGCCTCATCTCCCTGCAGATTCTTCTCCACCAGTGACACAAACAGCTCCTCCAGTCGGTTGCTCTTGTTGCGCATGCTCATCACCTCGATACCCTGCTCGTGCAGCTGGGCGAACAGCCCGGTCATGCCGACCGCCTTGTCCACCCGGACTTCCAGCGTGCACTCGTCAGTCTGGCTGAACTCGTAGCCCTCCAGCTCCGGCGGCCTGTCCAGGGTACGCTTGAGATCAAGGATGAAGGTCTCCACCTGCAACTTGGCCAGCAGGTCGCGCATGCTGGTGTTTTCCACGATCTGGCCATGGTCGATGATGGCGATGTTGCGGCACAGCTGCTCGGCCTCTTCCAGGTAGTGGGTGGTGAGAATGATGGTGGTACCTTCCCGGTTGAGGCGGGTCAGGTACTCCCACATGGAGCGGCGCAGCTCGATATCCACTCCGGCTGTCGGCTCGTCCAGGATCAGCAGGCGCGGCTTGTGCATCAGCGCCCGGGCAATCATCAGCCGGCGCTTCATGCCGCCGGACAGCAGCCTTGCCTGGGTGTTGCGCTTGTCCCATAGCTCCAGCTGCCGCAGCAGCTCCTCGGCACGCGCCCTCGCCTCGGCACGCTTGATGCCGTAATAGCCGGCCTGGGTCATCAGGATATTGATGGCCAGCTCGAACTGGTTGAAATTGAATTCCTGCGGGACCACGCCGATGCAACGCTTGAGCTGCAGCGGTGCACGATCCAGATCGTGGCCGAACACCTCGACCTTGCCTTCCGTCTTGTTGACCAGCGTGGAAATGATGCCGATGGTGGTGGACTTACCCGCCCCGTTGGGACCCAGCAGGGCAAAGAAATCACCCTCGCGCACCCTGAGATCAACCCCCTTGAGGGCTACCGGGCCGTTGGCATAGGTTTTACCCAGGCCCTGAATGGATAATGCGTACTTCATGAATTATGAACATCCGGAACGCGATGGCGCCCCGCCTTATGTTTGATTCTGATCAGGATGCAGCGCAAAATGGACACCGCAGCTGAGGATGCCGGGAAATTTTTCATTCGGCCCGGCCTGCTCCAGTGCCCAGTCGACCAGCTGATAGAAATGGCTGCGCTGCACCAGTGCACGCAACCCTCCGCGCACCTCCACGGCCGGTAACAGCTCGCCGCAGTTTCCCCGATGAAAGCACAGCGCATGGACGCTTCCGATCACCAGCTGCTCATCCACATTGGTGGTCAGCAATACCTGTTGATGGGGGCCTTTGTCCCGTATTTCAAGCGACTGGCTGACAAAAGGCAGCTCCTCCACCTCAATGGAGAACTTTTCCACCGGGGTGACCAGATAATAGGTGTCCCCTTCCAGACGCAGGATGCCGGCAAACAGACGTACCAGCGCCTCGCGGGTCATCCGGCCACCCTGATAATGCCAGCTGCCATCCCGGCGGATGCGCATGTCCAGATGCCCGGAATACGGTGGATTCCAGTCCGCATGGGCGGCAGTGCCCGGCAGCCGGCCGGCGATCTCTTGCAGTCGTTGGCTCATGTCAGTGGGGATGTCCTCCAAGGCCCTGCAGGCGACGCGCATAATCCTGCATGGGCTTGAGCAGATAGTCTTCCGGCTGGTTGCTTCTCGAGGTCAGCAAACCGGCACGCACGGGAATGTGTGCATTATCAACCAGGTAGGCATGCTGGCGATCGTAGAGCATGAATTGTATCACCGCCCTGTCCATCACCTTGCGGTCCTCTGCCCGGGCCAGCCGTGTGTAGAGCAGATAATCCGCTCCTTCCCGCCCGGCTGCAGCAAAGGCCTCATCCAGCCCCAGTGGAACCGGCGAGCGCCGCATGCGGGGAAAATACTCGACAAAGGCCCGATAGGTCTCCTGTGCCAGGATATTGGGCTCCACCTTGTCCTGCTCGCGGTTCACCGGAGCAAAGTGGCTCTGCACGATATAGATCAGTGCATCCCGCTCGATGCGCAGGTTGTGGGCCCGCTCGACGCGGTGCTGGTTGAGCAGACCGGCGTCCGCCAGGTGATAGCGGCTCTCATAGGCCAGATCACTGGTCTTCATGCAGCCGGCAAGAAACATCAAAACAGATAACAGGATAACGGGCATGCTGTACTCCCTTGGCGTCAAAAAACTGCGGCTCCGTTTGCGAGCAGCCATTGTCTAGCAGTTTTTGCGCCAACCCGGGGATGATCAGTCCTCACCACCTGCGGATGCCGGTGCGTCAGGCCCCTCATCACGGCGCCGCCGGTTGCCCATGCGCACACCGATATCCATCAGGAACTGGAAAAATCCCTCCTTGTCTTCCAGCACCTGGTTCCAGAAGGGAGAGTGATAGAGGGCCACGGCTCCATGCACCAGTGCCCAGGCCGCACAGTAGTGGAAGTACGGCGGCACATCTTCCAGCTTGCCCTCGCTGATGCGATCCTCGATCAGACGGGTAAGGCGCTCGAAGTTGGAGGCACGGATCTGGTGCAGCTCTTCGACCATTTCCGGTGCCTGCCGGCCCTTGACGATACGCTCCTCCAGCCGGTCGAACAGCCGGTAACGCTCCGGCTCGCCCATGCGAAAAGCGAAGTAGGCACGCGACAGGGCTTCCTTGTCCCGGGACACCGCATCGGAATGGAACAGCTCGTTCAGTTCGCGCTCGTAGTCCAGCATCAGACGCAGGTAGATTTCCGTTTTCGACTTGAAGTGCTTGTAGATGGTGCCTTTGCCGATTCCGACCGCATCGGCAATCATCTCCACGGTCACCACATCCTCGCCTTTCTCAAGGAACAGCTCCAGCGCGGTATCCAGGATTTCCTGTTCGCGCCGACGGAATTCTCTCACTTTGCGGGGTTCTTTTTGCATCTTCAGACCTTTCGTCAAGCCGGAAGTCCAATTATGCAGTGTTCGGCAACAAAATACGACCGGCCACAAAAATCCATTTTATGACCGGCTGGTAATGTCTGGTTATGGATTGCAGGGCTGCAGCAGGAAATGCCTGCAGAAAAAACGGGGGCAACAGGAATCTGGATGCATGCCGATCGACTGTCAGTCGTACAGCTGCTTCTTCTTCCAGTTTTCCTCGGTTTCCAGGCCATTCATGGCTTCCGACAACTCGCTGGCCTGCTCGACCGCACTCTGGTCATGCTCCATGACAATGGAGTTGGTTTTTTCCAGCAGATTCTGGAACACCTGCAGACGCTCCTTGTGGGGCAGCATGTTTTTCTGTCGCTTGATCAGCAGCACGGCCCGCTCGAAAATCAGCCGTGCCTGGCGCGGCAGGCCCCGTTGCAGCTGGTTCTGGCCCGACAGCTGGAAGAAATCCAGATAGAGGTTGATCAGCTGCTCCTGGAGATAGCTCAGCCATTTGCGACCATTATCGGCAGGCAGCAGGCCCTCGTTCAGTGCGCGGCGCAGCTGGGCATGCAGGCTCTCCAGCTGCAGGCGGATCTCCTTGACCTGCTCCTCGGCATGGATCTGGATGGGTGAGTTGGCAGGTACGTAGTCTCCGGCCTGGGCGATGCGCTTGCGCAGCTCTTCCGAGCGTTCCTGCAACTTCTTGTTGTTGGCGTCCTCCTGCAGGAGTTCCTGCAGAAACTTCAACTCCAGCCCATGCAGTGCCTGCTTGAGGTCGGCAGTCAGGTACTGGCCCGGAATGCCTTCGGACAACACGGCCAACCGTTCCTGCCGGTCGACAAGCTCCGACTTGCGACGGGCCCGTTCCAGCTTGCAGCGCTCCAGGTGGTTGGCCACGAAAACAACCAGCAACAGGGCAAGGATTCCACCCACAATCAGGGCAATGATAAAGGCAGCTGACATGAACAGGTTCCGGTCATCAGTGACAAAAACTGAAAAGGGAAATGTGCCAGAATTTCCCCGTCATTCATACGGCAACGGCCGCGAACACAAACATGCCGAAGACTGGCGGCAAGTCAGCCGCGCAGAAGCTTGAGCACGTCCTCCAGCTCGACGATCATCTGCCGGATGATCATCTTGTAACGGGTATTCTCCTCGCCGGTCTGCTCGTTGTTCAGACGCTGGCGTGCACCGCCGATGGTGAAGCCCTGCTCGTACAGCAGGCTGCGGATCTGACGGATCATCAGCACGTCGTGGTGCTGGTAGTAGCGACGGTTGCCACGGCGCTTGACCGGTGCCAGCTGCTCGAACTCCTGCTCCCAGTAACGCAGCACATGAGGCTTGACGCCACAGAGCTCGCTGACCTCGCCGATGGTGAAATAGCGTTTGCCGGGAATGGGTGGCAGTTCGTTGTTATGACTGGCTTCCAGCATGGCTCTCTACTCGCTCCCTCAGTTTCTGGCCTGGACGGAAAGTGACTACGCGACGGGCACTGATGGGCACCTCCTCGCCGGTTTTCGGGTTCCGGCCCGGACGCTGCCGCTTGTCGCGCAGTTCAAAGTTGCCGAATCCGGAAATTTTCACCGGCTCGCCTTCTTCCAGGGAGATGCGGATTTCCTCAAAAAACAGGTCTACCAGTTCCTTGGCTTCCCGCTTGTTGAGGCCGAGCTCGAAAAAGAGGTTCTCGGCCATGTCCGCCTTGGTTAACGCGCTCATGGATGCTATTTCCTCAGGGTCGCTCCAAAGGTGTCACTCAGAACCGCCAGCATCTGCTCGATGGTGGCGTTGACTTCATCGTCTGTAAGAGTGCGTGATGGATGCTGCCAGGTCAAGCCCAGGGCCATGCTTTTTCGTCCTGGTTCAATACCTTGCCCCTGATAGACATCAAACAGGCGCAAATCGTTCAACCACTCGCCTGCCTGCCCGCGCATGCAGCCGATGATCTCCGCGGCCGGCGTGTCCGCATCCACCACCAGGGCGAAATCGCGACGCACCTCGGGAAAGCGTGACAGCTCGTTGAAGACCGGCAAGCGTCCGTCGGCAACGGCAGACAGTTCCAGCTCGAACATCAGCACCGGCTGATCGATGTCCAGAACGGTCGCGGTTTGCGGGTGCAGGGTTCCCAGGTGGCCGATCACCTCGCCATTTCGCTCGATCGCCGCGCACTGACCCGGATGGAAGCCCGCCTTCCGCGCAGGTACAAAGCAAAATGCATCCGGGTTGCCGGCAGCGCCCAGCAAGGCCTCCACATCGGCCTTGAGGTCGTAGAAATCCACCTTCTCCTTGCCGTTGGCCCAGCCTTCGGGCAGGCGCAGGCCGGTAATCACCCCGGCCAGCATGGGCTCCTGTTTCAGTTCATCCAGCTGGCCGACAAAACGCAGGCCGCTCTCGAACAGGCGTACCCGGGTCTGCTGGCGGTTGAGGTTGTGCTCCAGCGCCTTGAGCAGGCCCGGCAGCAAGGATGTGCGCATGCAGGACAGCTCGGCGGAAATCGGGTTGGCCAGCTTCAGCGGCTGCACATCCGGGCTGAACTGCGCAAAGGCGGTCTCGTCGATGAAGCTGTAGGTAATGGCTTCCTGGTAACCACGGGCCACCAGCAGACGGCGCAGGGCCGGCAGCCCGGCACGGGCTTCCACCCTGGGCTGCGGTGCCAGACGTGCCGCCGGATAGCGTACCGGCAGACGGTCATAGTCATACAGGCGACCGATCTCCTCGATCAGGTCCACCTCGATACCCAGGTCAAAGCGGTGGCTGGGAATTTCCACCTGCCAGTGTCCGGCGGTCTGCTTTTGCAGTGCCAGGCCCAGCGGCTTCAGCAGGCTTTCGATTTCGTCATCGGCAAGCGTCAGACCGTACATGGCATTGACCCGGTCGGCGCGCAATTCGATCCTTTGCGTCTTCGGCATGGAATCCGCGACACACGCATCAATCACCGGCCCCGCCTGACCGCCAACGATCTCCAGCAGAAGCTCGCTGGCACGCTGGATGGCGCGTTCGGCCAGCTGCCAGTCCACGCCCCGCTCGAAACGGTGCGAGGCATCCGTATGCAGACCGTAGCTGCGCGCCTTGCCGGCCACCGCAATGGTGTCGAAGAAGGCGCTTTCCAGGAACAGGTCCCTGGTGGTCTCGACGTTGACCCCGCTGTCCTCGCCGCCCATCACGCCGGCAATCGCCAGGGCACGCTCATGGTCGGCAATCACCAGGGTATCGCTGTTAAGTGTGATCTCCTGGCCATCCAGCAGGGTCAGTGCCTCGTCCTGCTCCGCCATGCGCACCCGGATACCACCACGGATCTGGGCAAGGTCGAAGGCATGCATCGGCTGCCCCAGTTCCAGCATCACGTAGTTGGTCACGTCCACCGCAGGATCGATGCTGCGCACGCCGCTGCGCTCCAGCCGGGTCTTCATCCAGCCGGGCGTCGGACGGCTCAGATCCACATTGCGGATGATGCGGCCCACATAGCGCGGACAGGCTTGCGGGGCTTGCAGATCGACCGGAATCACCTGCACGTGGCTGACCGCTGCCTCCCTGATTTTCGGGTAACGGACCGGAACCCGGTAGATGGCGCCCACCTCACGGGCCAGGCCGGTCAGTGACAGACAGTCGCCGCGGTTGGGCGTCAGGTCCACCTCGATGGCCACATCGTTGAGGTCCAGATATTCACGCAGGCACTTGCCGACCGGCGCATCGGCCGGCAGTTCGAGAATGCCGTCATGGTTGTCACTGAGCTGCAGTTCGTCTTCCGAACAGAGCATGCCGAACGACTCGACACCACGCAGCTTGGCCTTCCTGATCTTGAAATCACCCGGCAGCACGGCACCGACACGGGCAAAGGCCACTTTCAGTCCGGCACGGGCATTGGGCGCACCGCATACCACATTGACCTGCTGCTCGCCATCGCTGACCACGCACAGGCTCAGCTTGTCGGCATCCGGATGCTGGCTGCATTCCAGCACCTCGCCCACCACCACGCCGCTGAAATCACCGGCAACCGGCTCGACGGCATCCACTTCCAGGCCGGCCATGGACAGGCGGGCCACCAGTTCGTCACGGCTGACTTGTGGATCAACCAAGGTGCGCAACCACTGTTCGCTGAATTTCATGCTGTTCTCCTCAAGCCGGAATTAACGGAATTGCGCCAGAAAGCGCAGGTCATTGTCGAAGAACAGACGCAAGTCGTTCACGCCGTAACGCAACATGGCCAGACGCTCCACACCCATGCCGAACGCAAAGCCACGGTACCTGTCCGGGTCGATGCCGCTCATGCGCAGCACGTTCGGGTGCACCATGCCGCAGCCCATGACCTCCAGCCAGCCGGTCTGCTTGCATACGCGACAGCCATCGCCGCTGCACATCACGCACTGCATGTCGACCTCGGCGGACGGCTCGGTGAAGGGAAAGAAGGATGGGCGGAAACGCACCGCCAGATCCTTCTCGAAGAACACGCGCAGGAACTCCTCGATGGTGCCCTTGAGATCGGCGAAATTGACGTCCTCGTCAATCAGCAGGCCTTCCACCTGGTGGAACATCGGTGAGTGGGTGATATCCGAGTCACAACGGTACACCCGGCCCGGACAGACAATGCGGATGGGCGGCTGCTGGGCCTCCATGGTGCGGATCTGTACCGGCGAGGTGTGCGTGCGCAGCAGCATGTGGGCATCAAAATAGAAGGTATCGTGCATGGCGCGCGCCGGGTGGTGATCCGGAATGTTCAGCGCCTCGAAGTTGTGGTAGTCGTCTTCCACTTCCGGGCCTTCGGCCACCTCATAGCCGATCCGGGTGAAGAACTGCTCGATGCGCTCCTGGGCGCGGGTTACCGGATGCAGGCCGCCGGACTGCTGTCCACGGCCCGGCAGGGTCACATCCAGGGTTTCGGCAGCCAGCTTCTCATTCAGGGCGGCTTCTTCCAGCAGCTGCTTGCGCTGGTTCAGCGCATCCTGTACCTGTTCCTTGGCGGCATTGATGATGGCGCCGGCCTTGGGGCGCTCCTCGGCGGACAGGCTGCCCAGCTGTCGCATCAGCAGGGTGAACTCGCCCTTCTTGCCCAGAAACTGCACGCGCAATTGCTCCAGCGCCTGCACATTGTCGGTTGCCGCGATGGCCGCCAGTGCCTGGCTGACCTGTTGTTCAAGATTGTCCATGTCGACTCCGTGGGAGATGCTTGCAAAGCGCTCTGTTTCTCTTTGCAAGCAGCTCTGGTTTTCAAGTTGCATCTGTTCGTTATCAGCAGCCCCGACCGGTGCCCGTCACTGCCGGACCTGGTCTGCCTCCGCCATCACCGGGCTTGACCCGTTCCCGCCGAACCTGCCCCATTCCCGCCATTGCCGGGCTTGACTCGGCAATCTCCCCACCCACACAACTGCCGGATGGAGATCACCGCATCCAGTGCGGTGATGACGAGCCTTCGTACTGCACCACCAAGCATTGGCGGCCCTGGCCCATTCCCGTCATCTGACCCGTTCCCGTCATTGCCGGGCTTGACCCGGCAATCTCCTCGCCCATACAACTGCCGGGTGGCGATCACCGCACCCGGTGTGGCGATGAAGAAACAACCGATTCATGACCGTCAAACGAAATAAGGGAAGAGCCGAGGCCCTTCCCTTATCAAAGCAATGCAGCGATATCGCCGGAAATTTCCTTAGGCCAGGGAGGCTTTGGCTTTCTCGACAATGGCGGCAAAGGCTGCTTTTTCGTTCACTGCCAGGTCAGCCAAGACCTTGCGGTCGATTTCAATGGAAGCCTTTTTCAGGCCTGCAATGAAACGGCTGTAGGACAAACCGTTAATACGGGCACCAGCGTTGATACGTGCAATCCACAGAGCGCGGAACTGACGCTTGCGCTGACGGCGGTCGCGGTATGCATACTGACCGGCCTTGATAACGGCTTGCTTGGCTACGCGGAAGGAACGCGAACGCGCGCCATAGTAACCTTTTGCCAGCTTCAGAATTTTCTTGTGACGACGACGGGTCTGAACACCACGCTTTACTCGAGCCATTTTCTATTCTCCTCGACCTGAATTAGCGAACACGCAACATGCGTTCAACACGGGCAACCTCGGAAGGATGCACCTGGCTGGTACCACGCAGCTGACGCTTACGCTTGGTGGTCATCTTGGTCAGGATGTGGCTCTTGAAGGCGTGCTTGTGCTTGAAGCCGCTCGCAGTCGGCTTGAAGCGCTTTTTCGCACCGCTCTTGGTTTTCATTTTTGACATGTTTGAACTCCGCATTCAAAGGATAAACAACAGTAACCTTGGGGTCTGTCAACACCCGGATTGCACGCAATCTGTTGGGGGTTACTTCTTCTTTTTGGGGGCGAGTACCATGATCAGCTGGCGTCCTTCCATCTTCGGGCGCTGTTCAACGGTGCCGTATTCCTCCAGATCCTTTTCGACCTGTTGGAGCAGCTCCATGCCCAGCTCCTGGTGAGCCATCTCGCGGCCGCGGAATCGCAATGAAACCTTGGCCTTGTCCCCGTCTTCAAGGAAACGTATCAGGTTGCGTAGTTTTACCTGATAATCCCCTACGTCCGTCCCTGGTCGAAACTTCACTTCTTTGACCTGGATCTGCTTCTGGTTCTTGCGAGCCTGCGCTTGCTGCTTCTTGCGCTCGAACAGGTGCTTGCCGTAGTCCATGATGCGGCACACCGGTGGCGTGGCGTCGGCAGAGATCTCAACGAGGTCGAGCCTGGCTTCTTCGGCCGCGGCCATCGCTTCGTCAATCGAGACGATCCCGATCTGTTCCCCGTCCGCGCCAATCAGGCGCACTTCGCGGGCAGTGATGTTTTCGTTAATCGGTGCCCTTGGGGCTGAACGTCTGTCTTGTCTCATATCTCGCTTGATATTTCCTCTCCAGGTTTGGCTTGCGCCGGAATATTGCAGCCGCGACGATTGAAATGGCAACTGCAATGTCTTGTTTCGCTTGCTGTTTCAGCTTGCAGTCAATGCCAGGCCAAAACAACGGTAAAATTTGACTGACGAATTGTATAGGCAAACCACTGATTACTCAAGCAGAACCGGGTTTTTGCAGCTTCCGGCCGGAAAATGCCCCTGGCTGCAGAAGCCCAAACCGCATGAATATCTCGTTCTGCCAGCTGCTTACGCCCTGCCGGATAGGCGCCGATGCATCACGACATGGACAACGCCCAGGCGTTGTCCATGCCCGGACGGATCAGTCGATGCGTCCACGCTTGGCAATGGCCGCGTCCAGCTCGGCAGCGAAGTCATCCAGGCTGATCGGGCCCAGATCCTTGCCGCAGCGGGTGCGCACCGCCACCTGGCGGTTTTCCACTTCCTTGTCGCCCACCACCAGCAGGTAGGGAACCTTCTGCAGGGTGTGTTCGCGGATCTTGAAACCGATCTTCTCGTTGCGCAGATCGCTCTTGACCCGGTAGCCGCGGCCAGCCAGTGTCTGCTTCACCTCGCGAACGAAATCGTTCTGCTTTTCACTGATGTTCATGATCACTGCCTGCACCGGTGCCAGCCAGGCAGGGAATGCACCCTCATAGTGCTCGATCAGGATACCCAGGAAGCGCTCGAACGAACCCAGGATGGCACGGTGCAGCATGACCGGGTGGGCACGACTGTTGTCCTCGGTGACATATTCGGCACCCAGCCGCACCGGCAGGTTGAAGTCCAGCTGCAGCGTTCCGCATTGCCAGACACGACCCAGGCAGTCGCGCAGCGAGAACTCGATCTTCGGGCCATAGAAGGCACCCTCGCCCGGCTGCAGTTCGTACTCCAGGCTGGCCTCCTTGAGGGCGTCCTCCAGTGCCTTTTCAGCACGATCCCACTGCTCGTCGGAACCGATACGCTGCTCCGGACGGGTGGACAGCTTCAGCTCGATCTCGTCAAAGCCGAAGTCACGGTACACCTGCTGGGTCAGCCTGATGAACGCAGCGGATTCGGACTGCATCTGCTCTTCGGTACAGAAGATGTGTGCATCGTCCTGGGTGAAACCACGCACCCGCATGATGCCATGCAGTGCACCGGATGGCTCGTTACGGTGACAGGCACCAAACTCGGCCAGCCGCAGCGGCAGCTCGCGGTAGCTCTTCAGGCCCTGGTTGTACACCTGCACGTGGCAGGGGCAGTTCATCGGCTTGATGGCATAGTCGCGCGATTCGGATTCGGTGACGAACATGTTTTCCTGGTAGTTGGTCCAGTGGCCGGACTTCTCCCAGAGGATGCGGTCGACGATCTGCGGCGTACGGATCTCCTGGTAGCCGTTGTCATTCTGCACCTTGCGCATGTACTGCTCCAGTACCTGGTACAGGGTCCAGCCATTGGGGTGCCAGAACACCATGCCGGGCGCCTCTTCCTGAGTGTGGAACAGGTCCAGTCGCTTGCCCAGACGGCGGTGATCGCGTTTTTCCGCCTCTTCGATACGCTTGATGTAGGCAGCCAGCTGCTTCTTGTCGGCCCAAGCGGTGCCATAGATGCGCTGCAGCTGTTCGTTCTGCGAGTCACCGCGCCAGTAGGCACCGGAAAAGCGGGTCAGCTTGAAATGCTTGAGGAAGCGGGTGTTGGGCACGTGCGGCCCACGGCACATGTCCACGTATTCCTGGTGATAGTAGAGGCCCATGTGGGTCTCTTCCGGCATATCGTCAATCAGGCGCAGCTTGTAGTCCTCACCACGTTCCTCGAAGGTCTTGATGACCTCTGCACGCGGAGTCAGCTTCTTGATGACGTCATAGTCCTGGGCAATCAGCTCGCGCATGCGCTTGTCGATGGCTTCCAGGTCTTCCGGCGTGAACGGACGCTCGCTGAACACGTCGTAATAGAAACCCTCATCGATCACCGGCCCGATCACCATCTTGGTATCCGGGTACAGCTGCTTGATGGCATGGCCGATCAGGTGGGCACAGGAGTGACGGATGATTTCCAGTCCTTCCTGATCCTTGGGAGTGATGATTTGCAGCTCGGCATCTTCGGTGATCAGGTCACAGGCATCCAGCAAGCGGCCATTGACGCGGCCGGCAACGGTGGCCTTGGCCAGACCGGGGCCGATGGACTCGGCAACCTGCATGATGGATACGGGCTGTTCGTACGAACGCTGACTTCCGTCAGGAAGGGTAATGACAGGCATTGGCGCCTCCTCTCCTAGTGGTGACCCCTACCAAAGGTCACGTGGGTTGGGATGAGCCAGCAAGAGCGGCCTGGCGATGCTTCTGCCCTACTTTGGCAGATGCGGATGCGCACACACGCAAGCCGGAGTTACTGGGCGCAGCAACAATATTGCTGCGCAAACTGACCAAAAAAGCTGCACCATGCAGCCGGCGCAGGATTATCCTGCATCCTCCCCCATTGTTCAAGCGCGGCAGCCTGCCGCTACTGCCGCTCTACGCCATCTGGCTGATGGTCCTACGAAAGCGCCGCAGTGACAGCATGAACAGCACGCTGCCAATCACGAACAGCGCCAGAAACGGCTTCCACACGGTTTCCAGCCCGGCACCACGGAACAGGATCGCCTGCCCCAGCTCGACGAAGTGTGTGGTCGGCGCCAGTTGCATCAGATCCTGCACGAACTGCGGCATGCTTTCTTTGGGCGTGCGTCCGCCCGACAGCAGGCTCATCGGCATCATGGTCAGCATGAACAGCAAACCGAACTGCGGCATACTCCGCGCCACCGTGGCCATGTAGATGCCCATGGAGGTCATGGCGAACAGGCACAGCACCACACCGCACAGAAACAGCGGTACCGAGCCCTCGATCGGCACCTGCAGCATACCGCGCACCACCAGCGTCAAGGACACGTAGGTGGCCACCAGCACCACCAGTCCCATCGACCAGATCTTGGAGATCATGATCTCGCCCGGCGTCACCGGCATCACCAGCAGGTGCTCGATGGTGCCATGCTCACGCTCGCGGATCAGTGCCGCACCGGTGAGGATGATCGACAACATGGCCACCGAGGTGATGATTTCCGCCACGCCGCCAAACCAGGACTTCTCCAGGGTCGGGTTGAAACGCGAACGCATTTCCAGCTCGACCGGCAGCTGCGGCGTGGCCCGGTAGCGCTGAACAAACTCGTTGACCTCGGCCATCACCACCTGCTGGATGTAACCGTTGCCGGTGAAGGCCTGGCTCATGCGGGTGGCGTCGATGTTGAGCTGGATCTCCGGGTTGCGTCCGGCCAGCACGTCACGCTGGAAACTGGACGGTATGTGCAGGGTGAAGGTGTAATCACCGCGATCCATGCCGGCATCCATCTCCGCCTGATTGATCAGCTGCGGGCGGACGAATTCCGGCGGATAGAACGCACTGACGATGCGCCCGGACAACGCCGAGCGGTCATCATCGACAATGGCGATGGTGGCGTTGTGCATGGTTTCCGGCAAGGCGGTGGCGGCGCTGTAGATCGACAGGGTGAACACGTAGACGATCAGGATCAGCATCACCGGGTCGCGCACCAGACTCCACAATTCCTTACGGCCCAGGCGCAGGATGTTTTTCAGCTTTCTCATCTCAGGACTCCTGCTTGCGCAGCAACAAGATGGCCGCGCCCAGAATCACCGGCACCGCGATCAGCAGCGGCCAGAAGGCGGCTTCCAGGTCGGACAGTTGCAAGGCCTTGCTGAACACACCACGGCTGATGATGAACATGTGCGTGGCCGGATACATCTCGCCGGCCAGGCGGGTCAGCCCCTCGGTGGACGACACCGGGTTGAGCAACCCGGAAATCTGCCCGGCCGGCAGCATGGTACCGATCATGGCGAAGAACATCGCGGCGATCTGGCTGCTGGTGATGGTCGAGGCGAGCAGGCCCATGCCGGTGGAAATGAAGCAGAACAGCAAAATGGCCAGGCTCAGGGTCATGAAGCTGCCCTTGACCGGCACGCCGAACACCGTCACCGCCAACAGGCTCATGCACAGGAAGTTGACCATGGCCAGCCCCACATAGGGCAGCTGCTTGCCGAGCAGAAACTCCAGCCGGGTGACCGGGGTCACGTACAGGTTGATGATCGAGCCCAGCTCCTTTTCCCGTACCACCGCCAACGCGGTCAGCATTGCCGGCAGCATCAGCAGCAGCATGGGGATCACCGCCGGCACCATGGCTTGCAGGCTTTTCACATCCGGGTTGTAGCGGTAACGGTCCTGGATGCTGGCACTGAGCGTCAGGCTGCTGCCCAGTCGTTCCTGGGCTTGCTGCGCCAGCCAGCTTTGGTGCAGGCCGCGCACATAGCCATGGATGGTCTCGGCGCGCTGCGGCATGGAGCCGTCCACCCAGGCACCGATCGCCACCTGCTCGCCGCGCAGCAGGTCACGGGCGAAACCAGGTGGAATCTCGATGGCCAACGAAATCTCGCCCCGGCGCATGCGCAGGTCCAGCTCTTCGTAACTGGTCAGCGGCGGCTGCTCGATGAAATAGCGCGAGCCGGAGATGTTCAGCGCGTAGTTCTGGCTCAAGGTGGTCTGGTCGCGGTCCAGCACCGCATAACGCAGGTCCTCGACATCCATGGTGATGCCGAAGCCGATCACGAACATCAGCAAAATCGAGCCGGCCAGCGCCAGGGTGGCGCGCACCGGGTCGCGGCGCAACTCCAGCGTTTCCCGCCAGGTGTAGCTGAACAGACGCTGCAGGCTGAAACGCGCCGGTACGGGCGGCTCCCCGGCCTGTTGCGGTACGGCGGTTACCGGCTGCACGGAGTCGCCCTGCTCCGCGCTGCCGGATTCGTCGGCACCCGCTTCCAGCAGATAACCGATAAAGGCCTCTTCGAGATTTTCCGCACCCCGCTTTTCCACCAGCCGCAGCGGTGCATCGCTATCCAGCACCTTGCCGGCATGCATCATCGACATCCGGTCGCAGCGCTCGGCCTCGTTCATGAAGTGGGTGGAAATGAAGATGGTGACCTTGTCACGCCGCGACAGCTCGATCAGCAGACGCCAGAAATTGTCACGTGCCACCGGGTCCACGCCGGAGGTCGGCTCGTCCAGAATCAGCAGCTCGGGCTTGTGCACCATGGCCACCGCCAGCGACAGTCGCTGGCGCATGCCCAGCGGAATCGAGCCCGGCAAGCGGTCGAGGATATCCCCCAGGCCAAAGCGCTCCACCATCTCCGCCACGCGACCGGGTACCTCGGCGTCCGGCACGTGGAACAGCTGCGCATGCAGCACGAGGTTCTGCTTGACGGTGAGTTCGTTGTACAGGGAAAACGCCTGCGACATGTAGCCGACCCGGCGCCGGGTATCGATATCGCGCGGATCCACCTCGTGACCGAACAGCCAGGCCCGGCCCTCGGAGGCCGGCAGCAGACCAGTGAGCATCTTCATGGTAGTGGACTTGCCGCAACCATTGGAGCCGAGAAAACCGAAGATCTCGCCCCGGCGGATACGGAATGAAACGTTATCCACGGCAGTGAAGTCGCCGAAGCGGATGGTCAGGCCTTTCGCCTCGATGGCGATGTCCTGCTCGTCCACTTCCAGCGGCGGGATGATGACCGGTTCGTGGCCCTGCTTCTTGTCTTCCGGCAACAGGCGAATGAAGGCCTCTTCCAGGTTGTGGCTGCCGGTACGTTTCAGCAGCTCCTCCGGTTTGCCGGTCGCCAGGATCTCGCCATCATCCATGGCCACCAGCCAGTCGAAGCGCTGTGCTTCGTCCATGTAGGCGGTGGCGACCACCACACTCATGTTCGGACGCTCCAGCCGGATGCGGTCGATCAGGTCCCAGAACTGCTTGCGCGCCAGCGGGTCGACGCCGGTGGTCGGCTCGTCCAGCAACAGGAAGTCCGGGTCGTGGATCAGTGCACAGCACAACCCAAGCTTCTGCTTCATGCCGCCGGACAGCTTGCCGGCCGGTCGGTCGAGAAACGGATGCATGCCGGTACTGCGGGTCAGATCGTCGATACGGCGGCGACGCTCGGCGGCATCATGGCCAAACAGGCGGGCAAAGAACTGCAGGTTCTCTTCCACCGAAAGGGTCGGATACAGGTTCTTGCCCAGTCCCTGCGGCATGTAGGCAATACGTGGGCAGATCAGGTCACGATGGCGCTTGAGCGTCATATCACCGCCCAGCACCTCGATGTGGCCGGACTGGATCACTCGCGCTCCGGCCAGCAGGGACAGCAGGCTGGACTTGCCCACGCCATCCGGGCCGATCAGACCGACCATGCAGCCGGCCGGCACCTCCAGGCTGAGCTCGTTCAGTGCCCGGGTCTTGCCATAGTGCAGGCTGACATTTTCAACACGGGCGACAGGCTGTGTCATGCCCTACTCCGTCAACCGCGAAGATAGCGATGCCGGCCATTCAACCTGATCATCCAGCTTGAGCCAGGCCTCGCCCGGCAGGCCGGTCTTGACCTGGTGCAGATGCTGTTTGAGCAGCTCGGGCGCAATCTGCGCCTTGACACGGAACATCAGCTTTTGTCGCTCGGAGGCTGTCTCCACGGTCTTGGGCGTGAACTGGGCGGTGCTGGCGACAAAGGACACTCTGGCTGGAATCGCCAGCTCGGGAGCCACATCCAGCAGCAGGCGTACCTCGCTACCGATGGCCACCTTGCCGGCAATCTCGCTGGGCAGGAAGAAGGTCATGTACACATCGGACAGGTCGACAATGTTCAGCACCCGTCCGCCGGCACCCAGCACTTCACCGGGCTGCGCGACACGAAACTGCACACGGCCATCGCGCGGGCTTTTCAATTCGCTGTCGCGGATATCCGCCTCGATCCGGGCGATGGCAGCCCTGGCGGCCTGCACGGCAGACTCGGCACCCACATGCTGCGCCTGCACCGCACGGATCGCGGCCTGTGCCGCCTTGACCTGGGCTTTGGTTGCCGTCAGTGCAGCTTGGGCACCGCGTACCCGGGCGCGGTCATCATCCAGCTCCTGCAGGGAGGCTGCACCTTCCCTGGACAGCGTGCTGGAACGGGCCAGCCGGCGCTGCGCCGCATCCAGCTCGGCCTCGCGCTGGGCCACCAGTGCCTGTGCGGCAGCGGCATCACTCTCGCGCAGCGCCACCTGGGCCTGTGCCGCGGCAACGCTGGTTTCAGCCTGATGCAGGGCAGCCAGGGCTTCGTCGCGCTGGGCCTGCAAGGTATCCAGCTGCATCACCGCCAGTTGCTGGCCGGTCTGCACGAAGTCACCCTCGTCGACCAGTATGTCCTCAATGCGACCCGGCAGCTTGGTGGCGATATTGACTTCGGTCGCCTCGATGCGGCCATTGCCGCTGACGAATCCGTTGCCCGGACCGGCATCCGCATACTGCTGCCAGCCCCAGCGCGCGACCAGCAGCACCAGAGCCGCCACAATGGCGATGCGCACCAGCGTGTTGAAAGAAAAGGCTTTTTTGTTGCTCATGGTTTACTCGCTGCTTGTGGGAGTGTTCGGGCCGGCGGTTGCGGCTGACTGGCCGTAGCCTCCGCCCAAGGCGCTATACAGGGACACCCGGCTGGACAGCACGGCCCGGCCGGTACCAATCAGTTGCTGCTCCGCATCCAGCAGGTCGCGCTGTGCATCCAGCACTTCCAGGTAGGCGGCCGAACCGTTGTCGTAGCGCAGCTGGGCCAGCCGTGCCCGTTCAGCCTGGGCATCGCGGGCCACCCGCTGGACCGCATACTGCTCGGCCAGCCAGTGGCTGGCGGCCAGTGCATCGGCCACGTCACGGAAGGCATTCTGGATGGACTGTTCGTAGTCGTTCACCGCCATTTCCCGGCGCACCTGTGACAGCTCGAGGCCGGCACGGCGGCGGCCGCCATCGAAGATGGGCAGGGAAATGGTCGGCATGAAGGTCCAGGCCTTGCTGCCGGACTCGAACAGGTTGTCCAGTTCGGCGCTGGCAGTGCCAAAGCTGCCGGTCAGGGCAATGCGTGGCAAAAACGCTGCACGAGCCGCGCCGATATTGGCATTGGCGGCTCGTAGCTGATGCTCGGCGGCAATGATATCCGGTCGCAGGGTCAGTAAATCGGACGGCAGGCCCGGTTGCACACGAGCCAGCTCAGGCATTGTTGACTCGGCCTGTTGCAACAGCGGCATGGCTGCATCTCCGGCCAGCAGGCGCAGTGCATTGCGCTGTGCGGCCCGCTGCAGCTCCAGCTGGGCCAGCAGCGCCTGGGCCTGGGTCAACAGGGTCTGCACCTGGGTGACCTCCAGCTTGGCCGTGGCACCCACTGCATAGCGGCGCTGGAAGATCTGGTAGGAACGCTCGCGGCTGGCAACGGTTTCACGAGTCACCGCCACCCGCTGCTCCAGCTCGCGCAGCGTCAGGTAGGCATGGGCCACCTCGCCGATCAGCATGGTCTGTACCGCCTGGCTGGCAGCTTCGGTAGCCAGCCAGCTTTCCAGTGCCGATTGCTCGAGGCTACGCACCCTGCCCCACAAATCCAGCTCCCAGCTGACCAGGCCCACTTCGGCACGGTACTCGCTGCCGACCATCGAGCGTCCGCTCGGGCTCAGGTCGGCGGGCATCCGCGCTCTGGAGCCCTGCCCGCCCAGGTTCACATCCGGCAGGCGTTCGCTGCGCTGGATGCCATAGGCGGCCCGGGCCTCTTCCACCCGCAACAGCGCCTTGCGCAGGTCACGGTTGTTGTCGAGCGCCGCGGCAATCAGCTGCTGGAGTACGGGGTCGGTAAAATAGTCACGCCAGTGCAGGCTTTGCGCCGCGCTGGCAGCGCCGGTAGTGTTCGTCGGATCCGCATAGACGTGTGGAATCGGGGCGTCCGGTCGGACATGCTCGGGGGCAAGGGACAAACAACCAGTCAGGGTCATGGTTACCGCTGCAACAAGTACCAGTTTTCCGGCACCGGTAGCTGTTTTCATTCCATCGCCTCTTGTCAATAAGACCATGTGGTCGTTTTGCACATGATAGATTTAACGGCACGTCTTGGCAAGAATTTCATGGCATTCCAAAGCCGGATTTTCAGTACGAAAACAGCCGTCGACACACATCCGGCCGGGCAGCAGAAAGCAGTGCACCACAAGGCTTCCAGTGATTCGTCAGCCGCGATGCGGACGCCCTTTTCATGCCCTGCAAAACAGCAGCAAAACAGCGCATCCGGCATGCAGTCCCACCTGGCGGGTCATCTCCATGGCGGATGTCAACAGCCCGACCAGGCTCTATAATCAGGCGTGTTCGCCCATCAACCGCTTGTATCCGCATGCTTGCAAAACATACAGCTACCGGTGCAACCAGAAGACCCATGAAAACAGTCAAACGCCGCTACCTGACCGCCGCCGAACGCAAACAGGAAATCCTCGATGCCGCATTCATCGAGTTTTCCGCCGGCGGCTTTCTGGCCACCTCGCTGGAGCGCATCGCCATCCGTGCCGGCATCTCCAAGTCCGGAATCTATGCGCACTACAAAAGCAAACACGACATCTTCGAGGACATGCTGCTAACCCGCCTGCTGAACGAAGACAGCAGGCTCACCAGCCTGGAACTGGAAACCACCCAGTCCCTGCCCGCACTGATCGAGCAGCACGTGGAGCGGCGCTACGCGGCGCTGGGCAGCAGCCAGACCATTGGTGCCTTCCGGCTGCTGATTGCTGAAAGCGGACGCACTCCCGAGCTTGTCCAGCAATGTGCCAGTCGATTGGTACAAAAAATCCTGGAGGTCGACCGCCAGTTCATCGAGGCATGCAACCGGAGCAATCTGACCCGTCAGCTGGTCAATCCCGACGACTACCTGCTGTCCGGTGCACCCGCCTCCCTTTGGCTGGTGCTGATCACCATCTTTGGCGAACAAGACGCACCCATACAAGTCAATAAAATCAAGAAACTGCACAAGAAACTTCTACTGGACTCTCTAACAGGAGGTGATCCGGCTGCAACTCCCTCCTGAGCACCTGTCGCAAGGCCACTGCGACGGCCTCGACAGCTCTCCGAAGGTCACCATGCCGTCCTTCATTTCGGAACCGCGCACGAAACCCTGAAGTTTCTTCTGATGTTGTGACGGAGTACCGATAAATAAAACCCTGCTCGACTACTATTTGACACGCATCCATAGCAAGCCAAGGCAGCTTCATCACTGGCCTGACAGCTTGACTACCGGATGGCTGGATTGATCCACAACGCTCAGCAGACAGTTTTTTGACGCAACAGGGCAAGGAAAAAGCGGGACCCAGCCCGCACCCCGGACATCACGCAATGTCCACCCCGTCAAAACCATTTGCCTGCCCGGATCATGACCTGCCTCTGAAGCCAGGGAGACGCTTCATGCACAGAGCTGATATTCACAATGGTGCTAAGCAATAAGAGGTGATCCAATGGTCGAGAGAATTCCTACAGCGATCTTCTTCGTGATCCTGCTATCAGTAGTGACCGTACTTGCAAAAGTGATGATCTACCTGATGAGCGTCCAGGCGTGATACAAAACGAAGGGCGGTCCTGACCGCCCTTTTCCGTCCTGGCATACACCCGCTTGCGGCGCAATCCGGCAAGCCAGGCACTTTTGGCCCATTCGAGCAGTACAAACACCAATCCACTGCAGGCAAGACAAGACGGCATCGGCCGCCCTGCTCACCCGTAGCCTGTATCCCTACAGATCCTCGATGACGGTTCCGGTTTCGCCCCGGATGCCCTGGGCAGCCTTTTCCAGCGAAGTGATCAGCGCCCTGCGGCCCTTTCTCGACAGCGCGAAGTCCTTGGCGGCCTCGATCTTGGGCAGCATGGATCCCGGTGCGAAGTGCCCTTCCCCGATGTAGCGATCCGCCGTGGCGATATCCAGACTGGACAGCCATTCCTCATTGTCCTTGCCGAAGTTGATCGCCACCTTCTCCACCGCAGTCAGGATCACCAGATAATCCGCGCCCAGCTTGCCGGCCAGCTTGGCGGAAGCGAAGTCCTTGTCGATCACCGCATCGATGCCGATCAGCTCGTTACCTTCCCGGTAGACCGGAATGCCGCCGCCACCCACAGCCACCACCACATGTCCATTGTCGACCAGGCAGGAAACCATGTCCGCCTCGACAATCTCCAGCGGCCGCGGTGACGGAACCACCCGACGATAGCCTCTGCCGGAGTCCTCGACAAAGGTGTATGAGGTTTTTTCAGCAATTTCCTCTGCATGCTCCTTGCTGTAGAAAGCGCCGATCGGCTTGCTCGGGCTGGCAAATGCAGGATCTTCCTTGTCCACCACCACCTGGGTCACGATGGATGCCACCGATTTGTGGATGTTCCTTTTCAGCAGTTCTTCGCGGATGCCATTCTGCAGGTGAAAGCCGATGTAGCCCTGGCTCATGGCGTTGCATTCGGCAAAGGGAATCAGCGGCTTGTTGCCGCCGGCGCTTCTCGAGTCCTCAAATGCCTTGTTGATCATCCCCACCTGGGGACCGTTGCCGTGAGCCACAATAACCTCATGCCCTTCCTCGATCAGATCAACAATGGAAACCGCGCTCTCCTTCACCAGTTCCAGTTGCTCTTTGGGACTATTCCCCAGGGCATTGCCACCCAAGGCTATTACAACTCTCATACTCGAAGCCTCTTCATTTGCTTGAGCCAGGTCATCCGGCTGCTTGACGGGACACCTGCGTGCAAAGCACTGCCCAACAGATGCGCAGAACCAAACCTGGGCTCGACCGGGCCTTCCCTTGCAACTGGGCCTCAAGCTGCCGCTGCCCCTGCCTGCAGGCGGGTGTCGAGGCGCAATGATACAGCATCTTCAGCTTGCTACCTTGATTTTTTACGCAATCCGGCAGCAAACGCACGACAGCCCGCACCATCCCGGATTCCGGCCTGCAGAAGGCAGCCCTGATGGCTTTTTTCGTGCCGATTTTGGCCGGTTTCTCCCGATACGGCAGATCACAACCTGTGTCGCCCCTGAGCAACACCGGCTCACCTCTTTTCATACCGATTGGCTGACGTTGGCGGCAGCGTGCAATGCACACTGCCGCTGTTCCTGAGCACATCACAGGTACCCAATCGCGACTACCTGACAGCCTCAAAGCTCGGGCGCAACAGGTTTACGCCCGGGGTTTTTACGTGGTGGTGTTTCATCGTGCTTGGGCAGTTCGCTGGTCTCGACGCACCAGGCGGCACGGGAGCCCCAGTAGATGTTTTGCTGGGGGCGGATGTCCGGGTCTTCATCCAGGGTACCTGCTGGTACCACCACATTGCTGCCGCCCTTGACCCTGAAGGGTAGAGACGAGCCACAGTTCTTGCAGAAGGCCGTGGTCAGGTATTTGGCCTCGGGCAGGTCATAGGTACCCACCTGCTCGACTCCCTTGAGCCAGCGAAACTGTGCCGGAGGTACAAACAGATTGGCTGAATGGATTGCGCCGGTAAATTTCTGGCATCTCGAGCAGTGGCAATACTGGAAGATTTTCAGCGGCGGGTCGATTTCGTACTCAACATTTCCGCACAAACAACTGCCTTTCATGAGTGCTCACCTCTTGTCTTGATTGCTTCTGCATGATGCGCACTGTCGCCAACAGCCTGACAACAGATCTTGAAGATTTCAGATACCAAACCCGTTGCCAGCTTCTGCAACCAACAAAAGGTTCTTCACGGAAGTCCGGGGTTGCCCGGATTTTTTGTTTTCAAAATAAGGCGAGCCGGTGACATCACGGCGATGATTGTTGTGCGACCAACACCAGCATCTGAGAGCACCGACTCATGACTTATCATACCGATTGGCTGCCGTTCAGCAGATCACAACATTTGCATGTGGATGACTATAGATCGGGATGACAGCAATGACTACTGCAGAAACGACAAAGCCCCGATTTACGGGGCTTTGAGGACGTCCATGGATTCCTATGGACTTATGCTTGGTAGGCACAAGTGGATTCGAACCACCGACCCCCACCATGTCAAGGTGGTGCTCTAACCAGCTGAGCTATGTGCCTGCAATGGCCGTGTATTCTACGGCCACAAAGTTTTTTGTCAAGCCCTGTTATTACAGACGACGGCCGATGACAGCGGGGATGCCGGTTTCCGCACCGACCACTTCACGCACGCGGTTCCAGTCGATCAGCGCCTGCTCCTGCAAATCCTCACGCGAGTGGATCAGCTCCAGCACCAGCTGGTGCTTGTCCACCACGGACGGCTCGCCATGGTCATCCAGCGGCGTGTGTGCTTCCAGGTAGAGATCGTCACCTTCCCAGCCCAGTTTGTAGGGCTCGTTGATGATGCGCACCTTGGTGCCTACCCCTGCCATGTCAGCCAGCTCCAGCACGTTGTGGTTGAGCATGCGAAAGCAGCCGTGGCTGACGCGCATGCCGATGCCGAATTTCTTGTTGGAGCCGTGGATCAGGTAACCCGGCAGGCCCAGCGTCAGTTTGTAGGGCCCCAGCGGGTTGTCGGGTCCCGGGGGCACGTAGGCCGGCAGGGGATCACCCATTTCCGCGTGTTCCTTGAGAATGGACTTGGGTGGCGTCCAGCCCGGATTGGGCGTTTTCATGACAATGCTGGTGCTGTTGATCGGCGAACTCCAGCCCTCGCGGCCAATGCCGATCGGATAGGTATGCAGTGCACCGTCCTTACCGTAGAAATACATGCGGTATTCGGCCAGGTTCATGACGATGCCGGTGCGCTCCACATCCGGCAGGATGTAGCGGGTCGGCAGGACGACTTCCCTGCCCTCACCAGGCAGCCAGGCGTCGATGTGCGGGTTGGCCGCGACCATTTCCAGGTAGCCAAGGTGCTTTTCCTTGCCGATGTCGGCAAAGGTGTCTTCATAGGCGGCATGATGGATCTGCACCTCGCCGACCAGGTCATTGCCCGGTGCGGGCATGGGCAATTGCATGGCCATGACGCCTGTCTGCCAGACCAGCAACGCAGCTGCGGTGGTCAGCAAGAGTCGGGATTTCTTCAACATGGTTTCCAACCTCTAAATAGTGACTGCCGGCCTGCTGTGGGCCGGCAGTCTTGTCCTTCAGCCTGGCCAGCCAGGCCGGGGCAGCTTGCGCTGGCGGGCAATGACTTCCCGGCAATGGGGACAAAAGTCCCTGGCACGCAAACGGCCGTTATCGAGTTTTTCCCAGCGCGGCCGGGCCGGCAGCAGCTGGCCGCACAGTGTCTGGTCTACAGGCTCCGCAAGGGCCAGCTGGCGTTCCACGCCATGACACAGTTTTTCACGACAACTGAACATGTCCAGCTGCTCGTCGGGCTGCAACATGTGATAGGCATCCAGGGACCAGGACAGGCGCGGCATTTCGTTCTCCGGTATCAAGCGCGCAACATTACCCTAAAGCGCGACGGGTTGAAAGCGGCCTCACGCCCGCCAGCCATGGCGTTCATTGCAGCTGGGCCTCGATCAGCGGCCACACATTATCCAGCAGTCGCGGCTGCGCCTCTGCAGTGGGGTGGATGCCATCCTGCTGGATCATCCCGGCCACGCCACCCACACCTTCCAAAAAGAAGTCCAGCAGCGGTACATCCAGCTCCGTCGCCAGCTGCTGGTAAACCTGATAGAAGCCATCGGTGTAACGCGGACCATAGTTGGGCGGAATGCGCATGCCCAGCAGGATGACCTCGCTGCCCCGCTCCCGCGCCTGCCCGATCATTGCCTGCAGGTTGTCCTTCAGGCGTTTCAGCGGCAGGCCGCGCAAACCGTCGTTGCCGCCCAGCTCCAGTATGACCAGCCGTGGTTGATGTTGTTCCAGCAGGGCCGGCAACCGGGTGCGACCTCCGGCACTGGTGTCGCCACTTATGGAGGCATTGACAACCTGATAAGATAGCTGCCTTTCATTCAGCCGCTGCTGCAGCTGCGCAACCCAGCCCTGGTCAATCTCGATGCCATAGGCGGCACTGATGCTGTCCCCCACGACCAGCAGGGTCTGCGCCTGTGCCACCGATGCCAGTGCAAACAGCCAGGCGGCAAGCAGCATGCGAATACAGGTCTTCATCAGGGTCTCCATGTCTGAAACTGTTTTACTCGCCCGCAACCTGGGCAAAAGTGTCCCGGTGGCCGGCCAGCCACTGTGCATTCTGCACGAGTTGAACCTGTCCTTGAAGTCCGGCGACAGCCTGGCCATTGTCGGCCGCTCCGGTTCGGGCAAGTCCACCCTGCTCGGCCTGCTGGCCGGGCTGGATCTGCCCAGCGAAGGCGAAGTGGAGCTGGCCGGCCAGAACCTGAATCGGCTCGACGAGGACCAGCGTGCCGCCCTGCGCGCACAGCAGGTGGGTTTTGTCTTTCAGTCGTTCCAGTTGCTGGACAGCCTCAATGCACTGGAAAACGTGATGCTGCCGCTGGAGCTGAAAAACCGTCGTGACGCGCGACAGCAGGCAACCCGGCTCTTGCAGCAGGTAGGCTTGGGCGAGCGCATGCACCATTACCCACGGCAGATGTCCGGTGGCGAGCAACAGCGGGTGGCCATTGCCCGCGCCTTTGCCGCCGAGCCGAAGATCCTGTTCGCCGACGAGCCGACCGGCAACCTGGACAGCCAGACCGGCGAGCGCATCACCGATCTGCTGTTCGACTTGAATAGCCAGCATGGCACCACCCTGGTGCTGGTCACCCACGACGAGCGCCTGGCACAGCGCTGCGCCCGCCAGATCCGTCTTGAGGCCGGTCGCATGCTGGAGCAGAGCTGATGCGGCAGTGGTTGTTTCTGGCCCGGCTGGCCTTGCGCCAGAGCCTGCGCGAGATCCGTTCTCCGGAACTCTACACACTGTTTTTTGCCATGCTGGTGGCGGTGGGCAGCAGCGGCACCATTGCCCATTTTGCCGAACGCCTGCACCTGGCCATGCAACTGCGTGCCAGCGAGTTTCTGGCCGCCGACCTGGTGGTCAGCGGCAGCATCGCCTCGACACCGGAACAGATTGCCCAAGGCCGCGAACTGGGCCTGGTCACCGCACATACGGTGGAGTTTGCCAGCATGCTGGGCAGCGACAGCGGCATGCACCTGGCCAGCCTCAAGGCGGTGGATGATGCCTACCCATTGCGTGGCCAGCTGGGCTCCAGCACAGAGCTGAATGGTGCAGTGATCACCGGCGGACGCCCGGCACCCGGTGAGATCTGGCTGGATGCACAGCTATTCGACCTGCTGCAGATCCAGCCTGGCGAAAGCATCGAAGTAGGCTACACGGAGCTGCGTGCCAGTCGCGTGCTGACCGACGAACCCGACCGTGCCGGCGGTTTTTCTGCCTTTACGCCACGCGCCATGCTCAACCTGGCTGACCTGCCGGCAACGCAAGCCATCCAGCCCGGCAGCCGGGTGCAATACCGCCAGCTGTGGCGCGGTGACGAAAGCGCACTGGCCCGTTATCAGCAGCTGCTGAAAAAGCAGCTGCAACCCCAACAGAAAATCGACAGCCTGGCCGATGGCAATCCCGGCCTGAACGACGCACTGGAGCGTGCCCGGCAGTACCTGGGGCTGGCCAGTCTGGCGGCCATTCTGCTGGCCAGTGTCAGCATTGCACTGTCGGCCGGCAACTTTGCCTGCAAGCGTTACGATCATGCCGCCCTGCTACGCTGCTTCGGCCTGTCGCGCCGTCATACCCTGCTGGTGTTTTTGCAGCAGCTGCTACTGGTCGGCCTGCTGGCCAGTGTGCTGGGCATTGCACTGGGCTGGCTGGCGCAACAGCTGCTGTTCGTCTTGCTGGCCGACATGCTGCCGGCGGAGATTCCCGCTGCCGGTTGGAGTGCCAGCCTGACCGCACTGCTGACCGGCATGGTCAGCCTGCTGGGTTTTGGCTTGCCACCGCTGATCGGTCTGGGCCAGATTCCGCCGTTGCGTGTCCTCCGCCGCGACCTGCAACCGGTGCCCCTGGCTGCTTGGCTGGTCTATCTGCTGGCGTTGTTTGCACTGGGACTGCTGATGTGGCAGCTCAGCCTGGACCCCAAGCTGACCGTCATCCTGCTGGCAGGCGGCTTGCTGGCTGCAGTTCTGCTGGGCTTGCTGGTCTATCTGGGCTACCGCGCACTGGCGCGGCAACTGGCCGGGCGCCGGCTGGCCTGGCGGCTGGGACTGGGCCACCTGTTGCAAAAACCCATGCTGGCGGTCGGCCAGAGCCTGGCCTTTGCACTGATCCTGTTTGCCATGGCACTGATCGCCCTGCTGCGTGGCGAGCTGCTCAGCAACTGGCAGGAACAGCTGCCGGAGCAGGCTGCCAACCACTTCGCCTTCAACATCATGCCGGATGAGCGGGACGCAGTGGCCCGGTATCTGCAACGGATCAGCCCTAGCGTGGCACGCTTCTATCCGATGGCGCCGGGCCGGCTGACGCATGTCAACGACCAACCGGTACTAGAGCGGCTGGAACCGGACTCACGCGCCCGGCCCACCGTACAGCGTGATCTGAACCTGACCTGGAGCCATGAGCTGCCGGATGCCAACCAGGTCACTGCCGGCCCCTGGTGGCCGGAAGAGCTGCCGGACGGGGAAACCCTGATCTCGCTGGAAGAGGAACTGGCCGAACGGCTGGACGTTGTCCTGGGCGATCGCATCACCTTCAACATCGGCGGGCAAGTCATCCGCAGCCGGGTGCATAACCTGCGTTCGGTGGACTGGGGCAGCATGCAGCCCAATTTCTTCGTGATTTTCGCACCGGACAGCCTGCTACCGCTGGCACATACCTGGATCACCAGTTTCTATCTACCTATGGATCAGGCGGCTGAGCTACGCACCTTCAGCCAGCAGTTTCCGGCGGTCAGCCTGCTGCGTATCGATGCCATTCTCAACCAGCTGCGCGCCATCCTGGAACAGGTAACGCTGGCCGTGGAGTTCATTCTGCTGTTTGTGCTGGCTGCCGGCATTACCGTGCTGCTGGCCGGGGTACAGAGCACACTGGCCAGCCGCATCCATCAGGGTGCCCTGCTGCGCGCGTTGGGCAGCGATCGGCAGCTGCTGCATGCGGTCAGCCGCTACGAGTTTGCCACCCTTGGCGCCACCAGCGGCCTGCTGGCATGGCTTGCCTGCGAGCTGACCAGTTTTCTGCTGTACCGACTGGTGTTCGACCTGCACTGGCAGCCGCATCCCTGGCTGGCATTGCTGCCCGCGCTGGGTGCCGTGCTGATTCTGGCCGCCGGCCGGCTGGGCACCCGCGCCGTGCTGCACAGCAGCCCGATGAACATCTTGCGTGGTGGTCTGTAGGAACGACTTCGGTCGCGATCCGGTGTAGCACGGCTGCACAATCCACAAGCCCGGATACAAACGCCTGATCACGGCGAGCGCCTCTCTTGCACGACAAAGGCCGGCATATACGCTGCACCACGATAAACAGTGCATTGGTAGGTGCGAATTCATTCGCACACGAACCTCTGCTGGCCGGCAGCGCCGGGCCTTGTCCGGATAAATCCGGATCTACAGACAGCGGAGCAGCGTCCGGTTACCATGCCAGAAACAAGTCAGATCGCGACCAAGCACATACCCAGGAGTCTGATGGATGCCCGCCATTCCCTGCCCTTGTTCACCCAGGCAAAGTCTGGCCAGCTGTTGCGGCCGTTATCATGCCGGCGAAAAAGCACCGACTGCCGTGATGCTGATGCGCTCACGATATAGCGCTTTTGCGTTGGGGCTGACCGACTATATCCGCGACACCACCCACCCGGCCCAGCAGGATGCTCTGGACATGGAAGAGATTGCCGCCTGGAGCAAAAGCAGCCGCTGGCTGGGTCTGGAGATCCACCAGCATGGGCCACTCAAGACACAACCACCACAACATTTTGTCGAGTTCACCGCCCACTGGCAGGATGCCAAGGGGCACTTGCACCAGCACCATGAGCGTTCATTATTTGTGCGCATCAAGGGCCGCTGGTATTTCATCCAGCCGGGGTGACAACGCCGCCTGGCTTGCCGCTCAGTCCTCTTCTTCGGCCTGATGGATATGACCGATGACGATGTCCATCAGCTCGCTGGTGATGGCTTCCTGGCGGACGCCGGATAACGCGCGCCCCACCTCATCGAGCCGCTCGTCCACCGACTGCTCGGCCTGCTGCATGAGCGCCAGACGGGCCGCGTTCTCGGTCACCATGGCTTCGGCGGCAGCACGATAGAGGCTGGCAAACAGGTACTGGCGCAGCAAGGCGGACAGCATCACCAGCGGCGGCTCGTGAAAATCCGGCAGGGATCTGGAAGGCCAGTGGCGCACGGGGCGCAGCAAGCGTTCGTCCAGCGGCAGCAGCTGGCGGATCACCGGCTGACGGGTACCCTGCTCGGCACGGCGGGTATAGGCCAGCCATACGGCGGTTTCCGCCAGCCGGTCGCGGCACAGCTGCTCGATGCAGGTGACCAGCTCACCGGACAGCCTTTCCAGGCCACTGACCGAGGCCGGCGGCAACATGGCCGGTGCGGGAACCAGGCCACCACTTTCCAGCGCAGCCTGCATCTGCGCTCCCACACAAAGGAGTTCGACCTGCCCGGCAGTCGGCTGCCGACCAACAAAACCGGCCACATCAGCGGCCAGTTGCTCGTTGTAGTTGCCGCACAGGCCATGATCCGAGCCGAAGGCAACCAGCACTTGCCGCTGGCTGTCCGGATTGGCGCGTGGCAGCTGCCGGCCACCCATGCGGTAGGCAAAGGCCGCCCAGGCCTGCACCAGCCCGGCCTGATACTCCTCGATGGCCTGCGCCGCCTGCTCGTACGGTGCAGCATTGATGGCCGACAGGGTTTTCATGGTGCGCACGATGCCGCGAATGCTGGTCAGGGTATCGTTCTTGCGCGACAGCTGTTCCAGGGTCTGGCTCATGTCCAGTTTTCCAGTGCGACTCGGGCTGTTGCCACCAGCAGCTGCTGCTCGTTCTCCTCCAGCGGCTGGTTGGCGGTGATCTGCTGTTGCAGGGGCTGCAGCTCGCGGTCGCGGCGCACAAACTCGCGGATACGCTGCATGGCCGGCATGACCCGGTTTTCCGCGTATTCGTCCAGCAACCCCTGCATGGCGGCCAGCAGGATGGTCAGCTGCTCCAGCTCGGGCATGGGGTCCCGTTCGCCCTGACGCAGGGAGTGGCGAACCGCGGCACCACGGCTGAGCCGCGCGCGGGTGGCGTCATCCAGCCGGGTACCGAAACGAGCGAAGTCCTCCAGCTCTTCAAACTGGGACAGGGTCACCCGCAGGTTGCCGGACACCGCCCGCAGCGCGCGGTTTTGCGCCTTGCCGCCGACCCGGGATACCGACAGGCCCAGGTCGATTGCCGGGAAATGGTTTTTCTGCACCAGCCGCGGCGACAGGTAGATCTGCCCGTCGGTGATGGAAATCAGGTTGGTGGGAATATAGGCGGACAGGTTTTCCGCCTGGGTTTCCACCACTGGCAAGGTGGTGATGGAGCCACCGCCCAGCACGGGTGCGTACTGCCCGGAGCGTTCCAGCAGGCGAGCGTGTACAAAGAAGATATCGCCGGGATAGGCCTCACGGCCGGGCGGACGCTTGAGCAGCAGGGACAGCTCGCGATAGGCCCTGGCATGGTGGGTCAGGTCGTCCAGCACCAGCACCACATCACGGCCCTGGGCCGCGAAGTATTCGGCCATGCTCATGGCGGCATAGGGAGCGATGTAGGCCAGCCCCGGGGTTTCCTCGTCGCCGGCATTGATCACTATGCTGCGCGACAGCATGCCGCCCTGCTCCAGCGCATGCAGCACACGGGCGACCGCATCGCCCCGCTGGCCGATGGCGCAGTACAGGCAGATGGCATCGGTGCGTTTCTGGTTGAGCAGCATATCCACCGCCAGGGTGGTCTTGCCGGTCTGGCGATCGCCGATGATCAGCTGGCGCTGGCCCAGCCCGACCGGAATGGCCGCATCCACGGTTTTCCAGCCGGTGGCCAATGCCCTGCTGATGGGTGCCCGTTGCAATACGCCGGGGGCCGGCTGTTCTATCGGGCGCGTGCTGTGTGCAGCCAGCTCGCCATGGCCGTCGAGTACCCGGCCCAGCGGATCCAGCACGCGGCCCAGCAGGGCTTCGCCCACCGGCACGCTGATCACCTTGCGGGTGCGGTAGACCGCCTCGCCGGGACGTACCTGCTCGGACGGCCCGAGCAGCACCACACCCAGGCGGTCCGGTTCCAGGTCAAACACGACACCCTGCACGCCGCTGGCAAACACCAGCAACTCGTCGGCCAGTGCCCGGGCCAGCCCGCGCACGGTAGCCACTCCATCGGCCACCGTGGTGACCGTACCGGTTTCGGTCAACAGGGGGCCGACCGCCGGCAGTTGTTGCCGTCGTTGCTGCCAGTCGGCCAGTGCGCTGGCGGCCAGCTCGCCGGAAGGACGCTGCAAGGGAGACATGCTCATGCCTCCCCGGCAGCGCGTGCGCACTGCTCACGGAATTCCCGGGCCAACTCCTCGGCATAGCTGTTCAGCGTCCAGCTGACCTCGGCACCACCTACATGCACCACCACGCCGGGCGACTGTTCGGGACGGATGCGGAAGTCGACTTCCGCATCGGCGAACAGCTCCTGCAGCACATCGCTCACTTGCCGGCGCGAGTCCTCCGGTAGTTCGTAGCGGGTGCTGACTTCGATTTCCTGGCTGGCACCTGCCGCCTGGATCAGCTCGCGGGCAACGTTTTGCAGCTGGCGGCGCAGGTGGCGCAGGATCAGCAGCTCGAACTTCTCGTCCGCCAGGTCCTGCAGCATGCGCTGGCTGGTTGCCAGCAGGCTGTCGTGCGCGGTCAGTTGCAGGTGGCGCACGAACTCATCGCGCTCGCGCTCCAGGTAGGCCTGCCATTCCTGACGCTCGCCTTCCACCTGCTTGCGGGCGCGGCGCAGCATCTGTTCACGCTGCTCGGCGGTCTGCTCCAGCGCAATGGCCACGGCCTCTTCCTGGCCGGCCCGGGTCTGCGCAAGGCTGCTCAGGTACTGCCGCTCGGCAACCTCCGCCTTTTCACGAGCCAAAGTGGCCTGTTCAAGGCGGCGGGCGATCTCCGCTTCGCGGGCGGCAATGCCGTCCAGGATCGGCCGGTACAGAAAACGCTTCAGCAGCCAGACCAACAACAGGAAGTTGCCGACCTGGGCCAGCACGGTTACCCAGTCAATGGACACCTGACTAGCCTCCTGCTGCCACGCGGACCGCATCCCAGAACGGGTTGGCAAAAATCAGGATCAGTGCCACCACAAAGCAGTAGATACCGGACGACTCGACCATCGCCAGGCTGACAAACAGCGTGCGTGACAGGGTCGGCGCGGCATCCGGCTGCTGGGCGATGGCGCTCATCGCGGCGGCAGCCGCACGGCCCTCACCCAGGGCAGCACCGAAAGAGCCGATGGCAACGGTCAGGCCCGCCGTCAGGATGGAAATCAGGGAAACAAGGGCAAGCTCGCTCATGGGTACTCCTTCAGGACTTGTTTGCAGGCCGGCCCGCCGGGCTGGCCAGGGCTGATGCAATATAGACAGCAGCCAGAATGGAAAAAATGTACGCCTGGATCAGGCCGGTGATCAGCCCCAGCATCTCCATCAGCACAGGGAAGAAAAAGGGTGCCACACCCAACAGGATGGCGACGATCACGGCACCGCTCATCACGTTGCCATAGAGGCGGATCGACAGGGAGATCGCCTTGGAGAACTCGCCGATCAGGTTGAATGGCAACAGCAGCCAGGTGGGCTGTATGAACTGGCGCAGATAATGCCCAACCCCATGCTGGCGGATGGTGAACACCGGTACTGCCAGCAACACGGTAATGGTCAGCGCCACCGTGGTGGACAGCGAGCCAGTGGGCGGCTGGAAGCCCGGCACCACCAGCAGCAGATTGGATACGGCAATGAACAGGAACAGGGTGCCGGCAAAGTACAGCACCGGCCGTACCGCCCGGTCGGTCACTTCGCTGACCTGCTGCTCGATGGCCTTGACCATCACTTCCAGCGCGCCGCGCAGCAGGCTGGGCGGGGCATTCGGTTGCAACTTGCCGCTGACCAGCAGGGACACGCCGGTCAGCAGGGCCATGACCAGCCAGGTGAATACCAGCGTGGCATTGATGTCCAGTGGCCCCAGGCTGAACACTATGGTGGCATCAGGTGTCAGCTGCATGGTTTGCTCCTTGTGCGGTCAGATTGCGTTTGGCACGTCGCACCACCAGGATGCGCATCAGCATGAAGGTCAGGGCAAAGCCTAGCAGGATGCCCAGCGGCTGGCCGAGACGCAACAGCAGCAAGAGTGCGCCCAGCAACAGCGCCGAACGCAACAGGAAGCTGGCCAGCAGCCAGAGCCCGGGACGCTCCGCCCCCAGTGCCCGGCGCATGCCCCAGTCCAGCCCGATGAAAAACAGCAGGCTGACAGGTATTCCGGCCAGTACGCCGACCAGTAGCGCCTGCGTATCCAGCTCAATCATGCTCATCCTCCTGTTCCGCTTCCGGCTCGTATTCCTGTTGCACCGCCCGGTTCTCGCCGGCGATCCATTGCACGGCAAACACCATGCCCAGCACCAGGCCGCCCAGCATCAGGGCAATGGTCCAGGAAAAGTCGCGCGCTGCCACCTTGTTCAGCCACATGCCCAGCAGGGCACCGCCCACCGCCGGCAGGGTCACGGACCAGCCGATCACGCCAAAGGCACCCAGCCCGCGCAACGGGCTGTAGCCGCTGCGCCGGCCCCTTTTCAGCTGACGCGCCCGCCGCCGGATGCCGGCCAGCGCCGGATCTTCAGGTTCCGTCACAATGGTGTCCTCAGTTCGGTCAGACGGCGCACCATGCCGGCCTCCAGCCGGGACAGCGCGGTGCGCGCCTTGCGCTCCTCTTCATCCAGTTCGCTGAACGCCTCGGCGACCAGCACCGCCAGGCTGTCCAGCTCGTCTCCCTGCACGGCCCGCTGCACCATCACGTCCACCCGCTCATCATGCTTGACCAGCACACCCTGGTCGATGCCGAAAAACAGCTCGCGGCCCTTCGCATCACGCAGGATCAGCACCGAAGGACGCAGGGTGCTGACCAGGTCCCGGTGCCGAGGCAACAGGCCGAATGCGCCCTGCTCGCTTTCCGCATAAACATGCCGGGCCGCACCGCTATACAGCAGCCGTCCGGGCAGATGGACACAAACCTGCATCAGTTCACTCATGAACGGCCTCCCCGGTCTGCTGCAGGGCACCAAGCATGTAGTAATCGGTTTCGCTGTCGGCGAACTGCTCCTGCTGCAGGATCCATTCACAGCCATCCAGCGTCTGGTCGATGCCCACCCGCTGCCCGGGAATGCCGCTGAACACCTCGGTGGTGTGGAACGGCTGGGTCAGAAAACGCTCCAGCCGACGGGCCCGGGCGACGATGGCCCGGTCTTCCGTCGACAACTCCTCCAGGCCGAGCATGGCAATGATGTCACGCAATTCCTCATAGGCGGCCAGGGTGCGGCGCACCTCGCGAGCGATGTCGTAGTGACGCTGACCCACCACCGAGGGCGTCAGCATCACCGAGCTGGACTGCAGCGGGTCCACCGCCGGATACAGTCCCTCGCTGGCCCGCTTGCGCGACAGCACCACCGATGCCGACAGGTGAGAGAAGATATGCGCGGCGGCCGGATCGGTAAAGTCGTCCGCCGGCACATACACGGCCTGGATGGAGGTGATGGCGGCACTGCGGGTGGAGGTGATGCGCTCCTGCAGGCTGGCCAGTTCGGTGGCCAGAGTGGGCTGATACCCGACCCGCGAGGGCATGCGTCCCAGCAGGCCGGACAGCTCGGAACCGGCCTGCACAAAGCGGAACACGTTGTCCATCAGCAACAGCACATCCTGCTGGCGCTCGTCACGGAAGTACTCGGCCATGGTCAACGCCGAACGGGCCACCAGAAAACGCACACCCGGTGCCTCGTTCATCTGGCCGAACAGCATGACGGTGTTGTCGCGCACGCCGGCATCACCCATCTCGCGATACAACTCCTCCCCCTCGCGGGAACGCTCGCCGATGCCGCAGAACAGGCTGACACCACGGTGGTGCTGCACGGTATTGTTGATCAGCTCGGTGATCAGTACCGTCTTGCCGACCCCCGCGCCGCCAAACAGGCCGGTCTTGCCGCCCCGCTCGATGGGCGCCAGCAGGTCGATGGTCTTGATGCCGGTTTCCAGCACCTGTCCACGCACCACCCGCTCGGCCAGCGGTGGCGGCTGCCGATGGATAGACCAGTGCTGCTCCACATCCGGCGCTGGCAGCTCGTCGATGGGCTCGCCAAACACATTGAGCATGCGCCCCAGTACCGCCTCGCCCACCGGCACACGGATCGGACCGCCGGTGGCGGTAACCGGCATGCCCAAACCCAGTCCGCTGACCGGTGCCAGGCTGATGCAACGGACCCGGTCACCACCCAGCAGTGCGGCAACCTCCAGCGGCAGCTGATTGGCATACAGCAGCTCCTGGATACCGGGCACGCGGCCGCTGAAGGCGACATCCACCACGCCGCCGCGAATCCGTACCACCTGGCCTGTATGTTCTTGTCCGTGCGACATTTTATCGGGCTTTCCATTACCAGTGACAACCTTCATCCTAGCAGCTTTGCGCCTCCGAAAAAAACTTCATCTTTATTGAAAGCGGGCCCGGCCAACCGGCACGCATCCACGGCTGGCGCCAAATGCCGCAATCCTGCTGTCGATCGTTTCGCAAGCGGCACAATCCTGTATACTGGCGTGCAATCATCTAGGCAGTACGTCATTCAAGGAGCTCCCATGCAACTGAAAAACCTACTTGTGGTAATTGACCCCACCAGCGCAGACAAACAACCCTCCCTGGAGCGTGCCAGCCTGGTAGCCGAACGCACCGGCGCCGCCCTGGAGTTGCTGATTTGCGATTACAACTCCGCCCTGGACGATGGTTTCTTCACCGACCGCAGCGCGCAGCAACGTGCCCGTACCGCCCTGCTTGCCGAGCGTCTGGATTGGCTGGAAGAGATGGCCAAGCCCCTGCGCGACAAGGGCATCGAGACCAGCTGCAAGGTTCGCTGGGGCAAGCCGCTGTATGACGAGATCATTGCCCACGTCAAGGAAACCGGCCCGGATCTGGTGTTCCGCAACGCCACCACCCACGGTACCCTGCAACGCCTGCTGTTCAACAACACCAGCTGGCAGCTGATCCGCCGTTGCCCGGCCCCCCTGTGGCTGGTGCGGGAAGGCGAATGGCGCGGCCAGACCGCAGCCGCCGCACTGGACCCGGTGCACTCCGCCGACAAACCGGCCGCACTGGACCACCGCCTGATCGCCGCTGCCCAGCTACTTGAGCAAAGCGGCATGCAGACCCACTACGTGCACAGCTACAACCCGCTTCCCAAGACCCTGGTGCTGGAAGCCGAGCTGGTGCTGGCCTATGACGACTACCTGGCCAGCTCGGAGCAGCGTCACAAGGATGCCTTCGCCCAGCTGTTTGCCCAGTATCCGGTCAAGCCGGACCAGCAGCACCTGCTCAAGGGCGTACCGGAAGAAGCCATTCCCGCCTTTGTGAAGGAAAAGAACGTCGACCTGCTGATCATGGGCGCCATCTCCCGCAGCAACCTGGAAAACGCGCTGATCGGCAACACCGCCGAGCGTGTCCTGGAGAACTCCGACTGCGACCTGCTGGTCATCAAGCCGGACTGATCCACAGCTTCCGTGTCCGGGGCTTCTGCCCCGGGCCGGCTGTCATCTGAGCATTACCCGTCATCCGGGCCCGTCACGGATGCCGGACCCTACCTGCCGGAATTGATCACCGGCCTCCCGCTCCTTTTCTTTTCCGATCCGTACCGAGACTGTCATGCTGATGCTTGCCAGTGCCATCGCCTGTAGCGTGGCCGTTTCCATCCTGCTCAAGCTGGCCCGCAAATTCGGTTTGCAGGTCGCACAGGCGGTACTGGTCAACTACGGAGTTGCCGCAGGCCTGACCTTCTACCTGCTCCAGCCGCAGCCGGCTGCCCTGCTACAATCGGCCAATCACTGGCCCCTGCTGATCACTCTGGGTGTGCTGCTGCCCAGTGTCTTCCTGATCATGGCGGCGGCGGTGGATCGTGCCGGCATTGCCCGCAGCGATGCGGCACAGCGCCTGTCTCTGGTGCTGCCTCTGCTGGCTGCCTTTTTGCTGTTCGGTGAGCCGGTCGCCACCGGGAAACTGCTCGGGCTGGGACTGGCCATTCTGGCACTGGCCGCACTGGTGCACCGGGAAACCTCCAGCCAGGCCATGGGCAAGGGTTCGTTCTGGTTGTTGCCCGGTGTATGGGCCGGTTATGGCGTGATCGACATCTGCTTCAAGCAGATGGCAAAAACTGGCAGCAGCTTCCCGGCCATCCTGCTGGCCTGCTTCATCCTGGCCGGCGGCTTCCTTGCAGTCTGGCTGCTGGCACGCAAAACCCGCTGGCATCTGGCCAGCCTGGCCGGCGGACTGCTGTTGGGCCTGTTCAATTTCGCCAACATCTATGCCTACATCCGAGCCCACCAGAACCTGCCGGACAACCCGGCGCTGGTGTTCACCGCCATGAATATCGGCGTGATCGTGCTGGGTAGCCTGACGGGCGTATTGCTGTTCCGGGAGCGCCTCAGCCGCATCAACATGGCCGGTCTGGTACTTGCCGGAGCGGCCATCCTGTTGTTGATACCACTGAACTGATCGGGGCCGGGGCTGGCATGGCGGCCCTGCCGGGTTTCATGGATGCGGCCCGATTGAGGCCGGCGAAGAAAGGCTGCGCCGGGCAAAGAAGCAGCCGCCCGGGTTACAGGGGCTGATAGCTGATCCGGTTGATGAACCAGAGCTGGCTACCGTTTTCGGTCACCACCTCGGCTTCGTCATCCACCTGTTTTTTCAGCAGTGCCCGTGCCATGGGCGAATCGATGGAAATGTAGCTCTTGTCGAGAAAGATCTCGTCGTAGCCGACGATGCGGAAAACCAGCGTGTTGCCCTCCTCGTTCTCCACCTCGACCCAGGCACCGAAAAACACCCGGCCTTCCTGCTCTGGGCTGTAGTCGACGACAGTCAGGTTTTCCAGCGCCTTACGCAAGTAGCGCACCCGGCGGTCGATCTCGCGCAAGCGCTTCTTGTTGTACTGGTAATCGGCATTTTCACTGCGGTCGCCGAGGCTGGCCGCCCAGGTCACCCTGCGGGTGATCTCCGGGCGCTCCACCCTCCACAGCTCATCCAGCTCGAGCTTGAGCTTTTCATGCCCTTCCCGGGTAATCAACGGGGTGCGTTTCATCCCTTGCTCCGGCGTTCCCGGGTCAGTCCTGCACCGGGGTTGTCCGGTCGATCACCAGTTCCAGCGCCTCGCCACTGTCGGCTTCGGCATCCATGCTGGCACTGACCCACTGTGGCGCACTGGCATTGCCGTCCAGGGCAATGCTGGCCTGGACCTGAATGCTGCTGGCACTGGACAGCTGATATTCGCCCATGACCGCGTCGGCATCGCTCAGCAGCACCTCGGCCGGCAGCTCGGCCACATCCAGGCGTTGCGCGGCCAACGGCAGCTGGCCGGACTCGGGCGAGCGGGCAAACACGAACACCGCCGCAGACGGCTCGATGGTGCCGGCCAGCTCATCGGACAGACGCACTTTCAGGCGCACCTGGCCCGACTGGCTCAGTGCCTGCTGGTCTGGCATATCCGGCAGGATCGGACCTTCAACCGCAGCCGGATTGATTTCACCGTGCTCGGCCATGGCCTGTTCGGCACGCTCGATACCGGTCAGCACGGCCTGTGCGGAGGGGCTGCGCGGGTCCATGCCACTCAGCAGGCGGCTCCAGGCGGCATGCGCCACATTGAAGTTGCCGGTCTCGAACGCGGCAATGCCGACAAAGCCCAGCGTGCTGGCATCATTGGGATCGGCTTCGAGCACGATCTCGATGGCTTCCTGCAGCTTGCCGGACCACTGGCTGTCTTCGGCAAAGAACTTGGCCTGCACCCACTCGGTGAGAATTTCCGGTTGGCGACCGGCGGTATCCATGGCACGCTCAAAGGCGTGGGCGGCATCCTTGTGGCGCTGCTCGTTCATGTAGCTGCGGCCCAGGAAATACCAGACATCCGGTGCATCCGGCTGCATGCTGACGATATTTTCCAGGCGGCGCACCAGATCGGTCATGGCCGCGTCACGGGCTTCCGGTTCCTGGATGGTCGGCATGCGGCGCATCAGGTCTTCCACGGCCTGACGCTCCTCGATCAGCGGCATCTGGCCAAGCGTTTCCTTCACCAGATCACTGGAACCCCAGACCATGTACAGGCCCGCACCTGCCACCGGCAGCAGCAGGCTGGCAATCAACGGCAGGGTCATGCCGAGGTTGGCCTTCTGCTGTGGCACACCCTGGGCGGTATCCTCCAGCAGTTCGCGCTCGGCCTCCAGACGGCCCTCCTCGAACAGCTCGCGTGACAGGGTACCTTGCTCCAGCTGTGCCTGCAGCTCGTCCAGACGCTCCTGGTACAGGGCCACGTTCAAGGCGGTACGGTCTTCTTCGGCCTGGTGCTTGCGCACCTTGAGGATGGGCCATAGCAACAGCAGCATGGCGCTGACCAGCAGCACCAGTGCCGGCAACCAGAAAGTAATCATTTGTTTGCAGATTCCCGGGATTGTTTCAAGAGTTCTTCGAGGCGTTGCTGGTCTTCACTGGACAGCCGGCTTTCGGCCTTGTCGCCCTGCGTGCCGCCACGACGGCGGACCACGATGACCACCAGCATCAGCATGCCGAAGCCGAGCAGCGCAAAGGGGCCATACCAGAGCACCAGGGTGCGGTTGTCCCTGGGCGGTTTGTAGCGCACGAAATCGCCGTAACGCTCGACCAGGAAATCGACGATCTGGTCATCGCTGAGGCCTTCCTCCGTCATCAGACGGAAGGTCTCATCGCGCAGGTCCATGGAGATGGGCGCATCCGAGTCGGCAATGTTCTGATTCTGGCACTTGGGACAGCGCAGTTCCTCGATCAGCTTGCGATAGCGGTCACGCTCGGTCTGGGTATCGAACTCGTAGGTATCAATGGCAGCCTGCAGCGGCAGGGCCACCAGCAGGCTGAGCAACAGGGTCAGGAAACGGGCTTTCATTGCTTGAGCAGCTCCTCATAGACCGGAGCCATTTTTTCCTTCCAGACATGTCGGTCCACGGCACCCACGTACTTGTAGCGGATGATGCCGTTCTTGTCGATGATGAAGGTCTCGGGCGCACCGTAGACACCGAGGTTCATGCCCAGCGCCCCCTTCGGATCGAAAATGTTGAACACGTAGGGGTCCTTGAGATCGCGCAACCATTTCTGGGCCTTGGCCTCGTCATCCTTGTAGTTGATGCCGTAGATGGGCACATCCTGCGCAGCCAGCTGGTTGAAGTAGTCATGCTCGGCACGGCAGGTCGGGCACCAGGTGGCCCAGACGTTGACCAGTGCCGGTTTGCCCAGCAGGTTTTCCTGGGTAATCATGCGCTCCGGCTCGCCCAGTGCGGCCTGTTCAAAGCCGGGAAACGGCTTGTCGATCAGCGCCGACGGCAGCTCGCGCGGGTCATGGTTGAGCCCATATACACCCATCAATGCAAAAGCCACCACACCGGCTATAACGGCCAGTACGGCTAGTAAGCGTCCCCTAGACATCGGCTTTCTCCTCCTGTACTGGCTTGCCCAGCGTGTCACGCACTTTGCTCTTGACCTTGGCGCGGTAGCGCGGGTCCATCACGGAAAGACCGGCACCCAGTGCAGTCAGCAGGCCACCCAGCCAGATCCAGCGCACGAAGGGCTTGACCTGCAAACGTACCGCCCAGGCGCCGTTTTCCAGCGGTTCGCCCAGCGCCACATAGAGGTCGCGGGTGAAGCCCGGATCGATGCCGGCTTCGGTCATGGGCATCTGCTGCACGACGTACAGGCGTTTTTCCGGATGCAGGACGGCAATCTGGCGATCGTTCTTGAAGGCGCGGATGGTGCCCTTGTCGGAAATGTAGTTGGGACCTTCGTGATGGTGGGCACCATCGAAGGTGAAGCTGTAGGCGCCCAGCTGCACGCTGTCACCCACGTTCATCTTCAGGTCGCGCTCGATGCTGTAGTGGCTGGACAGCACCACGCCGATGGCACACACCACCAGACCCAGGTGTCCCAGATGCATGCCCCAGTAGCTGCGGGTCAGCTTGCGCATGCCCTGCCACAGGCCACGGTGACGGGTCTTGTCGAAGATGTCACGCACGCCGCTCAGCACGATCCAGAAGCTGAGGAAATAGACCACCAGCACTGCGCCATTGAACTCCTCGGCCAGGAAAGTCAGGCCCAGGCTGAGGGCGGCACTGACCAGCAGGACCGGGCCGAGCATCTTCAGCAGCCAGTTGCCGGGGGTACTCTTCCAGCGCAATACCACACCCAGTCCCAGGGCCAGCATCAGCAGGCCGATCAGCGGGTTGAACAGTGCGTTGAAGTACGGAGGCCCCACCGACAGCTTGGAGCCGGTCAGGGAGTCCAGGATCAGCGGGTACAGCGTACCGATCAGGACCATGGCGGTCGCCACCACCAGCACGATGTTGTTGGCCAGCAACAGGGTCTCGCGGGACCAGAAGCCAAAGCCCACCTTGCTCTTCACCGAAGGCGCACGCAGGACGAACAGCGTCAGCGAGGCACCCACCGTCACCAGCAGGAAGGCCAGAATGAACAGACCGCGATCCGGGTCGGAGGCAAAGGCGTGTACCGAGGTCAGCACGCCCGAACGCACCAGGAAGGTGCCCAGCAGGCTCAGCGAGAATGCGGCAATCGCCAGCAGCACGGTCCAGTTCTTGAACAGGCCACGCTTTTCGGTCACCGCCAGCGAGTGGATCAATGCGGTACCCACCAGCCAGGGCATGAAGGAGGCGTTTTCCACCGGATCCCAGAACCACCAGCCACCCCAGCCCAGCTCGTAATAGGCCCACCAGGAGCCCAGTGCGATACCCAGTCCGAGGAAGGCCCATGCGATCAGCGTCCAGGGACGCGACCAGCGGGCCCAGGCGGCATCCAGCTTGCCGCCCAGCAGTGCGGCGATGGCAAAGGCGAAGGCCACCGAGAAGCCCACATACCCCATGTACAGCATGGGCGGATGCACCACCAGGCCAAAGTCCTGCAGCAGCGGGTTGAGGTCGCGGCCATCCACCGGAATGTGCGGCAGCGCGCGTTCGAAGGGGTTGGAAGTCACGATCAGGAACAGCAGGAAACCGATGCTGACCATGCCCATCACGGACAGCACCCGTGCCAGCATCTCTTCCGGCAACTGGCGGGAGAAGACGGCTACCGCAAAGGTCCAGCCCGCCAGGGTGAATGCCCACAGCAGCAGCGAGCCCTCGTGGGCACCCCAGACAGCACTGATCTTGTAGTACCAGGGCAGCATGCTGTTGGAGTTGTTGGCGGTGTAGGCGACACTGAAGTCATCCACCAGGAAGGACCAGGTCAGGATCAGGAAGGAAATCAGCAGGAAAACGAACTGTCCCCAGGCTGCCGGCTGTGCCAGGCTCATCCAGCGGTGGTCGCCCTTCCAGGCACCCACCATCGGGAAAAACGCCTGCACGATGGCAAAGCACAGCGCGATGATCATTGCCAGCTGCCCCAGCTCGGGCACATACAGGGCCAAACTCATAGTTGCTTGCCTTCTTGTTGCGCTTCGTAGTGCTTGAGCATGCCGGTCTTTTCCAGTGCATCGCCCACTTCGGGCGGCATGTAGTTCTCGTCATGCTTGGCCAGGACCTCGTCGGACACCAACAGGCCACTGTCATTCAGGCGACCCAGTGCAACGATGCCCTGCCCCTCGCGGAACAGGTCAGGCAGGATGCCCCTGTACTCGATGGTGACATCCGCATCGCCATCGGTGATCACGAATTTCACGGTCAGCGCATCCTCGTTGCGTTGCACGGAGCCCTCGCGCACCAGCCCACCGGCACGGATGCGGGTGTCGGTCGGTGCCTTGCCTTCCATGATCTCGGTCGGCGAGTAGAACAGGTTGATGTTCTCGCTCAGGGCGTACACGGCCAGTCCCACGGTGGCCGACATGCCAAAGAGGATTGCCAGGACGATAATCAGGCGTTTCTTACGAACCGGATTCATTTTGTGCCTCCCAACGCAAACGACGAGTTTCCTGGTTGATGTATCTTTTTCGTGCCAACCATGGCAGGACCACATTCAGGGCCAGTACCGCCAAGCTGATGCCATAGGACAGCCACACGTAGAAACCGTGCTTGCCCATGGCCAGAAACTCGGCAAAAGAGTTAAAAGCGAAAATCGATTCTGTCATCATTTCCTGCCAGCAAGTTGCATCATTTCATCCTTCACCCAGCTGGTGCGGGACTCGCGACGCAAGATTTCCAGGCGCATGCGCATAAACAGCACAGCAGTGAAGAAGCAGTAGAACCCGAGCACCATCAGCAGCAGCGGAACCCACATCTCTGCCGGCATCGCCGGCTTTTCCGTCAGGGTAAAGGTAGCTGGCTGATGCAGCGTGTTCCACCACTCTACCGAATACTTAATTATGGGGATATTAATCACCCCGACCACGGCGAGAACCGCACAGGCCCGTGCTGCGCTGTCACGGTTGGTGATCGCCTGGCCCAGCGCAATCACGCCGAAGTACAGAAACAGTAGGATCAGCATGGCGGTCAGGCGCGCATCCCAGACCCAGTAGGCACCCCAGGTCGGCTTGCCCCAGACGGCACCGGTCAGCAGCGAGACGAAAGCCATCCAGGCACCGATGGGGGCCGCCTGCTGCAGGGCCACGTCGGCGATCTTCATCTTCCATACCAGCCCCACCACGCCACAGATGGCCATGGAGACATAGATGGACTGGGCCAGGAAAGCCGACGGCACATGAATGTAGATGATGCGGAAGCTGTTGCCCTGCTGATAGTCAGCCGGAGCGATGGCCAGCCCCCACACCAGCCCGATGCCGATCAGCAGTGCGGCCGCAGCCGCGATCCAGGGCAGCCAGCGTCCGCTGATGCCGTAAAACCATTTGGGCGAACCCAGCCGGTGAAACCATGTCCAGTTCATGCAGTCATCCGCTTTCTTGTCATTCAAACCAACCGCTACTCACCGACACTGATCTTCAGGCCGGCGGCAATGGCAAATGGGGTCAGAGTGATGGCCAGCATCAACATGCTGCCCATCCACAACAGGTAACCCGGCGTTGGCAAGCCCTGCAGGGCCGCCTGTAGCGCGCCACTGCCCAAAATCAGCACGGGAATATATAGAGGCAAAATCAGCAAAGTCAACAAAATGCCGCCCCGCTTCAGGCCCACCGTCAATGCCGCACCAACCGCCCCGAGCAGACTCAGCACCGGCGTACCCAGCAGCAACGATGCCAGCAGTACCGGTATGCAATCGACCGGCAGCCCCAGCATCAGCGCCAGCACCGGCGACAGCAGCACCAGCGGCAACCCGGAAAACAGCCAGTGGGCAAATACCTTAGCCAAAACCAGCACACCAAGGGGATGCGGCGAAACCACCCACTGCTCCAGCGAGCCGTCTTCGAAGTCGCTGCGGAACAGGCCATCCAGTGACAGCAGGACCGCCAGCAACGCCGACACCCAGACCAGTCCCGGAGAAATGGTGCGCAGCAGCTGGGTTTCCGGGCCGACCGCCAGCGGAAACAGCGAAATCACGATGGCAAAGAATACCAGCGGATTGACCAGCTCGCCGGGACGGCGAAACATCAGGCGTGCCTCGCGCACCAGCAACAGGAAGAATACCTTGCTCATGCTGCCTGCTGCCCCAGTTCCAGTTCGATGAACTGCTGCGGCCGGTGCTGCAGCTCGTGGTGGGTGGTGAAGATCACCATGCCGCCCTGCTCGCAGTGAGCGGCCAGATGCCGCTCCAGCTGCGCCACGGCTTTCCTGTCCAGTGCGGTAAAGGGCTCGTCGAGAATCCATAGCGCCGGAGCCTGCGGCAGATACAGGCGGGCCAGTCCGACCCGGCGCTGCTGGCCGGCGGACAGGGTGAAACAGGGCACGTCTTCAAACCCCTTGAGGCCGACCGCCGCCAGCGCTTCGGCAATCTCTTCCTGGCTGGCACCATGCTGCAGCGCGGTCAGCCAGGCCAGGTTTTCCTCCGGGGTCAGCAAGCCCTTGATGCCGGCGGCATGGCCGATCCACAGGCTGTGCTGTGCCAGCTCGTAACGCTGGCGGCCCAGCGGCCGCCCCTGAAACAGGATCTCGCCATCGGTGGGCTGCATCAGGCCTGCCAGCAGACGCAGCAAGCTGGTCTTGCCACTGCCGTTGGGCCCGGAAACCTGCAGCATCTGCCCACGGCACAGCTGGATCTCAAGCCCGCTGAACAACAGACGCCAGTCACGCTCGCACGTCAATCCGCGGGTTTGCAAAAAAACATCGGTCACAAAGTGGCCCTGGTAAAATGATTGCGGCACGGCAGTGCAGTTCTGCCATGCGGAAAATGGCGCCGATTATACACGGAGATGCCCCCTGTTAGGAAACCGCAAGCACAAAGCTTGACCCTGTCGAGCTTTCCATTGTCGGGTACCCAGCCTGCGGCAAAACCCTGATGATTGTCGCCGGGCTTGCTATGATGGGCACCTCGACAACCATGTTCCCCGTGCCGACCCCGATGCCCAGCGAAATTCCCGCCAGCCGTCCCGTCATGCCCACGGCACCCGTAAGCCGCCCAGCCGGCAGCGATGCAGCGGGCAGCCTGCGCATGCTGGATGCATTGCCGCAACAGATTGCAGCCGGACAACAGCTGCAGGCACAGGTCGTTGCCGCCCGCGAAGCCGCCCAACTGTTCAACCTGCTGCTGAAAATGCAGATGCCCGATGGCCAGCAGGCGACCGTCAATGCGCAGGGTACCCAGCCACTGACGCCCGGCCAGATCCTGACCCTGACCGCCATCAGCGCCACGCACTTCAGCATCAGCGGCGCGTCCGATCCTGCCGGCGGACGCCTCACCGGCTTCAACCCGGAGCAGTTTCCGCCCGGCAGCCAGATCCAGGCCCGCGTGCTGCAGGTGGATCCGGCACCGCCCAGCGGCTTTCGCATCACCATGACCCTCAGCAGCGGCGGCCATGCCGGTCAACACTTCGTAGTGGAATCCCCGAAGGCACTGGCCGTCAACAGCCTGGTCAGCGCACAGGTCAACGGCCGCTTTGAACTGGCCCTGATTGCGCCACAACACAGTTTTCAACAACTGGCCGTACAGCAAGAGCTGGCCGATCAGTTTGCCCGCCAAGGCAGCCCTTCCCAACTGTTGCAGCAGCTGCTGCAGGGTGGCTCCCCTGCCGGACTGTCTCCCGAAGGCCAGAAAATCATCCAGCAACTGTTGGGCAGCCTGCCGGAGCTGGGCAGCAAGCCCGGTGCCGGCCAGCTGGCGGAGCTGATCAAGAACAGCGGCGTCCTGCTGGAAAGCCGCCTGCATGGCGAGCAACCCAGCCAGCAGGATATCAAGGCCAGCCTGCTGCGCCTGATCGCCCAGCTGGTTCCGCAACAGCCGCACATCAATCCGCTATCCGCTGCCAGCCAGGCTGCCATCGGCTCCCAGGCACTGCCGCAGCTATTGCGCGAGCTGGGCGGCCCGGCCGCCTCCATCCGTGAACAGGCGCTGCGCTTTCCGGTCACCAGCCGCATCCTGGAAAAACTGGACAACCCCAACGACCTGGGCTCCCTGCTGCGCCTGGCGGCAGCGGCCATTTCCAGGCTGCAGACCCACCAGCTGGCCAGTCTGGCCCAGACCTATACCACGCCCGAAGGCACCCAGCTGACCACCTGGCAGACGGAGATCCCCATGCGCGATCAGGACCATGTGGTTCCCCTGCAGGTCCGTTTTCAGCAGGAACAGTACAATCCGGCCGATAACCAGGAGGCAAGGCCGCCGCTGTGGCGGCTGGAGCTGAGTTTCGAGATCGAGCCGCTGGGCCCCCTGCACGTGCAGGTCAACCTGCAGGAAGACAAGCTGTCCAGTCGCGTCTGGGCCGAGCAGGAAAACACCGCGCGGCTGGTCAGCGATGAATTGCATGTTCTGCGCGACAAGCTGCTCGCCGCCGGCATCCACATCAACGAGCTGGACTGCATGCAGGGTATACCGCCCTCCGCACCCAAGGCCCTGCTCGAACAACGCTGGATTGATGACTTGGCATGAACAATCCCGACCCGAACCCAAGCCAGGCGATTGCCCTGAAATACGATGGCGAGAACGCGCCCACGGTGACCGCCAGAGGCGATGACGAGCTGGCCGAAGCCATTCTGGCCGTGGCCCGTCAGCACGACGTGCCGATCTATGAAAACGCCGATCTGATCCGTCTGCTGGCGCGCCTGGAGCTGGGCGACGCCATTCCCGAATCGCTCTACCGCACCATTGCCGAAATCATCGCCTTTGCCTGGCACCTCAAGGGCAAGGCACCCAAGGGGTTCTACCAGCGTGAAGCGGCCAGACAGCCCTTGCAGCTCGGCCACGACCCCGGCGGCGATAGCGAATCCTGACTACGCCCACCACATCCAGATGGGCTGGTGCAGCTTGGCGGTCTTGTACATCAGCCACCAGCAGCCCAGCGCCAGCGCGAAGCACAGCCAGCGCAGCCCAATCGGCAGGCGATTGCGAAAAGCAAACACGCCAAGAATGATATAGGCCACCAACAGACCGAGCTTGCTCGATACCCAGCCGGTTGTGACCGGGTTCAGGTTGAGAATCACCAGCAGCAGGATACCCATCACCAGCAGCAGCGTATCCACCAGGTAGCTGAGGCGGTCGGTGGCCTTGCGCAGCCCCATGTGGATCCGCTCGCCGGCAGTCAGCCGATACAGCCCGCGCAGGAAAAACAGCGTGACCGTCAGATAGGCCATGCCCATGTGAAAATGCTTGATCCAGACGTAATGTTCTACCACGGACTCTGCCCTTACTGATCGTTAAAAACGCAGCAAGCTTAGCAAATCCTGTCGGCCGGGGAAGCCTCACGCCTCGCTTGTGACAAAAAGCGGCAGCTCCACTCAGGCCAGCAGCGCACTGCCCGCCTGCCAAAGCAGCCGCAGGCACAGCAGGGTCAGCACCCCGTTGAACAGCAGGGTGAAACGCCGGTCGGTAAGCCGTGCCAGCTGCAGCAGACCCAACTTGGTACCGATCGCACCGGCGGCGATCATCAGCACCACCAGCAGCAGCCATTCCTTGAACACGAAGCCGGTGGCACCGTACACCACTGCCTTGGGGCCATGTTGCAGCACCATGGTGGCCGCAAAGGTGGATACCGAACTTTGCCGGCTGTCCGCATGCTTCTGCTTGATGAAGGCCGCCACCAGCGGGCCGGTTGCCCCAACAAAGTGGCTGAGAAAGGTGGTGATGCCGCCGGCCACCAACGTACCCCAGTCACCCAGCATCAGCCGTGGCAGCCTGGGACCCCAGCACAGGTAGAGGATGAACGAGGCAATCGCCAGCTGCAGCACCGGCAGCGGCAGCTGCACCAGGAATACCGAAGCCAGTGCCGCACCCAATATCGCCCCCGGCAGAAAATACAGCACGCAGCGCCAGCTGATATCACGCCACAGCATCAGCGCCCGGTTGGCGTTGGAGCCGAACTGCACCAGTCCGTGTACCGGAATGATCGCTGCCACCGGCATGATCAGGCTCAGCACCGCCAGCAGGAACACCCCTCCACCAACGCCCACGCTTGCAGTCAGAAAAGAAGTGAAGGCCGCAGTTGCCACCAGCAGCCCCACCTCCCAGCCAGCCAGTGCCTGCGGCAACCAGTCAACAAACAGCTCCAGCATGTCTTGCATCCAACGGGGTTCGAAAGGAGCAGCATGGCAGAAACCCGTGGCCATGCACACTCGGCAAAAGTGTATAGCTGGTCTGGTGCTGGCTGTCTGGTACGGTTTTTGACTTGCGTGATGAAAGAAGCTGGCCGACAGCTGGTTTCAATCCCGAAGCCGGTCAGGTTGTAGATTCGAATTTATTCGGACAAGCCCGGCAAAGCCGGGCAGCAAAGGCTCGTGTGCGAATGAATTCGCACCTACAAGAGTGCCGCTCGGCGGCACGATGGGCGGGCCGCGGATCACGGCCAGGACCGCTCCTATAGCATGCACACCAGTGCGAGCGGCACTCCCCGCGACCTGGCAGTTGCCTTCCAGTCTTTGCACCGCATTCCGGCCTATCTGTTGGTCGCATCATCAACCGGAACGCAGTGCGATCTTCTTATTGGCCCCTGCCACGTCCCTGGTTCATATCTTGGCCCTGGCCTTGCCGTGCACCGCGGCCTTGACCCATACCCTGACCTTTGCCCTGGCCACGGCCCTGCCGCATGTCTTGACCCTGGCCTTGCCGCGAGCCACGACCTTGCTTCATGCCCTGACCTTGGCCTGCCTTTTGCTGGTGCCGTGCCGTGGCGGCGGCAAACTCCTCCGGAGAAATCACGCCATCCCCATCGGTGTCGATCTCCTCAAAGCTCTGGGCATCGACCAGGCCGCGCATCTGACGCCCCTCCTGGGCACGCTGACTGATGCGCTCTGTACGCGCGGCGGAGAACTCCTCTTCGCTGATCTGTCCGTCACCATCCAGATCGAAGTCGGCAAACATCGGCATGTTCGCTTGCCCGCCCATGGTCCGGCCTTGACCCATGCCACGGCCCTGATTCATGCCACGACCCTGGTTCATGCCCTGGCCTTGGCCCATGCCACGGCCCTGATTCATACCCTGGCCTTGAAGCGGCACATCACCGCGTGCGTTTTCCTGCAAACCGGCTGCCGATTCGGCAGCCGCGTAATGAACGGACATGGCCAGCATGGCTGCCAGCAGGGGCGTAAATCCAAATTTGATCTTTTTCATGATGCACTCCTGGCATATATCTCGGAGAGATCACCGGTTGTATCTCCCCTTCTTCCTTTAAACCACTTTCCACCCAGAAATCGCTAGCGTCCTGCAAGACGGCTGAAACGGATTGAAGTGGCCCAGCACAAGTATCACCTATGCACCTTAAGCAAAGCTTAATTCAACAGTGGGTTACGGTTGCCACAGCCCTGCAGCTGCCATGCCTCTTTTTGGCGGCCATGCGCACTGGCCGCAACCACAATCGTCAGGCTGACGTATAACCCGGCAAGGGCAGGCAAACCTGGACCAGCAAGCCTCCCAGTCCGCTGTCGGCCAGTTCCATCCGGCCATACAGAGCACTGGTTATATCCTGCACGATTGCCAGCCCCAGCCCATGACCTGGCGTTTGCTCGTCCGAGCGCTGGCCCCGCTGAATGAGTTGCTGTCGTTGCTCGGGGCGGATGCCAGGGCCGTCATCTTCAATGCGGATAACAAGCTCCTGGGCACTGACCGCCAGTTGCAGGCGCGCATGCGCATGCGCCCATTTACCGGCGTTATCCAGTAGATTGCCCAGCAGCTCCAGCAGGTCGTCGCGATCAAAGGGCAGGCGCAGGTCATCGGGCATCTGGCATTCGAAGGAAATGTTGCCGTGGACCTGCTGCATCAGTTGCAGCAAGGGGGGAATCTCGTCGGCGCAGACGAACGTCAGTCCGCCCCGCGGCTCGCCAGCCATACGCGCGCGGCCAAGTTCTCGACCAACGCGCTGTTCGATGATCTGCAGTTGCTCACGCAGCAGTTGCAGCAACTCCGGATGGGCTTGCAGCTCGGGGCGGGCCAGCAAGCTGACCAGCACCGCCAGCGGTGTTTTCAGGGCATGCCCCAGATTACCTGCAGCACTGCGGGAGCGCTTGAGTTGTTCGTCAATACGCTCCAGTAACTGATTGATTTGTCGTACCAATGGCTGCAGCTCATCCGGCAATTGCTCATCCAGCTGTCGGCGTTGGCCGTTTTCCAGCTCCTGCAGCTGCCGCCGTGCCTGCTCCAGGGGTTTCAGCGCGCGACGAATCAGACGCCACTGCCACAGGCCGATCAGTGACAGCATCAGCGCACCGCCGGCCAGTCCCCGGTTACGCAAGCGATAAAAGCGATCCAGCACCGGCTGGTAATCCTCGGCCACGGTTACCACCACCTCGCTGTCATCGATCTGATAGCTGGCCTGGTAACTGAGCAGCTGCTGCTGGCCGGGACCGGGAAACAGCGTGTCCGTGGAGGCTTCTTCCTGCGGCCAGGCAAAATCCCACAGCGAACGCGAGCGAAACTCCTCGCCATCAATGCGAATGATGAAATAGTGACCGGAAAAGGGTTGCAGAAACTGGGCATCGTGGTGACGCAAGTTGACCACCAGTTCGTCGTCCTCGTCGCGCACCAGCGAGAACAGCAGGCTTTGTGCCTGCTGTTGCAGCTGCTCATGGGTGTACTGGCGCAGGCTGTGGTCCAGCCAGAAGATGCCCAGCTGTGAAAGCACCAACCCGGCCACCACCAGCATCAGCACCAGACGCAGGAGCAGAAAGCGCGCAATGGAGCCGCTCATGCATCCAGTCCGCAAAACAGGTAGCCCTGGCCGCGGCGGGTCTCGATGCAGTCCCGCCCCAGCTTGCGGCGCAGATGACTGATGTGCACCTCGATCACGTTGGAATCCGGCTCGGTCTCCCCGTCATACAGATGCTCTTGCAAACGGCTTTTGCTCAGCAGCTGGCGGGGATGCAGCATGAAGTAGCGCAACAGGGCGAATTCGGCGGCCGTCAGCTCAACGACCTGCCCGTCCAGCAGGACGCACTGCCGGGTTTCGTCCAGGACAATGCCCTTTACCTGTAACTGGCTGGTATTGCTCTGACCATGGCTGCGGCGCAACAGCGCCTGGATGCGTAGCTGCAGCTCTTCCGGATGGAAGGGTTTGCACAGGTAATCATCGGCCCCGGCCTTGAGGCCGTCGACGCGCTCGCTCCAGCTGCTGCGGGCGGTGAGTATGAGCACGGGCATGGTCAGTCCATCCGTGCGCCATCCACGCAGCACGTCAAGACCCGACAGGCCCGGCAGACCCAGGTCCAGGATCACCAGGTCATACGGCTCGGTGGCACCCTGCACCAGCGCATCACGGCCATCGGCCAGCCAGTCGATGGCATAGCCATGGTGCCTGAGGCTGGTGCACAGCTCCTCGGCCAGAGGCACATTATCTTCCACCAATAGCAGACGCATGCTCAGTCCTTATAGATTTTCTCGCGTACCAGTTCGCCACTCTGGGCATCGTAGTAGAGCTTCCTGACCTGGCCGTTGCTCAGCAGCAGCTGCAACTTGTACAGATAGCGGCCGTGTTTGCGCTTGAGCTTCATCTCCAGCAGGCGTGCGTCCGGATAGCTGGCCGCAGCTTCGTCGAGCAGTTGCTGTGCCGGCAAGATCTCGCCCTGCTGTCGCATCTGCCAGACCTGGTTGTGATCCAGGCTGTGGGCCTGGACGCCACCGGCCAGCAGCAAACCGGCGACAAGCAATAAAGTGCGCATGACGGGAATTCTTCCACAAAATCCTGTTGTTGTGCCGATTATATACGCCTGTCTTAAGCCAAGCTGAATTGCCCATTAAGCTTGCTTTAAGGCATGGCCTTTATCCTGCAGCCAGTGAAAGGAGGATATTTGCCATGAAAAAATTGATTTGGGGCACTGTACTGGTTGCCGTCGCAGCCTGGGTACTGCCGGTCATCGGCCTGCTGCCCGACTGGGATGTATGGATCTGGCGCAAGCAGCTGATCTATTTCACCGGGCTGGCGTCTTTCCTGCTGATGACA
>ERZ1032915.10-NODE-10-length-73706-cov-9.483632_pt1 | contig 73706 bp, 65 predicted proteins | sample MGYA00517090_ERZ1032915 | MGnify/ENA primary metagenome ERZ1032915 (study PRJEB33719, sample SAMN04261607) | wastewater metagenome | biome: rural village; feature: latrine urine exit; material: soil | place: El Salvador | collected 2013-01-14 ...
TGGCTGTGGACTCAGTGCTGACGTGATGGGCTATTTTACCAAAGGCAATCGGAGACTTGGGGTTTGTTCAGTGTTTCCGAAATACAGAATGGAATATATATGCAGATGGAGTATATGAAGCATGGTGATTTGGCTAAAAAGGAATATTTTCGTTGTTTGTTTTGTGACGGCTATTGGTACCTGGCTGCCAACGGAAGCCAAGAGCGAAGGCCGTTCTTTGTTCGTAGATAATATAGAATTGTATACAGGTTATGTTGTATTTGACGTGGTTAGATACAGGGGCGGCTTAATCAGTCTTGAAGATGCGCAAAAGCGTATCGGGGAGCCTGTTTTTTTGGGCAACCATGAATTCAGGGCTGGAAGCGTCAAGGTCGAGTATCCTGTATACAAGATTTTTTTCTATCAGCAGCCACCTGAAGGGGAAGTACGATCAAATTCGTGGCGCGGATTTTATAGTTTTGATGCGGAAACGAAAAAATCCAAAATCCTGCAGGTGTACCGTTCCGAAGACGAGTTAAAGCCTGTATTTGAGTTCGAGATGGTTGGTGATGAGCTTTGGCAGTTGGGGAGTGGTGGGTGGATGTATAAAATGAAGCCTTCAACTGGGCTTGAACAAAAGTAGCAGCTGACTCGAGTGTAATGACTTGGCTTTTTCTGCTCAGTTATTAGGACTGGGTCATTGCATCCTGCCGGCAGTGGCTATTGCTCCAGCAGGCGTGCCAGCAACCCGGCGTGGCGTTTCTGCTGGTTGCCCTGTTTCAGCTGACCGGCAATGAAGATCGATTTCAGCTCGTGCAGGGCGTCATGAAACCTGTCGTTGATGATCAGGTAATCGTATTCGACGTAGTGGCTGATTTCGGAGGAGGCCTGCAGCATGCGGCGCTCGATGACCTCGTCATTGTCCTGGCCGCGGCTGTTCAGGCGCTGGCGCAGGGCTTCACGGCTGGGCGGCACGATGAAGATGGAGCGCGCATCCGGCGCCAGGCGGCGCACCTGCTGCGCGCCCTGCCAGTCGATTTCCAGGATCAGGTCATAGCCCTGTGCCAGGGTCTGTTTGACCCAGGGATGCGATGTTCCGTAGAAGTTGCCGAACACTTCGGCATGCTCCAGGAAATCACCGCGTTCGATCATGGCCTGGAACTCGGTGCGCTCGGTGAAGTGGTAGTTGATGCCGTCCACCTCGCCGGGGCGCATGGGACGGGTGGTATGGGACACGGAAACCCGGATGAAGGACAGCTCGTCGATCAGCGCCTTGACCAGGCTGGTTTTGCCTGCGCCGGACGGGGCTGACACGATGTAAAGGGTTCCGTGGCTGCTCATGCTGTACTCACTATCTGGGGACGGGCCTTGGCTGTGTGGAGCGCTATTCTACAGCATACGGCAGCAGGTTGAAGCCGCAGGAGCGCACGATGTGATTCCGGTCCGCTTTGCCTTCCGGCCGGTCTGCGCGTGTCGTTCCGGCGGTAGGCTATACTCGGGACGGAACGGCTGTGGCGCACTGGCCGCAGCCTGTTACCGGAATGCAATGCACGAGGCGGTACGCATATGGACCTGAATCTGGCACGAACCTTTTTGACCGTCGTCTATAGCGGCAGCTTTGTGCTGGCTGCGGACCGGCTATGCGTAAGCCAGACTACGATCACGGCACGCATCAAGAATCTGGAGGAACAGCTGGGCGCCCGTCTGTTTGACCGTGGTGCCAGCGGAGTCAGCCTGACTCCGGCCGGCGAGCGCTTCATCCCCCATGCCCAGCAGTTGCTGGCCGTCTGGCAGGAGGCGCTGGACGACCAGCCGGACCGTGATCAGCCCGAGCCCTTGCGGCTGGGTGCGGAGACCGGTCTGTGGCACCCCTGGTTCGAGCATTGGCTGTCCGCCCTGCGCCGGGAACAGCCGGAATTGCTGATCGAGGCGGTGGTGGGACAAAGCCAGCATCTGCTGGACCAGCTGGAAAGCGGCCGGCTGGATGTGCTGCTCACCCACCAGGTGCGCTACCGGCCGGCACTGCAGGTGCGCCTGTTGATGGAGGAAGCACTGATCCAGGTGTGCCATGCGGACAACCCCGAACCCTATGTGCATACCGACTGGGGCGAGGCCTTCCGCCAGCAGTTCCAGCTGGCGTTTCCCGGCCGGACGGCGCAGCTGGAAGCCAATGTCGGCCAGCTGGCGCTGTACATGCTGCTGGAACATGGCGGCACCGGCTATTTCCGTAGCCAGGTGGTGGCACCCTGGCTGGCAAGCGGCCGGCTGCGGCGGGTGGAAGACGCCCCCGAGTTTTCCCTGCCGGTATATCTGCTGTCGCGCAACCAGTGCCAGCATGACGGCTTGCCGCCCGCACTGGAATGCATGCGGCAGCTGGTCATGCAGCCAGATCCGTCTGCACGTGGCAGCGCTGCAGGAGCAGGCGATACATCCCGTTGATCAGGTCGGTTTGCGATACGATGCCGATGACCTGCTGTCGCTCATCGACAATCGGCAGGTGATGCAGGCTGTTGTGTGACAGCTGCAGGACCAGCTCCAGCACCGGTGCCTCGGCGCGGGCACTGATCACCGGCGAGGTCATGATGCGGCGCAGCGGCCTGCGCCGGCTGGCCCGACTCATGGTCCAGCGGCGGCGTGGCATCCGGGCAAAGGATTTCTGGTTCATGAAATCGATCAGCGTGACGATGCCCGTCAGCCTGCCCCCGTCATCCAGAATCGGCAGAGCTTCCAGCCTGTGCTCCACCAGAATGGCCCAGGCATTCTCCATGCTGGTATCCGGTGTGGCCGTTTTCACATCCCTCGACATGATGTGCGCTGCGGTCAGGTTGCTCGACATGCGGGCAAAGGCCTGCTGCTCCGTCAATTGCAGCAGCTCGACCAGGTCTTCCATGCGTACGTCCACATAGCGGCCCATCTGATCCAGTGCCTGACTCAGGTCCTGCTCCTGCAGTCGCGTGCGCTGCCAGCTGGGCAGGTCGCTGGTCTGGTGGCGGTTGCCGGTGGGCAGCGGCTGGCGCGGATAGCGTTGTCCGGTCGCGTTGTTGAAGGCGACCGCACAGCCCAGCAGCAACAGGGAGTTGAGTGCCACCGGCCAGAGCAACGCATACCCCCATTGCTGGGTTAGCGGGTCCTGCAGTGAAATGCAGACCGCCAGTGCGCAACTGGGCGGATGCAGGCAACGCAGGATCAGCAAGCCGACCATGCAGCCGGCCAGCACACTGGCTCCGCGGATCACGGGCTCGCCCACCCAGAGCCCGGCGGTGATGGCAATGCCGGCTGCAATCAGGTTGCCGGATAGCAAGGACCAGGGGTGTGCCAACGGGGTGGCCGGAGTCAGAAACACCAGCACGCAGGATGCGGCGAAGGCCGAGACCAGCAGCATGCCTGCCGTCCAGTCCAGCAGTAGACGGCTGGATAGCAGGATCAGCAGCATCGAGAAAAAAGCCCCGCAGGCGGCACGCAGGGCTTCTTTGGGTGGAATGTTGAGGGCGAGGGGTTTGAAGGCTTTCAGCCAGACAAGAAACTGCACAGGGGACCTTGATGCTGGAGTGGAAGTGAGGGGTGTATATTGCGGATGTCCGCCATCGCCACCCGACCGGCGGACGGTGACGGTGATCTTGTGCGTCCGGACCAGGCCTGCAGGCAGGCCTGGCGACGTTGGCGAGTCAGCCCTGCAGGGTGGTCTGGCGTTCCAGGTGTTCCGGCAGGCAGGGCAGGCCGGTTTCCTGCTCGACCCGCCGGGCCAGATCCGGCTCGTCGGCAAAGGGCAGCATGGCGGCCTGCAGTTCCTCGCTGTGGCTGGAGTAGCGTTGCCACTGCCGCCACAGCCAGGGGCTGATCAATACAAGCACGAGCAGATTAAGCATGGCGCACCTCCGTTGCGGTTTCTGTTTCCGTGATCGTGGCCGGCTTGCCGGCACGCAGGGTCAGCCAGCAATTGATGGCCAGCAGCACCATCCCCGTGGCAAACAGGCTACCTCCGGCCAGGCGTACCACATAACCGAAATGGCTGGCGCTCAAAGCCTCGACAAAGGAGTAGCTCAGGGTGCCGTCATCGTTGATGGCCCGCCACATCAGACCCTGGGTGATGCCGTTGACCCACATCGAGGCGATGTAGAGTACGGTACCTGTGGTAGCCAGCCAGAAGTGCAGGCTGATCAGGGCAGTGCTGTACATCGCCTCCCTGTTCCACAGTCGCGGGATCATGTAGTACAGGCTGCCGATGCTGATCATCGCCACCCAGCCCAGAGCACCGGCATGCACGTGGCCTATCGTCCAGTCCGTGTAGTGGGACAGCGAGTTGACCGTCTTGATGGCCATCATCGGGCCCTCAAAGGTGGACATGCCGTAGAACGCCAGCGAAACCACCAGGAAACGCAGAATGGGGTCGCTGCGCAGTTTGTGCCAGGCACCGGACAGCGTCATCATGCCGTTGATCATGCCGCCCCAGCTGGGCACCAGCAGGATCACCGACATCACCATGCCCAGGCTCTGCGCCCAGTCGGGCAGGGCGGTGTAGTGCAAGTGGTGCGGACCGGCCCAGATGTAGATCGAGATGATGGCCCAGAAGTGCACGATCGACAGCCGGTAGGAATAGATCGGACGCCCGGCCTGTTTGGGCACGTAGTAGTACATCATGCCCAGAAAGCCCACCGACAGGATGAAACCCACCACACTGTGGCCGTACCACCACTGGATCATCGCATCCGTAGCACCGGAATAGATGGAATAGGATTTCATGGCAGAAACCGGCACAGCCGCGCTGTTAACGATGAATACCATGGCAGTGACGATGATGAAGGCCCCGTAGAACCAGTTGCCCACATAAATATGCGAAACTTTGCGCCGCGCAATGGTGCCAAAAAACAACCAGGTATAAACCACCCACAGAACGGTCAGCACAATGGACAGCGACCATTCCATCTCGGCATATTCCTTGGTGGTGGTGTAGCCCAGCGCATAGCTAAGCACAATGGCCACCAACATCACCTGCCAGGCCCAAAACAGCAAAGAAGCCATCACATCCGACGGCAACCGTGCCTGACAGGTACGCTGCACCACATAAAAAGAGGTGGCAAACAGTGCGCTACCGCCAAAGGCAAAAATCACCAGGCTGGTGTGGATCGGACGGATGCGGCCAAAGCTGGTCCAGGCGGTATCCAGGTTGAGAGCCGGCCAGACCAGCTGGGCGGCAATGAATACGCCCATGCTCATACCCAGTACACCCCAGATGATCGTCGCCAAAGTGAACTGGCGTACCACCTGCATGTTGTAGAAAGTTTCTTGACTGTTTTTCATAGTACATACGTGGCCGACAGAGGCCTGCCGACAAACGGCAGCTTCAAAACCACGCCTCCTGGCAATGATCTAGGTCAAGGTTAGGCGCCAAGATGGCTGGAGGCCAATGAAAAAAATTGCAGCAGAGATGCAAGAAAAGTAATCGAGCTTGTACTGGAACGGCTTTTAAAGCTGTACACAATCCGGCAATAAAAGCAATCACTGCCAGATAGGACGCTACCGGCCAACTTGCTTTCAGTTGATTTGAATCAATCACCAGTATGTATAAAAACATACTGTTGGTGTGTTAGAAGCTACTGGGTGTGCAGCATAGCAAGTCGGGCCATTCCTTCCCGGGCTGTCCCGGTTCAGCGGGACAGCCGTTCGCGACACATGCTACAACCCTGTGGTTTTAGGCTGTTTTTATGTAACAGCCCAGCGGTCCCGAAACCATTTTCCGCTTTACAAGAGCGGCAACGGCTGTATATTGACTTTATGCATATCAAAAGTATGCACAACAAAAATTATAAAAAAGGAATAGCACCATGAATGCGATTTTCTTGGCGATATTCGGCCTGATTGTGATGTTCGCCGGGTTCTTCATTTACTCGCGCTTTGTCGCAAGCAAGATATTCAAGCTGGATCCCGACTTTGAAACCCCTGCCCACAGTATGCAAGACGGTGTGGACTATGTGCCCACCAACAAATACGTGCTCTGGGGACACCATTTCACCTCAGTTGCCGGGGCTGCACCCATTGTCGGTCCAGCTATTGCAGTGATCTGGGGCTGGTTGCCGGCGCTACTTTGGGTGGTCTTTGGTACCGTATTCTTTGCCGGTGTGCACGACATGGGTGCGGTTTGGGCCAGTGTGCGCAATAAGGCCAAGTCCATGGGTGCTTTGTCCGGCGATGTGGTCGGCAACCGTGCCCGCTCGCTGTTCATGATCGTGATCTTCCTGGTACTGCTGATGGTCAACGCGGTGTTTGGCGTGGTAATTGCCAACCTGCTAATCAACAACGCAGGCTCGGTGATTCCCGTATCGGGCGCGATTGCCGTAGCCTTGGTGATCGGCCAGGCCATTTACCGCTTCAAATGGAACCTGCCACTGATCTCCTTGATTGGCGTGATCGTACTCTACTCGCTGATCTGGATTGGCCCACAGGTACCCATCGCCCTCCCGGAAACCGCCTTTGGTTTGTCCGACAGGGCGCTATGGATCCTACTGCTGTTCGCCTATGCGGCGGTGGCGTCCCTGCTACCGGTATGGATGTTGCTGCAGCCGCGTGACTACATCAATGGCCTGCAGTTATTCGTTGGCCTGGGTCTGCTGTACTTGGCCGTGTTCGTCGCCGGACCCACTGTGGTTGCACCGATGATCAACTCGGACGTGCCGGCCGGCACACCCTCGTTATTCCCGCTATTGTTTGTAACCATCGCCTGTGGCGCCATATCGGGCTTCCACGGCATCGTGGCATCCGGAACCACTTCCAAGCAGCTAAACAAGGAGCCGGATGCACGCCTGGTGGGCTACGGTGGTGCGCTGGGTGAGGGCACCCTGGCACTGGCCGCAATCATTGCCGCCAGTGCTGGTTTTGCCACCTTTGACGAATGGAAAGAAGTGTACTCCAGCTTTGGCGCCGGCGGCCTGAAGGCATTCGTGGACGGCGGTGGTGCCATTTTGCATGCAGGCACCGGTATCAGCCCTGAAGTATCCGCAACCATGCTGACGGTGATGGCTGCGCTGTTTGCCGGTACCACCATGGATACCGGTCTGCGCTTGCAGCGCTACATCTTCCAGGAGTGGGGCGAGATCTACAACCTCAACTGGATGAAAAAGGCAGTACCTGCCACCTTCCTGTCGGTAGGTAGCTGTCTGGCATTGGCCTTTGGTGCCGGCGGTGCGGACGGTGGTGGTGGTCTGCTGATCTGGCCGCTGTTCGGTACCACCAACCAACTGATGGCTGGCCTGACCCTACTGGTGGTCGCCGTGATGCTGGTGCGCCGCAAGACCAATGCGCTGGTGGTGATTGCGCCCATGGCGTTCATCCTGGTGATTGGCCTGTTGGCACTGGCCATCCAGATCTACACCTTCTTCATGCAACAAAACTGGTTCCTTTGCGGGCTGGCTATTGTGGTGCTGATTGCCGGTGTGCTGGTTGCGCTGGAGTGTATTTCCGCCCTGCGTAAGGAGCAGCAGCAGGAAGCCCTGACAGAGTGAAGTCCAGTCGCGCGGGCCGTCTTCGGCCCGCGATCTGTTGCAGAAAAGCCTGAACCCTAGAGTTGCCTTGTATTCAGGCTTTTTCATTGCGGCATTCTGCCCGTCTTTCATGTACCCGGGCCGACTACAATATAACCAGGGCCACAACACAGGTGACAGATGATGAGCAAGCTAACCGAAATCAAAAACTGGGTGCTCAGGGCAAACGAAGCGCTGACCACCTATTACAACGCGCCCTACCGAGCGGCCATTGCCCGCGCCAAGCGGGACGAGGATGACCTCTTCATGCTGCTGGTCTTTTCCGAGATGATGGGCATTCCCAATCCGGCTTCATGGTACACACTGGAACTACAGCCGCTGCTACTGGAGCGCTTCCACGACTGGCATGTCCGCATGGGCATGGAAAAATCACCCTTTGACCATATTTCCTGCTGCTAACCGAGCATGACGAATATCGGCTTAAGCCGGTACCCCCTTGCATGAATCAGGCAGATGCCAAGATGCTAAATATCGAACAATTGGTACAAAACAGATCGGTGCTATTTTGTGGTGGTAAAGGCGGGGTGGGCAAAACCACCCTGTCCTGCGCCATTGCGGTCAAAGCGGCACAATTAGGCCGCAAGACCCTGCTGGTTTCAACCGACCCAGCCCACAGCCTGTCGGACGCCTTTGCCCGCCCGATTGGTGGCAAGGAACTGTGCCTTGCGGAAAACCTGTTTGCCCTGGAACTGGATCCAGATACCGAAGTGGATGCCTATCTGGAACGAGTGCTATCGCACATGCGCCGCTATGTGAACCCGGACCAAGCCAATGAACTGAACCGCCAGCTGCAGCTGTCCAAGCAATCGCCCGGCGCCCAGGAGGCGGCCATTCTAGAACGGCTGGCTCGTTTGCTGAACGATGGCCTACAGCACTATGACCTGATCGTGTTCGATACCGCTCCCACCGGACATACCCTGCGTCTGCTAACCTTGCCAGAGATAATGTCGGTCTGGACCGAAGGACTACTCAAGCACAATAAGCGTGCCGAGCATCTGGGTTCGGTGCTAGAACACCTGACCCCAGGCCGCAGTGTCGACAGCCCTACCCAGGATCCGGCCAAGCATGCCGTGGAAGAGCTGGATGACCGTCAGCAGAAACTGCTCAGTACCCTACTGGAGCGCCAGCGTCTGTTCCATCGTATGCGCCACCTACTGACTGATCCTCAAAAGACCGGCTTTCTATTTGTACTGACACCGGAACGTCTGCCCATCATGGAAACCGAGCGCGCAGTCAACTCGTTGCAGGAGGGGAAAATCGGCGTGGCCGGCCTGCTGGTCAATCGGGTCATGCCCGAACAGGTGATGGAAAACGAATTTTGGCAAAGCCGTTTGCAACAGCAGCGACAGTACCTGGCCGAGATCGATCAACGTTTTGCGGCATTGCCACACCAGCGTATTGAGCTGCAACAGCAGGATATTCAGGGCCTGGATGCGCTGTCCGCTCTGGCGACGCAGCTAACATAACCTGCATTTTCCGAGTGCTGTGCCTATCGATTGCAGATAAGCCAAACAAACTTATTGCGAGCCTGCCTCACTTGCCAGCTTACGGTACAGGGTACGCCGCCCAATACCTAACAAAGCCGCAGCACGGCGCTTGTTACCATCGACCTGCTCCAGCACATGGTGAATATAGCGCAATTCAACCTCGGCCAGGGTAGGCAAAACAGGACCAGCCACTAGCTCGGCAGACAAAACTTCCTGCGTCGGCTGCGGTGCTGACTGATGAGTACGAATTCGCTGTGGCAAGTGTTCCGGCTCAATCATTGAGCCATGACAAAAAGTAACCGCCCGCTCCATGGCATTTTGCAATTCACGCACATTGCCCGGAAACGGGTATTGATGCAAACATTCCCGCGCTGCACTGCTCAATCCCTGTACTTGTCGCTCTGCCCGACTGGCAAAACGTGCCACAAAACGTGCCGCCAACAATTCCAGATCCTCAGCACGCTCACGCAATGGCGGTACATGCAAAGTAAAGGTTTCCAGCCGGAAAAACAGGTCATCGCGAAATCCTTCCCGGCCGGCTGCGGTTTGCAAAGGCTGGTTGCTGGCGGCAATGATGCGCACATCCACCACCTGCTCCAAGTCAGCCCCCACGGCGCGGAAGCTGCCTTCCTGCAGAACGCGCAGCAGCTTGGCCTGCAACGGCAACGGCATTTCGGAGATCTCATCCAGAAACAAGGTACCACCATCCGCCTGGGCAAACAGGCCTTTGCGGCTGCGCTGGGCACCGGTAAAGGAACCGGCGGCATGGCCAAAGAACTCGCTCTCCAGCAGTTCGGCCGGGATGCTCGCGCAGTTGACCGCCAGGAAGGGCTGGTCCTTGCGTTCGCTGTGTTCATGTACGGCCCTGGCCACCAGCTCCTTGCCGGTTCCACTTTCGCCGATGACCAGTACCGGGCCGTCGGCCTTGGCCAGCAGGCGGATATGGGAAAACAGCTCGCGCATGCCGCGGCTCTGTCCCAGCATGCCGTAGAAGCTTTCTTCCTGCAGCAGTTCCTGAAACCGCTGCATCTCGTTGCGCAGCTTGCGGGCATCCAGCAGGCGCTGGACCACCAGGCTGAAATGCTCCATGTTGAGTGGCCGGGTCAGCAGTTCATCGGCGCCCTGGCGCAATGCGCCGACGGCATGCTGCAGCTCCTCCGCTGCAGTCAGTACCAGGAAGGCGGGTCGGGGGTTCTGCTGTTTGCAGCTGCGCAGCAGGTGGTAGTCCGGCCCGCACAGCTGCAGGTCGCTGATGACCAGCAGCGTACGGTCACGCTCGAGGAGCTGCAGGGCCTGTTCGGTGGTGTGGACATGCCGGATGTCCAGGCCGTTGCCGGCCAGCTCCCGGCCGAGCTGCCGGGCAAGGGTCGGGTCGGATTCGAGCAGTATGATTTCAGGGGGGTGAGGGGTCATGCTATGGGTCAAAAGGCTCCATGTGTCATATTGGCACTGCAATGCCTGGCTCCGGTTGCATTTCGGAAATTCCGCTCATGCTGCAACTGCATGATTTGACGGATATATTTTTTTCTGCTCGGGCTGGCACGGGGCTTGCTGTATGCATGGGTGTTATTACAGGTCACGGACGTGTCATGACGAAACCCCAATGTTTACAGGAGAACACCATGCGTTTTATCCCCACCAGACTGGCATCCCTTTTCTTTGCAGCCATTGTCATGCTCCAGGGCATTGCCGTAGCGCAGGATCTGCAGCCGGTACAGTCGCCCGCTGACGCGCAGGCGCAACACTATACAGACCAGGAAGTGGATATGTTTGTTTCCTCGTACAAGGCAATCATGGAGGTGCGCGAGAAATATGCCGCCCAGTTGCAGGACGAGCAGGACGAAGAAAAGGTGCGCGAGATCCAGGACAGGGCCAATGAGGAAATGACTAGCAAGGTAGGTCAGTTCGGCCTGGGCACTGAGAAATACAATGAAATGGCGCAAAACCTGCAGACCAATCCGGAGCTGATGGAGCGGGTCATGAAAAAACTGCAGTGATTGCTGTCCTTTCCGAAAAAGCCCCGACCGGGGCTTTTTTGTGTGCTAACGTTGGCGCAGGAACATGAATGCGGGGCGAGCGACATGACTACTGAAGTTGTGCTTGTGCTGGCCATCGCCCTGGCCGCCATGCTGTTGTTCATCACCGAGGCGTTGCGGGCCGACGCCATCGCCGTGCTGGTGCTGGTCAGCCTGGCCCTGTTGGGCCTGGTCAGTCCGGCCGAAGCCTTGAGCGGCTTTGGCAATCAGGCGACCATTACCGTGGCTGCCATGTTCATTCTTGCTGCCGGCCTGCAAAACAGTGGTGCGCTGTCCGGGCTGAGCATCTTGCTGGGGCGGGCAAAGTCGCCGCTGCAGTTCCTGCTGGTGCTGTTTGGTCTGCTGGCAGTCATTGCTCCCTTCGTCAACAACACGGCTGTGGTGGCCGTGTTCATTCCCATCGTGATTGCCGCCAGCCTGAAGGTGGGCATGGCGCCTTCCCGCGCGTTGATTCCCCTGTCCTATGTCTCCCAGATGGTCGGCGTCTGCACCCTGATCGGCACCTCGACCAACCTGATTGTCAACTCGGTCGCAAGGGATCTCGGGCATCCGGGGTTCAGCATGTTCCAGTTCCTGCCGTTGGGAGCCATTTGTCTGCTGGCCGGCTGTCTCTACCTGCTGACGGTCGGGCGCTGGCTGTTGCCGGAGGTGCGCAGCTCCGATCTGGACAACCTTTATGATTTCGGTCACTACATCACCGAGCTGAGGATAGTGGAAGGTTCCGGCCTGCAAGGCACTTCGGTAGAGCAGGCGCAGCTGGGCGAAAAGCACGGTATCTATGTGCTGGAGCTGCTGCGTGAGGGCGAAAAGTACTGGTCGCCGCGCTCGGAGGAGCTGCGCGCGGGGGATGTCTTGCTGGCCCGCGGCAGCTGGCCGGCGCTGGAGCAGTTGCAGGAGGAGTACCGGCTGGAGTTCAACACAGGCACGGACTTTCGTGTCAAGGGCAAGAAGCGGGGCAAAAGCATGATTGCCGAGGTCATGATTGCGCCGCAGTCACGCATGGCCGGCCGTCTGCTGGCGGCGCTGAACCGCAGCTGGCGCTACAACGCGGCCGTGCTGGGTGTGCAACGGCGTGGCCAGGTGGTGCGTGAACAGCTCAATACGCTGCGCCTGCGGGTGGGCGATATCCTGTTGCTGGCTTTGCCCGAACAGGACATGCCGGCCCTGCGCAAGGACCGCAGCGTACTGGTCCTGTCCCAGCGCCAGAGCGTGGAAAAGCGTGGCTGGCGCGCACCCTATGCACTGCTGGTCATGGCGTTGGTGGTGGGGGTGGCAGCGCTGGGCTGGGTGCCGATCGCCATCACCGCCATCACTGGTGCTGCAGCCATGGCACTGGCCGGCTGCGTGCAGGCCGACGACGTGTACGAGTCCACCGACTGGTCCATTGTCATCATGATGGCAGCCTTGCTGCCGCTCGGGATTGCCATGAGCAGCAGTGGTGCGGCCGGGTTCGTGGTGCAGAACACCGTAGGTATGGTCAGTCATCTGGGACCCCATGTGGTGTTGGCTGTGGTCTATCTGATGGCGCTGCTGTTTGGCGAACTGATGAGCAATTCGGCAGCGGCGGTGCTGTTGACTCCGGTCGGCTTTTCCACGGCGCAGATGCTGGGCGTGGATGCCACGCCCTTTCTGATTGCAATCACCTTTTCCGCATCCACCAGCTTCCTGACTCCGGTGGGTTACCAGACCAACATGATGGTGTACAACGCGGGAGGTTATCGCTTCAGTGACTTCGTTCGGGTGGGGCTGCCGCTGAATCTGATTTTCTGGGTGCTGGGCGTGCTGTTCATACCGGTGTTCTGGCCGTTTTGAGCGGCCATCCGCCTGTTCACTCGAATGGTTGTGGCGGCCCGTGTATGGTAACACGGCCGGCCGGGCAAGCCCCATGCTTGATGTGTTAGCCGGGCACTAAAGGCTTGTGTGCGAATGAATTCGCACCTACAGGTAAGCCAGTCTATATCTGTAGTGGCACAAGGCGTATGCTGGCATGGGTGCATGGATCTGAAGGCTATTCGATGTTCTGAATCTGCTCGCGCATCTGTTCGATCAGCACCTTGATGTTGACCGATGCCTGGGTAGTGCGGGTGTCGATGGCCTTGGATCCCAGGGTATTGGCTTCACGGTTGAGCTCCTGCATCAGGAAGTCCAGCCGGCGACCGACGGCCTCGCGGTCCTGCAGGACGCGGCGTACCTCGCGGACGTGGGTGAGCAGGCGATCCAGTTCCTCGGCCACATCGCTGCGCTGGGCCAGCAGGACCAGCTCCTGTTCCAGACGCTGGGGGTCGATTTCCAGGGCGACTTCCTGGCAGCGGGTCAGGATCTTCTGGCGCTGCTGCTCCAGCATGTCCGGAATGGCCTGTGCAAGGTTGGTGGTTTCCTGCTCGATACCGTCCAGCCGCTCGGTAATCAGCCGGGCCAGTTCGGCGCCTTCCCGGGCACGGTTGTCCTTCAGCTGTGCCAGCGTCTGGTCAAACAGTTGCAGGGCATCGGCGTGCAGCTGCTCGATGTCCGGCTCAGGGCTGCTGAGGACGCCGGGAAACTGCAACACTTCCAGCGGGTCGAGCGGGGCCGGTTGTTGGATCATGTCGGCCAGCTGCTCGGCTGCCTCGATCACCTGGCGAGCACGCTCCAGATCCAGTCCGGTATCGGCTTCACGGCCGGCTTCGGCCAGCCTCAGGGTGCATTCCAGCTTGCCGCGTGACAGGCCCTTGCGCAGACGCTCCCGCAACTGGCCTTCCAGGCCGCGCAGGCTTTCCGGCAGGCGCAGGTGTGGTTCCAGATAGCGGTGGTTGACCGAGCGGATCTCCCAGGTCAGGGTGCCATAGGTGCCGTTGCATTCCTGTCGGGCAAAGGCGGTCATGCTGTGGGTCATGCGAACTCCGGAGTCTGTGGGTAGGTGGCGCTAGTGTAGCGAAAATATGACATGTCCGGGGCGGTCGGCTTTCAGGTTGGAGGTGAGGATGGCTGCCGCGAAAAATCCCTTGGCGGGTAGCCGGCCGGTTGCAACCCTGTGTTGGCGAATCCTTTATACTGTTGCGGTTTTCAAGTCATCTAGGGGAACCATCATGACCCGTCCCAGTGGACGCGCGGCAGATCAGCTGCGTGAAGTACGGATTACGCGCAACTTTACCTGCCATGCCGAAGGTTCGGTGTTGGTGGAGTTTGGCCAGACCAAGGTCATTTGTACCGCCAGCGTCGAGGAGGGCGTGCCACGCTTCCTGCGTGGCCAGAATCAGGGCTGGCTGACGGCGGAATACGGCATGTTGCCACGCGCGACCGGCAACCGTACCCGTCGCGAGGCGACCAGTGGCAAGCAGGGTGGCCGTACGCTGGAAATCCAGCGGTTGATCGGTCGCTCGCTGCGCGCGGCGGTGGATCTGGCAGCACTGGGCGAATACACCATGGTGGTGGATTGTGACGTGATCCAGGCGGATGGCGGAACCCGCACCGCAGCCATCACCGGTGCCATGGTGGCGGTTGAGGATGCCTTGCACACCATGCAGCGGCGCGGCTGGCTCAGCGCCGACAAGCCGCTGCCGCTCAGACAGCGCATTGCTGCGGTGTCCGTGGGCATCTATCAGGAGGAGCCGGTGCTGGATCTGGATTATCCGGAGGATTCGACGGCAGACACCGATCTGAACGTGGTCATGACCGATGCCGGCGGCTTCATCGAGGTACAGGGCACCGCCGAAGGCGCTCCCTTTGATGCGCAGCAGTTCAATGCCATGCTGGCGCTGGCGGAGAAGGGCATCAGGGAGTTGTTTGCCGCTCAGCGGGCCGCTCTGGAAAGCTGATTTTCCGGTCGGTATCTGCGTCGCCGGCGAGGTTGCCGGCTGTCACTTGGCATGTAGTGTGGCGCAATTGTGCAAGCCGGGCTACAGGGCTTTCGCCGGGCGGATGTGGAAGGCCAAGACCACTAAAAACTCAGCGTCCAGTCATAGTCCACCTGCAGCGGGGCGTGCTCGGAAAAGCGTGGCTGGCGGAACTGCTGCGCACTGCGCACGGTACGCTTGAGACCGGGGGTCAGCAGCTGGTAGTCGAAGCGCCAGCCCAGGTTGAGCATTTCGGCTTGCTCGCTGTCCGGCCACCAACTGAACTGCTCGCCTTCGCGGCTGACTTCGCGCAGTGCGTCAATGTAACCCATGCTGTGGATCAGCTCGTCCAGCCAGGCGCGCTCGGCGGGCAGGAATCCCGGGATCTGCTGGCAGTCGCGCCAGTGTTTCACGTCGAATTTCTGGTGGGCGATGAAGGTTGAACTGCAGTAGATGTAGTCACGGCGCTTGCGGCGCTGCTTGTCCAGGTAGCGGCCCAGGTCTTCCATGAGCTTGAATTTTTCATTGAGTGCCTGGTCACCCTGGCGGCCATCGGGAAACAGCAGGCTGCCGATGCTGATCTTGTCGAAGTCGGCCTGGATGTAGCGGCCATAGCGGTCGACCGCCTCGAAACCCAGCGTGGTGATGATGGCCTTGGGCTGCACCCTGGTATACAGGGCGGTGCCGCCCTGTTCCGGCAGTTCCGCGGCACAGACAAAACCCTGATAGCCATCCATCTGCAATTGCGGCTGGTCAATGTCTTCGGCGGCAATGCGTGTATCCTGCAGACAGATCACGTCGGCATCCTGACCCTGCAGCCAGTCGAACAACCCAAGGCTGGCTGCACGGGCGAGCCCGTTAACATTGATACTGATGATGCGCATGGGTGGCCTCTATATAAAAACTGCGTATATGATACCCAAGCCGCCTGCAATTGGCTAAGAAAACCGGGGTGTCCGGCAGCGGCTCCGGGCAGCTTTCCCGGTATCCGTACAGGCTTTGCCGGCATTGCACAGTGCGCTGCCGGGACGTGTGCTTTTCAGGGGTTTGACAGAGACCGTTATGCAAGATTATCAAGAAGAATTCATCCGTTTTGCCATCGAGCGTGGCGTGTTGCGTTTTGGCGAGTTCGAGCTGAAATCGGGGCGGATCAGCCCGTATTTCTTCAATGCCGGCCTGTTCAATACCGGTCTGGCCCTGGCCCGCTTGGGTCGTTTTTATGCGCGGGCACTGCTGGATAGCGGGGTCGAATACGACGTGCTGTTCGGACCGGCCTACAAGGGGATTCCACTGGCCACCAGCACCGCGTTGTCACTGGCTGCGGAGCATGGCCTGGATCGTCCCTGGTGCTTCAACCGCAAGGAAGCCAAGGAGCATGGCGAAGGCGGCGTGCTGGTTGGTGCCCCTTTGCAGGGGCGGGTGATGATTGTCGATGACGTCATCACGGCCGGTACCGCCATCCGTGAGGTCATGCAGATCATCAATCACGAGGGCGCGCAGGCGGCTGGTGTGCTGATTGCCCTGAACCGCCAGGAGCGCGGGCAGGGCGAACTGTCGGCCATCCAGGAGGTCGAGCGCGATTTCAATATGCCGGTGGTCAGTATTGTATCCTTGCAGCAGATACTGGAATACTTGTCTGGAGATGCACAGCTCAGGAGCCATCTGCCGGCGGTGGAGCGTTATCGCGATACCTACGGCATTGCATAGGGATAGCGCGGGAAGCCGGATGGCGGACTGCAGGAAAGAGGGATTGCTGATGAAAAGGTTGTTTGCCGGACTGGTGGCATGCGTGGCGGTGCTGGCTTCCACGGCCCTACAGGCGGTCGAGTTCTACCGCTACGAGGATGCCAACGGGGTTACCGTCATCTCCCGCCAGGGTGTGCCTGCCGAGGTGATCGGCAAGGGCTATGAGGTGCTGAACGAGCACGGGCGGGTGATCCGTGTGGTGCCGCGCGCACTGACTCCCGAGGAGCATCGCCAGCTGCAGGAGCAGAAGAAACAGGCCGAAATCGATCGGCAGCTATTGCGGTTGTATAGCCAGGTCTCCGACGTGGATCGTGCTCTGGAGCGTAAGCAGCTGGAAATCGACAGCTATATCAGCATAGTCCGCCGCAACATGGCAGATGTCCGGGAAGACAAGGCGATTCTGCTCAGGGAGGCCGGCAACCACGAGCGGGCGCAACGGGCGGTTCCTGAAAAACTTTTACAGAGAATTTCGGAGCTGGAGCAAAGGGAGCAAGGATATCTTCAGGAAATCGAGGGTTATCAAGCGCTTAAGGAACAAGTCGCGGCGGAATTTGCCGTCGATAAACAGCGTGTAACCGAGCTTTTGCGTCAAAAAAATCAGTAAGTGAAATTGAGTCGCTGAAAAAAATACAGTACCCTGCCCATCCTTTTCAATGAAAAAGGCATCTTTTGGCCGGATGGAATCCGGACTTTGTGGGAGCCATGACTCCCATGCGCATGGCCGTGCAAGCAGACTGTCTGTGTTGGCCGCTTTTGATTACCCAAGGTAATTGTCCTTCCCTGCGGGGGAATGCCTGTCTGGCAAGCATCGCTTTGTCGCCATCTGTCGGCGTCTGTGCCTGCCATGAATATGGAGAGTACCCATGACTCAACTGATAAAAACAAGAGCCTTTGACGAGGCCTTTACACGCAATACAAAATTCACGGTGTATACCGAGCGGCAACTGGACAGGATCGGGCCGCTGCAGAAACTGACCGAAGAACAGCGTCTTGAAATGCGCGTGGTCGCCAATGTCCTGCCTTTTCGCGTCAACCAGTATGTGATTGACGAGCTGATCGACTGGAACAATATACCGGCCGATCCCATCTTCCAGCTGACCTTTCCCCAGCGCGGCATGCTGGAGCCTGAAGACTTCGAGCGCATGGCCGATGCGCTGCGCGGTGGTGCCGAGCGTGCCGAAATCCAGGCCATTGCCCGGGAGATCCGCGAAAAACTGAATCCGCATCCGGCCGGACAGCAGGAAATGAACGTTCCCATGCTGGATGGCGAGCCCTTGCCCGGCATGCAGCACAAGTACCGTGAAACGGTGCTGTTCTTTCCCAGTCAGGGGCAGGTTTGCCACAGCTATTGCACCTTCTGCTTTCGCTGGGCGCAGTTCATCGGCGACAAGGAGCTGAAGTTCGCCAGCAACGAGGCGGACAGCCTGCACCGCTACCTCAAGGCGCACAAGGAGGTCAGCGACCTGTTGATGACGGGTGGTGACCCCATGGTGATGAAGACCAGTCACCTGAAGGGCTATCTGGAAGGCATGCTGCGCCCGGAGCTCGATCATGTGCAGACCATCCGCATCGGCACCAAATCCCTGACCTTCTGGCCACAGCGCTTTGTCACCGACCCCGATGCCGACGAGCTGCTTGCCTTGCTGGCCCGCCTGGTGCGCGGCGGCAAGCATGTGGCACTGATGGCCCACTTCAACCACTGGCGCGAGCTGGAAACCCCGGTGATGCGCGAGGCCGTGCGCCGCATCCAGGCAACCGGCACCATCATCCGTGCCCAGGCACCGGTGGTGCGGCACATCAATGATGATCCGGAGGTCTGGGCGCGCATGTGGCGCACGCAGGTCGGCATGGGCATCGTGCCCTACTACATGTTCGTCGAGCGCGATACCGGTGCCAAGCGGTACTTCGAGGTACCGCTGGAGCGTACGTACCAGATCTATCGCGAGGCCATCCAGCGGGTTTCCGGCCTGGCACGCACCGCCCGCGGTCCGTCCATGAGTGCCGGCCCCGGCAAGGTGGAGATCCAGGGGATCGTCGAGCTGCATGGTGAAAAGGTGTTTGTCCTGCGCTTCATCCAGGGTCGCAATCCGGACTGGGTGCAGCGTATCTTCTTTGCCAAGTACGACCCGCAGGCCACCTGGTTCGACGATCTGGTGCCGGCATTCGGTGAGGAGAAATTCTTCTTCACTGACGAGTACAACGCCATGCAGGAGCAGGCGGAGGCCTGATCCCGGCAGGGTTGATACAAAAACAGGCTGCAGTCCTTCGGGGCTGCAGCCTGTTTTTTTTGGGTTCCTGAAATCCGTTCAGCGCCTGCAGCCGCTCATGTAGCGGCAGGCCGGTCAGGCTAGTCGTTGGTGATCAGCGTACCCACACCGGAATCGGTGAAGATTTCCAGCAGCACGGCGTTGGGCACGCGGCCGTCGATGATGTGGGCGCTGCGCACACCGGCCTGTACCGCATCCAGCGCACAGCCGATTTTCGGCAGCATGCCGCCGTAGATGGTGCCGTCGGCAATCAGTTCGTCCACCTGCTCGGTGTTGAGACCGGTCAGCACGTTGCCCTGCTTGTCGAGCAGGCCGGCGATGTCGGTGAGCAGGATCAGCTTTTCCGCGTTCAGCGCCTCGGCCACCTTGCCGGCCACCAGGTCGGCGTTGATGTTGTAGGATTCGCCATCCGCGCCCACACCAATGGGTGCGATGACCGGGATGAAGTCACCCTGCACCATCATGTGCAGCAGCTCCTTGTTGATACTGGCCACTTCGCCCACCTGGCCGATGTCGATGATTTCCGGCTTGGTCATTTCCGGCAGCTGGCGGGTGACTTTCAGCTTGCGCGCGCGGATCAGGCGGGCATCCTTGCCGGTCAGGCCGATGGCGTTGCCGCCGTGGCTGTTGATCAGGCTGACAATGCTCTTGTTGACCAGCCCGCCAAGCACCATTTCCACCACGTCCATGGTCTGGCTGTCGGTGACCCGCATGCCATCCACGAAACGGCTTTCGATGTTGAGACGCTTGAGCAGCTCGCCGATTTGCGGGCCGCCGCCATGCACCACCACCGGGTTGATGCCGACCGCCTTCATCAGCACGATGTCGCGGGCGAAGCCGTTCTTCAGCTCCTCGCTTTCCATGGCATGGCCACCGTACTTGATGACCAGGGTCTGGCCGACAAAGCGGCGGATGTAGGGCAGGGCTTCGGAGAGTACTTCCGCCACATGGGCGGCATCTTCACGGTTCAGGGTCATGGTTCGTTTTCCGGGTCAGAAGGGCCAGTGGATATCGGGTGCTACCGCCAGCAGCTGCTCGCGGAACAGTTCCTGGATGCGCTGCAGCTCTTCTTCGCTATCGCCCTCGAAGCGCAGCACCAGCAACGGTGTGGTGTTGGAGGCACGGATCAGCCCCCAGCCGTCGGGGTAGTCGACGCGAATGCCGTCCAGTGTGTTGACACTGCCATCTCCCCAGTCGGCGGAAGCCTGCAGGGCCTCGATGATGCCGAACTTGGTGTCTTCGGTCACCTCGATGGTGAGCTCCGGGGTGGAGACTCCCAGCGGGTAACGGGCAAATACCTGGTCCACGCTGTCGCTTTCCATGCTGAGGGTTTCCAGCAGACGGGCAGCCGCGTAGATGCCGTCGTCAAAACCGAACCAGCGTTCGCCGAAGAAGATGTGTCCGCTCATCTCGCCGCCGAGCAGTGCGCCGGTTTCGCGGATCTTCGCCTTCATCAGCGAGTGACCGGTCTTCCACATCACCGGGCGGCCGCCGACGCGGCTGATGAGTGCACCGAGGCGGCGGCTGCACTTGACGTCAAACACGATGTCGGCGCCCGGGTTGCGGGAGATCACGTCCTCGGCCAGCAGCATCATCAGGCGGTCGGAGTAAATGATTTCACCGGTATTGGTGACCACACCCACCCGGTCGGCATCCCCGTCGAAGGCCAGGCCCAGGTCGGCGTTTTCCTCGTGCACCCGCCGGATCAGGTCCTGCAGATTCTCGGCCTTGCCCGGATCGGGGTGGTGGTTGGGGAAGTTGCCATCCACCTCGCAATACAGGGGTACCACGCTGCAGCCGATGCTTTCCAGCAGCTGCGGTGCGACCGTGCCGCCCACTCCGTTGCCGCAGTCCACCACCACCTTGAGCGGACGGCCGATGGCAATGTCGTCGCTGATGTAGCCGACGTATTGTTCGATGATGTCTTCCTGGTGGACGGAGCCGGAGCCTTGCATCAGGTCACTGCTGACAATGCGCTCGTACAGCGCCGTGATGCGCGGGCCGGACAGGGTCTCGCCGGCGATCACGATCTTGAAGCCGTTGTAGTCGGGCGGGTTGTGGCTGCCGGTCACCATCACGCCGGAGGTGGCAGCCAGACGATGGGTGGCAAAGTAGACTAGTGGAGTGGGTACCATGCCCAGATCCAGCACCTCGCAACCGCTGTCCGCCAGACCCTGGGCCAGTGCTTTCAACAGGGCTGGCCCGGACAGGCGGCCATCGCGGCCGACAACGACGCTGGATTCGCCACGGGCTCGGCTTTCGCTGCCCACGGCGCGGCCAATCCAGTAGGCGGTGTCTGCGTCCAGGTTCTGGCCGACGATGCCGCGGATGTCGTAGGCGCGGAAAATTCCCGCATCCAGTGGTTGCGGGCTGTCCTCGCTGTCATCCAGCTCCATGTCGAGAATGTCGATCTCCAGTGCTTCGTCGAGTATCGTCTGCGCCGGTGCGGGTTCTGCCTTGGGGGCGGGTGCGGCAGGTGCCGCCGTTGCCGGCTTGGCGGCCTTGAGCAATAACTGCTGCAGGGCCGGCTTGAGCGGCCGCAGTTCTCTGTGGGCCAGCATGTCGAGCAAATCCCGGTTTCCGGTCTGAAAAGCCTGTTGCAGCAGTTCGGCATCCTCTGCCAGGTTGCGGCGCATGCGGCCGCGCTGCACGAGCAGGGCCAGCAGGGCGCCAAGCAGGGAGATCAGCAGCAGGGCCACATAGTGCATGAGCCAGGGGCTGTGCTGGATGGGCAGGCTGTCGATGCCGAGCTCCACCCGCCAGTAGGGATGAGGGCCGGCAAAGCTGACCGGGGTGGCTTTTTGCAGACCGGGACCGGCCTGATGCATGACCACCTCGGGCACGTTGGGCAGCTGCTGCAGCAGGCGGATCTGCCAGGTGCCGATGATGTTCGGCTCGGGCAGGGAGCCCAGCATGCGGTCGGCATCGTAGGCAAGCAGCAGGGTGCCGATGACACGCTGTTGGCTCGGCTCGAGAATGGGCTGCGCCTTGTAGAGCAGCTTGTGCTGGTTGCTCTGCACATATTCGGTATGGCCGGGCTGGTTGGTGGCGGCCTGGCCGATGTGATCCAGTGCGGCAAAGCCGATGTCCGGGCTGTCGTTTCTGCTGGCGGGTTGTCCCGGCAGGCGGACCACTGCAGTCACCAGATAGGCGCGCCGGACCATCTGTCGCTCCAGCTGGCGGATCTGTTCGCGGTCCCGCTGCTGGACGGCGCGGACCAGCGCCATGCTGTCCGCCAGAGCCTTGCTGTCGTGATCAATCAGACCGGCCAGTGTGCCAAGCTGCTGGTTGTAGGCAGCGGCCCAGGTGGCGGCCTGCTCCTGGCTGTGTTGCCGGCTGCTTTCCAGGTGATGGAAAAACAGCAAGGCACCCATGGCGGCAATGCCTGCCAGTACGGGGAGCAAGGCGCCCAGCAGGGTGGATGATGTCCTGTTGTCCTTGTTGGCGTGTTTTTTGTCAGGCTGCATGGGACCTCCATGTGGGCCGTGTGCCGGATATCAACTCTTTCCAGTGTGGCCGAAGCCGCCGCTGCCACGCTGACTGGCAGCAAACTCGTTCACGACTTCCAATTGTGCCTGAACCACGGGTACCAGTACCAGCTGGGCAATGCGCTCGCCCGGCTCGATGGTGAAGCTGTCGCCCCCCCGGTTCCAACAGGACACCATCAGCTCGCCCTGGTAGTCGGAATCGATCAGGCCCACGAGGTTGCCCAGCACGATGCCGTGCTTGTGGCCCAAGCCCGAGCGCGGCAGGATGACGGCCGCCAGCCCGGGATCCTCGATGTGGATGGCCAGGCCGGTGGGGATCAGCAGGGTCTCGCCGGGTTGCAGCGTGGTTGCCTGCTGCAGCATGGCGCGCAGGTCGAGGCCGGCGGAACCGGGCGTGGCGTGTTCGGGCAGGGGGAATTCGCTGCCCAGGCGCGGATCGAGAATTCTAGCCTGGATACTGTGCATGTTCAGTGGTCGTCCGTGTTCAGGTACTGGTGAATGAGCTGGATCAGCTGGATGGCGATCTTGTTTTTGCTGGTCTGTGCAAAATGGGTCTGCCGGTGCTGTCGGTCGATGACGGTGATGGCGTTTTCCTCGCTGTCAAAGCCGATGCTGGAGTTGGATACGTCGTTGGCAACGATCAGGTCCAGGTTCTTGTCGCGCAGCTTGATGGCGGCATAGTCCAGCAGGTTCTGGGTTTCGGCGGCAAAACCGACACTGAACGGCCGGTCCTCGCGCAACGACAGGGAGGCCAGGATATCCGGATTGCGAACCAGCTGCAGCAGCATGCCGTCATTGCTGCCGGGGTCCTTTTTCAGCTTGTGTTCGGCGGGTATTTCCGGGCGGAAGTCGGCGACTGCCGCCGTGGCGATCAGGATATCGCAGGGCATGGCGGACTGGCAGGCCAGCAGCATCTCCCGGGCGCTGGTGACATTGATCCGTTCCACCCGGTCCGGAGTGGCCAGCTGGACCGGGCCGCTGACCAGGGTGACCCGGGCGCCAGCCTCGGCGGCGGCACGGGCCACGGCAAAGCCCATCTTGCCGGAGCTGTGGTTGGTGATGTAGCGGACCGGGTCAATGGCTTCACGGGTCGGGCCGGCGGTCACCAGCACGTGCTTGCCGGTCAGCAGCTGGCGCTGGAAGCACTCGGCGGCATGGATGGCCAGCTGGTCCGGCTCCAGCATGCGTCCCGGACCGATATCGCCACAGGCCTGACTGCCGGCCGCCGGACCGAACAGCTGTACGCCACGCTGTTGCAGCAGTGCGGCGTTGGCCTGGGTCGCCGGGTCACGCCACATGGCCTGGTTCATGGCCGGTGCCAGCGCCACCGGCGCATCGGTGGCCAGTACCAGGGTGGTCAGCAGGTCGTTGGCATTGCCCAGCGCCAGGCGGGCCATGATTTCCGCGGTGGCCGGGGCAACCAGCACCAGGTCGGCCCAGCGGGCCAGCTCGATGTGTCCCATGGCCGCCTCGGCGGCCGGATCCAGCAGATCCAGATGGACCGGGTGGCCGGACAGGGCCTGCAGGGTCAGGGGAGTGATGAATTCGCGGGCGCTGCGGGTCATGACCACGCGCACATCGGCACCGTGGTCCTTGAGCCTGCGGACCAGCTCGGCGCTCTTGTAGGCAGCGATGCCGCCGCCGATGCCCAGGATGATGTTCTTGTTGGCCAGACGTTGCATGAAACTGCCTTGTGGGAGGGGTTAAGTGGCCTTTTTGGCCAATTTCATTCGTCAGTTTCGGCGCCTGTGGCCCCGATACTGCGCTGCTGTTCCTCGTCATGGCCTCGCCATGACTCGTCGCAGCGCCCTGTCTCGAAACCTAGGTCATCCGAACTTGATTGAAGCAACGGACCAAACAGGCCCGCTGGCAAAATAAAAAAACGGCACTAAGATAGCACATGGCGCCGTCGAGGGCAGCAGGGCCGCCCGGGGTTGCCGTACCCATTCAGGGAAGACAGCGGCCGCAAGGTCGCAATTGCATGCAGGGAGGTATGCAAATGAGCATTCGATTGTGGCCGGAAGCCGAGCGGCCGCGTGAAAAGTTGCTTGCCAATGGAGCGGCCACGTTATCCGATGCGGAGCTGCTGGCCATATTTCTACGCACCGGAGTACGCGGTTGCAGTGCGGTGGAGCTGGCCCGGCGCCTGCTGGGCGAGTTTGGCGGGCTGCGCCAGCTGCTGGAGGCAAGCCTGGACGAGTTCACTGCCCATCAGGGGCTGGGACCGGCCAAGTATGCACAGTTGCAGGCGGTGCTGGAGATGGGGCGGCGCCATCTGGAGGCCACCATCCGTCGTGATTCGGCACTGGAAAGCCCGCAGGCGGTCAGGGACTATCTCAAGGCCAAGCTGCGCCACGAGCCGCATGAGATATTTGCCTGCCTGTTTCTGGACACCAAGCATCGGGTGCTGGCATTCGAGCCGCTGTTCTACGGCACCATCGACGGTGCCAGCGTCTATCCCCGGCAGGTGGTCAAGCGGGCGCTGGCACATAATGCGGCCGCCCTGATCCTGACCCACAACCATCCGTCCGGCGTGGCGGAGCCTAGCCAGGCCGACAAGCAGCTGACCGAACGCCTGAAGGAGGCACTGGCGCTGATCGATGTGCGTATCCTGGATCACTTCATCGTCGGGGACGGCGAACCGCTGTCCATGGTCGAGCATGGCTGGATGTGAAGGATGGGCCGGACAGCCCGGATCTGCCTGTGCAAAATGTAAATTTATGGGCTTGCGACTTGCTGCGGCGGGCATATTTTGCTATAAAGTGCGACCTCGTTTCGGGCCTGCTCTCCCGGTTTGCCTGTCTGCAGCATGCAGGCAGATGACTGGCCGGATTTTCAGGGCAGGATTTTTCGTTGAAAACATGGTGTTATTCAACGAGTTGCAAAACAATCAAGTTTCAACAGCCAACCCATGCCGGGTTGGGCATGTGGTTCTAGAGGGCTGAAGCATGTCAAAAGTTTGTCAAGTAACCGGTAAGGGTCCGGTTACAGGGAACAATGTTTCCCACGCCATGAACAAAACCCGCCGTCGTTTCCTGCCAAACTTGCAGTACCATCGTTTCTGGGTCGAGTCCGAGAAGCGTTTCGTACGTCTGCGTGTTTCCGCCAAGGGCATGCGCATCATTGACAAGCGTGGCATTGACACAGTTCTGTCCGAGCTGCGCGCTCGTGGCGTAAAGGTATAGGAGCAGTCTCATGCGTGATTTGATTCGTTTGGTGTCCAGCGCCGGTACCGGCCATTTCTACACCACTGACAAGAACAAGCGCACGACTCCGGAGAAACTGGAAATCAAGAAATACGATCCAGTGATCCGCAAGCACGTGATCTACAAGGAAGGCAAGATCAAGTGATCTGGCCTTGCTTCAGGAAACCCGCCCCAGTGGCGGGTTTTTTGTTGCCGGTCACTGGCGGCGGCAATGGCTGGCGGAAGGGCAAAATGGTAGATTGAATGGCGGCCCGCATCGGGCGTTGCATACGGGGAGGGGCCGGGATGAAGGTATTGGTGCTGGGAGCCGGTGTGATTGGCGTGACCACGGCCTGGTATCTGCGCCAGCATGGCCTTGAGGTCACCGTGGTGGACCGTCAGCCCGGCGCGGGCCTGGAAACCAGCTATGCCAACGCCGGACAGATTTCACCGGGCTATGCCACCCCTTGGGCTGCGCCCGGCATTCCGCTCAAGGCCATGGGCTGGTTGCTGCAAAAACACGCCCCGTTGGCCATCCGCCTGACCGCGGACTGGCGCCAGTATCAGTGGATGTGGCAGATGTTGCGCAACTGCACGGCCCGGCGCTATGCGGTCAACAAGGAGCGCATGCTGCGCGTGGCCGAGTACAGTCGTGATTGCCTGGACGAGTTGCGGAACACGACCGGCCTCGAATATGAGGGCCGCCAGCTGGGCACGACCCAGGTGTTCCGCAGCCAGAAACAGCTGGATGCGGCAGCCCGCGACATACGGGTGCTGGACGAGAGCGGGGTGTCCTACCGCCTGTTGCGGCGGGACGAGATCCGCGAGGTGGAACCGGCCCTGCATGAGGTGCGTGACCAGCTCAGCGGCGCCTTGCACCTGCCCAACGACCAGACCGGTGATTGTTACCTGTTCACCAGGCGGCTGGCGGAGCTGGCAGCTGCGGCAGGTGTGGAGTTCCGTTTTGACAGCACCGTGGAGGCATTGCTCAGCGAGGGCGATCGCATTCACGGAGCGCGCATCAATGGCCGGCTGGAACGGGCCGACCACTACGTGCTGGCGCTGGGCAGCAATTCGCGCCGTCTGCTCAACGGCATCGGCATGGATCTGCCGCTGTATCCGCTCAAGGGATATTCGCTGACCTATGCGCTGGACAATGAAGCGGCTGCGCCGCAGTCCACCGTGCTGGACGAAACCTGGAAGGTGGCCATCACCCGTTTCGATACGCGGATCCGGGTGGGTGGCATGGCGGAACTCATGGGCGAGGACCTGGGTCTTAACCCGCAGCGCCGGCAAACCCTCGAGATGGTGGCCGGCGCGCTGTTTCCGCAGGCCGGCGACAGCGGCACGGCAGAGTTCTGGGCCGGCCTGCGCCATGCCACACCGGATAGCGTGCCGGTGCTGGGGGCCACGGCCTACGCCAATCTGTCGCTCAACATCGGCCACAGTACCCTGGGTTGGACCATGGCCTGTGGGTGTGCCCGGTACCTGGCTGACCTGATTTGTGGCAAGACGCCGGAAATCAGCAGCGAAGGGCTGGATATTTTTCGTTATGCCGCCCGTTAGTGGCGGATTGTCGGTAACCGGATTTCAGTAAGGAACGCCATGCGCCCGGCTCAGGTTGTCATCGATTTGTCTGCACTGCGGCACAACTACCGGATTGCCCGCTCCCTCAGCCGGGGCGGTGCGCTGGCCGTGATCAAGGCGGATGCCTACGGACATGGCGCGGTGGATTGCGCTGCTGCGCTGGCCACAGAGGCGGACGGCTTTGCCGTGGCCTGCATCGAGGAGGCGCTGGAGCTGCGCCAGACGGGCATTCATTTGCCGATCCTGTTGCTGGAGGGCTTCTTCCATGCCGGCGAGCTGCCGCTGTGTGCCGACCAGGATCTGTGGCTGGTCATCCACTCGTCCTGGCAGCTGGAGCAACTGGAGGCGGCGGAGCTGACCAAGCCGTTGAACTGCTGGCTCAAGCTGGATTCGGGCATGCACCGTGCCGGCTTCTCCGCCTACGAGTACCCGCAGGCCTGGCAACGGTTGCGGGCCTGCCGCAATGTGGCCGACATCGTCATGATGACCCACCTGGCCCGGGCGGATGAGCTGGACTGTGAAGCCAGCCTGCAGCAGCTTGGCCTGTTCGATCGCGCCACACGCGACCTGGAAGGCCTGCGCAGCCTGAGCAACTCGGCGGCGGTGATGGGCTGGCCACAGATGAACAGTGACTGGACCCGACCGGGCATCATGCTCTACGGCAGCAGCCCGTTGCCGCAGGGGCATGCAGTGGGCCGCCTGCTGCAGCCGGTGATGAGCCTGGAATCGGAGATCATTGCGATCCGCGAGTTGGCTCCGGGCGAGGCGGTGGGCTACGGCGGAACCTTCGTGACCCGCCGGCCGTCACGCATCGGTGTGGTCGCCATGGGCTACGCGGATGGCTATCCCAGGCATGCCGCCAACGGGACCCCGGTGCTGGTGGATGGCCAGCAGGCGGCACTGGCCGGCCGTGTTTCCATGGACATGCTCACGATCGACCTGACCACATTGCCGCAGGCGCAGGTGGGCAGCAAGGTCGAACTGTGGGGCAAGGGCCTGTCGGTGGATCGGGTGGCCGGCCATGCCGATACCATTGCCTACACCCTGTTGACCGGCGTCAAGAGGGTCAGAAGGATCAGCCACTTTTGAGAAACGCTGGCCAACGCATGCTAGACTTGGCGCGCAGGGGTTGGTGGAGGGCGGCAATCAGGCAGTTCCACATCAATCCATGACTCGTTATACTATGCGCAGTTTGCACAGTGGGCCGGGACTGCAGGTCTGCTGTATGGCGCGAGGCGACGGCCTGTTTTGCCGCAGCCTCGGGGCTTCTGGAATTTCCAACACAATGAATGAGGGTAACCCGTGAACCTGATCAAAAAAATCCTGGTCGCTCAGGCGGCCGTGTTATTCGTATGGATGGGCACCGCGCAGGCGAACACCGATGAGGCAGTGGCCGAGCGCCTTAAGCCGGTAGGCAACGTCTGTATTGAAGGTCAGGAGTGTGCTGCTGCAGAAGCATCCGCAGCTGCCGCCCAGGAAGCCGTTGCTGAAGATGCCGGCGCTGCCGTGGCGGATGCCGAACCTGCCGGCCGCAGTGGTGAGGATATCGTTGCCCGGTCCTGTGGTGTCTGCCATGCCACCGGCCTGCTTGAAGCCCCGATCACCGGTGACACCGAAGCCTGGGCGGCACGCGCCGAGGCGGAAGGTGGCCTGGACGGCCTGCTGGCCATTTCCAAGAGCGGCAAGGGTGCCATGCCTCCGATGGGTACTTGCGCCGATTGCAGCGACGCTGAAATGCTGAGCGCCATCAAGGTCATGTCCGGCCTCTGATCGCAGCCAGACAATACCCGAAAGCCCCGGCCGGTTTCCCGCCGGGGCTTTTTGTTTTACGACCCGTGACGAAACTGCCCGGCAACGTGGCAGGCGGCGAGCATGGCAAGCCCGGTGCTTTGTGATACCATTTACCGGTCGGGATTGCGCCGGCCGGCCGCAACAGAAGCGGCTCTGGCGCGGCGATCCTCACCCTGCCAGTTCTGGCACCTGACACTACCACACAACAACGGGCACACGATTGCCTGACACGCAAACCTGTAGTCCTGTATCAATAATGGAGAAAAACATGGCCTTTGAATTGCCTGCACTGCCTTACGCGCAGAACGCCCTTGAGCCTCACATTTCTGCTGAAACCCTGGAGTACCACCACGGCAAGCACCACAACGCCTATGTTGTGAACCTGAACAACCTGGTGCCGGGTACCGAGTTCGAGGGCAAGAGCCTGGAAGACATCATCAAGACCTCCACTGGCGGCGTGTTCAACAACGCAGCCCAGGTGTGGAACCACACCTTCTACTGGAACTGCCTGAGCCCCAACGGTGGTGGCGAGCCAAGCGGTGCGCTGGCTGATGCCATCAACGCGGCGTTCGGTTCCTTCGAGAAGTTCAAGGAAGAGTTCACCAAGACCGCCATCGGCACCTTCGGTTCCGGCTGGGCCTGGCTGGTCAAGAAGCCGGACGGCACGGTTGCCCTGAGCAGCACCATCGGTGCCGGTTGCCCGCTGACCACCGAGGACAAGGCACTGCTGACCTGTGATGTCTGGGAGCACGCCTACTACATCGACTACCGCAACGCCCGTCCAACCTACGTTGACGCGTTCTGGAATCTGGTCAACTGGGACTTCGTGGCCGCCAATTTTGCCGGCTAATCCTTGACCTGCTGCACATCCTGGCCTTTTGGCCGGGGTGTGCCGTCAATAGACTTTGCATTTGCAAATGCCGGTGTTTATTCTCTTGCCAGTGGTAAATACCAGGCCCATTCAAGTGTAGAGACCCATGAATTCCGATCCATCCTACAAGCAGCCTGCGCGAACAGGCCTGTCGGCAATGCTGATGCGCTGGGCGCTGGTTGTGGCGCTGATGGTCGGTTTGTGCATGAGTCTTGCACAGATTTTGTACGCGGTCGCACAGACCCGTACGGCCATCAGCACGGAAGCCGACCAGATCCTGGCCATGTTCGAGACGCCTGCCAGTGAAGCGCAGCAGAGCAGGGACGTGGAACGTGCCACCCGTGTCATCAACGGGCTGTTTCGTCATGAAAGCCTGCGTGCCGCCGTATTGGGCCGCCCGGACCGGTTACCTCTGGCCGAGCGCTTCCGGCCCCTGCAGCCATTCCCCTTCCGTTACTTGACCGACCGCCTGTTCGCTGCCGAGCAGCGCTTCAGCCTGCCGCTGCATGCATCGCATCAGGTACGCCCGATCGGCGAACTGACCATTGTTCTGGATACGGCGGTTTTTGCCAGGAAATTCCTCGACGATGCCCTGCTGTACATGCTGGGCACCATTGTCTGGGCGCTGCTGCTGGCCGTCGTCCTGTTTTTTGTCTATCGCGTTCACATCAGGCGGCCCTTGCTGCAGCTGGTGGAGGATATCAGTGTCGTGGACCCGGAATATCCGGGCCGCCACCAGCTGGATATCGATGCGGCGCATAAAAACAACGAGCTCGGACTCTGGGTGGAGCGCATCAACCACCTGTTGCGTGCCATCGAGCACAGCAACCAGCTGCGGCACGAGGCGGAGGAGAACCTGCTGCGCATGTCGCACGTGGACTTCCTGACCGGTCTGCCCAACCGGCAGGGCCTGCAGAACAAGCTGGATAGCATCCTGTCCCGGGCCGAAAGCGGCGAGCATATGGTTGCCGTGATGTGCATTGGCCTGGACGGTTTCAAGTCGATCAACGAACGCTACAGTTTTCAGCTGGGGGACTGGTTGCTGCGCTCGTTCTCCCAGCGTGTCAGCAGCCAGCTGTCCGGCGAAATAGCCAGTTTTGCCCGTTTGGGCAGTGACCAGTTCATCCTGGTGAAGGACAACCTGAGTCATTCCTATCAGGTGGCGGTGCTGGCCCAGAAGATCCTGTTCCTGCTGCAACAGCCTTTTACCATTCCCAAGCATGGTGATGAAGAAGAAATCACCCTGCGACTGGGCGCCACCATCGGCATCACCCTGTATCCGGGCGATGCGGAAACCAGCGAGCTGCTACTGCAAAAGGCCGAGCAGACCATGCAGCTGACCAAGCTGGGGCCGCGCAACCGTTACCAGTTCTATATTGCCAGTATCGACAACCAGCTGCGTGAGCGCCGACTGCTGGAAGAAGACCTGCGTGCGGCCATCGGCAACAACGAGCTGCACCTGCTGTATCAGCCCCAGATCGACTACCGGACCGGCACGATTGTCGGTGCCGAGGCGCTGCTGCGCTGGAAGCGCAAGGGCAAGGTACTGGTGCCGCCCGATGTATTCATTCCCGTGGCCGAGCAGAACGGCACCATCCTGTCCATTGGCGAATGGGTGCTGGAGCGGGCCTGCGAGCAGGTACGCGAGTGGCTGGACGTTGGCTGGCGCGATTTCCGCATTGCGGTAAACCTGTCGGCGATACAGCTGCACCATGATGGCCTGGGGCGCATGGTCGAGCGGGTGATCCAGACCTACAACATTCCGGCCGACTGCCTCGAGTTCGAGGTGACCGAAACCAGCCTGATGCAGAACGTCGATACGGCCCGTACGCAGCTGCTGGAGCTGCGCAAGCTTGGCGTGGGCATTGCCATTGACGACTTTGGTACCGGCCATTCATCGCTGGCTTACCTGAAGCAGCTGCCGCTGGACAAGATCAAGATTGACCGCAGTTTCGTGCAGGATGTGGTCAAGAATGAAGGTGATGCAACCATTGTCCGCACCGTGATCCAGCTCAGCCACAGCCTGAAACTCAAGGTGTTGGCCGAGGGCGTGGAGACCACCGAACACGAGGAGGCTCTGGTCAGCATGGGTTGTGATGAAGGCCAGGGATATCTGTACAGCAAGCCGATCACGCCGGATGCGCTATTGGACCAGTACGGACGTTTCAGTGACTAGCCTGCCAGTTCTTGCCGGCCGGACGGGGCGGCAATCTTGAACTTCGCTTCCAGTCGCTGGCCACAGTGCTGGGCGGCCCTGTTCGGCATGCTGGCGGTTGCCATGGGTGCCTATGCATCGCATGGCCTGAAACATCTTCCGGCAGACAGCCAGTCCGCGTTGGCCACTGCCGTGCAGTACCAGTTCTGGCATGCCCTGGCCCTGTTGCATGTGGCGCGCATGCCGGCAGGTCGCTGGCGGTTGCTGGCGCTGACCGGTTTTGTCGGCGGAGTGCTCTGCTTCTCCGGCAGCCTCTATGTCCTGACCCTCACGCCATTGCGTCCCGGGCTGGTCACTCCGCTGGGCGGCCTGCTGTTGATGTCAGGCTGGCTGGGAGTGTTGCTGGATGCCCTGCATTCAAGACAGAATGACCGGTCCCGGCAATAAGTAATGGAAAACGAACTATGCAGATCATCTTGAATGGCGAAGCCTTTGTCCTCGAGCAGGAGCCCACGCTGGCCGGTCTGGTGCAGCAGCTGGAGCTGCAGGGCAGGCGCATTGCGGTGGAGCTGAACCGGGAAATCATCCCGCGCGGCGCCTACCCGTCCACCCCCCTGCAGGAGGGTGACCGGGTGGAAATCGTGCATGCCATCGGTGGTGGCTAGGGTCTGCCCGGCCTTCTTCATGCGTCATTTTCGGAGTCCGCCGCCTCGATACCGCGCTGTCGGGCATCACTGATGGCTCCGCCACTATACGTTGCAGCGTTCCGTCCGCTACCCCGTCATCCCGCCTCGGGTTGGTCGGCGAACCGGACAGACCGCTCGCCCCTTTTGCAGTATCTTTAGCTTCCCGCTCATCCACAGAGGTCGTCAAAATGAACCAGCTTCCCATCGATCAGCCTTTCGTGCTGGCCGGAACCACCTATCAGTCACGCCTGTTGGTGGGTACCGGCAAGTACCGTGACCTGGAGGAGACCCGTCAGGCCATTGAAGCCTCGGGTGCCGAGATTGTCACCGTTGCCGTGCGCCGCACCAATATCGGCCAGAACCCCGACGAACCCAACCTGCTGGATGTTATCAGCCCGGACCGCTACACCATCCTGCCGAATACGGCGGGCTGCCACACCGCGGAAGAGGCGGTGCGTACCTGCCGTCTGGCCCGTGAGCTGCTGGATGGCCACCGTCTGGTCAAGCTGGAGATCCTGGCCGACGACAAGACCCTGTTCCCCGACGTGGTGCAGACCCTCAAGGCGGCCCGCACTCTGGTGGACGAAGGCTTTGACGTGATGGTCTACACCAGCGATGATCCGGTGATTGCCCGCGAGCTGGAGCGTATCGGTTGCATTGCCGTGATGCCGCTGGCCGGCCTGATCGGTAGTGGCCTGGGCATCTGCAACCCCTACAACCTGCAAATCATCCTGGAAGAGGCAAAGGTGCCGGTGCTGGTGGATGCCGGTGTGGGTACCGCCTCCGATGCCGCCATCGCCATGGAGATGGGCTGCGCCGCCGTGCTGATGAACAGTGCCATCGCCGATGCGCGGCAGCCGGTGCTGATGGCGCAGGCCATGCGTCACGCCATCATGGCCGGCCGCATGGCCTATCTTGCCGGACGCATGCCAAAGCGGCTGTATGCGTCCGCTTCCTCACCGCTACAGGGACTGATCTGACGTGACCGAACAACAGCCACCCTTGCCCCAACGACGTGAAATCAAGAGCTATGTCATGCGCGCCGGACGCATGACCCCGGCCCAGCAACGCGGGCTGGACGAAGGCTGGCCCAGGTTCGGCCTGCAACCGGAAGACGGCCTGCTGGATACCGCCAGCCTGTTTGGCCGCAGTGCTCCGCTGACCCTGGAAATCGGTTTCGGCATGGGTCAGTCCCTGCTGGAAATGGCCGCCGCGGCACCGGACCGGGATTTCATCGGTGTGGAAGTCCATCGTCCGGGTGTAGGCGCGCTGCTCAGCGGCCTGCTGCGGGAAGGGCTGGGCAATGTCCGGGTGTTCAGTTGTGATGCACTGGGTGTACTTCGCCAGAATATTGCCGATAACAGTCTGGACCGCGTATTGCTGTTCTTCCCGGACCCGTGGCACAAGAGCCGTCATCATAAAAGACGCATAGTGAATGCCGATTTTGCCGAACTGGTCCGGCAAAAGCTCAGACCCGGTGGTATTTTGCACATGGCCACCGACTGGGAGCCGTATGCGGAACACATGCTGGAAGTCATGCAGGCGGCGCCGGGCTATCTGAACCTGTCGCCACAGGGCAACTGGGTGGAGCGCCCCGCGGACCGCCCGGCAACCAAGTTCGAGCGTCGCGGCGAGCGGCTTGGGCACGGGGTCTGGGACCTGATGTTTGCCAGGCAATGAAGAATATGGAACACGCCTGCCGGTTTGCATTCCGGCAGGCCAGGGGAGGCAGGTGATGACAATACTGGCACGGATCGGGCTACGTCAGCTGATTGTGCTGCTGATGGTGACCGGATTGCTGGTGGCTGGCGTGTATATTTTCTGGAGCAGCAATACGCTGCACCAGCAGGCCCTGCGCGAGCATGATCTGCAAAGGCAGCAGCAGTTTGCCCGCCAGCTGGTCAGCCGGCTGCAGGACAGACTCAAGCAGGAGACGCTGGACAGTATTCTGGACAGCGTGATGCTGGACGAGCAGATGCAGGTCTGGGTGGTCGATGCCAACGGCAACGTGCTCTACCCGCCCGGCGATGACCTGACTCCATCCCAGTCCCGTGCGTTGCAACAGTCGGCCGGGCTGTCCGGCACCAAGGCCCTGGTTGCCGACGAGCAGGGTCGCGAGCAACTGACCAGCGTGGTCAGTCTGGAAGGCAGTGGCGGACAGCTGCTGCTGCAGACGCCGCTGCCCGCCTCCGGCAACATGATGCTCGGCCTGCGCGAGGCGTTGACCTACAGCCTTCCGCTGGTTTTCCTGCTGGCGGTGATGATCTGGCTGGCTGCCGGCTGGCTGGTTCGCCCGTTTCGCCAGCTGGCGGGCTATGCCCGCAACTTGGGCCGGGCCGACACCATCGAGTCGGTGCATTCCGTTCCGGTCAGCTCGCGTGAGGCGGAAGCGCTTAGGCAGAACATGATTCGCGGAATGGAACAGCTGCATCCGCGTTCCACGATTGGCAAGACTACAGGCATGGTGGATGAGCTGACCGGCCTGAGCACTCCCGAGGTGCTACCCGAGCTGATGGTCAACCTGACCATGAGTGGCGACATGACCTTTGCCGCGGTGGTGCTGTCGGTGGACGACTACGAACAGATGCAGACCGACTTTGGCCAGCAGGAGTGCGACAAGGCGCTCAAGGAGCTGGCCGGTATCCTGTTGAAGGGCTCACGGGAGCTGGATGTCAGCGTGCGTCTCAGTGAGGAGATCTTCCTGCTGATGTTGCCGCAGTGTCCGGCGGTGATTGCCCAGCGCATCGCCGAGCGGCTGCGTAGCAAGATCGAGGGCAACCGGTTTTCCGGCGTGGAGCACATGACCATCTCGGCCGGAGTGGGGATTTACCAGCCCGGCACCAATGAGCCGATGGATGCGCTCAAGCAGGCGCAGCAGCTGCTGATCAACGCCAAGCTCGAAGGCCAGAACCGGGTGTTGGCGGCTTCCTAGTCAAGGCTCCAAACCGGCCACTAGTTGCGGTCGGCAAGAATGCCGATGACCAGTAGCAGGCCCAGCAGCACCGGAGCGAGGGTGTGGTTGTTGAGCTGGGCCAGTGCCTGCTTGAGCAATGGTGCCAGGTAGACCATTGCCAGACCGTAGCCGACCCCGCAGACCAGTACAAAGATCAGCGTGCGGAACACGAAGTGCAGGCTTGCCGTGTTCCGGCGCAGCCAGCCGCTGACCAGTGGTCCGCTCAGCACCAGGGTGGCTGCCAGCAGGGCCAGGCTGATATCGCTCAGGTGACCGCGTGACCATTGCGACAGGCTGACAATCCAGCCGGTGAACATATCCATGAAGACTCCTTTGCGGATGGCTTGAAAGAAAAAAGTTACGGTTTATCGGCGATGGTGAAGGCTTGCCGGAACTGCGGGTGCCGGCATGACTTTGAGCTCCGCGCCTTCACCTTGCTTCGCGTGAAATGGCAGGCTCTATCTCCAGAAACATCTGCAGCAGATCGTTGAGAAACAGCTGACCCCTTGGGGTGGCCACCAGCCGTTGCGGATCTTCTTCCAGCAGGCCGCGGGCAATGGCCTGCTGGATGACGGGTTGCAGGATCTCTGCAGACAGACCGGTGCGTCCGATGAACATTTCGGCCGGCACACCGTCCACCAGCCGCAAGGCATTCATCAGGAACTCGAACGGCAGTTCGTCATTGCTCAACAGCTGGCGGCCGGCGCAGCGGTTTTCCGCACGCAGGTAATCGTCCGGCTGGCGGGTTTTCCAGTAACGCTCTATGCGCCCGTCGGCATGGCTGATCTTGCCATGGGCTCCGGCACCGATGCCGAGAAAATCACCGAATTGCCAGTAGTTCAGGTTGTGCCGGGCCTGCTGCCCGTCCCGGGCGTAGGCGGAGACCTCGTACTGACGGTAGCCGTGGCGGGCCAGCAGTGCCTGGCCCTGTTCCTGGATGTCCCAGAGGGTTTCGTCGACCGGCAGCTGCGGCGGCTTGCTCCAGAACATCGTGTTCGGTTCGATGGTCAGTTGGTACCAGGAAACATGACCCGGATCCAGCTCGATGGCTTGCGCCAGATCGTCCAGTGCTTGTTGCAGGTTCTGGCCGGGCAGGCCGTGCATCAGATCCAGGTTGATACGTGCGAAGCCTGCCTGCTGTGCGATACCGACGGCCCGGAGGGCTTCGCCGCCATCGTGCACCCGGCCCAGTCGTTGCAAATGGCCGCTGTGGAAGCTCTGGATGCCGATGGACAGCCGGTTGATGCCCTGTTCGCGATAGGCGGCAAACTTGTCCTGCTCGAAGGTGCCGGGGTTGGCCTCCAGGGTGACTTCCATGTCGGGTTGGCACGGAATGCGTTCGCGGATACCGGCCAGCAGTTGCCCGATGGCCCGACCGGAAAACAGGCTGGGCGTACCTCCGCCGATGAATATCGACTCCAGCGGCCGGCCAGCGGTCAGCGGCAGGTCCTGCTCCAGATCCTGCAGCAGGGCATCCACATAGGCATCTTCCGGCAGGCTGACCGGCGCCGCATGCGAATTGAAATCGCAATAGGGGCATTTGCGGATGCACCAGGGGATGTGCACATACAACGCCAGGGGTGGCAGGTGAGGCAGGGGACGGCGGCTGTCGGTGGTAAGTAGCTGATTCATTGAATTTGTTTTTAGTGCTGTTTGTGTGGGGTTTTTTGGCTGCGTTGTTGCTGGTGGGGTGAGGCGCTTCGCAAAGCTACGCTGCCAGTCCCGAAGCAAGCTTCGAGCCTGTTGCTGATGCTTTGCTACGGCCTCCCCCCACCAGCGGATACACCTTGCCGTTTGTGGGGGGAGTGGCCCGGCTACGCCGGGCTACTGTCGCTGCGAGCGGTATAGCCCTGTTGTCTGGCGCTGGTTGTCTGTCATATATACCGTCATTTTGCGCGAAGTCGCAGAATCCATGGACCCTGCGACTTCGCGCAGGGTGACTGTGTGGTGCGAGAGGTGACGACATGAAGATGCTCACTTGCATCATAGGTACCGAGGGCAAGTCCAGACACCGCGGCAGCAGTCCGGCGCAGCCGGACTACCTTCCTCCAACGCCAAGGTGCATTGCAGAGCCGGCGGGACCGGAGTAACGCCTTAGCGCCATGAGCGCCGTCAGGCGATCGTGGCAGCGCAGCGTTACTCCGGTCCCGCCGGCTCTGCCACCGCACCGACAGGCAAAAACCCTACAAGCCCAGTCGTGCTCTCAGCTGCTCCATCGCCAGCGCCCTATGACTGATGCGGTTTTTCAACTCAGCCTCCAGTTCGGCACTGCTGCAGCCATGCTCTTCAACCCAGAACAGCGGGTCATAGCCAAAGCCATGCCCGCCCTGTGGCGCATGCAGGATGCGGCCGCGCCACAGGCCTTCGCAGACCACCGGCAGTGGATCTTCGGCATGGCGTACCAGTGCGAGGGCGCAGACGAACTGCGCACCACGCTGCCCGTCGGCTATATCCTGCATCACCTGCAGCAGTTTGGCATTGTTGGCCGCATCGTCGCCACTGCCGGAGTAGCGGGCGGAATGGATGCCGGGCGCACCGCCCAACGTATCCACCGCCAGCCCGGAGTCATCCGCCAGCGCCGGCAGCCCCGATACACGGGCGGCATGGCGGGCCTTGAGGATGGCATTCTCGATGAAGGACAGGCCGGTCTCTTCCGGCGCTTCCTGGCTGAATTCGGCGACCGAGCGCACCTGGAAATGGTCGCCCAGCATGGCCTGCAGTTCTTTCAGCTTGCCGGTGTTATGGCTGGCGAGAACGAGCGTGTTCATAAGTCGGGGAAAACTTCCTGGTTGAATTTCAGGCTATGACTTTGGCCTTGGCTGTCCACCAGCCGGATGTCGAATTTCAGCATCTCGCGACTGTCGATCGGGAACTGGGCGATGTAATAGACAGCATCCCCTTCATCGATTTCGCGAAATTCCAGCGTTTTGCTCTGGCTCAGCAGGTTGGTCAGGGTACCGGTCACGGTGCTTTTCTCGCCCTTGCCGTCGCGCAGCGGGGAGACGTTGAGTACCGCGATGTTCTTGCCGCGCTCAAGACCGCTGGCCTTGGCAATGTTCGGCTGCAAAAAGCTGGAGTTGAACACGATGTAGTGGATATCCAGTGCTCCCGAGGTGATTTTCTGCTCGGCTGCAGCGGACAGGCTCAGCAGCAGGGCACAGGCCAGGGTAACGAGTTTGCGCATGACGAGAATCCTCCGTTCAGGCTGTCTTGACGATGTTGCGGGTGACCCGGTAGATACCGATTTCACCCAGCAGATTGGGCCACAGCTTGCTGCCCAGATGGTCGCGATGCTGGTTGTCCACCGCCAGGCGGTCCAGCACTTGCATCTGCATCTCGCTGCACAGGGCCTCGAAGTCCTTGAAGGTGCAGAAGTGGATGTTGGGCGTGTTGTACCAGGTGTAGGGCATGAAGTCCGAGACCGGCATGCGGCCCTTGGTGGCCAGGTACCAGCGGCAGCGCCAGTGGCCGAAGTTGGGGAAGGTGATGATGCAGGTACGGCCCACACGCAGCATTTCCTGCAGAATCTGGTCAGGATAATGCACCACCTGCAGAGCCTGGGTCATGACCACCACATCAAAGCTGTTGCTGGCAAAGTTGCCCAGCCCCAGGTCCAGGTTCTGCTCGATGACATTGACGCCCTTCTCGATGCAGGCGTTGATCTTGTCCGGACCGATCTCCAGGCCATAGCCGGAGACGTTCTTGTGCTCCTTGAGCCAGGCCAGCAGCTCGCCGTCGCCACAGCCCAGGTCCAGTACTCGGCTGTTTTCGGGGATCCATTGCTGGATGATTTCCAGGTCGGCTCTCATGGTCAGATCTCGATACGGTTCATGTAGCTGGAGAAGGCCTCCAGATAGCGCGGGTGCGGAATCAGGAAGGCATCGTGGCCGTGCGGTGCGTCAATGTCCACATAGCTGACCTGTTTGTCGGCGGCAATCAGCGCGTTGACGATCTCCTGGGAACGTTCCGGGGAGAACCTCCAGTCCGTGGTGAAGGAAATCAGGTAGAAGCTGGCGCTGGCTCCGGCAAAGGTCTTTGCCAGGTTGCCGCCGTGGGCCGCCGCTGGATCGAAGTAGTCCAGCGCCTTGGTCATGATCAGGTAGGTGTTGGCGTCAAAGCGCGTGGAGAACTGCTCGCCCTGGTAGCGCAGATAGCTTTCCACCTGGAACTCGACGTTGTTGAGGTCGAAATTGAGCTGTTCCGACTTCAGCTCGCGGCCAAACTTCTGCCCCATGGAGTCATCGGACAGATAGGTGATGTGGCCCACCATGCGCGCCAGCTTGAGGCCGCGTCTGGGGATGCTGCCGTGGGCCAGGAAGTGGCCGTCATGAAAGTCCGGGTCATTGATGATGGCCTGGCGTGCCACCTCGTTGAAGGCGATGTTCTGCGCGCTCAGGCGTGGCGCTGCGGCAATGGCCACGCAATGGCGCAGGCGCTCCGGGTAATCGATGCTCCACTGCAGGGCCTGCATGCCGCCCAGGCTGCCGCCGACAACGGCCGCCCATTGCTGGATGCCCAGCCGGTCGGCCAGGCGTGCCTGGCTGTGCACCCAATCACGCACGGTCATCATCGGGAAGTCGGCACCATATACCTTGTCGGTTGCCGGGTTGATGCTGGCCGGGCCGGTGGAGCCGTTGCAGCCGCCCAGGTTGTTCAGGCTGACCACGTAAAAACGGTTGGTGTCGATGGGCTTGCCCGGGCCGATGCAGGCTTCCCACCAGCCGGGCTTGCGCTCGCTTTCGCTGTGGTAACCGGCAGCGTGGTGGTGTCCGGAAAGAGCATGACAGATCAGCACCGCATTGCTGCGGGCTTCGTTCAGCGTGCCGTAGGTTTCATAGACCAGCTCGAACTGGTCCAGCTGGCGGCCGCAGGCCAGTTTCAGGGGGGCAGTGAAATGTGCCACCCTGGGGCTGACCAGTCCAACGGAATCTTCGGGAAAAACGCGGGACACCTGATGCTCCAAGCGTGAAAACAGTAAAAGGGTTGCCGGTCCGGGCCAGGGCTTGCGAGACAGTGCAGGTTTCTAGCGTGGCCAGAACCGCTTCTGCAGGTTTCGCAGTGGCGTGAGCCTTGTTCGGCGCGGTCTACAGGCTTGCCTGCAACCCGAAAAATCAATCCTTGGCAGGCTTGTCGATACCGGGCGGCCATTGTACAGGATTGCGGATGCGCACGCGCTTTTGCCGGCTCAGTTCGCCGCTTTCTATGGTCACGGCATTGCGTGCCACGCCAAACAGCTTGCCCAGAAAACGTACCAGCTCGGTATTGGCCTTGCCGTCTACCGGCGGTGCCTGCAGACGGATCTTCAGCCGGTCGCCGTGTTCGCCGGCCAGTTCGCTGCGTTTGGCTCCGGGCTGGATGTGGCAGTGGAGTACCAGATCATCGCCATCCAGCCGTGCATAATCCGTCATTACATGAACGGACTGATGATACGCAGCATGCCGGTCTGTACCGCCAGGTTGCCGATCACCATCTTGTCCAGCAGGTTGATGGCGATGAAGGCAAAGATCGGCGAGATGTCGATGCCGCCAAGATCCGGCAGCAAACGACGGATGGGTGCCAGCACCGGTTCGCAGATCTGGTGTACCAGCCCGACTGCTGGGTGGCGGCTGCCCTGGGCCACCCAGGACAGGATCACGCTGATGATCAGGGCGAAGAAGAAGATTTTCAGGAACAGGCTGGACAGGCTGATCAACACCCAGATTGCCACCTGTGGAATCATCGCCACCACCGGCGCTCCGACCAGCAGCAGAATGACCAGTGACAATGCCATATGGATCAGGAAAGCCAGCATCAGGGCGGCAAAATCCAGCCCGCCAAAGCCGGGGATCACGCGGCGCAGCGGTGCCAGCAGGGGCTGGGTGGCCTTGACCACGAACTGGCTGAGCGGGTTGTAGAAGTCGGCACGTACCAGCTGCAGCACAAAGCGCAGCAGCACGATCAGGATGTAGAGCTGTCCCAGGGTTTGCAGGACATAGATCAGGGCTTCGGCTCCGGACATGGGATTCCCTAAAAGGTGTGTTGTCGGCAAAAGGCTACATTAGCCTTTCAACAGGGGTGTTGGCCAGTTTTGATAGGTAGGCAGTGCTGAATATTCCGCAGGAGTGAGTATGCAGGGCACAAACCGTAGGCCGTTCTGGTGAAGTTGTCAGGCATCACCCAGCTCGCGGGCCAATTCGGCCGAACGGTCGCTGGCAGCCTGCAGGGCACGGCTGACCATGGCGCGGAAGCCGTCGGTTTCAAAGCTGCGGATGGCGGCATCGGTGGTGCCCTGCGGCGAGGTCACGCGGGCGCGCAGGGTGGCCACGTCCACATCGCTCTGACAGGCCATGCGCGCCGCACCCAATGCGGTCTGCTGCGCCAGGCGGGCAGCGGTGGCGGGATCGAGACCCAGCTCCACGCCGGCATCGGCCATGGCTTCCATCAGCAGGAAGAAATAGGCCGGACCGCTGCCGGAAACCGCGGTCACCGCATCCAGCAGCTCTTCACGCTCCACCCAGACGGACTCGCCCACCGCATCCAGGATGCCTTCTGCCTGGCGGCGCTGGAGCGGGCTGACCGCTGCGGCGGCAAACAGGCCACTGATGCCCTGTTGCAACAGGGCCGGCGTATTGGGCATGCAGCGCACCACCTCCTGATGCTGCAACCATTGTTGCAGACTGGCACAGCTGATACCGGCGGCAATCGAGATGATCAGCTGTTCCGGCTGCAGGGCAGCGGCCAGCGGCTGGCAGACCTCGCGCATGATCTGTGGCTTGACCGCCAGCACCACCACGTCGGCTTGGGCACAGGCTTGGGCGTTGTCGGCATGGGTGTGGATGCCCAGGTCCTGTTGCAGTTGTCGGCGCCGCTCGGCGGAAGGCTCGCTGGCATGGATCTGCCCGGCGGGCAGGCCCCGGGCCAGCAGGCCGCCGATCAGACTGGCGGCCATGTTGCCGGCACCAATGAAGGCGATACGCAGGTTGCTCATTTCAAAATCCGTATTCTGTGGTGTTGGTATGGGCGCAAAAATGTGCGTCAAGACTTGATAAGCGGGCATGAGAGCCAGCACGGACAGATCCCGTCATCCAGCTTGACCGGGTGATCTCCGCACCAAGTGCGGTGATGACGAAGCTCCGAGGGACGATGACTGGGGTTGTGACCATGAAACTAGCCCCGGGCACCAAAAATGGCGGTACCGATGCGCACCCAGGTGGCACCTTCGGCGATGGCCGCTTCCAGATCGCCGCTCATGCCCATCGACAGGGTATCCATTGGTGTGGCCAGCAGTGCATTGGTGCTTTCCAGCAACTGCCTGGCCTGCCGGAAAGCGGCCCGCTGCTGCTCGAAATCATCGCTGGGCTGTGGCAGCACCATCAGTCCGCGGAGACGGACATTATCCAGCTTCTCCACCGCCCTTGCCAGTTCCGGCAGTTCCTCCGGCGTGCAGCCGGACTTGCTGTCCTCGCCACTGATGTTGACCTGCAGACAAATGTTCAGCGGAGCCATGTCGTCCGGCCGCTGTTGCGACAGGCGTCGGGCGATTTTCAGCCGGTCCACCGCATGTGCCCAGGCGAAGTGTTCGGCCACTGCTTTGCTCTTGTTGGACTGGATGGCGCCCAAAAAATGCCAAGTCAGTGGCAAATGTGACAACTGCGCTTGTTTTTCAAGGGCTTCTTGTAGATAGTTTTCACCCATGTCATCCAGCCCCGCGGCATGGGCCCGCTCAATGGCCTGTGCCGGATGGGTCTTGCTCACGGCCAGCAGGCCGACACTACCCGGCGGGCGCTGGTACCGGGCTGCTGCAGCGTCAATCCGCTGCCGTACCAGGGAAATATTCTCTGTTAGGATAGACATTGCTGGTCCTGTTGGCTGTACAAGGGCGGCAAGGCCCTATCTTAACTGCTTGTGAATTGAATTTGGGGGATACATGGATATAGCCGAACTGCTGGCGTTCACCACCCGACAGGGAGCGTCCGACCTGCACCTGTCCGCCGGCCTGCCGCCCATGATTCGTATTGATGGCGACATCCGTCGCATCAACGTGCCGGCCCTGGATCACAAGGCCGTGCACGCGATGGTGTACGACATCATGAACGACAAGCAGCGCAAGGACTATGAGGAGTTCCTGGAAACCGACTTCTCGTTCGAGCTGCCCGGTATCGCCCGCTTCCGGGTCAACGCCTTCAACCAGAACCGGGGTGCCGGTGCGGTGTTCCGGACCATTCCCTCCAAGGTGCTGACCATGGAAGACCTGGGGCTGGGCGAGGTGTTCCGCCGCATTGCCGACGTGCCACGCGGGCTGGTGCTGGTCACCGGGCCGACCGGTTCGGGCAAGTCCACCACGCTGGCCGCACTGATCGACTACCTCAACAGCAACAAGTACCAGCACATCCTGACCGTGGAAGACCCCATCGAGTTTGTTCACGAGTCCAAGAAAAGCCTGGTCAACCAGCGTGAGGTGCACCGCGACACCCTCGGCTTCAACGAGGCCCTGCGCTCGGCCCTGCGTGAGGACCCGGACGTGATTCTGGTGGGCGAGATGCGTGACCTGGAAACCATCCGCCTGGCACTGACCGCGGCGGAAACCGGTCACCTGGTGTTCGGTACCCTGCACACCACCTCGGCGGCCAAGACCATTGACCGGATCGTGGACGTGTTCCCGGCGGAAGAGAAATCCATGGTGCGCTCCATGCTGTCGGAGTCGCTGCAGGCGGTCATTTCCCAGACCCTGCTGAAGAAGATCGGCGGCGGACGGGTGGCGGCCCACGAGATCATGCTGGGCACCCCGGCCATCCGCAACCTGATCCGCGAGGACAAGGTGGCGCAGATGTACTCGGCCATCCAGACCGGCGGCAGCATCGGCATGCAGACGCTGGACAGCTGCCTGTCCAGCCTGGTGTCATCCGGCAAGGTCAGCCGCGACAGTGCGCGCGAGAAGGCCAAGTCTCCGGAAAACTTCTAGACAGGGCAGCCAGAGCGCCCCCTGTCGTTACATGCTTCGGTCGCTCCGGGTTTGCCGGCGGGCTACAGACAAAGGAAAGGGATATGGAACTGAACAAACTGCTCCGCCTGATGGTGGAAAAAGGCGGCTCGGACCTGTTCATTACCGCCGGTGTGGCGCCATCCATCAAGATACACGGCAAGATCTATCCGGTAGGCGAGAAGCCCCTGTCGCCGGAGGCCACGCGCGAACTGGTGCTGGGGGCCATGAACGATACCCAGCGTCGCGACTTCGCCGAACAGCTGGAATGCAACTTCGCCATCAGCGCACGCGGCGTGGGCCGCTTCCGGGTCAGCGCCTTCTACCAGCGCAACCTGGTCGGCATGGTGGTGCGCCGCATCGAGACCAGGATTCCCACCCCGGACGAACTGCTGCTGCCCGAGGTCATCAAGGAAATCGCCATGTCCAAGCGTGGCCTGGTCCTGTTTGTGGGTGCCACCGGTACCGGTAAGTCCACCTCGCTGGCCGCGATGATCGGGCACCGCAACGAAAACAGCCATGGCCACATCATTTCCATCGAGGACCCGGTCGAGTTCCTGCATCCGCACAAGGGCTGCATCGTCACCCAGCGCGAGGTCGGCATCGATACCGAGTCTTTCGAGATTGCCCTGAAAAACACTCTGCGCCAGGCGCCGGATGTGATCCTGATCGGTGAGGTGCGGACCCGCGAAACCATGGAGCATGCCGTGGTCTTTGCCGAAACCGGTCACCTGTGTCTGGCCACCCTGCACGCCAACAACGCCAACCAGGCGCTGGACCGCATCATCAACTTCTTCCCTCCCGACCGCCACCAGCAGATCTGGATGGACCTGTCGCTCAACCTGCGTGCGATTGTCGCACAGCAACTGGTGCCCACCGCAGACGGCAAGGGCAGGCGGGCCGCCATCGAGGTGATGATCAACACCCCGCTGGTGGCGGACCTGATCCGCAAGGGAGCGGTGGACGAGATCAAGCCGTTGATGGCACGCTCCACCGAGCTGGGCATGAAAACCTTCGACCAGGCGCTGTATGAACTTTATAGCGAAGGTGCCATCACTTATGATAACGCACTGGCCCATGCGGACTCCGCCAACGATCTGCGCCTGATGATCAAGCTGGGTGCCGACATGGACAAGAACCAGCTGGGCAAGACCTCGCAGAACCTGTCGCTGGAGATCACCGACGAGCCTGGCGGTATCACTTTCTGATTGGAGTGGCACGTACAAATGTCAAAGCAGATCAGGGTCTGGGACCTGCCCCTGCGTATTTTTCACTGGTTGCTGGTGGTTTCCGTGGTGATTGCCCTGATCACCGGCTTGCGCGGCGGCAGCTGGATTGACCGGCATGCCCTGGTCGGCATGGTGGTGATCGGCCTGCTGGCTTTCCGTCTGGCCTGGCTGCTGCTGGGCTCGACCTATGCCCGCATCGGCGCCTTGCTGGGTGCCGTGGTGAGGATTCCCGACTATCTGCGTGGCCAGTGGCACAAGCCGGGACACAATCCACTGGGTGTGCTGTCCATGGCTGCCATGCTCCTGCTGCTGGCCTGGCAGGCGGGCAGCGGCTTGTTCACCAATGACGACATCGCCTTTAGCGGCCCGCTGTACCGGCTGGTCAGCAGCAAGGACAGTGCGCTGATCACCTCGCTGCACCGCCAGGGCTTCTGGCTGCTGGTGGGCCTGATCAGCCTGCATGTGGCCACCGTATTCTTCTACTGGCTGGTCAAGAAGAACAACCTGATCAAGCCGATGATCACCGGCAAGACCGAGGCGCGCAACCCGGAGTACAAGCCGGCTACCGGCGGTCGCTGGCTGGCCTTTGTCATCAGCTGTCTGTTTGCTGCCGGCGTGGTCTATGCGGCACAGGGAACCTGGGTACCCAAGCCGCCACCGCCACCGCCGGCACTACCATTTTAGTGATGATGGTGGCATCCGTTCATCCGGTATTGATTGCGAGACTATGCTTTTTTCTATACAATGCCGGATCAAATTTGCTGCCCCCCGGCTGGAAGAGTGTCTGCATGGGCATGCCTGTGCAACGGCCCGACCGGGATTGCCGGTTTTTCGCTTTGCCTGTTGGCGAGGCGCCCGTATGTTCAAGGAGATTCCTGTGAAGAAATTCGTTCTCGGCGGCCTGTCTGCCGCACTGCTGGCCACCAGCATGACCGCCACTGCCATGGATCCGGAAGACGCCATCGAATTCCGCCAGGCCGGCTACAAGTTCATGTCCTGGAACATGGAGAAGCTCAAGGCCATGGCCATTGATGGCACCATGGAGTGGAACCCCGCCCAGGTGCAGTCTGCCGCCAACTCCATTGCCGGCATTGCCAACTCCGGCATGGGCGCGCTGTACATCCCGGGTACCGAAAAGAACGTGGGCAACACCAAGACCCGCGTCAAGCCCGAGATGTTCACCGATATTGAAGGCGTGACCGAAGTCGGCATGGCCTTCAACAAGGCTGCCAACGAGCTGGCCAAGGTTGCCGCAGAAGGCGACAAGGCGGCCATCACCCAGGCGTTCGCCGCTACCGGTGACAGCTGCAAGGGCTGTCACGACAAGTTCCGTATGGACTGATGGATGCAGCCGCCCCTGGCGGCATTCGCATCAAGAGGCCGGCCTCCCCTGGGGGCCGGCCTTTTTGTTGTCCGCCGAAATGGGCCGCTGCCTGTTGGCGCTGACGGCTGCCGTTCCGGAACGGTTTTCCGCCTGTCGAAAATCTTTGCCCGGACTCTTGCCTTTGTGCCGGGTAGGGCGTATTTTAGCGGCCCTTGCTGCAACCATCCGTGGATGGTGCGGCAATTTCTGAATAAGCGCAGGTATTTGCTGCTATCGGCTACCAGGGAAAAGGCACGCCGGGTCTGTGAACAAGTTTTTTTGAATGTAAACAAGCTGTCGACCGACAGTTGCCCCTGAAGGCAGGACGTTACACTCAATAAAGCTTGTTTTGTACAAAACAATTACTTTGGCCGACCAGCCAAAACTAATCGTCCGCTTGGTCACAGGCGGTTTACTTACAGACTGGATACAGGAGCAGTGCGCGTGAAAAAGCTGTCTTTTCCCCTTGCCGCCATTTCGCTGGCCCTTGCCGTTGCCGTTCCGGCACACGCCGAAAAGCGCGTGCTGCACGTATACCACTGGTCCGACTATGTGGCACCGGACACCATCAGCAACTTCGAGAAGCAGACCGGCATCAACGTGGTGTTCGACGTCTACGACAGCAACGAGGTGCTGGAAGCCAAGCTGTTATCCGGCCATTCCGGATACGACATCGTGGTGCCGTCCAACCCGTTCCTGGCCAGGCAGATCAAGGCGGGCGTCTATCAGAAACTTGACCGCAGCCAGTTGCCACAGTGGGACAACCTGAACAAGGATTTGCTGCAAACCCTGGAAGTGAGCGACCCGGGCAACCAGTACTCGATTCCCTACATGTGGGGCTCCATCGGTATCGGTTACAACCTGGACAAGGTCCGGGCCGAGCTGGGTGATGTACCCATGGACAGCTGGGACGTGATTTTCAATCCGGAACATGTCAGCAAGCTGCACGAGTGCGGCGTGGCCGTGCTCGACTCGCCCACCGAGATCATACCGGCGGCGATGCACTACCTGGGCCTGCCGGCCGACAGCGAGAATCCGGAGCACATCCGCCAGGCCGAGGAGCTGCTGCTCAAGGTGCGCCCCTATATCACCTATTTCCACTCGTCCCGATACATTTCCGATCTGGCCAACGGCAACATTTGCGTGGCGGTCGGCTATTCGGGTGACATCTACCAGAGCAAGGCACGCGCCGAAGAGGGTACCGGCAATGTCCGCCTCGCCTACCGGATTCCCGAAGAGGGGGCTGGCACCTTCTTTGATATGGTCGGCATTCCGGCGGATGCGAAGAACGTGACGGAAGCCCACGAATTCATCAACTACCTGCTGCAGCCGCAGGTGATGGCGGACCTGACCAACTACCTGCAGTTTCCCAATGCCAATGCCGCAGCCACGGAGCTGGTGGACGAAGAGTACCGCAATGATCCGGGCGTATATCCGGACGAGAATATGCTGAAGAAGCTCTATACCTTCCCCGACCTGTCCGCCGGCGCACGCCGTGCCATGACGCGCAGCTGGACCAAGGTCAAGTCGGGCAGGTAGTGTTTTGCCTGGCGGTGCGCTGGCTGCTGTTGCGGTGCCCGGTTTGTGTGTTTGCTTGTATGGCGGGCTTGCGCCCGACTGCAGAGCGTCAGGCACTTCGGGGCAAGCCCCTTCCCGCAGAGGATGGATTGGCAGCTGTGCAGCAGGCCGCCGCATGATATTTTCGTTGCCCGCATGGTGCGGGCGGCTTTGATGAATGGTCCGAGGTGACCCACCCGACAAACTTGTGAGAGGACGTACCGTTGAGAAAGATCACTCAATCCCTGTTGCTGGGCGCAGCCCTTACCCTGACTACCGGCGGAGCCGTACATGCCTCCACCGTGCACGTATACAACTGGTCGGATTACATCAGTGATACGGCACTGGACGATTTCAAGAAAAAACACGGCATCAGCGTGGTCTATGACGTGTTCGATTCCAACGAGACCCTGGAAGGCAAACTGCTGGCCGGCCGCAGCGGTTACGATGTGGTGGTGCCTTCCGACCACTTTCTGGCCCGCCAGGTCCAGGCCGGTGTCTTCCAGAAGCTCGATCGTGACAAGCTGCCCAACTGGGGCAATCTGGAAGAGCACCTGATGGAGCAGATCTCCGTCAACGATCCCGACAACCAGTACGCGGTTCCCTATCTGTGGGGCACCAACGGCATCGGCTACAACGTGGACAAGGTCAAGGAAGTGCTGGGCGTGGATACCATCGATTCCTGGGCGGTGCTGTTCGAGCCGGAAAACATGGAGAAACTGAGCACCTGCGGCGTGTCCTTCCTCGACTCCGGTGATGAGATGCTGCCGGCCGTACTCCAGTACATGGGCCTGGACCCCAACTCCACCAAGGCCGCCGACTATGAAAAGGCCGTGGACAAGCTGCTGGCGGTACGCCCGTACGTCGCCTATTTCCACTCTTCCAAGTACATCTCCGACCTGGCCAACGGCAACATCTGTGTCGCTGCGGGCTTCTCCGGTGATGTCATGCAGGCCGCCGACCGCGCCGAAGAGACCGGCAACGGCATCAACATCGCCTACAGCATTCCCAAGGAAGGTGCCAACCTCTGGTTTGACGTGCTGGCCATTCCCGCCGATGCAGGCAACGTGGACGAGGCCCATACCTTCATCAACTATCTGCTGGAGCCGGAAGTGATTGCCGGCATCAGCGACTACGTGGGCTATGCCAACCCCAACAAGCATGCCGACGAGCTGATGGACGAGGAAATCCGCAACAACCCGGCGGTGTACCCGTCCCGGGAGGTGCTGGACAAGTTGTTCATTTCCAAGCCGCTGAGCGCTTCCACCCAGCGCGCCCAGACCCGTTCCTGGACCCGCTTCAAGTCCGGACGCTGATTTTTGCTCTGCGGAGTGGATTTGCTCTGCGGTGTCAGGATCTGGCGGTATGCTGCATCAGGCTGACGCTGGTTCGGGACATTGAAACGTCCCAAGCCGCTGATGCCTGACACAACACTCCGTCAGACCCGAATCCACCTTGACACCGTCATCACCCGGCTTGACCGGGTGATGACGAGAATGGGGCGATGGCGGATGTGGCGCTGAATGATGTTTCAACTGCCTTAAAAGAATACGCGACAACAGGGCGGCAATCCGTAACAGGCAACACCCCTGAACACAGTTAAAGAGAAAACCATATGGCAATACCTTCGGGCGCATACAAGAAAGCGCTGGCCAACATGCAAAAGCCCAAAGACGTTCTGGTGGAAATCAAGAAGGTCTCCAAGAGCTTTGGCGATACCCTGGCTGTGGATGAAGTCAGCATCAAGATCAACAAGGGCGAGATCTTTGCCCTGTTGGGTGGCTCCGGCTCGGGCAAATCGACCCTGCTGCGCATGCTGGCCGGCTTCGAGACTCCGACCGAAGGCAAGATCTATCTGGACGGCATGGACATCACCGACATGCCGCCCTACGAGCGGCCGATCAACATGATGTTCCAGTCCTATGCGCTGTTCCCGCACATGACCGTCGAGCAGAACATCGCCTTCGGCCTCAAGCAGGACCGTCTGCCCAAAGAGGAGATCCGTGAGCGGGTGGACGAGATGCTGCGCCTGGTGCACATGACCAAATACGCCCGGCGCAAGCCGCACCAGCTGTCCGGCGGCCAGCGCCAGCGTGTGGCACTGGCCCGTTCGCTGGCCAAGCGGCCCAAGCTGCTGCTGCTGGACGAACCCATGGGTGCGCTGGACAAGAAACTGCGCTCGCAGATGCAGCTCGAACTGGTGGAAATCATCGAGCGCGTCGGCGTGACCTGCGTGATGGTCACCCACGACCAGGAAGAGGCCATGACCATGGCCGAGCGCATCGCCATCATGAACCAGGGCTGGATCGAACAGGTCGGCACCCCGACCGACATCTACGAAACCCCGGCCAACCGCATGGTTTGCGAGTTCATTGGCAACGTCAACCTGTTCGAGGGCGAGCTGATTGCCGAGGAGCTGGACCATGCGGTGATTGCCTGCCCGGACTTGCCGCGCCCGATCTACATCGGCCACGGGATTGCCTCGCGTGCCGAGGACAAGCGTGTCACCTTTGCCCTGCGTCCGGAAAAACTGCTGCTGTGCAGCGAGAAGCCGGAGGACCTGGAGTACGAGGATTACAACTGGTGTACCGCGATGGTGCACGACATCGCCTATCTGGGCGGCCACTCGGTGTACTACGTCGAGCTGCCTTCGGGCAAGATCGCCCAGGCCTTCATGGCCAACTCCGAGCGCAACGTGAAACGTCCGACCTGGGACGACGAGGTATTCGTGCACTGGGTTGATGACAGCGGCGTGGTGTTCCAGCAATGAAAACCCTGACCGGACTGCATTTGCGCCGCTGGCTGCCCAAGGGCCGCCATGCGCTGATTGGCGTGCCCTTCCTGTGGTTGCTGGTATTTTTTCTGCTGCCGTTTGGCATCATCCTCAAGATCAGCTTTGCCGAAGCGGACATTGCCATTCCGCCCTATACCAACCTGGTGGAATGGGCCGACCAGCAGCTGACCATCCTGCTCAATCTGGGCAACTATATCCTGCTCAGTGAGGACAAGCTGTACATCGCCGCCTACCTGGGTTCGGTGAAGATCGCCCTGGTCAGCACCTTGCTGTGTCTGCTGGTCGGCTACCCCATGGCCTATGCGATTGCCCGCTCCAGCGAGCGGATGCGTCCGGTGTGGCTGCTGCTGATCATGATGCCGACCTGGACGGCGCTGCTGATCCGCGTCTACGCCTGGATGGGCATCCTCAGCAACAACGGCCTGCTCAACAACTTCCTGCTCTGGACCGGGCTGATCAGCGAACCGCTGCAGATCCTGAACACCAACCTGGCGGTGTACATCGGCATTGTCTACGCCTACCTGCCGTTCATGGTGCTGCCGCTGTACGCCAACCTGGCCAAGCACGACCTATCGCTGCTGGAGGCTGCAGCCGACCTGGGTGCGCGCCGGCATACCGCCTTCTGGACGGTTACTTTTCCGTTGTCCAAAGGGGGCATCATCACCGGTTGCATGCTGGTGTTCATTCCGGTGGTGGGCGAGTTCGTCATCCCCGAGCTGCTCGGCGGCCCGGAAACCCTGATGATCGGCAAGGTGCTCTGGCAGGAATTCTTCAACAATCGCGACTGGCCGGTGGCCTCGGCACTGGCGGTGGTGATGCTGCTGATCCTCATCATCCCGATCGTGCTGTTCAACCGCGCCCAGGCCAAGGAACTGGAGGGATGAGCAGTACCCGACCCGGCTTGACCCCGGCCATGCGTGCGCTAGCCGGGAAAGCGAAGGGCTGCCCCTCACCGTCATTGCCCGGCTTGACCGGGCAATCTCCATTCGGTTTGGGAGGTCCCCGTGTCAAGCGCGGGGGTGACGGGGGCATTAGCCGGCTTGGCCCCGGCCATGCGTACGGTGCCGGAGAGCCGGGTGGCTGCTCCTCATCGTCGTTGCCCGGCTTGACCGGGCAATCTCCATCCGGCTTGGGAGGTCCCCGCGTCAAGCACGGGGCTGACGGGAAATGGGAAATGTAGGTACGAATTCATTCGTACAAAAACAACCCTTTGCTGTGCGAATAAATTCGCACCTACAGTTTGATGCATTGGTCTGGTGAGCGGACTTTGAGTAATTGCTTATGGAATTCCTGAAGAAATACAGCTTTTCCCGCTTCATGCTGGTGGTGGGCCTGCTGTTCATCTATGTACCCATGCTGGTACTGGTGATCTACTCCTTCAATGCCTCACGGCTGGTCACGGTGTGGGGCGGCTGGTCCACCAAGTGGTATGCCGGCCTGCTGGACAACAAGCAGCTGATGGCGGCCGTGTTGCGCTCGCTGGAAATCGCCAGCTACACCGCCATTGCCGCCACCGCGCTGGGTACCCTGGCCGCGCTGGTGCTGACCCGCATCAAGCGTTTCCACGGACGCACCCTGTTCGGTGGCCTGGTCACCGCGCCGCTGGTGATGCCCGAGGTGATCACCGGCCTGTCCCTGTTGCTGCTGTTCGTCGCCATGGCGCAACTGATCGGCTGGCCGGCCGAGCGCGGCGTCAGCACCATCTGGATTGCCCATACCACCTTCAGCACTGCCTATGTGGCAGTGATCGTCGCCTCACGCCTGCGCGAAGTGGACCGCTCCATGGAAGAAGCCGCCATGGACCTGGGTGCGCGCCCCTGGCAGGTGTTCTTCCTGATCACCGTGCCCATGATCCTGCCCTCGCTGGCAGCGGGCGCCATGATGGCCTTCGCCCTGTCACTGGACGACCTGGTACTGGCCAGCTTTGTTTCCGGTCCCGGCTCCACCACCTTGCCGATGGAGATCTTCTCCGCCGTACGGCTGGGTGTAAAACCGGAAATCAACGCCATCGCCAGCCTGATCCTGCTGGTGGTTTCGCTGGTGACCTTCCTGGTCTGGTTCTTCACCCGCAGCAAGGAAGAAAAGCGCCGCAAGTCCAGCAAACAGATCGAAGCGCTGGAGCGGGCCAGTCAGGCGGTGCGGTTGGGGCCCTAAGTACAGCTACCAGAGACAGGCAAGCAGGCCTCAGCCGTCGAGTCGTCAAAAAACGTGTGAAGTTCATCACGGTTTCAAGAAATAGTTTTGTCGTGTTCCACGGCTAAAAGAAGGACTTTTCTTGTATTTCTTGCCGCGTAGCGCCTGTCTGACCGGCTGGCTCATCGGCTGCCGTTTCGGCTGGAAAGGGGGAATGTAGGGCGCACGCGGTGAGCGGCTCCCGTAATTTCTTGCCCGCAGTTTCTTTGTGAAAAATAGACCTGCATCACATTTTCAGGCTTTAGATCCACGAATCTGGGGGTTAATCGCTGGAAAATAACCAAGCCACAGGCTTGTGCGACCACGCAATGCGTTTAGATAAGATTTCATTTCGCAGCTTGTTGAGCACCTGTGTACTGCTCTGGTTCATGTAAATAGCTGGCTTTCCTAATCATTTTTTAGTCCCGCAACAGCCCGGTTGCTGGCGATTTGATGTCATTGCGGCTGCGTTTACGCTTTTGCTACCCTCTCGCCCAAATTTTGAGCCTGATTGCGGGAGGGGGCGGTATGCCTTCTTGGAAAAAGAAAATAAGACTGGCTATCAGCGGTTTGCTTGCTGCCTGGGTGGCCTTGGCTGTACCGGCAGCGCTGGCCGAAGTCACGGTAACGACTGCCTATACCGATAACTCCACAGCCTACAAGGGTGATGTTCGTACCTTGCGGATAACCTTGCAAAACGGCGAAGCGACCCCGGTGAAAGATGGGGCGTTACAACAACATAGTGTTTTGCCCGACGAGTTTGTTATTGCCGACCCAAGTCGCGTTTCCAACACTTGTGGCGGGGAAGTGGTAGCAGCTTCAGGTGGGAGGGATATTTCTTTTTCAGGCGCAACCATTCCGGCGCAAACCGACACTAGCAATGGTATCTGTTACATCGAAATCGATGTGAAAATCAATACCAACAGTGCGAGCAGCTACAGTACGACAGTTGGTGCCGGCATGTTTACCGGAACTCAGGATGACGGAACGAATGCCGAAGTATCCAACGCCGGAGATGCACCAATCGGTTTGACTGTCGAGACATTAAAACCGCTCAGCGCAAGCAAGCGCTTTAACCCTTCAACGATCAGGATGGGTGAAACCAGCACAATTACCATCACGATTACAAACGACTCGGTCAAGCCTGTCAGCATAAGCAAGATACAGGAGCAGTTGCCGGATAACATCACCGCTGTCGGTACTGTAACAGGCGGTACCTGTGGTGCGGGCAACGCATCTGGTACAAGTGGTACTGTGGATATTGCCTTGGACACTGAGAAAGAGCTTGCCGCTAATGGTGGCTCTTGTACGGTTACCTGGGACGTGACAGGCAATGTAGCCAATGGGAATAGTGCTTCGGGTACGAACAGGATTCCAGCCGATGGTGTGACCAATGACCGAGAGATTCCCAGTGGTGCAGCCAGCAAAAGTATCGAGGTACAGTCGCCGGTTACTTTAAGCAAAGGCTTTGAATATCAAAGTGTGCGTCCGGACCAGCCGGTGAAAATGACCATCACGGTTAAGAACCGCTCTGCGGCAGCTGCAGCCATTGCTTTTTCGGATCAACTACCAAGTGGAATGGTTTTTTCTGATCCTAGCAATCTTGAATCATCTACTAGCTGTAATGCATCAGCAAGCATAACAGACACCACCCTCAGTCTCGGTGGTGGCTCTCTTGACGCCTTAGCAACTTGTACTGTTACAGCTTATGTGCAAGCAGCCAATCCCAATGCTTCGGACGGCGAGATTGTTCCGTATAAAAATACAATAGATGGAGTGACCTGGACACAAGGCTCAAACACTTATACGACAGACTCAGCTTCAGCTGAGGTTACCGTTTTCAACGAGTTTACCATCCATAAAAGTATTGCTGCTGATAACGGGCAGTCGTTCGGAGAAACAGGCGTAGTTCCTGGTGACTTGGTCAAGTTCAGTATAGAGCTTCGTAACTATTCTGGTGCTCCAGTGACCGGTGTGGGGGTTACCGACAAGCTGCCAAAAGCTGACAACGGCGCCCAGTTGATAGTGTCCACTGCCCCTTATCCGGCAACTACAACCTGTGTTGGTTCAGGCATCGGACTACCTGTCAATGGCGCTGCTGAAGCTGTTTTTAGCGGTTTGACAGTGCCGGAAGGTAGCGCTGCCGTTCATGGCGAGTGTCAGGTGGAATTCTGGGCCAGGGTACCGAGTGATTGGCCTGTTGGTACCGGTATAAACAACGACCTTTCCGAATCTGGAAACAATTATGGCATCACTTGTGATGACTCGGTTACGTGTGAGGTTCACACCGGCGGGCAGAACGGTTCAGGTGTCGAAGCAGGAACTGCCAGCGCCAATCACCTGGTTATAGACAAGAGCTTTGCACCTGATGAGGTTTCTCAAGGCCAAGTGTCGGTGTTAACCATTGCGTTGAATAACAATGGCTTTTGGCCGCTGAATGTTAATGAACTACTGGATAGGCTGCCGACTGGTTTTGATGGCGAAAATACGGCTGTGGCGGATTCCCAGTTGCGTATTGCCCCCATACCAGGCGCTAACACCACCTGTGCGGGCTCACCCGTTTACAGTTATGGCGGGGATCGCAATGAGTTCAAGGTGACCGGACTGCAAGTGCCTGCCCGCAGCATCTGCTACGTGAGTGTCAATGTGGTAGGTGCGCTGGCGGCCAGCTATCCGAATGAAATCAAGCCTGGGGATGTAGCTGCAAAAGATTCACGTCATGAGCGTGATGTATTGCCAGCCGAACCGGCAACAGCAACCCTGACCATCAAGCCGACCTTTGAGGTTACCAAGAGCTTCTCTGTCAGCCCGGTAGCTGCCGATGGTGGCGAGTCACGGGTGACCATCAAGGTAGAAAACACGGGTAACGCAGCACTGACCGGATTGCGAGTCCATGACCCACTGGCTGGGACGGGTTTGCTGGTAGCCGACGAACCAGGCCCTTCCACTACCTGTGCAGGCCCATACAGCTTCAATGTCGTTGCCGGTGCTGATAGTGCCACCATGACAGGAGCCAGGGTTGACCCAAATACCTCCTGTACTTTTTCCTTTAACGTAGTGACTGATGGCACCAAAGGAACCTCCGTCAGTGAAAACATCTTGCCTCCTGGGGCTGTTACCGCAGATGGAGGATTGGCAACCAACACCTCTACCAAGGCAGAGTTGGGCAAGCTTGGCGGGGGAGATGCACCAAAAGTTGAGAAGTCTTTTGTACCGGATTCGCTGAATACTTTGGGAGAAACCTCTCTTCTGACCATCCGCATTGACAATACTGCGGATAATAGCGTGAAGTTGACCAGTGTCGGCTTGACTGACCTGATGCCGGAGGCCATGGAGGTTGCTGCATCACCGCAGGCCAGTACCAGCTGTGCCGGTGGCGTGGTTACTGCCGTGCCGGGCAGCAATCAAGTGAAGTTGTCGGGCGCAACCCTTGAAGCAAAGGACAGCTGTGAGGTGTATGTACGGGTTACGCTGAACACCAGCGGAACCTTTACCAATACAGCCGAACCAGGCTGGCTGGTCAACGACCAGAATATTTCCAATACAAATACGTACCCTGCCAACCTGGGAACAGTCTCCAGAGCAGGTGTGGACAAAACCTTCTCGCCTTCTACAATCGCTGCCGGTGAAAGTTCGTTGATGACCATCCGTGTCATCAACCAGGGCACCATCCGCTTGAGTGAACTGCGTGTTACGGACGAGTTGCCTGATGGCATGAGACTGGCCAACCCACATAATGCCAACACCACCTGTGGCGGCAATCTTGCGGTGACTAACGGAAAAGTTGAGCTGACAGGCGGTACCGTTGCGGCAGGTAGCGAGTGCCGTATCACAGTCAATCTGACGGCAGATGAAGCGGGTTCCTATACAAACAAGCTTAATCCCGGCGATGCCAGCAGCAAGGAGAATCCGAACCTGATTCCGGAGGATCCTGTAATCGACACGCTGGAAGTGTTGGAGCCGCTGGAAATCACCAAGAAGTTTGATGAGAAAACTCGTTTGGTAAACGAAGCCAACGAGATGACGCTGGTCATTACCAACCCGAATACCAACCCGATTACCGATGTCCGCCTGACCGACAACTACCCGGCCGGCATGTTCAACACGACGGACCCGCAGGCCAGTGTATCTTGCCCTGATGGTGTCGATGGTGTGGTCACGGCACCTGCATCCGGCAACTTTGTGCGCCTGACCGGTGCGACTTTGGCAGCCAAGGGTATCTGCACCATCAAGGTCAATGTGCTGAGCAACGTGCCCGGCACCTATGTCAATACCATTCCCGAGAAGGCCATCGAGTCGGCAGAGGGTGCGACCAACAAGGCCCCGGCAGCTGACGACTTCGAGGTGGTCAATCCGCCGACACTGGGCAAGTTCTTTGACCCGGTCCAGATTGCAGCAGGTGATACAGGCACATCCAAATTGACCATCCGGCTGGGTAACCCCAATGGCAATCCGATTACCCTGACAGCAGACCTGAATGACAACCTGCCGCAGGTTCCGGGTTCCATGACGGCTACCGGGATTGAAAGCAAGACTTGCCCCGGTAACGTGACCTTGCATGATGACGGGAAGCAAATCCGTTATCCCAGTGGAGCAACCATACCGGCCGATGGCTGTGACATTGTGGTCAATGTCACAGCAAGCGTACCGGGCCGTTACGTCAACCTGATACCTGCCGGCGAGTTGAAAACCGATGCGGGTGATAACCCCGAACCGGGCCAGGCCGAACTGGCCATCAGTGCCAAGCATGCCATTACCGGCAAGGTATACATGGATGACAACAACGATGGTGTGGCTGATGCCGGTGAAGAAGGCATCGCCGGTCAGGTGATCGAGTTATGGAAGGATGGCCAGCGACACGACACCACGGTTACCGACAGCCTGGGCAACTACAGTTTCCTTGAGCTGGACAGCGGTACCTATGAGGTGCGCCAGCCCGGTCAGCCTGCCAACACCCTGAACGGCAAGACCACTGCGGGTGCAATCGGTGACGGTACTGCAACCAATGAGTCAACGGTGCCCAGCGCCATCACCGGTATCGAGTTGGACGGTGAGGCCAAACTGTCCACCGGCAACAACTTCGGTGAACTGGCCTATGGCAGCATTTCCGGCAAGGTGTTCCTGGACAGCAACAACGATGGCAGTCAGCAAGGTGGTGAGCCAGGCTTGCCGGGTGAAATCATTGAGCTGTACAAGAAAGACGGAGATGTGTGGGTACCTGCTGGCACCACTCAGACAAGTGCCGACGGCAGCTACAATTTCCCGAATCTTGAGCCGGGTGATTACCGTGTAGTGCAGCCTGAACAGCCTGCCGGCACTACAAATGGTACGACTTCATCGGATGACGGGTCTCCGAGCAACGACGGTGAGCGTAGCCAAATCGACAATATCCAGCTGGGCTCAGGCCAGGCATCGACCAACAACAACTTTGCGGAAATTCCGAACAACCGGACCTTGTCGGGCAAGGTGTTTCTGGACTATGACGGAAATGGCAGCTTTGACGGCGATGACCACGGCATTGGTGGCCAGCCCATTGAACTGCACAAGAAAGACGGCGATAAGTGGGTGCTGGTTGATACCGTGCAGACCGATGCGGATGGCAACTACAGCTTTACCAATCTGCCGGAAGGTGAGTATGCGGTAATTCAGCCAGACCAGCCTGAAGGTACCAGCAATGGCATAACCACTAAAGGTACCGCTGGTGGTGAAGTGGATGTCCCAGCAGGCACATCGGGACGAATCCATGGTATTGATCTGACAGGTGCAAACACGGTGTCTTCCGGCAACAACTTTGCCGAGATTCCGGGTGACGCACCCGACCTGACCATTGGCAAGAACCATAGTCCCACGCAGTTTGCCGAAGGTGGTGGTACGGGCTATTTCACCCTGACCTCGAAAAACATCGGTAAAGGCTCGACTGCCGGCATTGTCACCGTGGTGGATACCTTGCCGGTCGGCATGACCGCACGTTCCGCCACTGGAGACGGCTGGTCTTGTCAGATCAGCGCCAACAAGCAGGCGGTAACCTGTACAACCGATGCCGTGTTTGCTCCGGGTGACTTGGGCAAGCCCATTCTGGTGCATGTGGATGTTGCAGCCGGCCAGGGTGGCAACTGGCTGATCAACGTAGCGGACATTTCCGTACCGAACGAGCCGGAAGGTTTCAAAAGCAACAACCGCGCTGAAGATGCCGTTGAAATCATTGCAGGTGCAGAGTCCGCTTCCATCGAGGGAACGGTTTGGCGTGATACCAACAGTGACCGGAAGCGGGACCCCGGTGAGCCGGTGGTGCCTGACTGGAATGTACAGCTGTATGAAAATGGCGTGCTGGTAGCAGAGACCAAAACCGACGCCAACGGCAAGTACAAGTTCAGCGAGTTGCCTCCGGGCAGTAATTACGAAGTTCGTTTCCGCAGCCCTGAAGGAAATGTTTTGGGCCAAGGGGTAACCAATGAGCAAAACACGGCAGACAACTTGGGTAATGCCACTCCGGGCTACAGCGGCCTTAGTGGTATCACGCTGACTTCCGGACAAAATCTGACTGAACAGAGCTTGCCACTGGACCCTAGTGGTGTCATTTATGACGCTGTTACCCGTCAACCGGTACAAGGTGCGGTGGTCACCCTGCTTGGTCCGGGCGGTACACCTGTCCCCAGCTCAGAGCTTGAAGGTGGTACCAATACCATCATTACGGGGCCGGATGGTTACTACGAGTTTGTACTCAAGGGCGGCGCCAGCACAGGTAGTGGTGTTTATACACTTCAGGTGACATCACCTGGCGGGTACAAGCAGGGTCCATCCGACCTGCTGCCGGCCTGTACCAATACGCCTGCCGTGGGGGCCACCCCTGATCCGGCTTTGGTGCAAAACCGGAGTCATGCCCCGGCAGATAGTGTGCCTGTGCATGAAGCAGGTGCCTGCGAAGGGATTGTGCCGGGCGGCAGTAACACCACCCAGTACTTCTACAGCTTCAGCCTGACACTGGGCACTTCGGCCAATGTGGTCAACAACCACATCCCGCTGGATCCGATTCTGGGTGGTGCCATTGTCATGACCAAGACCACTCCCAAGGTGAACGTGGTGCGTGGCGAGATGGTGCCCTATGTACTGACGGCTACCAACACCCTGACCAGTACTTTGGTCAACGTGGCAGTAGAAGACCAGATTCCAGCCGGCTTCAAGTACGTCAAGGGCTCGTCCCAGATTGACAGCCTGCCCAACGAGCCGGTGGTCAATGGCCGTCACCTGAAGTGGAGCAACCTGACTCTTAATCCGGGCCAGAAGCTGACCTTCAAGATGCTGCTGGTGGTTGGTACCGGCGTTGGCTACAACGAGTACGTCAACCAGACCTGGGCGATGAACGAGGTGGCCAACAGCCGTATCTCCAACGTGGCAACCGCCACCGTGCGGGTGGTGGCCGACCCGACCTTCGAATGCTCGGACCTGATCGGTACCGTCTATGACGACAAGAACCGTAACGGCTACCAGGACAAAGGCGAGCCGGGCCTGCCGGGTGTGCGCGTGGCCACGCCGAAAGGCTGGCTGGTGACCACCGACAACCACGGCCGTTACCACATTGCCTGTGCCGATGTGCCCAATGAAATGCGTGGCGGCAACTTCATCGTCAAGGTGGACGAGCGCACGCTGCCAAGCGGCTACCGTGTCGTCACCGAGAACCCGCGTGTGGTGCGCCTGAGCCAGGGCCGTCTGGTCAAGGCCAACTTCGGTGCCAGCATTCACCGCGTGGTACGCCTGGACCTGACGCCGGATGCCTTTGATGGCAAAGAGCTCAAGCCGGGTTACCAGGAGCAGATGGGTACCGTAATGCAGGCCCTGCATGCCGAGCCGTCCATTCTGCGCATTGCTTACCGCTTGCCGGTGGGTGAAAAGCCAAAAGAAGCCCGCGAGCGCATCAAGTCGGTGACCAAGTGGGTGAAGAAAAACTGGGAACCGCAGGAATGCTGTTATGACCTGCAGCTGGAGGAAGAAATCGTGCCGGCGATTGATAGCGTGGAGGTGGTGCGATGAGCGTGCGCAAGTATCTGGCCAGTAGCGTAACCGTACTGGCCCTGAGCCCGCTGGCCAGCGCAGTGGCGCTGGCCGCCGACCAGTGTGAAAAAGGCGAGGGCTGCGGCCTTAAAGGTGCCCGTGGTGCCATGCACGACGAGTCGCTGTTGCAGCGTCGCCCCTTTACCCCGGGCGGCCTGCCCGCCATTCCACACAACGCCGAGCGCGAGCTGCCACGGGAAAAGCTTATCCTGTGGCAGGTGGAAGGCCCGCTGGGTCAGCGCGATCAGCTGCTTAATGTGGATGAGGAAACCATCGACACCATCAAGCTCAGTGATGGCCTGCCGGTGGTGCGCTTTGCCTCCGGCCGTTCGGAAATCGCCCGCAGCGACAGCGACACCTTGGCCGAGCTGATGCAGCGCCTGAAGGACAAGCGCAACCTGCGTGTGCGTTTTGTCGGGCATACCGACCCGCAGCATCTGTCGGCACGCACCCGTGCCATCTATGAAGACAACCATGGTCTGGGCCTGCAGCGGGCCAAAGAGGTGGCGGCGATCTTTGCCGAAAGCCTCAACCTCAGGCCCGAGCAGATCAGCCTGGACAGCCGTGGCCCCAACGAGCCACTGATGGCCGGCAACAGTGCCGAAGCCTGGGCGCTCAACCGTCGGGTCGAGGTCGAGTTATGGTACGACGAATCGCTGGTCAGCACGCCTGAGCGTCCTTACGAGTGTGCCGCCGGTGAGGTGTCCGGTCAGGATGTGCAACCGTTCATGCTTAGCATCGACGGTCAGCCGCAGGGCGAACAGGGTGCCGGCAGTGCCGATACCCAGCGTTGTGTCGACGTGGCACTGGCCCGTGACCTGCTGCAGGTGCAGTACGACAACCTGTCCACCAAACCGCGCCTGAACGTGGTTAGCGATGCCCGCGTGGCACGTTTGGAACAGCCGCTGAATTTCCGTGGCTACAGCAACTACATGCACTGGATCGAGCGTGGCGAAGTCCGCATTCTGGGTAAGAAAGGCCGTTTCGGCAGTCCGAGACTGCTGGAGACCATCGAGCTGGACGAGTTCCTGCAGGGCGAGTGGACTCCGTCTGCCGGCCTGCCGGAGCGGATGTTCTATCAGCTGCGCGTATATGACGAGAAGGGCCGTTTTGATGAAACCCATCCGCAGGCCATCGAGGTGGCGCGCGGACAGCGTGAAGCTGCCGAGGAAGACGAGCGCGAAGACAACCTGATCGCCGGTTACGGCGGCAACCGCCTGGCCCGTCACAACATTCCGGTGGCCGGCGGTACCGTGACCGTCAACGGTAAACAGGTACGTGATGACCAGCATGTATTTGTGCTGGGCCGTCCGGTACCGGTGGACCTGAACGGCAGCTTTGCCAGTACCCAGATCATTCCCCGTGGCCTGCATACCGTCGAGGTGGCAGTGCTGGATGACGAGGGCAAGGGACGCATCTACCGCCGCGACCTGCGCTTGCCATCGCAGGACTGGTTCACCGTGGCGATTGCCGACTTCACCGTGGGCAAGCAGAAGACCACCGGCCCGGCACGGTTGGTGACCGGCGAGAAGCGTTATTACGATGACAGCTTCTATTCCGACGGTCGTCTGGCGTTTTACAGCAAGGGCGTGATCAACGACAAGTACACCGTGACCGCCAGCGCCGACACCGGCGAGGAGCCGGTCAAGAGCCTGTTCAGCAACTTCAACGACAAGGACCCGCGCGAGTTCCTGCGCCGCATGGACAACGAGGCGGACAAGGGCTGGACCACCTTTGGTGACGACTCGACCATGATCGAGGACGCCCCGACCCGCGGCAAGTTCTACGCGAAGATCGAGGACGAGAAATCCCACGCCATGTGGGGCAACTTCCGCCAGCAGACCCGTGACACCGAGCTGGCGCAGATCGACCGCAGCCTGTACGGTGCCCAGGGCCGCTACCGCAGCGACGAGTTCACCGGCTTTGGCGAGCGCCGCCTGCAGGTGGAGGGCTTTGCCGCTGAACCGGGCACGTTGTCGGCCCGTGAGGACTTTCGTGGTACCGGTGGTTCGCTGTATTACCTGCGCCACCAGGACATTACCGTCGGCAGTGAGCGGGTACGCATCGAGGTGCGTGACAAGGACTCCGGTCTGGTCATCCACAGCCAGGACCTGATGTCCGGCCTGGATTACGAGGTCAACTCCATCCAGGGTCGTCTCATCCTGACCCAGCCGCTGTCTTCCACGGCGGACGGCAGCGGCCTGATCCGCTCCGGTGGCAGCCTGTCCGGCCACCCCGCCTACCTGGTGGTGGGCTATGAATACTCGCCGGGCATGAAGAAGACCAACGATATGGCAGTCGGTGGCCGGGCGGCCTACTGGATCAACGACAGCCTGCGTGTGGGTGTGACCGGCAGCGAACAGGAGCAGACCGGCCACAAGACCCAGCAACTGGTTGGTGGTGATGTCATCCTGCGTCACAGCGACCGTACCTGGGTCAAGCTGGAAAGCGCCCAGACCAAGGGCGACGCCTTTGATCAGCGCTTCTCCTTCGATGGCGGCTTCGGCTTCGGCGAATACGACGTGCGCAAGAACTCGCGTGCCCGTGCCAACCGCATCGAAACGGCCTTCGACCTGGGCGACATAGTCGATGATGCCAGCGGTCAGGGTACCTTCTACTATGAAAAGCGCGATGCGGGTTTTACCGCACCGGGTCGCCTGACCGATCTGGAGACCACCCAGGTGGGCGGTAGCTACACCACGGAAATCGGCGAGCGTACCGAGCTGACCGTCAAGGGAGACAACATCGACGAGGACGGCGGCAACTCGCGCCGTGCGGTCGAGGCCAATCTGGCCTACGATCTGAGCGAAGCCTGGCGCCTGTACGCCGGTGTGCGCAATGACCGCATCCGCTACGGCAGCCGTTACCGCAACCTGTACACCGGTACCTATGCCGGTTACGACCGTGCCGATCGTGACGAGGGCAGTCGCACAGACGTGTTCGCACAGGCCCATTACCTGGGTGCGGATGCCTGGTCGCTGTATGGCTTCGTGCAGGGTACCGCCAACCGCAACGACAGCCGTCAGGCCAACAACCGTGTGGGCATGGGTGGCGACGTGCGGGTCAATGAACGGACTACCCTGAATGCCGAGGTTTCCGGCGGCAATCTGGGTGTCGGCGCCACGGCGGGAGTCAACTATGACAAGTCCGAGCGCACCAACTATTACCTCAACTATCAGCTGGATAACGACCGGAGCGATAACGGACTGGGCAGCCGCAGCGGCTTTGATAGCGGACGAACAGGACAGGCGGTGGCCGGTGCCCGTTCGCGCTGGACCGATAGCGTCAGCGTGTATACCGAGCAGCGCTACCAGCATGGTGACCAGGCCGGCGTGATTCATGGCTATGGCCTGGACTTTGCCCCGGATGAGCGCTGGAGCTACGGCATCACTGCCGAGATCGGCAGTTTCAACAACAACAGCGACTACCAGCTCAAGCGTCGTGCCTATGGTGCCAAGATCAGCTACAGCCATGACGAGATCCGTTATGCCAGCCGCCTTGAGTACCGCAAGGACAAGAGCGAGGTGCAGGATCTGACCGTGTGGCTGATGCGCAACAACCTCAGTTACCAGCTCAACCCTGACTGGCGCCTGCTGGCGCGTCTGGACTTCTCCATTGGAGATTCCAGCCGTGGCAGTTTCTATGACGGGGACTTTGTCGAGGCCTCGCTGGGCTACGCATACCGGCCGGTGATGCATGACCGGCTCAATATGCTGGTCAAGTACACCTTCCTGCAAGACCTGCCACCGCCCGATCAGGTATCCACGGCTACCGGTCAGCAAATCGACTACGCCCAGCGTAGCCACCTGTTCGCCATTGACGGCATCTACGACCTGACCCGGCGCTGGAGCGTAGGCGGCAAGTACGCCTACCGTCATGGCCAGCTACGCATGAGCCGTGACCGCTCGGCCAAGTGGTTCAACAGTCGTGGTCAGCTGTATGCTGCCCGTGTCGACTGGCATGTGGTCAAGAAGTGGGATCTGATGGTCGAGGCACGCCGCCGCAAGGAGTCGCTGGCACGTGACAGCAAGGATGGTGCGCTGGCCGGGGTGTATCGCCACTTCGGCAACCACTTCAAGATGGGGGTTGGCTACAACTTCAGTGACTTCAGTGATGACCTGACCGATCTGTCGTACCGTAGCCGTGGCTGGTTCATCAACGCCATCGGCAAGTATTGACCGCTGGTATCTTGCAGCCGTACAACCGGGGCAATGCCCCGGTTTTTTATGGTTTTCATTCTGTTTGCCGGAGAGGTTAGAATGTTTGCCAACATGCGGCGATCACGCCGTGCGGAGTGGGCAAACGAGGAGAGACTCTTATGCAAGGCAATTCAAAAGTGGTGGACTGTCTGGTCGAACTGCTGCGTGGCGAGCTGGCGGCACGGGACCAGTACTTCCTGCACTCCAGGCAGTATGAGGATCTGGGGCTGCCCAAGCTGTACGCGCGCATCAACCACGAGATGGAAGAGGAAACCCAGCACGCCGATGATATTTTGCGCCGCATCCTGTTTCTGGAAGGCACGCCCGATATGCGCCCGTTGCCGCTGAATCCGGGTGCGGATGTGCCGGCCATGCTGCGTAGCGACCTGGAGCTGGAATACAAGGTGCAGAAGGATCTGGCCAATGCCATTGCCCTGTGCGAGCAGGAGCAGGACTACGTTAGCCGCGATCTGCTGCTGGCGCAGCAGAAGGACACCGAGGAAGACCACATGTACTGGCTGGAACAGCAGCTGGGACTGATCGAACGCATCGGTTTGCCCAATTACCTGCAGGCGCAGATGTAACCGGCACTGTATGTGCTTTGTCTGCCGACACCCCGGCCGGGTGTTGTCGGGCTTGCAGTCCGGTAATCCGCTGGTGCCAATGGCACTGGTTGTAGCCATCGTATTGCGGGACAAGCCTGCTGGAACGGCTTGTTGGCTGTTTCTCGACTGCAGGTGAGCGCAGCAGGGGCGGCTGTGGATCTGCCCTTGAGAGGATGGCAGCCCGCCCAGCTGCCCGTACATTCTCTTTGCCATATCTGTACTGGCCCTGGTCGGTGTGATGTGCGGGTGGGCATGATTGTATCCATCCATGCCATCATCCGGCATCGACCGGACGGTCTCCTGCTCGGGGTTGTAAGGGACTCATCCGCACAGGCTGCCGGGATGCCATTGGCACGAATGAATTCCCGCCTGCACGCTGTGTTGTCATGATTCCGGGCTGCTTCTCCCGTTTTCCGAGGTTTATCTGATTTGCCATGAGTAACCCGTATCCGCGCCATCCCTTGCCTGTCCGTATTCTGCACTGGCTGATCGCCTTGCTGCTGGCGATGGCGTTTGCACTCGGCTTGTGGCTGGCCAGTCTTGGCCTGTTCGACAGTCGTCAGGCCAGTGTCGGCATGTGGCACAAAAGCCTCGGTGCGTTGACCGGTCTGCTGATGCTGCTACGCTTGCTGTGGTTCTGGCGCAGACCACCCCTGCCCGGAGCGGGTAGCCGGCTGGAACGGCAACTGGCCCGTCTGGTGCAGGTCTTGCTATACGTGCTGGTGCTGATTGCGGCGGGTTCCGGCTATCTGCTGACCACCGGTTCGGGACGTGCGCTGGAGTGGTTTGGCGTGCTGCATGTTCCGGCACTGCTTTCGCTTGGCTCCGGGATGCTGGATCTGGTCAGGGAGGTGCATGGGGTTTCCGTCTGGACACTGGCCGGACTGATTGGCCTGCATGTACTGGCCGTCATCAAGCACCAGCTGCTGGACCGTGAGCCGGTGCTGAAGCGCATGTTTTGACCAGGTACTAACCAACCGTAGGCCCGGATTCATCCGGACAAGGCCCGGCAGCGCCGGACAATGGAGCCTTGTGTGCGAATGAATTCGCACCTACAGGGGTGCTGTCTAGGGCATATGCCGGCCTTTGCCCTGTGCGAGCGGCCCTGGTCACGTTCTCTACAGCAAGACCATCACGACGAGCGCCGCTTCTTGCCGGCTGGCCGGGTACTCGCCGGCTGTAGGTCCGAATTTATTCGGACAGGCCCGGCAAAGCCGGGTAGCAGGGGCTTATGTGCGAATGAATTCGCACCTACAGGGGCCTGTCTAGGGCATATGCCGGTCTTTGCCCTGTGCGAGCGGCCCTGGCCGCGATTCTCTGCAGCAAGACCATCACGTTGAGCACTGCTTCTTGCCGGTTGATCGGGTACTCGCCGGCTGTAGGTCCGAATTTATTCGGACAGGCCCGGCAAAGCCGGGTAGCAGGGGCTCGTGTGCGAATGAATTCGCACCTACAGGGGGCCTTCCTGCAATGGTGCAGGGCATGTTTGTCCTGCAAGAGCGGTGCCCGCGGCGTTTGGAGGGTTGTATTCGGGGTTGCAGATTGTGCAGCCATGCTGTTCCGGATCGCTCCTGCCAGGAAAGCGGATCAGACTGTGTAATTGGGCTTGCTATCCGAGATGGCTGCAAACCCATTCAGACAGGAATGGAGAGGAGAAGTAGCCTGCATCAGGCATGCTGAAGTTCCAGCTGCCGGCAAACCTCGGCAAAGTCCCCGATATCGATGAATTCGCCACAGTCCCTGGCCGGCCCCTGGCTGTCCGGGCGGGCCACGCAACGCAGGTGGCCGATGCCATATTGTTGCGCACTGCGCAGTACCGCCAGACTGTCATCGACAAAGAGCGTGCGTTCGGGCACAAAGCCGAGCGCGGACTGCAGCCGTTCCCAGAACTCCTGTCGCTCCTTGGGGTGGCCATAGTCATGGGAGCTGATCAGGGCATCAAACAGCGCTGCCATCGGCACCTTTTCCAGCTTGATCTCCAGCGAGTGACGGTGGGCGTTGGTCACCAGCGCAACCCGCTTGCCGGCATTCCGCAGTGCTTGCAGGAATTGCAGTGCCTGCGGGCGCGGACCGATGCGGGCGGACTGCTCGCGCTTCATTTCCCGGATGGGCAGTTGCAGCTGCTCGCTCCAGAATTCCACGCAATACCATTGCAGCTGGCCGGCATGGCGGGCCAGCAGGGGGACCAGCTGTTCGCGTGCTTCCTGCACTTCCAGCCCGTGTTGCTGTGCATAACGCTGATGCAGGTAGTCCAACCAGAAAAAGTTGTCGAAGTGCAGATCCAGCAGGGTGCCGTCCATGTCGAGCAGTACGGTGTCGATCTGCGACCAGGGGAGTTGGGGCATGTTGATGTCGGATGTCATGGGTTTCGCGCTATGATACCTGCAATTGAGCAATGGAGTCCGAGATGCGCATCAAACCGGAAATTCTTGCCTGCGAGGAAGTGGCACACACCAATATCTTCCGCATCGAGCAGCTGCAGCTGAGGTTCAGCAACGGCCAGCAGCGTACCTACGAGCGTCTGCGCGGCAAGGCCGATGGCCATGGCGCGGTCATGGTGGTGGCACTGACCGATGATCTGCAGGCGGTGCTGATCCAGGAGTACTGCGCAGGTTCGGCACGGTACGAGTGGTCACTGCCCAAGGGACTGATCGATGCCGGGGAGACCCCTGCGCAGGCGGCCAACCGGGAGTTGCAGGAAGAGGCCGGTTTTGCGGCCCGCCAGCTGGAGGAGATTTGCGAGCTGAGCCTGTCGCCGGGCTACATGAGCCAGCGCATTACCCTGGTGCTGGCGCGCGACCTCTATCCCTCGCGACTGCCCGGTGACGAGCCGGAGCCCATGGGCGTGCGCACCCACGACCTACATGATTTGCTGGGCCTGTTGCGCGATCCGGAGTTTTCCGAAGGCAGGGCACTGGCCGGCCTGTACATTGTGCGTGATCTTCTGGCCGAGCGGGGTGAAGCATGATGCAGCAAGAACAGATCCAGGCGCTGCTGCAGCTGGTGCAGCAGGCCGGTGACGCCACTCTGCCGTTCTGGCGGCAGCAGACGGATGTGCAACACAAGAGCGACAACAGCCCGGTGACGGCTGCCGATCTGGCTGCCCATGAGATTTTGAGTGCGGGACTGCCGAAGGTACTGGATATTCCGGTGTTGTCCGAGGAAGCCTGTGATATTCCGCTGGCCGAGCGCCGGCAATGGCAGCGCTGGTGGCTGGTGGACCCGCTGGACGGTACCCGTGAATTCATCGCCGATAGCCCCGAATACACCGTGAATGTGGCGCTGATCGAGCAGGGTCGGGTGGTGTTTGGTGTGGTCGGCGTGCCGGCCTCGGCGCAGCTGTATTACGGTGGAGCCGGGCAGGGTGCCAGTCTGCTGGAATCCGGCCGGCACATGCCGATCGGAGTGTCCGCGCCACGGCAGCCGTTGCGGGTGGCCGGCAGCCGTAGCCACGGCAGCATGGAGCAGGAACAGCTGATTGCGCGCCTGCAACAGCAGCTACCACTGGAGCTGGTCAGCGCCGGCAGTTCGCTCAAGTTCTGCTGGCTGGCCGAAGGCCGGATCGACCTCTATCCACGCCTGTCGCCCACCTCGCAGTGGGATACCGCTGCGGCCCAGGCCGTGGTCGAGGGGGCCGGCGGACAGGTGCTGGACTGGCAGGGCCGGCCGCTGACCTACGAAGCCAGGGAGAACTACATGAATCCCTACTTTGTCGCCCTGCCGGATGACGCCGGCCTGCGTGCCCGTATCCTCGCAGCCGCCCCCTGACTCCGCCGCGGCCCAAGACAGGGCAAAGATCGGCATATACCCTGCGCCAATGCAGATGGGCTCCTGTAGGTGCGAATTCATTCGCACACGAGCCCCTGTTGTCCGGCTTTGCCGAGCCTGTCCGAATAAAATCGGATCTACAGCCGGCCAGTGCCCGATCAACCGGCAGGGAGCGACGCGCGCAGTGTTGGTCTTGCTACACAGAGTCGCGGGCAGGGCCGCTCGCACAGCGCAAAGACCGGTATATACCTAGTCCCAGCGGCCGGCCTGTGCCCGACTAATGTCTCAGGGCCGGATGGAAAAAAACCAAGCAAACTAAGCAAAACAAAAACCGGTTAGAAACGGGCAATGAATAACAAAAAATCGCCTGACCTGCTCAAGGTCATTCTTGCAGGCGCCCTGGTGCTGCTGGTTGTCCACACACTGGGGCGTTTCATTTATACGCCGCTGCTGCCCTGGCTGATTCGTGACGGAGTGCTGACTGTCAAGCAGGGGGCCGATGTGGCCAGCTGGAACTACCTGGGCTATCTGACCGGGGCGGTTCTGGCCATGCGCTGGCACCGCATCGAACAGATCCGTGCGGTATTGCCCTGGGCGCTGGGCATCAACGTACTTTGCACCTTCCTGCAGACCCAGACGGAAAGCTTTGAGCTCCTCTCCTTTTTGCGCCTGATCAACGGCATCAGTAACGGTATCGTGTTTGTGCAGGCACCGGCACTCATCCTGGAGTGGCTGGCCCGCCATGGCCGGGCCAGTGCCAGCGGTCTGGTCTACCTGGGCGTGGGAGCGGGGCTGATTGTCTCCAGTGGTCTGGTCAGCCTGCCGGCTGGCTGGCTGGAAGGCGCACAGCGCTGGTGGCCGGCCTTTTTGCTGAGCGTACCGCTGGCGTTCTGGGGCTGGCGGCAGCTGGCACAGCTGGATGTCCCTTCACCGGTGCAGATCGACAGATCCGGTGCGCCACCCAGCAGCCGCCTGCTGGACCGGGACAGCACACCGCTGTTCCTGTCCTATGCGGGCGCCGGCATGGGCTACATCCTGCCGATGACCTTCCTGCCCACACTGGTTTCCCAGCTGGAGGGCCTGCCGGAATTTCTGGTGGGTGGCAGCTGGCTGGTGGTGGCGCTGGCGACCCTGCCCGCTCCCTGGATCTGGAACAAGGCCGGCTCCCTGCTGGGGGACAGCCCTGCACTGCGTCTCAACTATGCCTTGCAGCTGCTGGGTGTACTGGCGGTGCTGCTGATGCCGGGTACCCTGGGTGTATTGCTCTGCGGCTCACTGGTGGGTGGCACTTTCCTGGGCACGGTATTGCTGTCCCAGCGTCTTGCCCGGACACTGCACCCGCATCAGGGGCCCAGATTGTCGGCCGCACTGGTTGCCCTGTATAGCGTGTTTCAGCTGGGCGGGCCCTGGTTGACCAAACAGTGGCTCAATAGTGGCGGTACCTTGCAGGGTGCGTTCTGGCTGGGTGCCGGTGCGCTGATCTGGGGGCTCTTTTGGGCGTTCTGGGTGCCGAACCGGCAGTCCTGACTACAAAAACCGTGATAAATCTTGCAAAACATTACCAAAATCAAGCTTAATGAAAAGGTATAGTAAACGCCACTGCAAGTAATTGGCATTTAGGCTAAAATCCTGCTGTCAAGAAAAGGCTGTGTGACGGTTTGTCGCGCTCGGCCGGGCCAGACAGCTGATGCCGGATTCACGAGGATGCGCGGCAATGGATGGAAACGCGAGTGGCCCGTACAGCGGGTATTGCGGCCGGCAGGTGTCCGGAGTTGCTGCGCAGCCCGGTATCAGCGACGACAGGTTCCAGCGCAATACAGGTAATTTACAATGATAGACAAGGCTGCTTTTGATTTTGACAGGCTGCGCGAAAATGCGTCCGGAGCGGGTCAGCTGCTCAAGGCGCTGGGCAACCCTGATCGCTTGCTGCTGCTGTGCCAGCTGGTCGAGGGTGAAATGAACGTGGGTGAGCTGGAACAGCGTCTCGGCATCGTCCAGCCAACCCTTTCCCAGCAGCTGGGTGTGTTGCGTCGTGAAGGGCTGGTGGATACTCGCCGCGATGGCCGGCAGATTTTCTATCGCATCAGCAGCCCGCAGGCCATGGCGATTATTGAAACCCTGCACGGACTGTATTGTGCGGCGCCCGGAGCGGGTAAAGAGTAACTGTTTATTTAATTATGCTTTATTCCTTTACATGGCGTTTGGCGCATGCCTAGAATGGCAAGACAAGGCAAACACAGCGGAGGAACAAGCAATGAAAAAGAACATGGCGTCCTGGGATCGCATTGCCCGCATCATTGTGGGCGCGGTGCTGATTTTGCTCAGCCTGAGCGGCACCATCGGTCTGTGGGGCTGGATCGGTATCGTACCGGTAGTGACCGGCGTGATCGGCAGTTGTCCCGCCTATTCGATTTTCGGATTCGGCACCTGTAAGAAGTGCGATTGACAGCTCGTTCTGAACGGGCTGCTGAAGTACCAGAAAGGCACCACTTCAGTGGTGCTTTTTTGTTGCCGCAACTCGCGGCAACAACAGTTGCGGAAAAGCGCTGTCCGCCAGCCGCGGCAGTGCTCATGATCTGTTTTGCAAACCCCCGAGGAATATCCGTGGCAATCTTCAAGTACCTGACTCCGCAACTGGCCGTTGCCGCCCAGCTGACAGCAGAGGATATGCAGCAGGCAGCCGATAGTGGTTTCACTGTAGTGATCAACAACCGCCCGGATGACGAGGAAGCCGGGCAGCCCGCCAATCGGGATGTCGGCCGGGCAGCCGAGGCGCTGGGTCTTGAGTATCACTACCTGCCGGTCCTGTCCGGCCAGCTGACCGACCAGAATGTTGCCGATTATGCCGCTCTTGCCGCTCGCCTGCAGAACAGAAAGCTGTTGCTGTTCTGTCGCTCCGGAACCCGCTGCACTTTTTTATGGGCGCTGCAACAGGCCCGTGACAGCCAGGTGGAGCTGGGTGAAATTGTCGCAGCTGCAGCCGGTGCCGGCTATGATTTGCAGGGATTGCTGGCACGCATGGAAGAGCTGCGTCGAGGCTGAAAATCGCATATCGGTATGCGCGTCAGCATGCCGATAGCGCTTGTAACAATCTGATTTTATAAGAATCTTTGTTTTGTCTTCGTTCCGGCTGGTAGATGGCCGGCCACTGCTCGTGTGTCGTTCGGCCATGGCTTGCCCGGAAGAATTGGCAACAAGAACAGGTTAAGGAGACGTGAGGCGGCCGCTGTTTTGCCCAATGGTTTTGCGGTATCTTGGCCATGCTTGATTAGAATCAATACTATGTTTGTAGCAATCGAGCAATGTTTGTGCGAACACTTTGATTTTGTTGCCAAAAAAGGGCTTATTCCATGAAAAAACTGACCGTGCTGGCGCTAAGCATTACCTTCGCCTCTGCAGCCATGGCTGCACAGCAGCGCAACGAGCCGATTCA
>ERZ1032915.11-NODE-11-length-67634-cov-9.607260_pt1 | contig 67634 bp, 62 predicted proteins | sample MGYA00517090_ERZ1032915 | MGnify/ENA primary metagenome ERZ1032915 (study PRJEB33719, sample SAMN04261607) | wastewater metagenome | biome: rural village; feature: latrine urine exit; material: soil | place: El Salvador | collected 2013-01-14 ...
CAACGGGTTCTACCCTGTAAACCAAGGGGCTGCAAGCCCTCCAGCCTTTCCCCCAATATTTATTCCGGACAGTAGTGCGGTCGCTGTCCGGTGATGACGACTGCCAGACCGGCAGCCGTGCTTCTGGGCTAATCGAAGTCTTCCAGCTCCGGCTCGGCGGGGATGCTGTGCTCCTCGTTGGCCCAGGCACCGAAGTCGATCAGCCGGCAGCGTTCGCTGCAAAACGGCCGCCATGGATTGTCCGTGCTCCAGACCTGCTCCTTGCCGCATGTCGGACACTTGATCTGTGGTCCTTTCCCGTTTGTCATGACCTACCTCGTACCTGTTGCAAATATGCGTGATGCAGGCGCAACACCTGCTCTTCCAGTGCCTGCATGCCACCCTCATTGACAATCACGTCGTGCGCATGGCGCAGGCGCTCCTCGCGTGACAGCTGTGCCTGCAGGATGGCCCGTACCTGCTGCTCGTTCGCTCCGTCACGCTGCATGACGCGCTGCAGCTGCACTTCCTCGGGCACATCCACGATCAGCACCCGCTGCACGCGCCGGTATTGTCCGCCTTCGATCAGCAAGGGTGAAACCAGCAGGGCATACTCGGCAGTGGCTCCTGCCAGGTTGTCCTCTATGGCCTCGCGGATCAGCGGGTGCAGCAGCTGCTCCACCCAGCGGCGCTGCTGCGGGTCGGCAAAGATCCGTTCGCGCAGGGCCTTGCGGTCCAGCCGGCCATCCTCCTGCAGGATGGTCTGTCCAAAACGGCCGACCAGCCCGGTCAGCCCCGGCTCGCCCGGCTCGACCACCCAGCGTGCGGCGTCATCCGTGTCCACCACATGCACTCCCTGCCGGGCAAAGAGTCCGGCCACGGTGCTCTTGCCGCTACCGATCCCGCCGGTCAGACCGGCCAGCCAGATGCTTCTCATGCTGCTGTCTCCAAAATGCGAAGGACTACCATGGTTTTCAGGCATGAATCCCTTATGCTGGACGCTTTCGCGATCTTCATCCATAAGGAGTCCGCCATCATGCTGCGTCTATCCAACCTGACCGCTGCCGTCCTGGCTGTCCTGCTGTCGATGCCTGCCCTGTCACTGGCCAGCGAGCCGGCCATCGAGAACACCGAACGTGACCAGTACCTTGGTCAGCTGCGCCAGCAACATGCGACCTCCAACGAGCGCACCGCACTGCTGGCGCAGATCAACAGCCTGCTCAGCCAGCATGCCCTGCTGCGCGGCTACCAGATCGGTCATGCCGAACCGGAAGACCTGCTCTACAGCATTCAGGCGCCGGGCAAGGGCACGCTGCAGGTCCGCGAGGAGCGGCGCAGTGAAGCGGGCCCGCTGCGGGTCAGCCAGCGCACGCTGAGCCTGTATGGCATGGACCCGTTTTTCAGCTATCGCTGCGAAAGCCGCCAGGTGGACTGCAGCATTCTGCACGACGGTCTGGATACCCCGCTGCTGCACATCGTGCGCAATCCGGATGCTGCTGCCGAGCTGAGCAAGGCGCTCTCCTACCTGGCACGCAACATCCAGCAACGGTAGCGCATTCGCCCTAGCGGATGGCAAACAGGCGCTTGAGTTCGGCGCCGGGATCCTGTGCACGCATGAATGCCTCGCCCACCAGGAAGGCATACACGTTGTTGATGTGCATCAGCTCGACATCCGTACGTTGCAGGATGCCGCTCTCGGTGATCACCAGCCGGTCCTTGGGGATGCGCGGCAGCAGGTCCAGCGTGGTGGCCAGTGACACCTCGAAGGTATGCAGGTCACGGTTGTTGATGCCCACCAGCGGTGTGTCCAGCACTTCCAGGACGCGGTCTAGCTCTTCGGCATTGTGCACCTCGGCCAGCACATCCAGCTGCTGTTCGCGGGCCGCTGCCGCCAGCTCCTGCAGCTGGACGTTGTCCAGGCAGGCGGCAATCAGCAGCACGCAATCCGCATTCAGGGCACGCGCCTCGACAATCTGGTACGGATCCACCATGAAGTCCTTGCGGATCACCGGCAGTTCACAGGCGATGCGCGCCTCCTGCAGGTAGCGGTCGGCTCCCTGGAAGAAGTCGATATCGGTCAGCACCGACAGACAGGCCGCACCGGACGCTGCATAACTGGCGGCGATCTCCGCCGGGTCGAAATCCTCCCGCAACACGCCCTTGCTGGGCGATGCCTTCTTGATCTCGGCGATCACCGCCGGCTGTCTGGCCGCGACCCGCTCCTGCAGGGCGCTGGCAAAGCCGCGCACCGGATCCGCCGTGGCGGCCTGTCTTTCCAGCTCGTCCAGGCCGACAATGGTACGTCGCTGGGCGACCTCCTCATGCTTGCGGGCAACAATCTTTTCCAGAACGGTCGGTATGCTCATGTCTGCGCCTCCTGCCTGAACACGGATGTAAAGGAAACCAGTTCGCTCAGCTTTTCCATCGCCAGCCCGGTATAGATGGTGTCGTGTGCCCTGGCAATGCCTTCCTTCAGGTCGGCGGCGATACCGCTGACATAGAGGGCCGCGCCGGCGTTCATGGCAATCATTTCCGCGGCCTTGTGGGCGTAGGGCAGCTTGCGCGTCTCCAGGGCATCGGTAATCAGTGCGTAGGAAGCCTGCGGGTCTTCCACTTCAAGGCCAATCAGCGACTGGCTGGCAATGCCGAAGTCCTCCGGCTGGATGCGGTACTCGCGCACTTCGCCGTCCTTCAGCTCGGCCACATGGGTCGGAGCACCCAGGCTGATCTCGTCCATGCCGTCCTGGGCATGCACCACCATCACGTGCTCGCTACCCAGACGCTGCAGCACCTCGGCCATCGGCCGGCACAGCTGACGGCTGAACACACCGATCACCTGGTGTTTCACCTGTGCCGGGTTGGTCAGGGGTCCCAGAATATTGAACAGGGTGCGCAGACCCAGCTCGCGGCGCGGACCGATGGCATGACGCATGGCACCATGGTGGGCCGGAGCGAACATGAAGCCCACCCCCACGGTCTCGACACAGCGCGCCACCTGCTCCGGGGTCAGGTCCAGATAGACGCCCGCCTGCTCCAGCAGGTCGGCGCTGCCACTCCTGCCGGATACCGCGCGGTTGCCATGCTTGGCCACATGCCCGCCGGCAGCCGCCACCACAAAGGCGGCAGCGGTGGAGACGTTGAAGATGTTCATGCCGTCACCACCGGTACCACAGGTGTCCACCAGATGGGGCGCATCGATCACCACCGGCTCCGCCAGTTCGCGCAGCACCTGCACAGCACCGACGATCTCGCTGATGCTTTCACTTTTCATGCGCAGCGCAACCAGGAACCCGCCCACCTGGGCGTCGGTGCACTGACCGGTCATGATCTGGCGCATGACGGATGCCATCTGTTCGGTGCTCAGGTCCAGGTTGCCAACCACCCAGTTCAGGGCTTCCTTGATGTCCATCGAGGCTCCTTACAACAATTCTTTGCGCAGCTGGGCCGGACTCTTGGGCGACAGCATGCCGGGCGCGATGTCGAACACCGTCTTGGCGCCGATGTCACCCAGACGGTTCAGCTTGTGTACCGCACGCGCGTAGGCCACCAGCACGCTGGCGGTGAATTCCGGGTTGCTGCCCAGCTTGAGGGCAAACTCCATGGTCTGGGCGTTGCCCTGGCCGGTCTTGCCACTGCGGATGACAAAGCCGCCATGGGGCATGGCACTGTGCTCGCGCTCGAGTGTGGCCTCGTCGATGAAGTGCACGCTGGTGTCATAGTCGGCAAAGTAGGCCGGCATGCTGACAATGGCCTGACGCACCTCGTCGGCATCAGCACCCTCTTCCAGCACGACGTGGCATTCGCGTACATGCTTGTCGCGGGTCTCCAGCTGCGGCAGCTCGCCGCTGCGCACTCGCTCAATGGCGGTCTCGGAGGGAATGGTGTACTGCACGCCGGCCTTGACGCCGGGTACGCGACGTACCGCATCGGAATGCCCCTGGCTCAGACCCTTGCCCCAGAAGGTGTAGGTTTCGCCTTCCGGCAGGATGGCCTCGCCCAGCAGCCGGTTGATGGAGAACAGGCCCGGGTCCCAGCCGCTGGACAGCAGATAGACGTGACCGGACTGGCGGGCCGGCTGGTCGACGCTGGAATAGTATTCGGGAATGCTGGCGTGGGTATCGTAGCTGTCCACCACGTTGAACAGGCCGGCCATGTAGGGGCCCTGCTCCGGCAAGTCGGTCCTTGAGCCGCCACAGAGGATCATGACGTCGACCTCCTCCTGGAACTCCTCGACCCGCTCCATGGGGTACACCGGCACGCTGTCGTCCAGCAACTGTACGCTGGCCGGATCCCGGCGGCTGAATACGCCGACCAGGCGCATGTCCGACGACTGGGCAATGGCGGCTTCCACGCCGCGTCCCAGGTTGCCGTAGCCGGTAATGCCCACTCGAATTCGGTTTGTCATCTGCTTACCTTTCTCGCTCACTTGCCCGCACCTGTTGTGCGTGCACAAAACATCCAGTCAGTCCGCACTGGCCAGCGCCACCGCCTTGAACATGGCGCGGCGTTTGTTGAGGGTTTCTTCCCATTCGCTGTCCGGCTTCGAATCCGCCACTATGCCAGCGCCGGCCTGTACATGCAAAACGCCACCCTTGATGATCGCGGTACGGATGGCGATGGCCGTATCCATATTGCCGTTCCAGGCCCAGTAGCCCACCGCACCACCGTAGATGCCGCGCTTGACCGGTTCCAGCGCATCGATCGTGCGCAGGGCATGCAGCTTGGGTGCGCCGGACAGGGTACCGGCCGGCAGAATGGCCTTGAGCGCATCCATGGAAGTCAGCCCCTCACGTAGCGAGCCGGTCACGTTGGATACGATATGCATCACGTTGGAGTAGCGCTCGATCACCATGCGCTCGGTTACCTGTACGGACTCGCCATCGGCCACCAGCGCCACATCGGCGCAGCCCAGCTCGATCAGCATCTCGTGCTCGGACAGCTCCTTGCGGTCGGACAGCAGATCCCGCTCCAGCGCCAGGTCCTCGGCCTCGGTGGCACCGCGCGGCCGGGTGCCGGCAATCGGCCGTACCGTCACCAGGCCGTCCTCGACCCGCACCAGCACCTCGGGCGAGCTGCCCACCACATGGAAGTCACCCAGATTGAAGAAGTACATGTAGGGGGTCGGATTGAAGCAGCGCAGCGCGCGGTACAGGTCGATGGGGGCTGCCGAGAAATCCACCGACATGCGCTGGGAAATCACCACCTGCAGGGCATTGCCGGCGCGGATGTCGTCACGGATGGTCAACACTGCCTGCTCGAAAGCCTCGCGGCTGAAGCTGGAGCTGAATTCCGGCTCGGGCAGGTCGGTGCGACCCAGGTCGATGCCCAGCCGCGGCACCAGCGGCTGGCGCAGGCGCTGCATCAGCTCGTCCAGTTGCCTTTGCGCACGCACGAAGGCATCCGGCTGCTGCGGGTCGGCCAGCACGATCAGGTGCAGGGTACCGGCCAGATTGTCGAACACCACCACGGCATCGGATACCAGCAGCAGGATATCTGGCGTCTGCAACGGGTCGGGATTCGGGCACTCACCCAGCTCCGGCATGGCATAGCGTACGCTGTCATAGGCGAAGTAGCCGACCAGCCCGCCATTGAAGCGTGGCAGACCGGGTACGTCCGCCACTTTCAGGCCGGCCTTGTACTCCTCGACAAAGGCCAGCGGATCGGCGGTCTGCACATCCTGCACCACTTGCCCATCGGTGATGACCTGCGCCTGATGGCCGCTGACCTGCAAACGGGTACGGCAAGGCAGGCCGATGATGGAATACCGGCCCCATTTCTCGCCGCCCTGCACGGATTCCAGCAGGTAGGACCAGGGAGCATCAGCCAGCTTCAGGTAGATGGACAGGGGGGTATCGAAATCGGCCAGGGTGGCACGGGAAACCGGGATGCGGTTGTAGCCTTGGGCCGCCAGTTGCAAAAACTCTTCTTGGGTCATGACAAAGGCCTCATGCAGAGGTGACAGGAAAACGGATACGCAGGAGAAGGGTCGCGCCGGGCGACCGGGAAGAGGTTCTAGGCGCAGCGGCGCCAGCGGTACCAGCCCGAACGGACGGAAGAAAAATCAGGGTTGCGTAGAGTCACCGGAAAACGCCTTTGGCAGTTTTGCGAAAAAACGAACCTTAGCGCAGTGCGGATGCAGGTGCAAGTGGACCTTGGCCCAGTACCACGAGCCGTCACACCCGCTCCGGCGGCCTGCTTGACTGGCTGATCAACTCGAGCCGGATGGCAGAGGCTTCCGGACCGGGCGCCGCGACGAGTCATGGCGGGGAACAGTACGCAGTATCGAAGCCGCAAACGCCGAAATTGACGTGTTGAATCGGCCATGCAGGCCACTCACCGGGTCAGCAGTTCGCACAGGTTATCGATGGTCAGCTCCGGTTGCTCCAGGGCGATGTCTTCGCCATGGTTGTAACCGTAGGTCAGTGCCACACAGGGCACACCAGCCGCCCGTGCCGCAAGGATGTCGTTCCTGGAATCACCGACAAACAGGCTGTTCCGCGCCGTGGCATCCGCTTGCGCCATCACATGCAGCAAGGCGGCAGGGTCGGGCTTTTTCTGCGGCAGGGTGTCCCCACCGATGATCCAGTCAAAATAGCCGTCCAGTTGCTGCTCGCGCAGCAGCTCCGGAATGAAGCGCTCCGGCTTGTTGGTGATCAGCGCCAGCGCAACCCCGGCAGCCTGCAGGGCATCCAGGCACTCGAGCACACCCGGATAGCGTACCGTGTGGCCGGCGGCATTGGCGTAGGCCTCCATGAACAGCTCCAGTGCCGCGTCCGCCTCCTGCGGATCGATCCCGTCGTGCTCCATGCTGTCCGCCAGCGCGCGACGCACCAGCACCAGCGCACCATTGCCGACCCAGCAACGCACCTTGTCCACTCCCGCCGGCTCGCGCCCCAGCTGGCGCAGCATGTCATCCACCGCTGCCGCCAGGTCCGGTACCGAGTCGACCAGGGTGCCGTCCAGGTCGAACATCACCAGCTTCGGCAGCTGACCACCCAGCAGTTCCTTCAGCGGTTTCATGCCTTCACCTGCGCCAGTTCGCTGCGCATCCGTGCAATCACTTCCGCGTAGTCCGGCGCATTGAAAATGGCCGAACCGGCCACGAAGGTGTCGGCACCAGCCTCGGCAATGGCGCGGATGTTCTGCACGTTGACACCGCCGTCGATTTCCAGCCGGATGTCACGGCCGCTGGCATCGATCAGTGCACGCGCCTCGCGCAGCTTGTCGAGGGTGCCGGGAATGAACTTCTGACCACCGAAACCGGGATTGACGCTCATCAGCAGCACCATGTCCACCTTGTCCATCACGTATCTGAGCACATCCAGCGGCGTGGCCGGATTGAACACCAGACCGGCCTTGCAACCGCCATCCCTGATCAGCTGCAGAGAACGGTCGATATGCTCCGACGCCTCGGGGTGAAAGGTGATGTAGCTGGCACCGGCCTCGATGAAGTCACCGATGATGCGATCCACCGGACTGACCATCAGGTGCACGTCGATCGGTGCGGTCACGCCATACTTGCGCAACGCGCTGCATACCATCGGGCCGATGGTCAGGTTGGGCACGTAGTGGTTGTCCATCACGTCGAAGTGGACGAAGTCGGCACCGGCGGCCAGGACCCTGTCCACATCCTCGCCCAGGCGGGCGAAATCGGCAGACAGGATGGATGGGGCAATGACAAAGGGTTGCATGTTCACCTCGGTTCTCTGGTTTTACTGGTTGCGCCACAGTTCGTCGAGGTTCTTGAAACCCCAGTCCTCCACGGACTCGCGTGCGGCGATGCCGTCGCTGCAGTGGGGCGAGGCCAGGTCGACCACCTCCTGGGGCAGCGGCAGGCTCGACTTGGTGGAAAAAAATACCTTGACCCTGGGCACCAGCAGGGATTGTTCATTTTGCTCGATCACCACGGCAAGGCGGCCACTGTGCAGCCGGACCAGCGAGCCGATGGGATAGATGCCGACACTGCGCACAAAGGCCTGGAACACCCGGTCGTCAAAGTGGCCTTTCCATTGCGCCATGCGCTGCACGGCCTCGGCAGGCCCCCAGCCATCCTTGTAGGGCCGATTGGAAGTGACTGCATCATAGACGTCGCAGACCGCGGTCATGCGCGACAGCAGACTGATCCGGTCGCCTTCCAGCCCGCGCGGGTAGCCGCTGCCATCCATTTTCTCATGGTGGGCATAGCAGGCCTCCAGCACTCCCCGGCCAACCGGTTCGGTGCCTTTCTGCAGGATGCGCACGGCATATTCCGGATGCCGCCTGATGCTGGCGAACTCGTCGTCGGTCAGGCTGCCCGGCTTGTTGAGGATGGCATCATCGATGCCGGTCTTGCCCACATCATGCAGCAGGCCGGCCATACCGGCTTCGTGCAGCTGCTCGCCCTGCATGCCGAGTTGGCGACCCAGCCCGACCATCAACGCCGAAACCGCCACCGAGTGCATGTAGGTATATTCATCCGCCTGCTTGACGCGGACAATGCTGAGCAGGGCATTGGGGTGACGCAACACCGATTCGGTGATCTCGCCCACCATTTCCTGCATCTGTTCGGTGTTGAGGCTTTGCCCCATGCGAACTTCATTGAACATGTTGCGCACGGCTGTCTTGCTGCGCTCACAGATCAACGCGGCACGGCGCAGCTCATCGGCAAGGTCGGAACGCTCCCGTTGCTGCTGCTCGACAATCCGGGAAAACACCTCTTCGCTGCGCGCGTCCGCTTCCGCATCGGTCTCGGCGTCCCTGTCATTGGCGACATCCAGTCCCTTGCGGGTATCAATCCAGACTTCGGTCACCGAACTGGCCCGCAAGCGCTGCAGGTCCTGCGGATCCTCGAGCGGAAAACCGCTTTTCCAGAAGGGATGATCCATCCACGAACCGCACAGCTCATGGATGTACATGCCCACAATGACTTCGGATACGGGAATCTTCTTCAGCACGCTCTTACCTTGCAGGACACCATGGTTCGGCCGATGGCCCCATCAGGCCAGCAACGCCCGGGTCTCGGCAATGGCCTGTTGCAACCGCTGTTCATCGCTGCTGCGCAGCGTGACATGTCCGACCTTGCGACCCGGCTTTTCCGCCTTGCCGTAGTTGTGCACATGGACGTCGGCCACCTGCATGAGCTGCGCATTGCCCGGCATGCGACCGATGCAATTGAGCATGGCACAATGACCGACCCTGGCGGTACTGCCCAGCGGCAGGCCGGCAATGGCACGCAGGTGATTCTCGAACTGGCTGCACTCGGCACCCTCGATGGTCCAGTGGCCGGAGTTGTGAACACGCGGGGCAATCTCGTTGGCCATCAGGCCGCCATCCACCTCGAAAAACTCGAAGCCCAGCGCGCCCACGTAGTCCAGCTTTTCCAGCACGCGGCGGGCATAGTCCTCGGCCAGCCCCTGCAGCGGATGCCGGTCACTGGCCACCGACAGGACCAGGATGCCGTCCTCGTGGGTGTTGTGCGCCAGCGGATAGCAGACAACCTCGCCGTCGCGGCCGCGCACGGCGATCGCGGACACCTCGCCGCTGAACTGGACGAAGGCCTCCAGCAGGCAGGGCACGCCACCCAGCTCGGCATGCGCACCGGCTACATCGGCCGCGCTGCGCAGCACCTTCTGGCCCTTGCCGTCATAACCCAGGGTGCGGGTCTTGAGGATGGCCGGCAGGCCCATCTGCGCCACGGCCTCTTCCAGCTGCTGCTGCGACTCCACATTGGCAAAGGCGGTGACCGGAATGTCCAGTTCGCGGAACATGGATTTCTCGCTCAGCCGGTCACGGGCCACGCGCAGGGATTCCGCGTTGGGGAACACCGGTACATGCTGCGCCAGATAGGCGACCGCCTCGGCAGGCACGTTCTCGAACTCGAAGGTCACCACATCCATGGTCTGCGCCAGCTGCTGCAGCTCGGCCTGCGCATCGTAGGCGGCCTGCAGATGCTGGCCGACCGGCGCGGCGCAGGCATCGGGAGCCGGATCCAGAAAGCTGAACTCCATGCCCAGCGGGGTACCGGCCAGCGCCAGCATGCGGCCCAGCTGGCCGCCACCAATCACGCCAACCTTCATGCTTCCGGCCTCGGATCCGGGTTGTCCAGCACAGTTTGCGTTTGCCGCTCGCGGTACTCCAGCCAGGCGCTGCGAATGGCTTCATTGTCACCGGCAAGAATGCTGGCCGCCAGCAAGGCGGCGTTGACCGCACCGGCACGCCCGATCGACAGGGTGCCGACCGGCACGCCCGCCGGCATCTGCACGATGGACAGCAGGGAGTCGACTCCCGACAGCATGGAGGATTGCACCGGCACGCCGAGCACCGGCAGGTGGGTCTTGGAGGCGCACATGCCCGGCAGGTGGGCGGCGCCGCCGGCACCGGCAATGATGACCCGGATGCCGCGCCGGTCGGCCTGTTCCGCATAGGAGAACAGCAAGTCCGGCGTGCGGTGGGCGGAGACCACCTGCACTTCATGGGGAATGCCAAGGGCTTCAAGGGTTTCTACGGTGTGACTCATGGTGGACCAGTCCGACTTGGACCCCATGATGACGCCGACCAGTGCGCTCATCTGTCTTGCCTCGTTGCAGGTGGGCCCGCAACCGGACCCAAACAATAAACCACGCCCGAAAAAATCACGGTCTGATCCTGTTTTTCCGGTAGCGTGGTTGCGAAAATAAGACGATCATTATACGGGAACCGGCTCGCCCTGCACAGGGCGGGGATCCTTTGCGGCACCGGCAGTTTGCAGCAGCGACGTCGCCTATCGGCTTGATCCGGAAGCCTCCCTAGGCTGCGCGCATTCCTGCGGGAGATCACCCGTTCCAGTCGGATGATGGCGGAAAAACGATACCGCCATGGGTGCGAAGGAAGGTGAAGCGGACGGGGAAAGCGGAAGTGGTGACAGGAGGCAGGATCGCCTGCGCAGTGTGGCTCCTGCAGCCCGTCACTAGTGGCCTGTCTGGTTAATTCCATTAGTCAATTTCGGCGTCTTAAGCTCCGAAGCCGCATTACTGTTCCTCGCCACAGCCCCGCCATGACTCGTCACAGTGCCTTGCCTCGAAACCTCGGCCACTCGAACTCAAGTTAACGAGCTAACCGCACAGGCCACTAGCGGACCTGCGCCTCCCCCCACCGTGGCAGCATGTCCTGCGGAATCTGCAGCAGGTTGAGGATGCGGGCCACCACAAAGTCCACCAGGTCATCCACCGACTGCGGATGATGATAGAAACCGGGCGCGGCGGGCAGTATCACCGCTCCGGCCTGGCTCAGCCTGAGCATGTTTTCCAGATGGATGCTGGAAAAGGGTGCCTCCCTGGGTACCAGGATCAGCTGCCGGCGTTCCTTCAGTGCGACATCGGCTGCCCGTTCGATCAGGTTGTTGCTGGCTCCCGTGGCAATCGCCGACAACGTGCCCATGGAACAGGGCACCACCACCATGGCCGAGGGTGCGCCCGAACCGGATGCCACTGGTGCCATCCAGTCCTCCAGGCCATGCACGCGGATCTGGTCGGCATCCGCGCCGGTGTACTCGGTCAGGAAATGCTGCATGTCCTGCACCCTGGGCGGCAAGGCCACGTCGGTTTCCGTGGCCGTCACCAGCAGGGCCGCCTTGGAAATCAGGAAGTGCACCTCCCGCTCCTCCTGCACCAGGCAGTCCAGCAGGCGCAGACCATACAGTGCGCCCGAGGCGCCGGTCATGGCCAGGGTGATACGCTGGGGTCCGACCATCTAGCCCTCCAGTTCCTGCCGGAGCCGCTGCGGCAGGCCGGCAAAACCGCCATTGCTCATCAGCACCACATGGGTTCCCGGCTTCTGCAGCCGCTTCACCTCGGTGACGATGGCATCCACACTGTCCAATACCCGGGTGGGCACGGGTGCATCGCTGACCGCCGCAGCCAGATCCCAGCCCAGGCTGTCCGGCGCAAACCAGATCACCTGGTCGGCGGCAGCGGTCGAGGGTGCCAGACCCTCGCGGTGCGCGCCCAGCTTCATGGAATTGGAGCGCGGCTCAATGACGGCGATAATCCGCTCATCCCCCACCTGGTTGCGCAGCCCCTCAAGGGTGCTGGCAATGGCCGTGGGATGGTGGGCGAAGTCGTCGTACAGGCGCACACCGTTGCGGTCCGCCAGCAATTCCATGCGGCGCTTCACGCTCCGGAAGCCGGCCAGTGCCGCCACCGCCTGCTCCGGCACCACACCCACATGCCGCGCGGCAGCAATGGCCGCCAGGCCGTTGGCCACGTTGTGGTCACCGGTCAGCTCCCACTGAACCCGACCCTGCACAACCCCGTCCAGCAGCACATCGAAATCACTGCCATCGGCACGCTGCAGATGCACCTGCCACTGGCCGCCCGCACCCGTGGTCTGCACGGGCGTCCAGCAACCGCGCTCCACCACACGCCGCAGAGCCTCCTCACCGGCCGGATGGATGATCTGGCCGGTACCGGGCACGGTACGCAGCAGGTGGTGGAACTGGGTCTCGATGGCCGCCATGTCCGGAAAGATATCGGCATGATCGAATTCCAGGTTGTTCATCACCAGGGTCCGCGGGCGGTAGTGGACAAACTTGGAACGCTTGTCGAAAAAGGCGCTGTCGTACTCGTCTGCCTCGACCACGAAGAAGTCGCTGCCGCCAAGACGGGCCGACACGCCGAAATTCTGTGGTACGCCACCGATCAGGAAGCCCGGCTGCATGCCGGCCTTCTCCAGGATCCAGGCCAGCATGCTGCTGGTGGTGGTCTTGCCGTGGGTGCCGGCCACCGCCAGCACCCACCTGCCCTGCAATACATGATCTGCCAGCCACTGCGGGCCGGACACATAGGGCAGCCCGCTGTCCAGCACATGCTCCACCGCCGGATTGCCACGTGACAGGGCGTTGCCGATCACCACCAGGTCCGGCGCCGGCTGCAGATGCTCCGGCAGGTAGCCCTGCATCAGCTCGATGCCCTGCTGTTCCAGCTGGGTGCTCATGGGCGGATAGACGTTGGCATCCGAGCCGGTCACCCGATAGCCCAGCTGCTTGGCCAGTATGGCCAGCGAGCCCATGAAAGTGCCGCAGATGCCGAGAATGTGAATATGTTGTGTCATGCGCTGATGATTCCGCTTGAAGTCCGAAAACAGCCGGCCCGTCCCTGCTGGCAACCGGCGCGGTCCAGTCTACCCGAGTTTGCCGTCATTATCCCTGCCGGATGCACTCTGCAGACGGCAAGCGCGACGCTGCCGGTAACAACCAATGCACGCTTTGTCTTTGCCCGGCAGCACGCTTATAATTCGCCCACCCATTCCTTCAGATACGGATCCCACATGAGCTACAGCAAAATCCCTGCCGGCAAAGACCTGCCGAACGACATCAACGTCATCATCGAGATTCCCGCCAACCACGCGCCCATCAAGTATGAAGTGGATACCGAAACCGATGCCCTGGTAGTGGACCGCTTCATGGCCACCCCGATGTTCTACCCGGCCAACTACGGTTTCATCCCCAACACCCTGGCGGATGATGGCGACCCGCTGGATGTGCTGGTGGTAACCCCCTACCCGGTAGCCCCCGGTGCCGTGATCCGCGCCCGCGCCGTGGGCGTACTGAACATGACCGACGAGGCCGGTGGCGATGCCAAGCTGATTGCCGTACCCCACGAAAAACTGACCGAGCTGTACAACCACGTCCAGGAGTACACCGACCTGCCCGCCCTGCTGCTGGAGCAGATCAAGCACTTCTTCGAGAACTACAAGGATCTGGAAAAAGGCAAATGGGTCAAGGTGGAAGGCTGGGCAGGCGCTGAAGCCGCCCGCCAGGAAATCACCAAGTCCGTGGCCGCCTTCGGCAAGTAACCGACAGCAAGCCGGCCACGCGCCGGCTTTTTCATGTTGATGGCAACAGACTATCGGGGCAGGACATCATGAGCAGCAAGAAGAAAAGCATCGATTTCGAACAGTCGCTGGACGCCCTGCAGGCCACCGTGGAGCTGCTGGAAAGCGGCGATCTCAGCCTTGAGGATGCCCTGCAGACATTTGAAAAGGGCATCGGCCTGACCCGTGACTGCCAACAGGCACTGGATAGCGCCCAGCAACGCATCATGCTGTTGCTGGAACAAAACGGGCAGCCGGTTGAAACCCCGCTGGAAGATACCGAACCCACAGCCGATCCGGAAGATTCCGACGATGACATTCCCTTCTGACTTGCAGGCCTACCAGACATTCTGCGAGGAACGGATCAATCCGCTGCTGGAGCAGTTGCTGACGACCCCGCATCCGGACATGCAGCGCCTGTACCAGGCCATGCACTACAGCGTCATGAATGGCGGCAAGCGGGTGCGCCCGCTGCTGGTGCTGGCCAGCTGCCAGGCACTGGGCGGCGAAGTGTCCGCCGCCACCGGTCCGGCCTGTGCCGTGGAGCTGATTCACGCCTACTCGCTGGTCCATGACGACCTGCCGGCCATGGACGATGACGACCTGCGCCGCGGGCAGCCCACCACCCATATCGCCTTTGATGAGGCCAGCGCCATCCTCGCCGGCGATGCCCTGCAGACTCTGGCCTTCGAGGTGCTGAGCGACCCCGACCTGACACCCGGTAGCGACAGCCTGCGCCTGGAAATGATCCGCACCCTGGCCCGCGCCTCCGGTGCCGCCGGCATGGTGGGTGGCCAGGCTATCGATCTGGCCGCCACCGGCCAGCGTATCGGCCAGGACCATCTGGAACGCATGCACCGGCACAAGACCGGCGCGCTGATCAGCGCCAGCATCCAGCTGGGCGCACTGGCCAGCAACAGGGCGGACGACACCCTGCGCGATGCCTTGCAGCGCTATGCGGATGCCATTGGCCTCGCCTTTCAGGTACAGGACGACATCCTTGACGTGACCGGCACCACCCAGACCCTGGGCAAGCAGCAAGGCAGCGACTCGCAGCAGGACAAGTCCACCTACCCGGCGTTGCTCGGCCTGGAACAGGCCCGTGCCTACGCCCTGCAGCTGCGCGATGATGCACTGCAGGCGCTGACAGATCTTGATGACAGGGCCGTCATCCTGCGCCAGCTGGCCGATTACATCGTGCAGCGTTCACACTGAGCCTGTCTACATTTTACATGTGGATACCCTACAGCGCGCAGCTGCAGGAGGCGGACTTGAGGTGCGGAGCCGGGCAAGAAAAGCACAGGATCCATTTTCTGAACAACAGACATGAAAAACGCCCGGTACGATGTACCGGGCGTTTTTTGTGGTGGGCCGTGCGAGGAATTAAACCTGCGACCAATTGGTAAAAAGCCAACTGCTCTATCACTGAGCTAACGGCCCATACTCGGCAAAACGCCCGGCATGTGCCGGGCGTTTCTGTATGGTGGGTCGTGCGGGGTTCGAACCTGCGACCAATTGGTTAAAAGCCAACTGCTCTACCGCTGAGCTAACGACCCATGTTGGTCGGGGTAGAGAGATTCGAACTCCCGACATCCTGCTCCCAAAGCAGGCGCGCTACCAGACTGCGCTATACCCCGAAAAAGTGGCTCCGCGACCTGGGCTCGAACCAGGGACCGAACGGTTAACAGCCGTTTGCTCTGCCGACTGAGCTATCGCGGAACTGAATCAGCAATTTGTGCCTGTAAGGCCATTCGCCTTGCTGATGGCGCGTAATATTAGCAGGTTTTTTTCCTTCGTCAAGGCCTTTTGCGTTTTTACGGATCACTGCCTGAAAAGCGTACCCTGATTCGGTCGGCCTACCATCCCCGGCGATCAGACGGTAGACTGATATCCCCAGTCCAACAAGCAGTTATCATGCGCAGAACCAAAGAAGATGCCGGCAAAACCCGAGCCGCCATCCTGGAATCCGCTGAAATCCTGTTTCTACAAAAGGGCGTTGCCCATACCTCGCTGGAACAGATTGCCAAACACGCCGGCGTAACCCGCGGTGCTGTGTACTGGCACTTCAAGAACAAGGCGGACCTGTTTCATGTCATGCTCAGCCAGGTGCGCCTGCCTACCGAGCAGATGACCGAGCGCATCAAGCTGTGCGACCCGGAAAACCCGGTGGCCGGGCTACGCAACCTGTGCAGCGATGCCATGGCCGCCCTGGTCCATGAGCCGCGCAAACGACGCATCTTCACCATCCTACTGCGCCGCTGCGAATTCACCGACGAGTTGCGCGAGGCGGAACGGCAGCACGAGGCGTTCATCAACGAGTTCATCGATCTCTGTACCGCCCTGTTTGCCGAGCCGGCAACGGCCGCCCGGCTGCGGCCCGGCATTTCACCGCGCATGGCAGCGATATCCCTGCACTCGATGCTGCTGGGCCTGCTGAGCGACTGGCTGCGCGACCCGCAACTACTGGATGCGGAAAACATCCGTCCCTATCTGGACGTACTGCTGCACGGGTTGTTCCGGCACTGGGATGGCGGCTCCAGCGCATCCTGTCCGGACCACGGACAGGGCTCCTGAGCAGGATCCGGCGGCCTGTCCGGCTCCGTTGTCAATCAACCAGCCGCACGGGCCGTTAGCGCTCCAGGTTACCTTCCGCGACCTGCCTTCCGTCGAAGTACAGCCGGATGAAGCTGCCTTCACGCTGCAGGTCCATGCAGCCTTCATTGCCGGCCAGCGGGCCGCTGAGCCACTCGCGGCAATACTGTCCCAGTTCGTTGACCCACCAGCGCGCATCTTCGTCCTTGCCGTCACGAAGCTTGCCATCCTCGCCAAACTCCAAACTGTAGTCCGACTGGGTGCGCAGGTAGGTACCCTTCAGGGTGGCACCCTTGAGCAGGTTTTCCACTTCGGCCTGATCACGCAGGTAATCGTTTGCCTGGGCAGTGCTGCCCAGCAGGGCAAGCCCCAAAAAAAGAATCAATCGGTTCATCGGTTTTCCTCCACTTCGGACACTAGCGCATTTCCTGCCGGATGCTGGCAAAGGTGCGCGCCCAGGGCTTGTTGCTGCGTACGGACTCCGGCAGGCGGGCCGCCGCCGCGGTCGCCGCATCACGGCTGGCAAACTGGCCAAAGGTCACCACATACAGTGGCTGCCCTTGGTGCTGCTTGCGGAAATAATGGTACTGGTTGCCCTGGCCGCTGACAAAGCTGCGCGCCTTCTGTTCGCTGGATGTGGCAAGCACCTGCAGCGTGTAATGCTGTGCCGGCTGGGCTGCGTACCAGTTGGCTGCAGCAGGCCGGGCGGCCGCTACCGCAGCGGGCTGGGCCGCTGGAGCCGGAGGCTGCTGCACGGGTTTGGGGCGGGCAGCGGGTGCGGGGGACGGAGCCACTGCGGGAGCGGGAGCCGGTGCCGATTCCGCAACTGCCGGACGGGCCGGGGCTGCAGGCGCGGGTGTCGCCGCTGCTTCCGTAGCGGATGCAGGTGCTGGCTGCGCGGCAGCCGGCTGTTCCGTTACAGCCTTGCCGGTAGGCAGATCCAGCGCGATGCGTTGCTGCTCGCCACGTCGCGCTGCAGGCTTCTCGTCGCTTGCCTCCACACGGGCCGGCTGTTTTTCCTGCGGCAGGTCCACCACCTGCTCCTGTGTGTCGGCAGTATCCGTATCGTCGAGCTGGTACCAGGCAAAGATGAACAGGAAAGCGATCACCAGCAAGGCGGCCACATGCTTGTACGGCAGCGGCTGCGCCGGTTTGGCCGTTCGCCGTGTCACCGGCTCGTCCTGTTGGTTCATGCGTGCCACAAGCAGATCCCGGGCCAGCTGGTTGATGACTCCGGGCCAGCCGTTGCCCTGTTCCAGGATGCTGGCCAGCTCCTGTCCCATGAAGATATCCAGATCCCGTCCGGCGGAGCGCAAGCGCTGCTGCAGATACTCCTGCACCTCCGTCTCGTCCCAGGGCTCCAGCTCGATCAGGTGGTAATCGATCTCCTGTCCCTGCTGTTGGCAGTCCTGCAATAGCGACACCAGGCCCGGCTCGGCAAACAGGAACACCCGGCAGCGGGCAATTTCATTGCCCTTGGCAAGCCGCTGCAACAACAGGATGGCAGATTGATCCAGGGCTTCCGCATCATCCACCAGCAGCTGCACATCCCGACCTGCCAGCGAGGACTGCTCGATCGCCTGCACCAGGCTCATCACGTCGTCGTCGGCAATGCCCAGTGCATGGGCCAGCTCGCGGGAGATTCCCGCTGCATCCCCGCTTTTCAATGCCGAGATCACCAGGGTGAACATGCTGTCCTTGGTGACCGCCGCCATGGCATGACGCAGCACCGTCTTGCCGCTGCCGCGCGGTCCACCCACCACCAGAAGCATCCTGTTGTAGCGGGAAAAGTGGATCAGCTCTTCGAGCACCACCCGACGTTTCGGCTTGTGAAACTGGAAGCTGGGACCCCCGGCCGCAAAGGGGTCATGGGCCATATCGTAATGCTGCAGGAAGGCAGCCTTGTCCTGTCGGATATCCATCAATACACCTTGTTCAGCAGTCTGCCGCCAGCGCCTGGTAATCCGTTTCCAGCACGGCTTTCAGCATCTCTGCCGGGTACTCGTCGGTTACAAAGGCATCGCCGCAATGTCGCAGCAACACCAGGCGAATCTTGCCGTCCAGGGCTTTTTTGTCCACTGCCATGTGCTTGAGAAAATCCTCTGCCGTCATGCCGGCAGGTGGTACAACCGGCAATCTGGCCGCCTTGAGCAGGCGGATGCCACGCTGTACATCCGCCTTCTCCAGCAAGCCGAGGCGGTGCGACATCCAGAGTGCCATGACCATGCCTGCGGCCACCGCCTCACCGTGCAGCCAGCTGCCGTAGCCCTGCTCGGTCTCGATGGCGTGACCGAACGTATGGCCCAGGTTGAGGATAGCGCGGATACCGGACTCACGTTCGTCCTCGGCCACCACCCTGGCCTTGGCGGCACAGGAACGCTCGATGGCTTCGGTCAGGGTCTGCGGATCCAGCCCGTTCAGGCGTTCGATGTTGTTTTCCAGCCAGCCCAGAAAGTCCGCATCGCAGATCAGCCCGTACTTGATCACCTCGGCCAGGCCTGCGGCCAGCTCGCGCGGTGGCAGAGTCTGCAGGGTTTCCGTATCGATCACCACGGCCCGCGGCTGGTAGAAGGCGCCCACCATGTTCTTGCCCAGCGGGTGGTTGATGCCTGTCTTGCCGCCCACCGAGGAGTCCACCTGGGACAAAAGGGTGGTAGGCACCTGGATGAAGTCCACGCCACGCTGGTAACAGGCGGCAGCGAAGCCGGTCATGTCACCGGTGACGCCGCCGCCCAGCGCAATCAGCGTGGTCTTGCGGTCGTGACGCTCCGTGAGCAGGGCATCGAAGATCAGCTGCAGAGTCTGCCAGTCCTTGTGGACCTCGCCATCCGGCAGGATGATTTCGGTGATCTCTCGACCGGTTAGCGCCTTGCGCAGGGCCGGCATGTACAGCGGTGCCACCACGCTGCTGCTGACAATGGCCACCTTGCGGCCGGCGATATGGGGAAGGAAGACATCGGGATTGGCCAGCAGGCCGGCACCTATGTAAATCGGATAGCTGCGCTCATCCAGCTCGACGGTCAGGGTTCGCATGTTTGTCACCGCAAAAGGAGAATCAGGGGATGATGTTATTGCGGTGCACTTAAAAATCAAGCTGTTCGAGAATTTCCTGCACCACCAGACGGGGTGGACGGGTGTCGGTTTCCACGATCACATCGGCAATTTCCCGGTACAGGGGCTCACGCACCTGCATCAGTTCTTCCAGCACCCGGCGCGGGTTGCCGGTCTGCAGCAGCGGGCGGTTGCGGTCACGTGCCGTGCGCTCCAGCTGATGCTCCACCGAGGTGTGCAGATAGATCACCGAGCTGTTGTCGGACAGTGCCTGCCGGTTGGCCGGACGCAATATGGCGCCGCCACCGGTTGCCAGCACCAGGCCCCTCTCCTGTACAAGCTCGGCGATGACCTGCTCCTCGCGGTCGCGAAAGCCCTGCTCGCCTTCCAGGTCGAAGATCAGCGGAATGCTGGCTCCGGTGCGCTCCTCGATCTCCCGGTCGGAATCCCTGAACGGCAGGCCCAGTTCCTTGGCCAGCAGCCGGCCGATGGTGCTCTTTCCAGCACCCATCGGACCGACCAGTGTCAGGTTGATCTTGCGCATCAGTGGTTCAGGCTGATGGCCTGGTTGGACAGAATACGCGGAGTCAGGAAGATCAACAGCTCGTTCTTGCTGTCGGTCACCAGGTTCCGCTTGAACAGGCGGCCCAGCACAGGCACGTCACCCAGCACAGGCACCTTTTCCACGGACGTCTGCTGCTGGTTGGAGAACACGCCACCAATGACGATGGTTTCGCCATCGGCCACCAGAACCTTGGCATTCACCTCGTTCTTCTTGATCGGCGGTACACCGTCCAGCGCGTTGGCAAAGTCCGGCTCATCCTTGGTCACCTTGACATCCATGATGATGCGGTTGTCCGGGGTGATCTGCGGAGTCACCTCCAGTGACAGGGCGGCTTCCTTGAAGGAGGTGCTGGTGGAACCACTGGAGCTGGCCTCCTGGTAGGGAACCTCGGCACCTTTCATGATCTTGGCGGTTTCCTTGTCGGAAGTGACCACCTTGGGCTGGGAAACCACTTCACCGTTACCGGTTTTCTCCATGGCGGACAGCTGCAGGTCCAGCAGGGCGTGGTTGGTCAGGAAACCGATGCCGATTCCGGACGTGGCACCCACGGCACCCAGGTCGACAAAGGTGTTACCGGAGCGGCCATCGGTGAAGGGGTTGTTGCCACCGGCCGAGGAAGTCAGGCCCGGGCCCTGGCCGCCAGTTGCGGACCAGCGACCGCTCGAGCGGCGGAAAGCACCACCCCAGCGCACACCCAGCTCCTTGCCGTAGTCCACGTTGGCTTCGACGATGCGCGCCTCGATCATCACCTGGCGGACCGGGATGTCCAGTTGGGCGACAATGCGGCGCAGTTCGTCCAGACGCTCCTGGGTCTGGTAGGCGATGATGCTGTTGGTACGGTCATCCACGGTCACCGAGCCACGGTCGGCAGAGTCCTGGCCGCTGGTCACGGACTGGAACAGCGAGGCGATCTGCGCGGCATTGGCGTAGTTGACCTGGATCAGCTCGCGGCGCAGCGGTGCCAGCTCGGCGATCTGCTGCTGGGCTTCCAGTTCCTGGCGCTCGCGGGCGGCAATCTCGTCGGCCGGTGCCACCAGCAGCACGTTGCCCACCTTGCGCTGGGCCAGACCCTTGGTTTTCAGCACCAGCTCCAGCGCCTGGTCCCAGGGCACGTTCTGCAGGCGCAGGGTGATGTTGCCCTGCACCGTGTCACTGGCCACCAGGTTGAGGTCGGTGAAGTCGGCGATCAGCTGCAGTACCGAACGCACGTCGATGTCCTGGAAGTTCAGCGACAGCTTCTCGCCGGTATAGGTGAAGCGCTCGATATCACGCTTTTCCTTTTCGGCCTTGCTCATCGGCTTGACGCTGACGGTCATCTTGTTGTCCGTCTGGTAGGCCAGGTAGTCGAAGTCGCCGGAAGACTCGATGACGATGGAGGTGCCACCGGCCTTTTCACTGGCGCTGACGAAGCTGACCGGAGTGGCGAAATCCTTGACGTCATAGCGGACACGCAACTCGTCCGGCAGGACGGTTTTCGGGAAATTGAGGTGAATCCGGTTGCCGCGCTCCTGGATATCGGGGCTGCCGGCCGTGCTGCTCAGCTCGATGACCACGTTGCCCTCGCCCTGGGTGCCGCGCTGGAAGTCGATGTTCTTCACGCTGCGTGCAGAGCTTGCCTTGGCCGGTTTGGAAATGCGCGCCGGCGCCTGGGCTGCGGCCGTATTGGCCATGCCGTCACCCACCACCACATAGAGGTGGTTGCCATCGGCACGGGTATTGTAGCCGGTGAGGCTGGTCAGGTTGATGATCAGCCGGGTGCGCTCCTGGGCTTCCACCACGGTCACGCTGCGTGCGTTACCGGAACCCAGCTCCTGGTGCTTCTTTGCCAGCTTGTTGCTGACACCCGGCAGGTCCAGGGCAATGCGCGCCGGCTGCTCGATGGTATAGCCACGCGGCAGGTCCACCGGCTCGTCAAAGGTAAGTTTCAGCTCGACCCTGTCGCCCGGCAAGCTGGCAACATCCAGGGCTTGCAGGTCAGCTGCCAGCAGGGCTGGCGAACTGAACGCCAGCGCAGTTGCCAGTACTCGTGGCAGAAGTTGAGTTTTCATGGTCCGGTTCCGTTGTTTTTTACAATTATTGATCATGTCATTGTTCCGCCTTACGAGCGCTCCTGCAGGGTCAGGGTGCGGGGCCTCTCCAGCCAGCCACCCTCACCGTCCGGGACAAGCTCTATCACTTCTACAGCGTCAGCCGTAATGGAAACGATCCGACCGTGATTGCGTCCCAGATATTCGCCCACACGTACACGATGCACACCGTCACCGCCACGGATCAGCGCATAGGAGCTCCCCTTGTTGGCCAGGGTGCCCACCATGCTGAAGGTCTCGATATTGAAGCTCTCCAGGAATTGCCTGACCCGGGTCTCGTCCGGCCGGATGTCGGTACTTCCCCGCTCACGACGGGTCAGCTCCAGCTTGACCGGAGGCTGAAACGGACTGCGCAAGCCGGAAGCGCGATAGGTGAAGGGCTCATACACCACTTCTTTCGGCATCGGTTCGATCTTGCCGCCCGGGCGGGCGCGCACCTCATCCATGTAGGCCTGCAAATCGGCAAAGGAACCCCCGTCACAGGCGGTCAGACTGCCAGCCAGCAGGACCAGCATTGCCATGCGAAAGCTCTTGTTCATTGGCCTGGCTCCTGATCGTTGTAGCGGTACGTCTTGAGCTGGATGTTCATGGCCAGGCGCGAGTTGCTTCCCTTCGACCGCCCGATCTGGAAGTCATGCAGGGTCACGATGCGCGGCATGCTGGCCACCGCACTGACAAAGGTTGCCAGTTCATGATAGTCACCCAGTACCTTGATCTGTATCGGCAACTCGATATAAAACTGCTGGACCACTTCCTTCAGCAGCTTGATCTCCTCAAACTCGAGCCCCGAGTTGAGGCCGGCGCTGGTGATGTCCTCCAGCAGGCCGGGCACTTCGGTGTCACTGGGCAGCTGGCGCAGCAGCCTTTCAAAGGAGGCCTCCATCAGCACCATCTGCTCCTTGTAGGCTTCCAGGTTGGCCGCCTGCCTTACCTTGGACTCGAACTGCTGCTTGAGGCTGGCTTCCTCACGGGTGTGGCGGGCCAGCTCGTCCTGCAGGTCGGTGACGTGCAGGAAGTAACCTGCCACCAGCACCGCGATCAGTGCCAGCGCGCATACGACAACCCGCACCGGCAGCGGCCAGCCACCGATGTTGTTCAGGTCAAGATCAGCAAAATCGATCTCGTTCAGGCTCTTTAGGGACTCTTTGAGACTCATCGACTTGCTCCTTGGTCTTGCCCCTGGTCATTCGGCTTGGTCTGCTGGACGGTCAGCTTGAACAGGCTGGCCTGCTCCTCGCCGTCCGCCTCGACCGTCTTGACTTCGGCCAGGTTGGGTGCAACCAGCCAGTCCGACGCATCCTGATTGCGCATCAGGCTGGAAATCAGGCTGTTGTTTTCTGCCGCGCCATCGATGGCGACATTCTTGCCGGTCATTCTCACCGAGGTGAAATACACTCCGTCCGGAATGGTGCGCACCAGCTGGTCGAACACGCGGGACACGATCGGGCGGTTGCCCTGCAGATCCTGGATGATCTTGGTCCGGTCAATCAGCTCCTGACGCTTCTTGCGCAATTCGCTGATCTCCTTGATGCGCGCATCCAGAGCGGAAATCTCCTGCTTGATGTAGTTGTTGCGCGCCTGCTGGTGATCGATCATGCGGTTGAACACCTGGTCGGCCAGGAACACCAGTGCGGCACCAAGCAGCACCACGCCAATCAGGGTGACGATGAACTGTTGCTTGCGCTGCTCCCTGAGCTGTTCCCGCCAGGGCAATAGGTTGATAAGAGCCATCAGTCAAAACTCCTCATCGCCAGGCCGCACGCGATCAGCAGTGAGGGCGCATCGCTGGCCAGCGCTTCCACGTTTACCCGGTTGTCCACGGACATGTTGGCGAACGGGTTGGCAATCAGGGTCGGCGTGCCGATCCGCTGTTGCACCAAAGCATCCAGTCCGCTGATTGCCGAAGATCCGCCGGCCATGAGGATGTAGTCCACCTCGGTATGCTGGCCGCTGGCAAAAAAGAACTGCAGGGCCCGGGCAATCTGCTGGGCAATGGTTTCCTTGAAGGGCTCCAGCACTTCCTGCTCGTAATCGTCCGGCAAACCGCCCCGTTTCTTCGCCAGGCCAGCCTCCTCGTAGGTCAGGCCGTAGCGGCGCTGGATCTCGTCGGTCAACTGCTTGCCACCGAACATCTGCTCGCGCGTGTAGATGGTCTGCCCGTTGTGCATGACGCTGAGGGTCATCACCGTGGCGCCGATATCCACCACGGCCACCGTCAGGTTGGCACCACCTTCCAGCTGGTCTGCAATCAGGGTATAGGCACGTTCCAGCGCATAGGCCTCGACATCCACCACCCTGGCCTTGAGCCCGGCCAGCGCCAGGGCCGCTTCGCGCACCTCGACGTTTTCCTTCCGGCAGGCTGCCAGCAGCACGGTGTCGCGCTCCGGCGTGGAGGAAGGTCCGAGCACCTCGAAATCGATCGCCACCTCGTCAATCGGGTACGGGATGTACTGATCGGCTTCCAGCTTGAGCTGCACCTCGAGATCCTGCTCGGACAACCCCCGCTCCATCAGGATCTGCTTGGTGATCACCGCCGAGCCGGTTACCGCTACCGCCGCGTCCTTGAGACTGGTCTTGGACTTGGCCACCAGGCGCGACAGTGCCTGCCCTACCTGCTCCAGCTCGGCGATGTTCTTCTCGACAATCGCATTGGGCGGCAGAGGCTCGACAGCAAAGGCCTCCACCTTGTAGCGCCCGCCGGAACGGCTCAGCTCGATGAGTTTGGCCGAGGTCGAACTGATGTCGATTCCCAGCATGGTATTTGCTTTCTTTCTGAAGAGCCCTAGCACAAGCGAATTCCTATCAGCATCCGTCACTTACAGACTTTTTCTGGTTTATCACATTAGATACCACTCCAGCCCGAATCGCAAATGGCTTCCGGGCAAAAAAAGCGCTTATAATGTGGCCTGTTTTTGTCACTTTCTTGATCATCCCTGCTAACCCTTTCATTTATCTCGGGAAACAAAACACCTTGATCGTTGTCGTAAAAGCATTCTTCGCACTGGTCATTGCGTTATTTTGCGGAGTAGTCCTCAGTTTGTCAGGGGCTTATCTGTATTTGAGCCCCAACCTGCCCTCGGTCGAATCATTGCGGCACGTCGAACTGCAAATGCCCCTTCGGGTCTACAGCCAGGACGGCCAGTTCATCCAGGAGTTCGGCGAGATGCGCCGAACACCCATCCGCTTCGATGAAGTGCCCACTGATTTTATCAATGCTTTGCTGTCCGCTGAGGACGACAACTTCACAAAACACCACGGTGTCGATCCGGGAAGCCTCCTGCGTGCCGCCGCACAGCTGATCAAGTCCGGTCGCATCCAGACCGGTGGCAGCACCATTACCATGCAGGTAGCCAAGAACTTCTTCCTCACCAGTGAGCGCAGCTTCTCGCGCAAGGCCAACGAGATCCTGCTGGCATTGCAGATCGAACGTGAACTCGACAAGAACGAGATCCTCGAGCTGTACGTCAACAAGATCTACCTCGGCAACCGCGCCTACGGAATCGAAGCGGCCGCACAAGTATATTACGGCAGATCGATGCAAGACTTGAGCCTGGCACAGATGGCCATGATTGCCGGACTGCCAAAAGCGCCCTCGCGCTTCAACCCGATCGCCAACCCGGCGCGCAGCATGGAGCGACGCGACTGGATCCTGGGACGGATGCTCAAGCTTGGCCACATCGACCAGCAACGCTACGAGGAAGCGGTCCAGACCCCGCAGGAAGCCAGTCTGCACGTCAACCATCCGGATGTCTATGCACCCTATGTGGCTGAAATGACCCGACTGGAAATGATCAACCGTTACGGCAGTGACGCCTATACCGACGGGCTGCATGTGCACACCACGGTTCCGTCCGGTATGCAGGAACTTGCCCAGCAGGCGGTTTTCCGCGGGCTGACCGAATACGACAGACGCCACGGTTATCGCGGACCCGAAGCGCGCATCGAGAACCGCAACGAATGGCTGCCTGTGCTACGCAACACCAAGCGCATCAACCAGTTCATTCCCGCCATCGTTTCCGCCATTGAAGCCGATGGCATCTTCGTCATGCTGGCCGACGGCAGTGAGGACCAGGTCAGTTGGCAGAGCATGCGCTGGGCCGCCCCTTTCCTGAGCAATACCAGCCGTGGTCCCGCACCACGCAACCCGGCCGCAGTGGTCAAGGTCGGTGACCTGATCCGCGTTCAGCAAAACGAGCAGGGCGAGCTGGAGTTTTCCCAGCTGCCAAAAATCCAGGCCTCGCTGATTTCACTGAATCCCCACAATGGCGCCATCCAGGCGCTGATCGGCGGACTGTCGTTCGAGCACAGCCACTACAACCGCGCCACCCAGGCCCAGCGCCAGCCCGGCTCCAGCTTCAAGCCATTCATCTATAGCGCGGCACTGGACGCAGGCTATACACCGGCCACCCTGGTCAACGACCTGCCAGTCGAGATCTTCGAGGCCGGCATGAAGGAGGTCTGGCGCCCCAAGAACTCGGACAACAACTTCCTCGGCCCGCTGCGCCTGCGCGAGGGTCTGTACCGCTCGCGCAACCTGGTATCCATCCGCCTGCTGCAGGATATCGGCATCCCCTACACACGCGACTACATCAGCCGCTTCGGTCTGAGCAAGGAAAACCTGCCGCCCAACCTGTCCCTGTCACTGGGCTCGGCGACCCTGGTGCCCCTGGACCTGACAGCTGCCTGGGCGGTATTCGCCAACGGCGGCTACCGGGTGGAACCCTACATCATCGAACGCATCAGCGACCGTGACGACCAACTGCTGTTTCAGGCCACCCCCGTAGTGACCCCGGAGCTGGCCGGTCGGCAGGAACAGGAGGAGCGGGAGGAAAACGAAAACGATGAACCTGCAGTCGAGCTGCCCCTGGCCGAAGCCGTGATCGATACCCGAACCGCCTACCTGATGACCGACATCCTCAAGGACGTCATCCGCCAGAATGGCGGCACCGGAGGCCGTGCCCGCACCCTGAATCGCAGCGACCTGGCCGGCAAGACCGGCACCACCAACGACTCCTTCGACAGCTGGTTCATCGGTTACAACTACAGCCTGCTCACCTCGGTCTGGGCCGGTTTTGACCAGCCGGAAAGCCTGGGCCGCCGCGAATATGGCAGCACCATCGCTCTGCCGATCTGGATCGACTACATGGGCAAGGCCCTGGCGGATGCTCCGCTGAGCGACCAGCCCGAGCCGTCCGGCCTCAGCATGCTGCGCGTGGACCGCGAAAGCGGATTGCTGGCATCACCCGGCAGTGGCAACAGCTACTTCGAGCTGTTCAAACAGGAAGACACTCCGCCCCGCATGGACGAGTTCACCCCCTATTTCGATTTCGACTATCCGGCGGATGTCGGCGGCACCCATCAGACACCGCAGGACAACCTGTTCGACCTGTTCTGACAGCAGACAGACCGCCAACGGCCTCCCATAATGAAAAACCGGTGCTCAGGGCACCGGTTTTCGTTTTCTGTGGCTTGCTTTACTTACACCTGCTTGAACACGTCGTCCACCGACTGCAACGGATAGTTGGCCGGGTACGGCAGGGTGGCCACACCGCTGTCGATGGCCGCCTTGGCCACTGCATCGGACACCAGGGTGATCAGGCGTGCATCGATCGGCTTGGGCAGGATATAGCTGCGTCCGAACTCCAGCTTCTCCAGCCCGTATGACGCACAGACCTCCGGAGGACAGGGCAGCTTGGCCAGCTCGCGGATGGCATGCACCGCGGCGATTTTCATTTCCTCGTTGATCCGCGTAGCACGTACGTCCAGTGCACCGCGGAAGATGAACGGGAAGCACAGGACGTTGTTCACCTGGTTGGGATAGTCGGAACGGCCGGTGGCCATGATCACATCCGAACGGGTTGCGTGCGCCAGCTCGGGGCGGATCTCCGGATCCGGGTTGGAGGATGCGAACACGATCGGATTGTCCGCCATGCGCTTCAGGTTTTCCGCACTCAACAGGTTGGGACCGGACAGGCCGACGAAAATATCCGCCCCTTCCATGGCCTGCTCCAGGGTGTGACGGTCGGTGGCATGGGCAAAGGCGGCCTTGTACTGGTTGAGATCCTCGCGACCGCTATGGATCACGCCCTTGCGGTCCACCATGAAGATGTTTTCCAGCTTGGCGCCCAGGCTGATCAACAGCTTCATGCAGGCGGTTGCCGCCGCACCGGCGCCCAGGCAGACAATCCTGCTTTCTTCCAGCTTCTTGCCGGCGATGTCCAGTGCATTCAGCAAGCCCGCAGCGGTCACGATGGCCGTACCGTGCTGGTCATCATGGAATACCGGAATATCACACTGTTCGATCAGTGCGCGCTCGATCTCGAAGCACTCCGGCGCCTTGATGTCTTCGAGGTTGATGCCACCGAAGGTGATGGAAATGCGGCGCACCGTGTCAATGAAGGCCTGCGGGCTCTCCGAAGCCACCTCGATATCGAATACATCCACACCGGCAAAGCGCTTGAACAGCACACCCTTGCCTTCCATGACCGGCTTGGATGCCAGCGGTCCGGTATCGCCCAGACCCAGCACTGCACTGCCGTCGGAAATCACCGCCACCAGGTTGCCCTTGCTGGTGTATTTATAGGCCAGCGCAGGATCACGGGCGATCTCGCGCACCGGCTCGGCAACTCCCGGGCTGTAGGCCAGTGCCAAATCGCGGGCGCTGGAAGTGGGCTTGGTCAGCTCGACACTGATCTTGCCCGGCCTTGGTGACATGTGGTACTCAAGGGCTGCTGTTTTAAGTTCTGACATGGTGGGCTTTCCGCTAAATCTGGGGTCATGGAAGCAGCAGTCACACGGTGCTGTGCCCCCTTATACTTTTTTAGGGCACTGAGCATACGGCAAGAAGCCGGTCCGCGACAAGTACTGCGGGCAACTGCCACATGCGCAGACAGCCGGCAGACAGCTAGCATCTACAGGCACAAAAAAAGCGCCAACCGGCGCTTTTTTCAGACAATCCGCAGCTTACTTGCTGGTAAAACCACCAAAGCGCTGCTTGAAGCGGTCGATCCGGCCACCAACGTCCAGCACCTTCTGCTTGCCGGTGTAAAAAGGGTGGCACTCGGAGCACACATCAATGTTGATGTCCTGACCGATGGTGGAGCGGGTCTTGATCACATTGCCGCAGCTGCAGGTAGCGGTAATGTCGGTGTAATTCGGATGAATGTCAGCTTTCATGATGCGTCCTCGAACTTGAAACCGTGCCGCCATCCAACCCTATTGTTGAATACCGCACGTACAGGGGCGCAAATAATACCAGAGCAAACGCCACATGCAAGGAAATTATCCTTTTTTGTGGTTAAAATAGGCATGCTTTGCCCCGGACCACCCGGCGCACTCCCCCAACCAAGGAGCTTATCGTGACCAATACCGCCCAACGCATGTTCCCCGCCACCCGCCTGCGCCGCAACCGTCGTGACGAATTTTCCCGCCGCCTGGTGCGCGAGCACAGACTGAGCGTGGATGACCTGATCCTGCCCGTCTTCGTGCTGGATGGCGAAAACCAGCGTGAGGCCGTACCTTCCATGCCCGGCGTGGAGCGCCTGTCCATCGACCTTCTTCTTCAGGAGGCCGAACGCTGGGTCGCGCTGGGCATTCCGGCACTGGCCCTGTTTCCGGTCACCCCCCCGGAGCACAAGTCGCTGGACGCCGCCGCTGCCTGGAGCCCCGACGGCATTGCCCAGCGCGCCACCCGTGCGCTGCGCGCGAAGTTTCCGGAACTGGGCGTGATCACCGACGTGGCACTGGACCCCTTCACCACCCATGGCCAGGACGGCATCCTGGACGATGACGGTTATGTCATGAACGACGAGACCGTGGACGCGCTGGTCCGTCAGGCACTGTCCCATGCCGAAGCCGGCGCCCAGGTGGTGGCTCCTTCCGACATGATGGACGGCCGCATCCAGGCCATTCGCGAAGCACTGGAAAATGCCGGTCACACCAACGTACGCATCATGGCCTACTCGGCCAAGTATGCCAGCGCCTATTATGGTCCGTTCCGCGATGCGGTCGGCTCCGCGGCCAACCTGGGCAAGGCCGACAAGTTCAGCTACCAGATGGATCCGGCCAACGGCAACGAGGCCCTGCACGAGGTGGCAACCGACCTGAGCGAGGGTGCCGACATGGTGATGGTCAAACCCGGCATGCCCTACCTGGATATCGTCTGGCGCGTGAAGGACGAATTCGGAGTCCCCACCTTCGCCTATCAGGTCAGTGGCGAGTACGCCATGCACATGGCCGCCATTCAGAATGGCTGGCTCAGCGAAGCGGTCATCCTGGAATCCCTGGTCGGCTTCAAGCGTGCCGGCGCGGACGGCATCCTCACCTACTTCGCCGCGCGTGCCGCCGAGTTACTGCAGAAGAAATAACCCCTGCAGGAGGTCACCCCGTGCGGGTGTGTAATCCGTAATCCGCTCAGTGAACACGTCATCACCCGGCTTGGCCGGGTGATCTCCTTCAGGACAGATCATCCATGCCGCCAGACAGCCCCGCCCCCGCAAGCATCGCCCTGGATGACAGCAGTCTGTACATCCATCGCGAGCTGTCCCAGCTCCAGTTCAACATCCGGGTGCTGGAGCAGGCGCTGGATGAAACAACGCCCTTGCTGGAGCGGCTGCGCTTCCTGCTGATCTTCTCCAGCAACATGGACGAGTTCTTCGAGATCCGTGTGGCCGGCCTGAAACGACAGATCAGTCGTGCACGACCGCGCATCGACGCCGATGGCATCCAGCCACACCAGGCACTGGAACGCATCGCCGAAATCACCCACCAGCAGGTGGAGCGCCAGTACCGCATCCTCAACCGGATGCTGCTGCCGGCACTGGCCGAAGAAGGCATTGCCTTCATCCGCCGCCGCAACTGGACACCGGCCATCCGCGAATGGGTTGCCGGATTTTTCCACACAGAAGTGGCTCCGGTCATGACGCCCATCGGCCTGGATTCCGCCCACCCGTTTCCACTGCTGGCCAACAAGAGCCTCAACTTCATCGTCGAGCTGGAAGGTGTGGACGACTTTGGCCGCGATCTGGGCCTGGCCATCCTGCCGGCTCCGCGCAGCCTGCCCCGCCTAATCCGTATTCCCGAGGAAATTGGCGGTCCGGGAATCAACCATGTCTTCCTGTCCTCCATGATCCATGCCCATGCCAACGACCTGTTCCACGGCATGCGCGTCAAGGGCTGCCACCAGTTCCGCCTGACCCGCAACGCCGATCTGTCCATGGAAGTGGACGATGTGGCCGACCTGGCCAGCGCACTGCGTGGCGAACTCTATGCCCGGCGTTTTGGAGATGCCGTACGCCTGGAAGTGGCCGACAACTGCCCGCGACATCTGGTCGAATACCTGCTGCAGCAGTTCAGGCTGAACGAGGACGAGCTCTACCTGGTCAACGGTCCGGTCAACCTGACGCGGCTGTTCTCCATTACCGAGTTGACCAGCCATCCCCACTTGCGCCATGTACCCTTCTCACCGGCCATCCCCAAGGCCCTGCAGAAAACCGGCGAGATCTTCCAGACACTGGCACGCCGTGACATCCTGCTGCACCACCCCTACGAGTCCTTCACGCCGGTCATCGACTTCCTGCGCCACGCGGCACAGGATCCGCAGGTACTGGCCATCAAGCAGACCCTGTACCGCTCCGGCGCCGACTCGGAAATCGTCGACGCCCTGGTGGAAGCAGCCCGCAACGGCAAGGAAGTCACCGTAGTCATCGAGCTGCGCGCCCGCTTCGACGAGGAGTCCAACCTGGCCCTGGCCAGCCGCCTGCAGGCCGCCGGCGCGGTGGTGATCTACGGCATGCTGGGTTTCAAGACCCATGCCAAGCTGGCCCTCATCCTGCGCCGCGAACAGGAGCAGCTGGCCCGCTACGCCCACCTGGGGACCGGCAACTACCACGCCGACAATGCACGCCTGTATACCGACTACGGCTTGCTGACCGGCAACCCGCAGCTTTGCGAGGATATCTCCAGCCTGTTCAACCAGCTGGTCGGCATGGGCAAGGCCAAGCCCATGCACCTGTTGCTGCATGCACCCTTCACCCTGCGCAGCAGCCTGCTGGAAATGATCGTCCGCGAGGAGGACAACGCCCTGAACGGCCTGCCTGCGCATATCGTCATCAAGGTCAACGCCCTGACCGACGCCAGGATGATCCGCGCCCTGTTTCGTGCCAGCCAGGCCGGCGTACGCATCGACCTGATCGTGCGCGGCATGTGTTGCCTGCGCCCCGGCATTGCCGGCGTCTCCGACAACATCCACGTGCGCTCGATCATCGGCCGGCAGCTCGAACACAGCAGGGTCTATTATTTTCTCAACGCCACCGGCGACGAGCAGCTGTTCCTGTCCAGCGCCGACTGGATGGAGCGCAACCTGGACCGGCGCATCGAAGCCTGCTTTCCGCTGGTCAGCGAGCGGCTGAAGCGCCGAGTGAAAAAGGAGCTCGGCTACTACCTGCGTGACAACACCCATGCCTGGCTACTGCAGCCCGACGGCAGCTACGTACTGGCGACACCGGCTGAAAACGACAAGCAGCGTCACGCCCAGCAGCGTCTGCAGGACAAGCTGGCCCTGCCACTGGTGGAAACCTGACCCGGATGTAGGTACGAATTCATTCGTACAAAAAAGCGCCAATCCAGCAGGTGTACGAATGAATTCGTACCTGCGGGCTCATGAAATACTTGCCAGTAACGCGCAAAGTGACGAGTCAATCACAAACAAAAAGGGCTTCCTTGCGGAAGCCCTTCTCTTTGCTGTGTCACAAAACCGGTATCAGTCCAGCTTCATGGTGCCCTTCTCGGCCAGGTTGATGTGCCAGGAGAAGGCCTTGTCCAGCAGGTGCGGAGTGTGGCCGCCGCGCTTGGCCTTGGCTTCCTCGAAGTAGTCACGTGCCTGCTGCTTGTAGCTCGGGTGCATGCAGTTCTCGATGATCGCTTCGGCAGCCTGGCGTGGTGCCAGACCACGCAGGTCGGCGTAGCCCTGTTCGGTGATGATCACGTCCACGTCGTGGTTGGTGTGGTCCACGTGGGTGACGAAAGGAACGATCGAGGAGATCGCGCCACCCTTGGCAGTGGAGGCCGTCACGAACATGGTGATGCGCGCGTTACGGGCGAAGTCACCGGAGCCGCCGATACCGTTCATCATGTGGGTACCACTGACGTGGGTGGAGTTCACGTTACCGTAGATATCCACTTCCAGTGCGGTGTTGAAGGAGATCACGCCCAGACGACGGATGAGCTCGGGGTGGTTGGAGATTTCCTGCGGACGGAAGATCACCTTGCCGGCATACTTTTCCAGATCCTCGGCCAGGGTGTTCACACGCTTCTCGGAGAGCGAGAACGCGGTACCGGCAGCGAACTTGACCACACCGGCATCGATCAGGTCGAACACACCATCCTGCAACACCTCGGATGCAACGATCACGTCCTTGAAGCCGGACTTCTGCATGCCGTTCAGAACGGCGTTGGCCACGGAGCCCACACCGGACTGCAGCGGAGCCAGGTTGTTCGGCAGGCGGCCCTTGCGAACTTCCTCGTGCAGGAAGTGCAGCAGATTGTCGGCGATCTGTTGGGTTTCCTCGTTCGGCTCGAACAGCGGGGATGGAATGTCCGGCTGGCTGGAGATCACCACACCGCGCACCTTGGCCGGATCGACCTTGATGCCCTTGGTGCCGATGCGCTGGCTAATTTCACACAGCGGAATATCGCAACGGGCGTTTTCACCGGCAGGGCCGGGTACGTAGATATCGTGCATGCCTTCGTAGGCAGCAGGTGCGGACACGTTCACCTCGATGATGACATGCTTGGCGGTATCCACAAAGATGGGGGAGTTGCCCACGGAGCCGGTCGGGATGATGTCGCCTTCCTCGGTGATGGCCGCAGCCTCGATGATGGCGTAGTCAATGCGTGGCAGCACGCCCTGACGTACATATTCGGCGTTGTGGGACAGGTGCTGGTCGATGTAGTAGGCATCACCTTCGTTGATCTGCTTGCGCAGGATCGGGTTGGCGTTGTAAGGGAAACGCAGGTTGATGATGCCGGCTTCGGCCATGGAGCCGTCGGCCGCCGGGCCCATGGAGGCACCAGTGAACAGGTTGACCTTGAATTTCTCTTTCTTGCCGCGCTCGGCCAGCGCCATCGGAAACTCTTTCGGCTCACCGAACAGGGTGAAGCCGCTCATGCCCAGCGTCATACCGTCATCAATCCAGGAGGCAGCCTCTTCGGCAGATACCACCTTGTCCAGAAAAGCCGGGTTACGAATGTGTTTGCTCAGATCCTGTGTCATGGTTTCACCTCAAGAATGCATTTCATAGTACGTTGTGCTGTACGGGCATCACCACTTTGGTCGGTGCCTTGTACAGGAGGGCTTGCCGCCCCCGCGACAGGTTGCCACAGATATACTCCATTCTAGGCACCTGTCAGTTTTTGACAGCTATACCAAGGTCGATTGCCCCAGCCTGTCAGCCATCGCTGCGCCTTGCCATCCGGAAACGACCTTCCTAGCCTGGCGCACCATCCACCCGGGCACGCCACAGCATGGGCCCGTAATTCACCACATAGATCAGCAGGCTCACCGCCCAGAAAATGGCTGCCATCCACAAGAAGAACACATAGGCCACCTCCACGCCGAACACACGGAACAGCGCGCCGATATTGAAGATCACAAAGCCCCACACCATCGCCCTGGGCGGTGTCAGCATGCGGCCGGTATGCCCCAGCGTCACCCGGGCCATCATCGCCAGGATCAGGCCCGACATACCGCCCACCGTCAGTGAGTGCACGGCCAGGCTGAAGTTGGCCAGCCAGCCGACAAACCACAGGCCGGTGGTCAGGAAAGCCACCACAAACCATGCGTAAGCAAGATGCAGCGACCACAGCAGCGGGACTTTCCAGATGCCCTTGTCATACCAGCGGCCCATGCGCACCCCGTGCCCCGCAGCCATGGCAATGAAGATCAGGCCCAGAAACAGGTTCCGCTCCTGCGCCCAGCCAAATGCAAAGGAAAGAATGATGATCGCCGTACCCATCTGCAGGGCCAGCTCCAGCCAGGGTACGGGAGGAACCTGCTGCAGGCGTAGCAGACCACGCTGGGTGAAGAAGGGAATGACCCGGCCACCAATGATGCTCATCAGCGCGCCAACTCCCCAGACCCCGCTCAACACGCCCTGGCGCTGCAGCGCTTCATTGCCGGTGGCAACACCCCACAGCACCAGCAGCTGCAACAGGGACAGCACGATCAGCACCACCACGAGGGGGTAATTGCGCACCTGGCGTACCGGCCAGACACTGCGCGCCATCTGCAGGGCCACTAGCGGCATGAACAACGCATTGAACAGCACCACCCAGCCTACCGGCATGCCCACCAGCCAGCTCAGGCGTGCCAGCACCCAGACTACCACCAAGCCAAGCAGCAGATTGCCGGACAATCCGGGCACCCCGGTCCAGGTTTGCACCGCCGTCAGCAGAAAGCCGGCCACGATGGCTCCGGCAAAGCCGAACAGCAGCTCGTGACGGTGCCAGGGAAGCCAGCCACCCACAGGCTGCCACGAGTCGAAATGTCCGGTCAGCGCCATCACCCACAGGGGTACGGCGAGCATCGCCAGAACGGCACCCAACAGGAAAAAAGGGCGGAATCCCAGTCGCAGGAAAGGCGTGATCTGCAAAGCCTTGGACCTGTCCATCAGCTGCATGTTGAAAGTCTCCAGTTATATCCCACTAAACGACTCAACTATACAGCATTTGTCCTGCCTGTGGATCAGCCAAACTTGTCTGCAATCATGTTTGCAACGAAAAACGCCACCGGCAAAGCGCGGTGGCGTTTCAGGTCATTTCCGCGCCAGCCGGACGGCCTCGCGGCAGACTGGCGGGTCAGTGCAGTCCCTGGATATAGCTGGACAGCGCCTGGATATCCTTGTTGCTCAGCTTTTCGGCCACATCACGCATGGTCATCGCGTCGCCATCGTTGACGCGATCGCCCTCGCGAAAATCGGTCAGCTGCTTGGCGATGTACTCGGCATTCTGGCCGCTCAGCTTCGGATACAGGGCCAGGTCCAGACCGGCACCGTCAGGCGAGTGGCAGCCGGTGCAAGCAGGTACGCCATCTGCCATCTTGCCACCACGGAACAGCGCTTCGCCACGCTCCGCCAACTCGGCCTTGGCATAGCCGGTGGTGCCCTTCTGGCTGGAATACCAGGCAGCGATATCCATCATGTCCTGGTCGGACAGGGCATCCAGCATGCCGGTCATTTCCACCACCGGACGGGTACCGGACTTGATGTCCTGCATCTGCTTGAACAGGTAGCGCTCACCCTGGCCGCCCAGTTTGGGATAGGTGGGCATCAATGCCGCATTACCATCCGCTCCGTGACAGGCAGTACAGGTAAGAATCTTGGTTTTTCCGGCTTCTGCATCACCCGCCGCATGCGCAAGGCCAGTAATGCCCAGGCTCAGCAGCAAACTTACGACTAGTTTGTTCATCAGGCTCATCCAACAACGGCAAAAGAAAAGTGATTCCGGACAACCCCAGCCAGCTACGTGGCACGGCTTGTCCGGTGCGCAATTATGCAGGCATTAGCATAAACCCTACAAAACGCGTTTTGTAGACCAATACAATGCAATGTATGCACAAAATTGCCGACATTATATACTGCCTGCCGTAAAACGGAAACGTTGAGAAATGATGTCAATCATCTGGAGCCGACATGCAGTACAAAAATCCGCTTCCCGGCCTTTGCCAGAAAGCACAGTTCATGCTCAGTGCCGCGCAGGTCGAACAGTGCCCTCCCGACGTGGGACTGGAAATCGCTTTTGTCGGCCGATCCAACTCCGGGAAGTCCAGCGCCATCAACGCGCTAACCCGCGCCAGTCTTGCCCGTACCTCGAAAACACCGGGCCGCACCCAGCTGCTCAATTTCTTCAGCCTGGACGACCAGCGCCGCCTGGTGGACCTGCCCGGCTACGGGTATGCCAAGGTGCCCATGCCACTCAAGCAGCATTGGCAAAAGCACCTGGCGGCCTACCTTGGTAGCCGCGACAGTTTGACCGGTATCGTCCTGCTCATGGACATCCGTCACCCCTTTACCCCGTTCGACCGCATGATGCTGGACTGGGCGAAAAGCAACGGCATGCCGGTGCATGTCCTGCTGACCAAGGCCGACAAGCTGGCCTTTGGTCCGGCACGCAACAGCCTGCAGAAAACCCGCAAACAATTGCAGGATGAATGGGGTGACATTGCCAGCATCCAGTTGTTTTCCGCCACCAAACGCACGGGTGTCGACGAGGCCCACGAGCATCTGGCACGCTGGCTGCAACTGCTGGAAAACCCCGATCCGACCACAATTTCTGGCTGACGAGAGGTACTGCCATGCGCTGGGAAAACCGTCGCCGTAGCGACAACGTTGAAGATCGTCGCGGCCAGTCCGGCCCCTCCCCCATCAATGCGGCCATGGGCGGCGGCGCCATTTTGCGCTTTCTGCCCGTACTCATGAAAACCAGAGGCGGCCGCCTGCTGCTGATGACCGGTGTGGCCATCTTCTTCGGCGCGCGCATGCTCGGCATCGACCTGCTGCCCCTGCTCAGCGGCCAGCCGGCAGTCACCAGCAATGCTCCAGCGGCGCCACTCAGCGAGGAACAGGTGCGTCTTGGTGAGTTCGTCTCCGTGATCCTGGCGGACACGGAAGACACCTGGGAGCAGATCTTTGCGGCACAAGGTCGCAAGTATCAGCCCCCAAGGCTGGTGCTCTTCACCAACCACGTGCAATCCGCCTGCGGCTCGGCCAGTGCGGCATTGGGGCCTTTCTACTGTCCGGCGGACCGCAAGGTGTATATCGATCTGTCCTTTTACCACGACCTGAAGACCCGCTTCCGCGCACCCGGAGACTTTGCCCAGGCGTACGTGATCGCTCATGAAGTCGGCCACCATATCCAGACGCTGCTGGGAATTTCCCAACAGGTCAGGCAAGCCCAGCAGGGCCGCAGCAAAGCCGAGCAGAACCAGCTGTCCGTCCGGCAGGAATTGCAGGCCGACTGCTTTGCCGGTGTCTGGGGACACCACGCCGACCGCCACCGCCAAATGCTGGCGCCCGGAGAACTCAAGGATGCACTCAACGCTGCCGCTGCCATCGGTGATGACCGTCTGCAGAAACAGGCCTCCGGCACCGTGGTGCCGGACAGCTTCACCCACGGCACCTCGGAGCAGCGCATGCGCTGGTTCAAACTCGGTTTTGATACCGGTGACATGACCCGATGTGATACCTTCAAGCCTGGCGTCAGGCTGTAAGCTTACCGAAGACAAGATTCAGGAGATCATTAATGAGGCAACTAGTTGTCCCAGTTGAAGAATTCACCACCCCCGATCCGATCAGCATCGAAGAGAACACCAGCTTCAACGAGCTGCTGAAACTGATGACCGGCCAGGATATCCGCCATCTGCCGGTCATGCGTGAAGGGGTTCTGGCCGGCATCATCAGTGACCGTGATGTACGTCTGTTCGCCGGCATGCCCGAAGCCGATCGCCAGCAGCTGACTGCCGCTGACATCATGTCGGAGAACCTGGTATCCGTGGAGGCCTCCACTCCGCTGGACGAAGTGGCCCAACTCATGTCTGCCGAAAAGATCAGCAGCCTCATCGTCGAAGAGGACGGCGAGTTCCTTGGCATCTTCACCGCCACCGATGCACTCAACGCCCTGATTGAAGTCCTGCGCGGCACCGCCAGCCAGGAATAATCAGCACCGACCGCCGGCGGCGGCCTGCACGGCAGCCCCGGCCTTCATCCGGCGGCACCTCCTGCCGTCCTGACCACGGAAGCGGCTTTCTCCCAACCACTCCAACCGGGCCGGATCCACTTCAGGTCAGCCGAAACCGGACAACCGCCCGGGCTCTGGCAGGTGAATCCTGCAGCGCTCGCACATCACCCGAACGACGGCACCCGACTGACCGGACATGTATCCGGCCGGGCACCGACGACCTTGCTCAGCTCACACTGCCTTTCGGCCTGCACAGCCTTCTGGCACCCGTCTCCAGACATCCATAGTAATAATCATTGAATCCCGCCTCGCTCATGAGGCTGCAGGTCTTCCGGATGTCATATTCAACCCTGTGCACCTCGAAACTGCCATCCTCGAAAATGGCAAATGAGGCCCTGGGATCATCATCCCTTGGCTGCCCGACAGAACCCGGATTGCAATACACCTTCTCACCAAACAGGTCCACTCTCGGCAAGTGGGTATGCCCGGACACGAAGTACTTTCCCTCAATCCTGTCAAAGTATTCCTGTGTCGGGTTGAACAAATACTCATCGACCGGGTTTGTCCAGCCTCCATGCACCATTTTGATATCGCCAACTTCGAGAAAAACCGGAAAGCTCCGTATCCATTCCAGGTTCTCGGCACTGATGACCTTCCTCTGGTGCACCAGACAGTCATTGACGCTTTGTGATCTGGGACAAAAACTGCCGCCAGCCAGGTACCAGTCATGATTCCCCATCAACGTGGGAATGCCCCTGGTTCTCAACGCATCACAACACTCATTGACCTGCGAGTAATAGCCCGTCACATCTCCAAGGCAGTAGATCGCATCGACACCCAACGCATCGATTTCTTTCAGGACTTCCTTCAGCGCTTCATAGTTGCTGTGTATATCCGAAATGAACGCTACCCTACTCATAAGCGATATAGTCCTCTGTATAGCGGATGGCTCTGCCTTTCCTTATTGCAGGGCTTTCGGGCCTCCTGCCATGGAGAAAGTAGTCCACCGACATGGCTGGCTCGTTGTATCCAAACGCACTTCTGATGGACGTGGAGGAGGAAATGCGCGGATTGATCTCGAGCAGTTTCAAGCCTCCGGCCTGGCACCTTCTGAACTGGAAGTTCGTGGGGCCAACCGGCTTGAAATGCTCGACCAGCCGGCCTACCGCAACCTGCAGATCCGCATCCTCGACTACCGTGGCCCTCTCGGTATAGCCGTCCTTTGACAAGAATCTTTGCAGCGACAGCATGCCGAACAGGCCGCCCTCGCCGTCGCCGAATGCGGAGCAGGAATACTCTTCCTCATCCGTGCCCACAAACTCCTGGACCAGGCAGTTTTCTCCGATCTCTGCCTTGTACCGCTCAAAGACCTCCTGGCTGTCCACCTTTACAATGCCTCTGGAGCCGTACCCCACCCTTGGCTTAATCAGCAGACTCCTGCCCAGACTCCCCGTCAGCTTTTCGTAATCACGATCCAGCGACGAGCGAATCACATAGGGCAAGTCATTTTCCTTCATGTACCGATAGAAATCCCACTTGTCGGCACACAGCCTGATCAGCCCGCTCTCATTGAGCAGCAGCCTTGCCCCTGCCCGCTCCAGAGCATGCCGATTCTCGTTCCAGACCTTCATGTCTATTTCAATGCCCGGAACAATCAGTCCTACATCATGCTTTTCGATGACCTGCACCAGCCAGTCGATATATCCTTCATCATCGGTGGGAACCGCTTTGACAAACAGGTCACAGAACGCCTCGGCAATGGTGTCCTCAAAAATCGAAGTGCCAATCAACCGGTTGTCCTTGCCGGACATGCGGAGGGATCTCAATATGCCATAGCCGACGATTCCGCTCGCCCCTGACACAAGAATGTTTTTCATCTTCATTTTCCAGATACCGGTCTCTCATGCTCTTGAGCCCCACGGACTCGATTCCGGGGACCAGGCAAACATCACATACAGACAACCTGGCCAAATAGCACAGCCATCCATGGAAGCGGCATGCCCGGAAGCATTTCACTGCCAACACTCCGGATTGCCGGCCACAATCAGCCATGACCCTTGCGGCCTTCCGGATACAGATGTTTTCCGGATATCGAAGGGCCGATACATTCCGTTCAGACTGCCTACCGGACTTGTCAAAGCAGGGCGATCAAACACGCCACGCTCGCACGCTCAAAATGAAGCAGTCCGGCCTGGCTTGTTAAGCCTTGCGGCATGGGCAAGTCCGGAAGCCATATATTTAACAAAGCGGAATAATAACAGCTGGGCACAATGCAAAATGGGAGCAGATTCAAAGTCCCGGGATGCATGACGGACCTTTGCACGGCCAGTCTTGCACAGCGTGCGATAACCGCAGTAAAACGCCATGCAGCGGCCTGGAACGCCGAAGATCAGGCAGCGTTCCGGAGCAGTGAACAAGAAGGAACATGACGGGCGATGTCCGCCTGGACCGATGCATATGAGGAGCGGAAAACGGCTTGTCCATGCAGTTGCGGCCAATCCCAACCCCGTGGACATTCCCTTGCCATACTCCGGTTTTCGGCACAAAAAAGGCCTGCATCACTGCAAGCCTTTATCTGTCTGGTGCCGGCACCACGAATCGAACGCGGGACCTACTGATTACAAGTCAGTTGCTCTACCTGCTGAGCTATACCGGCATTGCGCGCTATTATAGCTTTTGCCCGCACCTTGTAAAGGGCTTGCTGCACGATACCGGGCATTCCACGAAAAGCGGAGCGGTCAGCAGACCTCATCGGCACTCCTGCAACACCCGGGCAGCATGTGGCAACTGCTCTTCCCGTCCGCTCAGTCACGCTCTGCCAGCAGCATCAGATTGCGCGGAGTCAGTTGCGTACTGCAGAATTCGCCCAGTTGCACCTCAAAGCCCTGTTCCTGCAGCCATAGCGCCATATCGCACAGCAGCCAGAGTTCCAGTGGCCGGCGAAACAGACCCTGTACCAATTCCAGATTGCGCACCTGCGCCAACAATTCCCAGCCTGCCCTTTCGGCAGCGGCCCAGTCGGCAACCGGCTGCATGTCTGTCTGCTTGAGCGCCGCCACCCTGGTGCACCATCGGGAAAAACAGGTTTCCGGCCAGCGACTGACCTTTGAGGGTATCGGCAGGTATTCGTCCACCCCCCTCCATGTACGCTGCAACCCGTCAAAGGCCAGCCGCCAGGCCATCATCCGGTTGCGCCGCCTCACCTCCCCGGCTCCGGCAGTCACCGTCGCCTGCAGCGGTAGCCCCAGCGCACTGCGATCCAGTTTCAAGGCGGAGGCCCGGCCCGGCCGTGATAGCGGCTGATAGGCATTGGCAGAGATGCGGTTATAACAGCAGGGGGCTACCACCAGGCGACGAACAGCCTGCTGCCCTGCCTTGCGCAGCAGGCTGGTATGCAAGTCGCCACAGGCATGCAGGGCTACCCAGCTGTCGCTTGCCGCAAGATGACGGTCGGCGGCCGGTGACAATGCATCGCACTGCCGATGTTGTGCGCGGAGCTGCCAGCGCTCGCTCAGCAGCTGGCCTTCGGCGATCAGTTGCGGATCCTGTTCGATACAGCACAGGCAGTCATCCGGCCAGGCCAGCAGCCGGCCCAGATGCCCCTTTCCGGAGCACCAGTCCAGCCAGGACGAACCCTGCCAGTGCAGCGGCAGACAGCCGGCAAAAGCGGTGATTTGCTGCCACTTGCGTCCAGGAATGCCGCGCTGCATGACTTCGGGAACCTTCCTGACAGACAGCAACGGCAGGGCGCCTGTTGCGCTGAGGGCTCCGGTCAGCCGCGCCCACTGAGGAAAGGGTTCCGGTGCCTGCAGCCACCATGGTTCCAGCTGATGTTCCTCGGCATGTTGCAGGCTCCGGCTGCGCAACCAGACAGCCAGCTGCGGGTAGTCGTCTTCCCATGCCAGCCGCTGCTGCACAAAGGGCCGGTTGCGCCACAGTGGCTGATATTCGGTCAGCAGGGCATCCAGCGCGGCAAAACGTTGCGCGAATGCCGCTCCCTGCAGTACACCCAATGCTAGCGCCCCTGCAGCATGTCCACCCGCAGCCAGCGCTCCAGCAAGCGAAAGGCCTGCACCAGAATGAATGTCATCGCCAGATAGAACAGTCCGGCAGCGAAGAAGATCTCCACCGGCAGGTAGGTACGGGCAATGATGGTGCGGGCCATGCCGGTCAGTTCCAGCAGGGTGATGGTGCTGGCCAGCGAGCTGGCCTTGAGCATGAGGATGACTTCATTGCTGTACGCCGGCAGGCCGATGCGCGCCGCTCGCGGCAAGACAATGTGCCAGGTGGTCTGCAGGCGGGACATGCCCAGCGCACGGGCCGCCTCGACTTCGCCGGCCGGCACCGCCTGGATGGCACCGCGGATGATTTCGGCAATATAGGCCGAGGTATGCATGGTCATGGCAATCAGCGCGCACCAGTAGGGATCACGCAGATAGGGCCATAGCGGCCCCTGACGGATGGCCTCGAACTGCGCCAGCCCGTAATACACCAAAAACAGCTGCAACAGCAGCGGCGTACCCCGGAAAAAGAAGATGTATCCGTAGGGTATGGCTTGTACGTACCAACGCCTGGAGGTACGCGCCAGCCCCAGCGGAATGGCCAGGACCAGCCCCACCACCACGGCAATGCCGACCAGCTCCAGAGTCAGCCAGGCGCCTTCCACCAGCCTGGGCGTCCACTTCCAGATGATTTCCCAGTTCATGCCCTGGCCCTCACGTAGCCACGGTTGGCACGTTTCTCCATCCAGTGCAGCGCCGCCATGCTGAGAATGGTGAGACTCAGGTAAATGATGGCCGCCACCATGTAGAAGGTGAATGGCTGCTTGGAAGCGGTTACCGCAATCTGCGAGTTGCGCATCACCTCATTCAGGCCGACCACGGAAACCAGCGCCGTATCCTTCATCAGGATCATGAACAGGTTGCCCAGCCCCGGCAGCGCGACACGCCACATTTGCGGCAGCACCAGGCGCAGAAAGATGCGCTTGCGCGACAGGCCCAGCGCCAGACCGGCTTCACGCTGCCCGCGCGGGATGGACAACAGTGCACCACGGAACACCTCGGTGGCATAGGCGCCAAAGCACAGGCCCAGCGCCAGCACACCAGCGGCAAAGGGGCTCAGTTCGAGTTCCGGATTGCCGGTCAGCTCGCCAACCGCCTGCACCAGCCCGACCGAGCCGAAATAGATCAGCAGCACCCACAGCAATTCGGGCACGCCGCGCACCAGGGTGGAATAGGCATCACCCAGCCAGCGCAAGATGCGGTAGGGGGAGGTCTTGGCCAAAGCACCCAGCAGACCCAGCACCAGCCCCAGCGCCAGCGACGTCAGCGCCAGCTGGATGGTCATCCAGGTACCGGCCAGCAAGGCGGGACCAAAGCCGTATAAATCAAAAGTCATGTGGAAGGTATTTTCGGCAGGGCCGTATGGGTATTGATAAAAGTTGATATTTTGTCATGCTGCACCCAATGGAGGTGCGAATTTGTTCGTACAAAAGGCGGTGGTAATGTGCGAATGAATTCGCACCTACAGGGTGGCGGTGATACACGCAGCCCACAGGGTTGCATCTGCTGCCGCGGACAAGCCCGTGCACGTGCTTGCCCGCTCCAGCCTTGCCCGATCAGTAAATGTCGAAAGGGAAGTATTTCTCGTTGATCTTCTGGTAGGTCCCGTCGGCACGGATCTCGTCCAGGGCCTTGTTCAGGCGCTCGACCAGCTGCTTGTTGCCCTTGCGCACGGCAATGCCGATCTCGTCATCCTCGAACACCGGATCTCCCTTGAACTCGAAGTTCTTGCCGGCATCGCTTTGCAGCCACTCCCAGTTGACGAACTTGTCGGCCAGCACTGCATCCACGCGACCGGAAGAGAGATCCAGATAGGCGTTCTCGTTGGTGTCATACAGCTTGATGTCCACGTTGCGGCCATAGTTGTCTTCCAGCCACTGGCCGGCAATGGTGGCGCGCTGCGCACCGATGGACTTGCCCTTGAGGCTGGCGGCATCCGTCTTGAAGTCGGCATTCTTCGGCGCGATGAACTGCAGACCATTGCTGTAGTAGCGGTTGGTGAAGTCCACGGCCTGCTTGCGCTCTTCGGTGATGGACATGGAGGCGATCAGAAAATCGAACTTCCTGGCATTCAGCGCCGGAATGATGCCATCCCAGTCCGACAGCACCACGCTGCACTCGGCACCCATCTTTTCACAGAGTGCATAGGCGATATCCAGATCAAAGCCCACCGCCTTGCCATTGGAATCCAGCAGGTTGAACGGAGGATAGGCGCCTTCGGTACCGATACGCAGCTTGTCGGCGGCCATGGCACCGGTTGCCAAAGCAAGGGAGGCGGCAGCAGCCAGAATGATTTTCTTGTATTTTTTCATGGTCAGACCTCACAGGTAGTGACTGGACATAAATTGACGGCAACGCTCGGATTGCGGCCGCTCAAACACCTCTTCGGGTGTTCCCTGCTCTTCTATGCATCCCTGATGAAAGAACATGATCTGGCTGGATACCTGACGAGCAAAGCCCAGCTCGTGGGTAACCAGCAACATGGTGCGACCTTCCTCGGCAAGGCCGCGAATGACACCCAGCACCTCCTGCACCATTTCCGGGTCCAGCGCGGAGGTGGGCTCGTCAAACAGGATGACCCTGGGCTGCATGGCCAGGGTACGGGCAATGGCGGCACGCTGCTGCTGACCACCGGACAGTTCATTGGGGTAGCTGTGACGCTTGTCGGCAATGCCGACCTTGTCCAGCAGGGCCTCCGCGGCATCGATGGCTTCGGCCTTGCTTTGCCGCAACACACGACGCGGCGCCTCGATGATGTTGTCGAGTACGGTCATGTGCGGCCACAGGTTGAAATTCTGGAACACGAAACCGACCTGGGTGCGCAAGCGGTTGATCTGGGCGGCACTGGCCGGCTGCAATGCACCCTTGCTATCCGCTCTGAGCAGCAACTCCTCACCGGAAAAAAAGATCTGCCCCTGATGCGGATTTTCCAGCAGATTCAGGCAGCGCAGGAAGGTGGACTTGCCGGAGCCCGATGAACCCAGGATGGATATGACATCTCCGTCATGGGCGGCCAGTGAAATGCCCTTGATGACCTCCAGATCACCATAGTTCTTGTGCAGGTTGCGCACTTCCAGTGCAGGAACCCGCCCGGCGGCATCAGGTACCGACATAAACGACCTCTTGTAAACGACCGGTGCCGCCTGTGGCATGGACCGGCTCTTCGCTTCGGGCCTCGTACCAGGCGGCCCGGCTAGCATGATGCATGGAACAAGGCTGCGATAGTGCCATCATTGACGGGTTTTGGAAAGCGTCAGCAGCGCGCCGGTCAGTTTTCTTCCGCAGTGCGCCCCGCCTTGGGCGACAGGCGCAGGGTGCGCAGGCTGCGCTTGACGCTTTTCAGATGCTCGACCAGGTCCGGTCCGCGCGCCATGGCCACTCCCATCGCCAATACATCGATGACCACCAGATGGGCAATCCGTGAAGTCAGTGGCGTGTAGATTTCCGTATCCTCCTGGACGTCGATGGCCAGGTTGACGGTGGCCAGGTCGGCCAGTGGCGTGCCGCTCGGACAGAGGGTAACCAGTGTGGCGCCGGTTTCGCGCACCAGGTTGGCGGTGGTCAGCAGGTCCTTGGAGCGGCCCGACTGCGAGATACAGATGGCCACATCACCCGGCTTGAGGGTAACCGCCGACATGGCCTGCATGTGCGGATCACTGTAGGCCGCCGCAGTCAGCAGCAAGCGGAAAAACTTGTGCTGGGCGTCCGCGGCCACAGCTCCCGAGGCGCCGAAGCCATAGAACTCGACCCGTGGTGCCGCCGCCATGGCCTGGATGGCTTCTTCCAGTGCGTGGGTATCCAGATTTTCCCGCACATCGATCAGGGTATGCAGCGTGGTATCAAAGATCTTCAGGGCGACATCCGCTACCCGGTCCTGCTCATGGATGGCAAACTGCCCGAAACTGGCACCCGCCACCAGGCTCTGGGCCAGCTTGAGCTTGAGGTCCTGGAAACCCTGACAGCCGATGGCACGGCAAAAGCGCACAATGGTTGGCTCGCTGACGCCAACGGCCTGCGCCACATCCGCCATGGAACTGTGCATGACCAGCGCCGGCTCGCTCAGCACATATTCCGCCACCTTGAGTTCGGATTTGCGCAGCTCCGGCTTGGTTTCAACAATATGATGTAACAGGTTCACTATGCTGTCCTGGGTGCTGGATGATTGTAGTGTGGCCGATTTTACACTACATGACGATCTTTTACGCTCATTCCCTGCAAGTTTGACCAACAATGTCGCATCCTGCGTACTTTACGGGTGGCAAATGCACAGGCGGCAGATACAAAAAAGCCGCCCCGGAGGACGGCTTTCTTTACGCGACTTCAGCCTTACAGCTGTGGACCAGCGCTGCGGATGGCATCGGAAACATCGAACTTCTTGAAGTTTTCAACGAACTTGCCAGCCAGTTCGCGAGCCGCTGTGTCGTAGGCACCCTGGTCAGCCCAGGTGTTGCGCGGGTTGAGCAGGTTGCTGTCCACACCGGCCACAGCCTTGGGTACATCCAGGTTGATGATGTCCAGACGCTCGGTTTCCGCATCGGCAATGGAGCCACTCTGGATGGCCGCAATGACGGCGCGGGTGGTCGGGATGTCGAAGCGCTTGCCCACGCCGTAGCCACCACCGGTCCAGCCCGTGTTGACCAGGTACACCTTGGAGCCGAAGGCCTGGATGCGCTTGATCAGCAGCTCGGCATAGACGCCGGCAGGACGCGGGAAGAAAGGTGCGCCGAAGCAGGTGGAGAAGGTGGACTTGATGCCTTCGCCGGAACCCATTTCGGTGGAACCCACCAGTGCGGTGTAACCGGACAGGAAGTGGTATGCCGCCTGCTCGTTGTTCAGTACGGAAACGGGAGGCAGGACACCGGTCAGGTCACAGGTCAGGAAGATGACCGCGTTCGGCTCACCGGCACGGTTTTCCAGGACGCGCTTTTCGACGTTGGCCAGCGGATAGGCGGCACGGGTGTTCTGGGTCAGGCTGTCGTCGGCGTAGTCCGGAGTGCGCTGATCGTCCAGGATCACGTTTTCCAGTACGGCACCAAACTCGATGGCCTTCCAGATGACCGGCTCGTTCTTCTCGGACAGGTCGATGCACTTGGCGTAGCAGCCGCCCTCGATGTTGAACACGCTGCCTACCGCCCAGCCGTGCTCGTCGTCACCGATCAGGTAGCGGTTCTCGTCGGCGGACAGGGTGGTCTTGCCGGTACCGGACAGACCGAAGAACAGGGTGGTATCACCGTCCTCGCCTACGTTGGCGGCACAGTGCATTGGCAGCACGTCTTCGGCTGGCAGCAGGAAGTTCTGCACGGAGAACATGGACTTCTTCATTTCACCGGCGTACTGCATGCCGGCGATCAATACCTTCTTGGCAGCGAAGTTGAGCATCACGGTGCCGTTGGAGTTGGTGCCGTCACGCTCGGGCACGCACTCGAAGAAGGGCGCATTGATGATCTGCCATTCCTGCTTGCTGGAAGGGTTGTAGCTTTCCGGATTGATGAACAGGCAGCGACCAAACAGGTTGTGCCAAGCGGTGGTGGTGGTCATCCGGACCGGCAGGTAGTAGCGGGGATCGGAACCTACGTGCACGTGGGATACAAAGCTATCACGTTCGGCCACATAGGCCTCGACACGCTCCCACAGGGCATCGAAGACGGCAGGTTCGATCGGACGGTTCACCGCACCCCAGTCGATCTGGGCTTCGGTGCTGGGCTCCTTGACGATGAAGCGGTCAGCCGGCGAACGGCCGGTGCGCTCACCGGTCTCCACCACCAGTGATCCGTTGTCGGCCAGTTTGCCTTCACCACGGATAATGGCTTCTTCGATGAGCTGAGAAACAGGGATGTCTGTGTATACGTTGATGTTTGCTTGCGTCATGTTGGTCCCCAACGGTTGCGCCGTTTCCTGAGAAATCATGTAGTGCTTTTGCGCAGGCACTACAAGTTAGAAAAATATCCGCTGATTATGCCAGAGTTTTTTCATTAATGCACTGTGGATGAACCGTCTTTAGCGTGATCCAGGCCAAATATCTGACGAATGTCCACTGCATCGAAAAGATAGCGCTCATTACAGAACTGGCAATCCATTTCGATCCGGCCGCCCTGCTCTTCCAGCAAGGCGAGGATATCCGGCTCGCCCAGACTGAGCAGGGCACGCTGCGAACGCTCCCTTGAACAGCTGCAGCGAAAACGCACTGCATCGACATCAAACAGGCGGACTTGCTCCTCATGGAACAGCCGGTGCAACAGGGTGACGTTATCCAGGCCCAGCATCTCCTCGGCGGTCAGGGTGTGCGCAAGAGCGGTCAGGTGCTGCCAGCTGTCGGCACGGGCCTCACCGCCCGGCACGATGTCGGCCGGCAGCTGCTGCAGCAGGAAACCGCGGGTGCGACGGCCATCCGCATGCAGGATGAAACGGCTTTCCAGCTGCTCGGAGCTGGCAAAGTAATTATTCAGGCAAGCCGCCAGGCTGTCGCCATCCAGCGCCACCAGCCCCTGATAGCGCTGGCCCTGCTCGGGATCAACGGTCATGGCCAGCACGCCCGAAGGCATCAGTTCCCGCAGGCCGGCAGCCTGCTCCACCTGTCCGGCATCGTACTGGGCCAGCCCGCGGATATCACGGCCGCTGGAACATTCCACCATCAGCAGGGATAGCGGCCCCTCGCTGCGCGCCTGCAGGGTCAACAGGCCATCGAACTTGAGGCTGCCAACCAGCAGGGCTGCCGCCGCCATCAGCTCGCCCAGCAATATGGCTACCGGTTGCGGGTAGTCATGCTTGGCCAGCACATGGGCATAGCTTTCCTCCAGGCTGGCCAGTTCGCCACGGGCATCGTGGTTGTCGAAGATGAAGCGCTGGGTAAAATCGGTTTGAGTCATGGGGTACCTTGTGAGTGGTTTTTATATGCAAAATCGCTGCTTGCAGTGCCGGGGCATGGATTGCGCGTAGGTGCGAATTCATTCACACACGTGCTTTGGTTACCTGGCGACGCCAGGTTGTCCGGATAAATCCGGACTTGCAGTCGCTACCCCACGCAATCTGGCAGGGAAATGGTAGTCAGAAGTTGTCACGCCACTGCTCCAGCTGGCGGCGCTGCTTCTTGCTGGGCCGTCCGTCGGTCTGGATGCCCAGCGCGCCCGCCTTGCGCATTTTTGCTTCCTCTTCACGCTTGCGGATGCTCTCCTCGGTTTCCCGGTAGAGCTTCTGCGCTTCCGGAGCGCCGCGTCGCACATCACTGAGCGCCTCGATGATCACTGTGCGCAGATCGTGGCCACAGCGGATCTCCAGCTGGTCGCCGACCCGCACTTCACGGGCCGGCTTGCAGCGCTCGCCACGACAGTGCACCTTGCCACCCTCGATGGCGGTCTTGGCCAGGCTGCGGGTCCTGAAAAAGCGTGCGGCCCAGAGCCACTTGTCAATGCGTACCTTTTCCATTGCGTTTCCATTTGCCGGGTTTGGGCATCCCCCTGAGCTTGGGTCGGCGCGGGTTCTTTTCAAGTGGCAGTGCCACCTTCACCTCCAGACCGCCCTCCGGATGGTTGGTCAGTCCGATGCGCCCTTCATGCAGGGCCACGATGCGTTGCACGATGGCCAGCCCCAGCCCCGCCCCCTGTTTGCCGCCCCGCGCCTGGTCACCACGCATGAAGGGATTGAAGATGCCCGCCAGATACTGTTCGGCAATGCCCGGCCCGCCATCACGAACGCTGAGCACGGCAAAGGGCCGGCGTTCCAGCTGTTCCTGCTGCAGGCTGATGCAGAGCCGGCTGCCACCATACTGCATGGCATTCTCGATCAGGTTGACCAGCATGCGCTTGAAGGACAGGCGACGCAGGTACAACTGCGGCAGTTCCTGCAGGTCCAGCCGGATATCGGCACCCTGTTGCAGGTAGGGTTGCACCACCTGGCGGATCAGTTCGTGCATGTCACACAGCTCGCCCGGCTCATCGCGACCATCGCGGATGAACGCCATGAACTGCTCGAGAATGGCATCCATGTCCTCGATATCATGCACCATGTCGCGTGCCAGCCCGCTTTCCTCGCCCAGCAGCGCCAGGGACAGCCGCATGCGGGTCAGCGGGGTGCGCAGGTCATGGGAAATGCCGGCCAGCATCAGCTCTCGCTCGCGGTTGGCCTGCTCGATGTCATCCGTCATCTGGTTGAAGGCCCGGTATACCTCGGCAATCTCGCTGGCGGTGTCCACGTCAATCGGCAAACGGACGCTACGACCCTTGCCGAACTGCCGGGCCACCACCACCAGCCGCTTGAGCGGGGCGCTGAGCTGGCGAACGAAAACCCAGGCAGCCGCGGTCGACAGCAGGCCGATGCCCAGGAACCAGCCAAACAGGTTCCATAGCCGCTGGCCACGCAACGGGTGCGGGTACAGGGGAATGCGGATCCAGCCCGCGCCCAGGCTGGGCGCATTGACATATAGCGAAGGCGGAGTCTGCGCACTGATCCTGACTTCGGTGTCCGCACCCAGCTCGGTGCGCATCTGTTCGATGAAGATGTCGCTATAGGGCCACTGGCGATCCCCTTCCGGGACATGCCTCTCCCGCACCAGCTTGAGGCCGGCGGCTTCGGCAATCACCTGGCGCTCGGAAGCCGGGGAGGCCCAGTAGGCCCGCAGGGTCAGTGCCGCACCGTGACTGTACTGGCGATCCACCAGCACGTCGTCGTGCAGCACCAGGTACACCAGGGTCAGCGCCTTGGAGAACAGGACGGCCAGCAGAACCATCCATAGCGTGCGGCCAAAGAAACTTTTCGGATACCACTTCACGTGCGGTCAGGTTCCATCCGGGACGAACACGTAGCCTACACCCCACACGGTCTGGATATAGCGGGGCTTGGAAGGATCCGGTTCGATCAGGCGGCGCAGGCGGGAGATCTGCACATCGATGGAGCGCTCCAGCGCATCCCATTCCCGGCCTCTGGCCAGGTTCATCAGCTTGTCACGACTCAGGGTTTCCCGGGCATGCTGCACCAGTGCCTTGAGCACGGCGAACTCGCCGGTGGTCAGCATGTGGATCTCATCCCCCCTGCGCAGCTCGCGCGTGGCCAGAGACAGGCTGTATTCGCCGAAGGTGACTTCCTGGTCCTTGCTGCTGGGCGCTCCGGGCACCACCTGCCCCTGACGGCGCAGTACCGCCTTGATGCGGGCCAACAGCTCGCGCGGGTTGAACGGCTTGGCCAGATAGTCGTCGGCACCCAGCTCCAGCCCCTCGATGCGGCTGGCCTCGTCACCCCGTGCCGTCAGCATGATGATGGGCACCTGGTTGTCGGCCTCGCGCAAACGCTTGCAGGCAGACAGGCCGTCCTCGCCCGGCAACATCAGGTCCAGCACCACCAGATGGAACAGCTCGCGCGACAGCATGCGCTCCATCTGCTCCACGTTCTCCACACTGCGCACACGGTAGCCATGCTCGGCCAGAAAACGCTCCAGCAGGCTGCGCAACCGTGCATCATCGTCCACGATCAGGATTTTTTCGCCGTCACTCATATTCATGACTCCCCGCAGTGCTCCATGCCGGATCGCGGCCATTACCGGCTCATTATGCATGCAATGTCCGATTGCCGAATCCGACCTTTGTTCGCAAATCTTACAACCATTACCGGCCGACTGCCGGACTTTCCTGGCTGCGCTTGCCATACACCTTGGCTTATAATCGCCGGTTTTCAAATAAGCTCGCAGGTTTTTCATGCTCGACATCAATGCCAAAATCGCCGAAGAGCTGGGTGTAGCCGGCCGCAACGTGGCCGCTGCCGTGGCGCTGCTGGACGAAGGCGCGACCGTGCCCTTCATCGCCCGTTACCGCAAGGAGATCACCGGCAGCCTGGACGACACCCAGCTGCGCACCCTGGAGGAGCGCCTGCGCTACCTGCGCGAACTGGAAGAGCGCCGCGCCAGCATCCTGGCCAGCATCGAGGAGCAGGGCAAGCTGACCCCGCAGCTGAAAAGCGACATCCTCGCTGCCGACACCAAGGTACGACTGGAAGACCTGTACCTGCCCTACAGGAAAAAGCGCCGCACCAAGGGCCAGATCGCCCTGGAAGCCGGCCTGGGCGAACTGGCCGATGCGCTGTTTGCCGACCCGTCGCTCAATCCCGAGGCGGAAGCCGAACGTTTCATCCAGCCCGACCTTGGCTTTGCCGATACCAAAGCCGTGCTGGAAGGTGCCAAGTACATCCTCATGGAGCGCTTTGCCGAGGATGCCGACCTGCTGGAGCGTCTGCGCAACACCTTGCACAGCGATGCCAGATTGAGCAGTCGCGTGGCTGCCGGCAAGGAGCAGGAAGGTGCCAAGTTCGCCGACTATTTCGAGCATGACGAAGCGCTCAAATCGGTGCCCTCACACCGGGCGCTGGCGATGTTCCGTGGCCGCAACGAGGGCATTCTCAACCTGTCGCTGGTGCTGGGCGAGCCGGATGCACCGATGCATCCTTGCGAAGTGATGGTCGCCAGACATTTCAAGATCGAGAATCACGGCCGTCCCGCCGATGCCTGGCTGGCCGAGGTGGTGCGCTGGACCTGGCGCATCAAGCTGTCCACCCATCTGGAAACCGACCTGTTCGGCAGCCTGCGCGAGCAGGCCGAGAGCGAAGCCATCAACGTGTTCGCCCGCAACCTGCACGATCTGCTGCTGGCCGCCCCGGCCGGCCCGCGCCGCACCCTGGCACTGGACCCCGGCCTGCGTACCGGCTGCAAGGTGGCGGTGATGGACGAAACCGGCAAGCTGCTGGCCACTGACACCATCTTTCCCCATGCACCGCAGAACAAATGGCAGCAAAGCCTAGCCACGCTGGGCGCACTGTGCCAGCAGTACCAGGTGGAATTGATCGCCATCGGCAACGGAACCGCCAGTCGCGAGACCGACAAGCTGGCCGGCGAATTGGTCAAGGCCATGCCGCAGCTGCGCATACAGAAGATCATGGTCAGCGAGGCCGGTGCCTCGGTGTATTCCGCCTCCGAGCTGGCGGCAAAGGAGTTTCCCGAGCTGGATGTTTCCCTGCGTGGCGCGGTGTCCATCGGCCGCCGCCTGCAGGACCCGCTGGCCGAACTGGTCAAGATCGACCCCAAATCCATCGGCGTCGGCCAGTACCAGCACGATGTCTCGCAGGTGCAACTGGCACGCTCGCTGGATGCCACCGTGGAAGACTGCGTGAACGCTGTCGGCGTGGACGTGAACACCGCATCGGCCCCTCTGCTGGCCCGCATTTCCGGCCTGAACAGCACCCTGGCCGGCAATATCGTCGAGTTTCGTGACGCCAACGGTGCCTTCACCAGCCGCAGCCAGCTGAAGAAGGTGCCGCGTCTGGGGCCGAAGACCTTTGAACAGGCGGCCGGCTTTTTGCGCGTGATGAATGGCGACAATCCACTGGATGCCTCCGCCGTGCACCCGGAAGCCTATCCGCTGGTCAAGCGTATCGCCGAGAATACCGGCCGCGACATCCGCTCGCTGATTGGCGATTCCGCCTTTCTCAAGCAACTCGACCCCAGGCGGTTCACCGATGAAACCTTCGGCCTGCCCACCGTCACCGACATTCTGGCCGAGCTGGACAAGCCTGGCCGCGACCCGCGCCCGGAGTTCAAGACCGCCAGGTTCCAGGAAGGCGTGGAAAACCTGAAAGACCTGCAGCCGGGCATGCTGCTGGAAGGCGTGGTGACCAACGTCACCAACTTCGGCGCCTTTGTCGATGTCGGCGTGCATCAGGATGGTCTGGTGCACATTTCCGCACTGGCCGACCGTTTTGTGCAGGACCCGCACACCGTGGTCAAGGCCGGCGACATCGTCAAGGTCAGGGTGATGGAAGTGGACGTGCCACGGGCACGCATTGCCCTGTCCATGCGCCTGTCGGACGAGCCCGGCGAAAGCCGCCCGCGCCAGGAGCGCGGTCGTGACACCCGCCGGCAGGCGGACAGCCGCACCCGGCGCAACACTGACAAGCAGGACGGACACAGGCAGGGCACCATGGCGGCCCTGTTTGCCAACGCAGGAAAAATCAAGAAAAAATAGTCCACAGGCTGCCAGCCCGGCTGTTCGCTGGTACAGTGACGGCCACTGGCTCCGCCCTGTAGCGATCCGAGGATGTTTTGTTGAGCGAAATCTACCATCAGCGTCTGGCCCTGCTCGGCCAGGCAGACCACCGGAAGCTGTTGCGGGACTGCCTGCACGGCATCGAGCGTGAATCCCTGCGCGTGACACCAGATGGTGAGCTGGCCCAGACCGGGCACCCGCGTGCGCTGGGCTCGACCCTCACCCATGCCAGCATCACCACCGACTATGCCGAGCCGCTGCTGGAGTTCATCACCAGGGCGCACGCCGACAGTGCCGATACCCTTGGCGAGCTGGACGAGATCCACCGCTTCACCCAGGGCGAACTGGGTAACGAGCTGCTGTGGAGCCCCTCCATGCCCTGCCGCCTGCCGGAGGAAAAGGACATCCCCATCGCCCGTTACGGCGATTCGACGGTTGGCAAGTTCAAGTATCTGTACCGGTTGGGTCTGGCATTGCGCTATGGCAAGACCATGCAGTGCATTGCCGGTATCCACTACAACTTCTCGATTCCGGAATCGATCTGGTCCCTGCTGCTGCAGGCTGAAGGCAGCGACCAGTCACTGACGGACTTCCAGTCCGAGCGTTATATTGCCCTGAGTCGTAATTTTCGCCGTTACAGCTGGCTGCTGATGTACCTGTTCGGCGCATCCCCGGCAGTGGATGCCAGCTTCGTGCGTGGCATGACGCACAAGCTGGAGCGACTGGACGACGAAACCTTCTATCTGCCCCATGCCACCAGCCTGCGCATGAGCGATCTCGGCTACCAGAGCAACGCCCAGGCCGGCATCACGCCTTGCTACAACAACCTGAAAAACTACACCGACAGCCTGCTGGATGCGGTCAGTACACCCTACCCCGACTATGTGGCCATGGGTACCCACGATGCCGATGGCAACTGGCAGCAGATCAACACCAACATCCTGCAGATCGAGAATGAGTACTACTCGACCATCCGCCCCAAACGCATCACCGAAGGCGACGAGCGCCCCGTGGAGGCACTGATCCGCCGCGGCATCCAGTACGTGGAAGCCCGCTGCGTGGACATCAACCCTTTCCTGCCGCTGGGCATTGACCTGCCGCAGGCACGCTTCCTCGACAGCTTCATGCTGTACTGCGCACTGGAAGACAGTCCGCCGTTCAGTGGCAATGACTGCCCGGAAACCCGACAGAACTTCCAGACGGTCGTCAACCGTGGACGCACGCCCGGCCTGCACCTGAAGCGCAACGGCCAACCGGTCAGCCTGCAGCAATGGGCTGGCGAACTGCTGGACAAGGTGGAGCATTGCGCCGCACTGCTGGACGAGGCATACGCCACCGACGGACATGCTGCCTCGCTGGCGCTGCAGCGCGCCAGGGTGGAGGATGTCAGCCTGACTCCCTCGGCACAGCTGCTGGGCGAAATGGACAGGCGCAGCTGCAGCTTCGCCGAACTGGCGCTGCAACTGAGCCGCGAACATGCCGAGAGCCTGCACGATCGGCCACTGGATGACGCAGCCCTGGCCCGCTATCGCTGTCTGGCCAGCGACTCCCATCGGCAGCAACAGGAAATCGAGACCGCTCCGCAGATGGATTTTGACCGGTACATGGAGCAGTGGCGCGGTTGAGACAGCCAGCCGTGCCCCGTTGAGCAGTACAAGACTGCATCCGGCTTACAGCAGCGCTGCGGGCAACTCCGGCAGGATCAGCCCGCCACCCACGATGATGGTCTACCCCGTGATGCAGCCCGCCACGCGGGAGGCCGGAAAACACAAGCATGGCCGATGTCTTCCGGCTTGCCCGGGGGCATGCACCGGAATGCTGCGTTTCATCTGCTCCAGGTAGTCCTTAGCCTGGGCCGTCAGCTCCCGGTCAGGATATGGCCCGTTCTGCCCGCTGTGCGCCAATGTCACCACCCCAAACAGGAGCGGGCGGACATCACATGATGCTGCCCTGCCGGCGCCGCCAGTTGTGCAGGGCGGTTTCCAGCTGCTTGAGGGTCAGGATTCCCTCGGCCTGGGCCTTGTTCAGAAAGATCAGCAGCAGCTCCGCAGTCACCATGGCATCTGCACAGGCGTTGTGCCGCTGCAGGACATTCAGGTTGAAGTGGTTTACCCAGTCATCCATGCGCGGCTGCCGCATGTCATGGTCCGGATACAGCAGGGGTGCCACCTCGGCAAGATCGAAGAACGGATGCTTGAAGTTATGTGCAAAGCAGTCCTTGTATTCGCGCATCAACAGACGCTGGTCAAAGTCGGCATGGAAGGCGACCAGCGGGCTATCACCGACAAATTCGAGGAAGTCCAGCAGGCCGGTTTTCGGGCGTATGCCGGTAGCCAGCTCGCTGGGTGCGATCTGGTGAATGAGCACCGCCTCGCTCACCTTGACCTCCTCGCGCTTCAGCGTACGCTCGAACTGCTGCCCCATCAGGATGGCATTGTCCTGCACGGCAACCGCACCAATGGACAGGATCTTGTCCTTGGTGGTATTCAGGCCGGTCGCCTCCAGATCCACCACCACAAAGCGCTGCTCGCGCAGTAGCTGCTCGCCTACCACCTGGGGTTCCTGCATGCCTGCCAGACGTTGCAGATCCTTTTCGTCGACCTCCGGACGCCGCCGCAACCACTTGAACAGGCTCATAGCTGATACCGCAAGGACAGGCTGCTCTGGATACGCTGGGCCTGACGGAAAGATTCGCGCAGAATGCGACGGTCCAGCGCGTTCAGCTCATCGGGATAGATCAGGTTGCTGTAGGCCAGCCCCTGGGCGGCCTGCTGCTGGTTGTGCTGCATGCGCATCAGCTGGATGAAGTGGTAGGCCTCGGCGTAGGCATCGCCATCCAGGCGCTCGATGATGCCGCGCCCCACCAGCTGGCGGATGCGCTCAAGGGTGTTGGTGGCCTCTATGCCCTGGCTCAGGGCCAGTACGCGAGCGCTTTCCACTATGGGGGCCAGTCCCTTGACCTTGAGATCGAGGCTGTCTTTTTCCGCACCTTTCTTGCTCAGGGTGAAGTTGCGGAACAGGCCGCCCAGCGGTGGCCGGTTGAGCAGGGCGCTCTCGGCCAGCACCCGCTGGAACACGGCATCGGCAGCCACCATGCCCACCACCTGGCGATGCAGGTCGACACATGGCTGGGTCTCCCCCCAGATGCAGCGCATATCGAAATGCACACCGGCAAACTGCATGTTCTTCGGTGTGGCATCACGCATCATCCGCTGGTATCTGGCCAGCCATTCATCGCTGGACAGGCAGAACTCGGCATTGCCGGCCATGAAGTTGCCACGGCACAGAGTAAAGCCGCAATCGTCCAGCACCACGTTGATCTCGCGGGCAATGGGCAACAGTTTCTGCCGGATGGCATTCGCTTCCTCGGCACTGTCCGCCTTGAACAGGATTCCGTTATCCTGGTCGGTATGCAAGGTCTGCTCCTTGCGCCCCTCGCTGCCGAACACCAGCCAGCTGAACTGGATATCCGGGCTACCGTGCTTTTCCAGGATCAGCTCGATGATCCGGCACGTGGTGTGGTCGTTGATCAGGGTGATCAGCCGGGTCACCTGCTCCGGGCTGGCACCATGCGCGATCATCCGGTCCACCATGGATTGCACGTCCCTGCGCATCTGCACCAGGGTTTCCAGGCTTGGCGCGGTACGCACGGTGCGCGCCAGACTGACCAGGTTCACCCGGCGCAGCGAGAACAGGTCCCGCTCGGAAACCATCCCCACCAGCTTGCCACCTTCCACCAGGCAAACGTGGGAGAAATGGCGCTCGGTCATGGCCAGTGCCGCGTCAAAGGCGGTGGCATTCGGGGACAGGCCGAACGGATTGGGCGTCATCACCTGCTGCATGGGCTGGCGCAGGTCGGTATTGGGGTCGGCAATCACCCGGCGCAGGTCGCGCAGGGTGAAGATTCCCAATGCCTGTTTCAGCTCGTTGGCAATCATGATGCTGCCCACCTGGGTTTCATGCATGATCTGCACGGCCTCATGCAGGGGCGTCGTTACAGAGCAGGTCACCGGCTCACGCATGGATGACAGCTCGGACAGCGGTGTGTCCATCGACAGCTGCGAGCCCAGCGTCTCGGCCGCGCGCGTCTGCACCTGCATGTTGACCTGTTCCAGCAGGCTGCTGACGCCGCGCACACAGAAATCACGGAACACCTCGCTGCGCTGCATCAGCTTGACGAAGGCATCCTTGGCCAGCAGGAAGCAAAAGGTATCCTCATCGGCGATGTGCACGGTGCGCGTAGCGCGCTCGCCGAGCAGGGCCGCCATGGGGAAGCACTCGCCCACACCCAGCTCGAAAATGGTTTCGTCGCTTCCCTGGGTTCTGTGCCGCTCGCCGTATACCCTGCCCTGCTTGATGATGTAGAGATGCTCCACAAGCCCGTCATCCGGACGAACGATGTTCTCGCCCTGGGCATAGAAACGCAGTACACAGTTTTCCACCAGGAACGCCAGCTCGGTACGATCCATGGCATCGAATGGCGGGTACTGCCTGAGAAACTCCTGCGTGCCTTGTATATTTTGTTGTACAGCGGCGCGACCCGCCTTCTCAAAGGCATCCTGACGACTCATCGACTTTCCTCCACGAGTAACAGTAGCATGCTACTCGGCAAAGTCGCGCCCACACATTGGACGTAAGTTGCAAGCATGATCAACTAAGGCAAAGCACCGCAAGCGGACGCCTTCGGGACGGCCGGATCCGGTGGCCGCATGCAGGAAAGGCCCGCTCCGGAAAACCGGCACGAAAAAGCCGCCGGCATTACTGCAGGCGGCTTTCGTACCACGTTTGCAACCGGTGTGGTTACATGCCGTGCTTGTCCTTGAACTCGCGACGGCGGCGGTGCAGGATCGGTTCGGTATAGCCGTTAGGCTGTGCACGACCTTCCAGAACCAGCTCCAGACCAGCCTGGAAACCAATGCTGTCCTCGAAGTTGGGCGCCATGTTCTGATAGAAGATGTCACCGGCGTTCTGGCGGTCAACCACCTCGGCCATGCGCTTCATGGCTTCGATGATCTGCTCCTCGGTGACAATGCCGTGGCGCAGCCAGTTGGCCATGTGCTGGCTGGAAATACGCAGGGTGGCACGGTCTTCCATCAGGCCGACATCGCTGATGTCCGGCACCTTGGAGCAGCCGACGCTCTGCTCGACCCAGCGTACAACGTAGCCGAGGATACCCTGGGCGTTGTTGTCCAGTTCGTTGCGGATCTCTTCCTCGCTCCAGTTGGTGTCCGGAGCCAGCGGAATGGTCAGGATGCCGTCCAGGTCCGCGTGCGGGCGCTTCTTCAGCTCTTCCTGCAGGGCGAACACGTCGTACTGATGGTAGTGGGTGGCGTGCAGGGTCGCTGCAGTAGGAGATGGAACCCAGGCAGTGTTGGCACCGGCCTTCACGTGACCGATCTTCTGCTCCAGCATGTCGGCCATCAGGTCCGGCATGGCCCACATGCCCTTGCCGATCTGCGCCTTGCCGGGCAGGCCGGTGGCCAGGCCCACATCCACGTTCCAGTCTTCGTAGGTGGAAATCCACTTCTCGCCACGCATGGCGGTCTTGCGGACCATCGGGCCGGCCTCCATGGATGTGTGGATCTCGTCACCGGTGCGGTCCAGGAAGCCGGTGTTGATGAACACCACGCGCTCCTTGGCGGCGGCGATACAGGCTTTCAGGTTGACGGTGGTGCGACGCTCTTCATCCATGATGCCCATTTTCAGGGTGTAGCGCTCCATGCCCAGCACGTCTTCGATGCGGGCAAATAGCTCGTCGGCGAACTCCACTTCTTCCGGACCGTGCATCTTGGGCTTCACGATGTACATGCTGCCCTTGCTGCCGTTTGGACGGGTGGTGTTGCCCTTCAGGTTGTGCAGCGCGATCAGGCTGGTGAACAGGCCGTCCATGATGCCTTCCGGCAGCTCGTTGCCCTGCTCGTCCAGAATGGCGGGGTTGGTCATCAGGTGACCGACGTTGCGCACGAACAGCAGGGAGCAGCCCGGCAGGCTGATGGTCTTGCCGTTCAGGCCGGCGTACTCGCGGGGCGGGTTCATGGCGCGGGTGAAGGTCTTGTCGCCCTTGGTGACGCTTTCGACCAGGTCGCCCTTCATCAGGCCCAGCCAGTTGCTGTACACCAGGGTCTTGTCGTCCGCATCAACGGCGGCAACCGAGTCTTCGCAGTCGATGATGGTGGTGATGGCGGCTTCCAGGATGATGTCCTTGACGCCGGCGGCATCGGTCTGGCCGATCGGGCTGTTGGCGTCGATCTGGATGTCGATGTGCAGGCCGTTGTTCTTCAGCAGGATCGCGGAAGGACTGGCAGCATCGCCGTTGTAGCCGACCAGCTGGGCGTCATCGCGCAGGCCGCTGTTGCTGCCGCCCTTCATGGCGACAATCAGCTTGCCGTCCTCGATGCGGTAACCGGCAGCATCGGCATGGGAGCCTGCAGCCAGAGGCACTGCGGTATCCAGGAAGTTGCGGCCCCAGGCGATCACCTTGTCGCCGCGGACCTTGTTGTAGCCCTTGGTGATCTCGGCGCCGTCCTCTTCGCTGATGGCATCGGTGCCGTACAGCGCATCGTACAGGGAGCCCCAGCGGGCGTTGGCAGCATTCAGGGCAAAACGTGCGTTGGTGACCGGAACCACCAGCTGTGGTCCGGCCATGCTTGCAATCTCTTCGTCCACATTTTGTGTGCATGCCTGGAAATCCGCCGCTTCTGGCAGCAGGTAGCCAATTTCCTGCAGGAAGGCCTTATAGGCCGCTGCATCGTGTGGCTGGCCTTTGCGGGCCTGGTGCCACTCGTCAATCTGTGCTTGCAAGGCGTCACGTTTTTCCAGCAGGGCACGATTCTTTGGTGCCAGGTCCTTGAATACCTGGGCAGCGCCTTCCCAGAACTTGTCGGCATCAATGCCGGTGCCGGGGATGGCTTGTTCATTGACGAAGTCATAAAGAACTTTGGCGACTTGCAGGCCGCCTACTTGTACGCGTTCGGTCATCTCTGCCTCACTCTGCTTGAAAAAGCGTTAAACAAATCACGGCCAAAAGGCCATGTAGCGCAAAGTTCTTCATACTACATGAACGAGGCAAAAAATACAGGGATAAATGGCCGCTGCGACTTAAGTACAGATTGCGGGCAAAAAAAACTCCGAATTCCTGGAGGGGGGACGGAATCCGGAGTTCAAGCCTGCAGCACCAGGGAGTGTACTGCAGGGTCTGCCAACCTAACTTCTCACAACATTCGGAGAGAACTCTCTTCAAGAGACATTCACTCTGTATGAACAAGCACGGTCGGGAAAGTTCAAAAATCCTCCGCAAACCGGTAACCGGCATTTTCTCCGCCGGCTTGTCGGGCGCATGACGGCCTGCCCGGAAGGGATCGGCCGCAGCAGCTTAGGCGAAGATTCCCGGTCAGTGGGCTTCGTCCCAGTTATTGCCGGTGCCTGCCTCGACCACCAGCGGAACGTCCAGGCTGGCCGCGCCGCTCATGCGTGACAGCAGCCCTTCCCTGAGCTCCTCCAGATCGGCCTGGTGTACCTCCAGCACCAGTTCGTCATGCACCTGCATGATGACCCGACCCCGCAGGCCGGATTGCTGCAGCCAGGCATCCACCTCGATCATGGCGCGCTTGATGATGTCGGCGGCGCTGCCCTGCATGGGCGCGTTGATGGCGGTTCGCTCGGCCGCCTTGCGGATGGCGGCATTTCTCGCCTTGATCTCCGGCAGGTACAGGCGGCGGCCAAACAGGGTTTCCACATAGCCCAGCTCCGCCGCCTGCTGGCGGGTGCGCTCCATGTAATCCAGCACGCCGGGATAGCGCTCGAAATAGCGGTCGATGTAGGCCTGCGCTTGGATGCGGTCGGTACCGATCTGCTTGGCCAGGCCGTGGGCGCTCATGCCGTAGATCAGGCCGAAGTTGATGGCCTTGGCGTCGCGACGCTGGTCACTGCTGACCTCGTCCAGCGGCACATTGAACACTTCCGCGGCGGTCGCCTTGTGCACGTCCCGGTCGTTGCGAAAGGCTTCCAGCAAGCCCGGATCCTGCGCCAGGTGGGCCATGATGCGCAGCTCGATCTGCGAATAGTCGGCGGACAGCACGACATGCTCCGGCGGCGCGATGAAGGCCTGGCGGATGCGCCGGCCTTCGGCGGTACGTACCGGAATGTTCTGCAGGTTGGGGTCGCTGGACGACAGCCGCCCGGTGGCGGTGACCGCCTGGTGATAGCTGGTGTGGATGCGGCCGGTCTGCGGGTTGATCTGCTCGGGCAGGCGATCGGTGTAGGTGCTTTTCAGCTTGCTCAGGCTGCGGTATTCCATCAGCAGGACCGGCAGTTCGTGGCCCTGCTCGGCCAGCTGCACCAATACGACCTCGGCGGTGCTCGGCTGGCCCTTGGCGGTCTTGGCCAACACCGGCAAACCCAGCTTGTCGTAGAGGATCTCGCCCAGCTGCTTGGGTGAGGCCAGATTGAATGGCTGGCCGGCCAGCTCGAAGACTTCACGCTCGATGGCACCCAGCTTGTCACCCAGCTCCTGGCTCTGGCGGCCCAGCAAGCCGGCATCCACCAGCGCGCCGGTACGTTCGATACGCGCCAGCACCGGCATCAGCGGCATCTCGATGTCACGATAGACGCTGACCAGCTCGGGAATCTTCTCCAGCTCCTGCTGCAGTGTGCGGTGCAGCTGCAAGGTGATGTCGGCATCCTCGGCGGCATAGGGTGCCGCCACCTCCAGCTCCAGCTGGTCAAAGGTCAGCTGCTTGGCACCCTTGCCGGCAATGCTCTCAAAGGCGATGGTCGGGCGGTCCAGATAACGCTGCGCCAGGCTGTCCATGTCGTGCCGGGTGGCGGTGGAGTTGAGCACATAGGAAGCCAGCATGCTGTCGTGCCTGACGCCATTGAGCGCAATGCCGTGGCGTCGCATGACATTGATGTCGTACTTGCCGTTCTGGCAGATCTTGGTCACCGCCGGATCTTCCAGCAGCGGGCGTAGCAGCTCCAGCACCTCGTCAAAAGGCAGCTGCTGCGGCACGCCCATGTAGCTGTGTGCCAGCGGTACATAGGCCGCCTCGTCCGGCCGGATGGCAAAGGACAGGCCGACCAGCCGTGCCTGTTGGGCATCCACGCTGGTGGTCTCGGTATCAAAGGCAAAAGCTGCTGCCTGTTCCAGTCGCCCGATCCAGCCTTTCAGCTCATCCATATCGAGGATGCAACTGTATTGGGCGGCCGGCCTCTCCTCGGCGGCCGTTTCCGGCGTAGTGCCGTCCGCAGCCGCCGCCTCCTCGGTCTCCTGCAGCCAGCTCCTGAATTCCAGCTCGCGGTACAGCTCCAGCAGCCGCGGGTAGTCAGGCTCACCCATCTGCAGGCTGTCGGCACGCTCCTCCAGCTCGACATCGGTCTTGATGGTGGCCAGCTGGCGGGACAGATAGGCCTGCTCGCGATGCTCTTCCAGTTTGGCGCCCAGGGTTCTTGCACCGCGGATCGGCAGGCCGGCCACCTGGTCCAGATTGGCATAGATGCGGTCCATGTCGCCCAGTCCCTGCAACAGGCCCAGTGCGGTCTTCTCGCCCACCCCCGGCACGCCGGGAATGTTGTCCACCTTGTCACCCATCAGGGCCAGGAAATCGATGATCAGTTCGGGACCGATGCCGTATTTCTCGTGCACCCCGTCCACATCGGTGGCCGTGTTGTACATGGTATTGACCAGGGTGACGCGCTCGGTTACCAGCTGCGCCATGTCCTTGTCGCCGGTGGAGATCACCACCTGCTGACCGTTGTTGCAGCCCTGCTGGGCCAGGGTGCCGATCACGTCATCCGCTTCCACTCCCTCCACGCACAGCAGCGGATAACCGGAAGCCAGCACACACTGGTGCAGGGGCTCGATCTGGGCACGCAGGTCGTCCGGCATGGGCGGACGCTGGGCCTTGTACTGGTCGAACAGCTCGTCACGGAAGGTCGGCCCCTTGGCGTCGAACACCACGGCGATCACGCTGTGCGGGTACTGTTTGCGCAGGCTGCGCAGCATGTTCATCACCCCGCGCACGGCACCGGTCGGCTGGCCGGTAGAGGTGGTCAATGGCGGCAGGGCATGGTAGGCGCGGTATAGATAGGAAGACCCATCCACCAGCACCAGCGGAAAATCAGGCATGGTTTTCAGTCCGGCAAGGCATGTGGCAACGGGCAGCTATCCGCCCGGGAATGCCCTGCAGTATACTGGTTTTACATCGCTTGCGTGTTCTGCAGGCCCGGCCCCTTTTTGCACAAGGAACCTGATCATGCGCAGATTTTTTCCCGCACTGTTGCTCGGCCTGACCCTGACCGGCACTTCCCCTGCCCTGTACGCCAGGGACGAGCCGGCTGGCGAGCCGGAAGTCACCATTACCCAGCAAGGCGACAAGACCATCGAGGAGTACCGCATCAACGGCTTCCTGTATGCGGTGAAGGTCATCCCGAAAAAGGGCAAGCCCTACTTTCTGGTCCGCGCGGATGGCCAGGATGGCAATTTCATTCACTCCGGCAAGCCGGAGCTGAGGATTCCCTCCTGGGAAATCTATTCCTGGTAGTCGATGCGGCCGGCTATTTCTTCTTGAGGTAGCTGTACAGCGTGGTGCGGCTGATGCCCAGCTGGCGGGCTGCCGCGCTGATGTTGCCGCCGCAGCCATCCAGTACGCGCAAGGCATGCTCCCGCCCCTGTCTTTTCAGGCAGTCTGCCGCTTCCCCGACCGGTGCGGATGACTCCGGCAATCCGGGAAAATGCTCCAGCGCCGGCACCTCGTCGCCGGCCAGTACCAGCGCCACATCCAGCACCTGTTTGAGCTGGCGGATGTTGCCGGGCCAATCGCGCGCCCACAGCTCCTGCAGCAGTTCCGGCGCCAGCGGCCGGGTTTCGCCGCGCACTTCCGAGTTCGCCAACAGCTGCTGCACCAGGCTGCAGAACTCCTCGCGCTCGTACTCGCGCAGCGGCCGGAGTGTCAGCTGGTACCCCTTGAGACGGAAATACAGGTCCTCACGGAAACCGCCCTCCGCCACCATCTGTTGCAGATCCCTGTTGGTGGCTGCCACCACATGAAAATCGACCGGCTCGGCCACATGACTGCCCACCGGCGTCACGCTCTTGTCCTGCAGCACGCGCAGCAGTCTGGTTTGCGCGGTCAGCGGCAGCTCGCCAATCTCGTCGAGAAACAAAATGCCCTTGTCGGCTGCGCGCACATAGCCAAGCCGGCCACCGCGATCGCTACCGGTGAAGGCTCCCGCCTTGTATCCGAACAGCTCGGCCTCGATCAGGCTGGCCGGCAACGCGCCACAGTTCACCGCAATCAGCGGACCATTGCGTCGCTTGCTGCCGGCATGCAGCTGGCGCACCAGATGGTCCTTGCCAACCCCGGTCTCGCCCTGGAGCAGCAAGGCAATGCCGGCATCCAGCAGTGCCAGTGCCCTGGCGTCCACCTGCGGCTCCGGCTGCCTGTCCGCTGACGGCTGCGCTGCCGGTACAGCCCGCAGCTTGCGCACCGGCAGCTTGCGGGTCAGCAGGGCCGTCAGCCCGTCCAGACGGGTAAGCTGACCGGGTACCAGTTCTTCCAGCAGCTGCTGCGTCTGCAGCTCCGGCAACAGGATACGGGCAACCCGGTTGGCGCCCACCACCCGGCCCGCCTCGTCGAGCGCCAGCAATCCGGACCAGGGCTGCTGCATGTAGATGCTGTCCGGCGCCAGATTGAGCAGCCAGTGCACCTCCTCCAGGCTGGAAACCAGGGCGTTTTCCACACACAGGGCCAGCAGCCGCGCACAGAACAGCATGTTCTGGCTGTGCTCCTGCTCTTCACTCGAGATGTCCAGTACGCCATGCAGGCGACCCAGGGGGTCGAATACCGGGCTGGCGCTGCAGCTGATGCCACGGTTGGCAGTCATGAAATGTTGCCGGCCCAGCACCTGCACATCGGTTGCGGAATGCAGGGCCGTACCAATCGCGTTGGTACCCATGCTCCGCTCGTCCCAACGTGCGCCCGGCTCCAGCATCAGCTGGCTGGCCTTGCCACCAAAGCGGTCACAACCGCTGCTGTGCAAAATGGTGCCGCTGCTGTCAGCAAACAGCAGCCGGCTCTGTCGGCCACCCTGCAGGCGTTCAAACAGGCCGACATATTCCTGCAGGTGCTCCAGGGTCTTCCGGTATTCCTGCTGGCGGCTGTCCAGCTCGCCCCGGTCCAGGCACTGCAGGTCAATGCTGCCGCCGGTCTGCAGGCCGTAGTTCCGGCTACGCTGCCAGGAATCATCGACCAGAGAGGCGCAAACTCCGCTTTGCATGAAACGTTCCATACACATCACCCATGTACAATAAATGAACACCTGCCCAGGCAGGACGTTCAACCTTTGGACAACTATTCCAGATCCGCTCCGCCAGAGCGCAAAGACTCTTTAGTCGTAGACGCTTTTGCAGTGGCTGAAAGCACAGTCGGGACAAAGCCTGCAGCCGGATTCGACTTTGGTAGCCCGCGCAAAACATCCCTTTGGTACAGGCATTGCTGAATCACTCAGGCAACCAAAACAATAACGGGGTATCCACAGATGATTTATGCACAGCCCGGCACCGAAGGTGCCCTCTTTACCGTCAAGGCTCGCTACGGCAACTACATCGGCGGCCAGTTCGTACCGCCGGTCAACGGCAACCACTTCACCAACACCACTCCGGTCACCGGCGCCGACTGCGGCGAATTCCCCCGCTCCGACGCCGATGACATCAACCTGGCGCTGG